>Ga0306924_10001491_pt1 | contig 21461 bp, 22 predicted proteins | sample sta12Can44000111_FD_203756 | JGI IMG/M metagenome (GOLD analysis project Ga0306924, IMG submission 203756) | Lab enrichment of tropical soil microbial communities from Luquillo Experimental Forest, Puerto Rico - statanox.12C.anox.44.000.111 (v2)... | ecosystem: Environmental > Terrestrial >...
AGGACGAGGCCTTGAGAGCATCGGCAGCTGTCTCGATCTTGGGCAATCCAAATTCAACGCGACGATCACGTCGGGCAGGCAATAACCGTTCGAGACAGAGCCGCAGGGCGGTCGTGTCGCCTTCCTTGGCCTTCTCGATAAGTTTGCGAGTGATTACCTCGGCCTCGCCGTCGAGCAATGCCTCGCCAATCGTGGCCTTGTTCCGGGCGCCCTTGGGGCGCCCATGCGGATTCCCGCTCTGGCCTGGCGTGAACGGGCGGCCTCGCTGTACTGGCGCTGCATTCTCGGTTGGCGCTGCATTCTCAGCGAGAATTTTAGGAGGGTCGGCGTCTTCCATAGAATTCACAAATCTCCTTTCTGCAGGGCGAGGCACGTGGCTTTGCCCACGGGGGCGGCGACAAGTTGTAACTAATAATGTTCGCTGTGGGGGCAAGGGGATTGTTCGCTGCGTTTTCTTCATTAAACCCCTATTTAAAATTTAATCCCTTGCGTTCTGGCGGCCATAGGATGCACAAAGGAAGTTTTGGCCGGCTGAAACATTCGCGTGGCCCTAGCGTTGCTCGCGTGCGTGAGACCACGGCGAAATGAGCTATCCGTAACTTGATTGAAATGACTCTATCTTCGCCGCTGTAGATCCAGGTCGTAGTGTTGCTCTAGACAACAACAGCTTTGGCCGATCATTTTATTTTGAACTCGGGGTACAGGGTTTAGGGATTCGAAGGTGGAAAAAATGTAAAGACAATGATACCCGACTCGATATGAGGGTGCTCAAACTGTGCCAACCGCGCTAGCAACGATCGGGCGGCCTCGCTGTATTTCCGCTGTATTTTCAGCGGAGGTTAGGGAAGGTAGTCTGCGACCAGCCAACGGGAGCCATTGGTCGCGTAGACGGGACGCGAGGAGGATGAAGAGGTGAAACGGTTGATGCTGGCCGTCCTGATGACGGCGTTTACGATCGGCTCCGCAGCAGCTCAAGCAACCTGCGAGAGCAAAGCCGTGGGAAAAGACGGCAAGCCGCTCGCTGGCGCTGCGAAAACCAGCTTCATGACCAAATGCAAGCGCGATGCCTGTGCAGCCAAAGCGGTTGGATCGGATGGCAAGCCGCTTAAGGGTGCGGCGAAGAATTCGTTCTTGGCAAAGTGCGAACGCGAGCAAGCCTAGGGATAGGCGAGGGGTCGTTGAACCGGGGTGAAGGACGACCGCCAATGATTCGAGTTCGCCCCCTGTTGCGCCTCCTCATTCGAGCCCTGCTATTTGGGGCATGCTTCGTCGCTGGATATCTCATCGCGGGATGGTGGTGGGGCACTCGCGATTCGACAGCACTGGCGCAGATATGTGCGCGCATCGACTACGTGAACGGCCTGCAAGAGGAGCTTCAGGGCCAATTGGCTGCAACTCACGAAGTGCGTGATGAATTTAAAGCGCTAGTAGAGCAATGTCGTACGGCGCTGAGAAGCCGCGCCGAGGAAAACGATTAAATATTGGCGGCGGCTTCAACGGCGGCCACCTAGCTCCTCAGCGCCACCACCCCCTGCCCGGCGCCGCCCATTGGCCCGCCGGCCAGCGCCAGCGCAGCAGCCGTCCTTTGCGCCAATTGTCCTGCCGCAACAACTCGAACCGAATGCTGGGGTCGGGATCGCTGCCGATGCGCCGCGTACCGACGTATACGTCGCTCGACGTTGCCGACGGGCGCTGCTTTTGCACCTTGCGCGGCTGCGCGAGCGCGGGCGAGGCGAGAATGATGATCGCGCCGAGCAATACGAGGGCTTTCCATCGCCGCATCGGCTTCCTCCTTGGCTCCAGGCGCCGTCTCATTCGATCACCTCGTCGGCGGCGAGCAGCAGGCCGGACGGCACTTCGAGGCCGAGCGCTCGCGCGGTTTGCAGATTGATGGCAAGCTCGAACTTGGTCGATTGGGTAACGGGGAGATCGGCCGGCTTCGCGCCGTTGAGGATCTTGCCGGCATAGACGCCGACCTGGCGAAAACTGTCCGCAATATCGGTGCCGTAGCTCATCAAGCCGCCGGCTTCGACATGGTAGCGATTGGAATAGCTCGCGGGAATTCGGTCGCGCGCCGCCAGAATCGCGAATTGCACGCGGCGGCTGTTGAACAAGGCGTCGGGCGCGACGAACAGCGCTTCGGCCCGCTCGTGCGCGATCGCCGTGAAGGCGGTCTCGATTTCGTGGCCGGTGCTCGCGTTGAAAACTTGGATTTTCAGGCCGAGGGCGTCAGCCGCGTTCTCCAAGTCTTTCAATACGGGCTCGGAAATCCCGGGATTGCGCGGGTTGCTTATCACGGCGATGCGAACGGCAGCCGGCAGCAGGTCACGCAGCAGTCCCAGCCGCTTCGGCACCGCCTCGTTGACGAAAAAATTGATGCCGGTGACATTGCCCCCCGGGCGCGCGAGGTTGGGTACGAGGCCAAGCCGCACCGGGTCCTCGCCGACGCCGAAGACGATGGGAATCGTCGCTGTCGCAGCCTCGGCCGCCACGGCGGCAGCCGTGCTGGCGGGCGTGGCGATCACCGCCACGCGACGGCTGACGAATTCAGCAATCAGCCCCGGCACGCGATCGTAGCGCCCCTCGAGCCAGTGATATTCGATGGTCACGTTGCGGCCCTCGACGTAGCCGGTTTCGTTGAGGCCCTGGCGAAACGCGGCGGCGTAGTGGGCGGCGCCCTCGGCCGACCCGGCATTGATGAAAGCAACCACCGGCATTGCCGGCTGCTGCGCGCGCGCCGCGAGCGGCCACGCCGCCGCGCCGCCGATGAGCGTGATAAACGCGCGCCGCTTCATTCTATCACCTCGTCGGCAAGCGCAAGCAGCTTGTCAGGAATCGTCACGCCAAGCGTCTTGGCGGTTGTGAGATTGATGGTGAGATCGAACTTGGTTGGTTGCTCCACCGGCAGCTCACCCGGCTTTGCCCCTCGCAAAATCTTGTCAACGTAGTCGGCAGCATGCTGGTAGATGTTCGTGAAGTCTGGCCCATACGAAATCAGACCTCCTACCTCGACGAATTCCCGGTCGTCATAAATCGCCGGCAAGCGCCGACCGAGCGCCAAGGTATTTATGCGGACTCGGTTGGCGGTAGTGAGCGGGCTGCTAACAACATAAAGTGCCTGCGCTTTATTCTTAACAGCATCAAAGGCGAGCGCGATATCCTCCGCTCGCCTGATTTCGGATGTGGTGACCTCAATACCGAGCATGTGGGCTTTCCCCTGCGCCTCGCGCATTACTAAGACGTTGCCGGGATTGCCGGCATTGGTCATGATCGCCAGTCGGCGGAGGTCGGGGACAACCTCGCGCAAGAATCCAAGTCGTTTGCCAACCGTGTCGGTCGACTGGAGCGAGAGGCCGGTGATGTTGCCGCCAGGCCGCGCCAAACTTGCGACATAGCCGCTCGCAACCGGGTCGAGCGCCGCGGCGAAGACGATCGGGATAGTCGAGGTCGCCTGCTTTACCGTGGGGACTACGCCCCCCGATGTGACAATGACATTGACCTTCAGCGCGACGAACTCGGCTGCGATCTCGGCGAAGCGCTCGCTACGCCCTTCCGCCCAGCGAACCTCGATCTTGACGTTTCGGCCTTCTGTCCAACCGAGTTCCTGTAGCCGCTGCGCAAAAATGGCGGCCCATTGGCCTTGGGTTGCAGGCGTGGCCGAGCCCATGTACCCGACGGTCGGCAGCCTTGGCGGCTGCTGCGCGCGCGCCGTCATCGGCCACGCCGCCGCGCCGCCGAGCACGCAGAGAAAATTGCGGCGCCGCATAAGCCGGCCTCCACCTACCCTAACTGGAGGAAACCCCAAATCGAGAGCAGGGCTGCAACGACAAGGCCGATCCACGATACCGACATTGGCACGGCGAGCGACCCGATCTGCACCGTCCATTGCTTTAATATTCTTCCCAGATGCGCAAGTGCCACGACGGCAAAGATCAGGGCCGAGACGGCTGCATAATAGTTCGACATCTTATGCGCTCTCCGATATCCCGCACTTGACGCGCGCCGTGCGCGGCCATGCCGCCGCCGCGCCGCCAAGAAGTGCGATGAACGCGCGGCGATTCACTCGATCACCTCGTCGGCGCGGGCGAGCACGGTCGGTGGGAAGTCGAAACTGAGAGCCTTCGCCGTTTTGAGGTTGATAACCAATTCGTATTTCGTCGGTGCCTGCACCGGAAGGTCGGCCGGCTTGTCGCCCTTGAGGATGCGGTCGATGTAGCCAGCCGCGCGGCGGTGCTGGTCGACAATGTCAGGCCCATAGGAAATCAGACCGCCGCTCGCGGCGAACAGGCGCAAGGGATAGACCGTCGGCAGCCGATGCTTGGCAGCAAGCCCGATGATCAAATCGCGATGCAGAATTGCTTCCACCAGCCGCGTGACGATCATGCCGCCGTTTGCGGCACGCGCGAAGGCCGCGATAGCCCGCTCGATCTCGCCGGCGTCGCGCAGGCCGATTCCGATGGGTTCCACTCTGAACGAGGGGGCCACGGCCTGGATGGTGGTGAACTGCGGCACTCCCGCCGGGTTGTCCGCGCTGTAAAGAACGGCAACGCGGGAAACGTCGGGAGCGATGTCCTTGAGCAGCTCCAACCATTTCGCGCCCGTGCCGAATTCGCCTGAAATAAAACCGGTCGCATTGCCCCCCGGCCGGGCCAGGCTTTCGACGAGACCGATGGCGACCGGATCCGTGAGCGCGGCGAATACGATTGGCACGGTGCGCGTCACCTGTCGCAACGGCATGACGACTTGACCGGTCGACGCAAAAATGGCGTCCGGCGCCAGCGCGACCAACTCCGCCGCGAGCTTGCGATTTCGATCGGGATCGCTCGTGGCCCAACGAACATCGATCCGAACGTTACGGCCGACCGCCCACCCGGCCTCTTGCAAACCCTGCAGGAATGCCGCGAGACGGGCCTGCCCTTCCGGGTCGTCCGCCGCGAGGTTCATGACCACGCCGATGCGCCGCGCGCGATCCGGCTGCTGCGCGCGCGCCGTGAGCGGCCACGCCGCCGCGCCGCCGAGAAGTGTGATGAACGCGCGTCGCCTCATGGGGGCTTACCCCAGGCCCAAAGGATCAGCGGACTATAGCAGGTCCCGGAGCGGGTGGGTGTCGCGCATCGCAACAAAAGAATGCGCTGCCGCCGGCGCGATGATGCGATCGCGTCCGGCAGGTCAGCCGATCTACTCGGCGCGCTGCTTGGGTGGCTTGCCTTCGAAGTATGTGGAATCGGAAAAAGGATCGGGGCCGCCATAGACCCAGATCATTCGCGCCGTTTCTGCTCCGTCCGTGCCCCAGGCGTGCGGGGTCCGCGGCGGAATGATCACGCTGTCGTTCGGCCCGATGACGCGGCGCTCCTCCCCGAGCTGCACCCAGATTTTTCCTTCGAACACCACGACGCTCTCTTCCACCTCGTGCATGTGCAGCGGCACTGCGGCACCCGGCTCGGCCCGGTTCATGAGCAGGCTGACCCGGCTCGCACCGAGGTCCTTGTGCGCGAGAAACCGTCCGTGGATGCCGGGGCGCATCAGGACTTCCGGGACCGTGCGGCCCTCGATGAAAGGCATGGGATGCTTCACGTGGCGGAGCCGAGAACCGGCAGGACCCGGCTATTCGTCGATGCGAATTGAAACTACTGAGGCTGCCAATCCAAGTCCAGCGCGGGTAGTGGGCTTCTTTGATTAAGGCACGGGTAGCGCCGGGACGCGGCGCGGCGCGGCGCATACTCGCATCATGCCAGAGAACCGTCGCCAGCCTGATATTGTGGACGTGCTTGAAGCGTGGGAAACTATGAGCAACAGGATGAGGCCGCCAACCGAAGCGGCCTAGCAGGATGTCCACTACATGCAGGAGGCCGCTATGCGCTTAGTTGCCTGCCTTACGATGTGCTTGATGCCGATCTTGGCGAACGCCGCTCAAATGGACGCCCGAGCTCAGTCCGCCCCTCAAGCGTACCGTGTGAATCGGAGCGCCGATTTTTATCAATATACGGGTGAGCCCTGCAAAAGCGGCTATCAAGTCGGATCGGGTAATTGCCGCAAAACTGACGGGCGCATGGTTGCCATATCAAGAGAGCAATGTATTGCAATGGCCGGCACCGTCGAAATACCGGTTGAAGACGGGATACCGCCGCCGCCGCCGCCGGCTCTAAAATCCATCAAGTGACCCTGGCAGTACAAATCCGGCCAATCGGTAATTCGCCGCCTCAATTAAAATAACCCACTACCCCAGCGCGGCCAGTGTCTCAGTTTGAATTTTCTGACAGCAATTCGATTTGCCTAAGTGCCAAGTCCACTGGGGTAACGCGGCCAAATGTCAGAACGTCCACTTTGACGGTCTGTTCGACTACTTTCTTCACTTCGCCCCGAAAACCAGTAAACGGACCATCGATGACCTGTACGATCTGGCCTTCGCGCACCTGATGATGTTTTCTCATACGACCATCCGCTTTTCGTACGGCCTGCGCTTGCCGGGCACCGGCAAGCTCGATTCGATCATTTCGGCAAGGTAGCGGGCCGAAAGGTCCTAGAGAGACACTACCCCCGCGCGAAGGGCTTGCAAGCGCCCGCGCGCCCGTGCGGCCAGAGCGCGCAATGCGCTTCGCTTGCGTCCTACAGGGGCTAACTTTTCTTCGGCGTCCAGCGATAAGCCTTGGCGCAGGCGCCGCCCATCAGCATGGCCCGCTCGCTGTCGCTCAGCCGGTCGGTCTCGAGGAACGGCTCGACCGCCTGCTCGTAGTTGACGACCGCGAACGCGCGCGTCCAGTCCGTGCCCCACAAGCAGCGATCGAAACCCCAGGCATCGAACACGCGGGCAAGCGGATCCCAAATGTCCGGGAAGGGAAAAGGTTCGCGCGACAGCGTGCAGGCGCCGCTGACCTTGATCACCGCGTTCGGGCGCTTGGCGAGTTCTAGCACTTTCGGGAGGTCGGCCCAGGGCTGCGGTGGCGCCGGCGGCACGCGTGGCTGCAGGATGGCGAGATGGTCGATGATGAAGCGCGTATCGGGATGCCGATCGATCAGCGCCGTGCCTGCATCCACGTTGCCCCAGCACAAAATGTTGACGGGAAAATCGTGGCGCACGGCCGCGCGCAGGATGCGGTCGAGGCCCGGGTCGTCCGGCTCGCGCTTCGCCTCCTTGGTCAGCATGACGCGGATTGCGGCCGCGCCCGGCGTAGACTTCCACTCGGCGACGACGTCGGCCGCCGCCGGATCGTCCGGGTCGACCGGCTTGGCGATGGCGAAGCGGCCGGGATGCGCGCGTTGCACCTCCACCGCATAGCTGGCGTCGTAGCGGTACATGGAAAAGGCGGAGATGAAGATCGCGCCGTCGACGCCGACCTTGTCCATCGCCGCCACCATCTCGTCACCGGTGACATGAGGCGGCCAGTTCGGCACCGTATGCCAGGGCCGCTTTGGCGTGTTCGCCTCATAGGCATGGACCTGGGAATCGATGATGGTCATCGGGGAAACTCCTCCTGTGCCCTACCTGGGTTCGCTGTCAGCCGATCTTTACGATCTGCTTTCCGAAATTTTTGCCGTGCAAGAGCCGAAGAAATGCTTCCGGCATGCGTTCGATTCCCTCGAGCACGTCCTCTTTGAAACGGATCTGTCCAGTTCGTTGCCAACTGGAGAGACGTTGCAGCGCTTCATTGCGCCTGTGCCACCAGTCGAACACCAGAAATCCGTGGATGCTGGCGCGGCTGACGATGAGATGGCCCATGAACCGCTCGCCGATGTCGGGCTTGCCGAACTGACCCGCGAGAGCAATGCGGCCGCAAATCACCACACGCGCGCCGATGGCCAGATTTTTCATCACGGCATCGTGGATGGGACCCGCCGTGTTGTCGAAGAAGATATCGACGCCACGCGGGCAGGCTTCCTTGACAGCCACCGTGAGATCGGCGGCTTTCTTGTAATTGATCGCCGCACCAAAACCGATTTCCCGGCACCATTTCAGCTTATCATCGCTTCCGGCGATTGCCACGGCACGACATCCCGCCAGTTTGGCGATCTGGCCGACCAGTTGGCCGACCGCTCCTGACGCTGCCGAGACCACGACCGTGTCGCCCGGCCGTGGCCGGCCCAGTTCAAGCAGGCCGAAGTAAGCCGTGAGCCCGGGCATGCCGAGCCAGGAGAGCGAGCTTTCAATCGGGGCAAGCGCAGGATCGATTCTATTGACGCCAGCCGAGCCGGCTATGTCGGGCCTCAACACCGACCATTCCTGCCAGCCGAAGCTCATGGACTCGGCGATGTCTCCGACTTTCCACGCCGAGTGATTGGAAGCCACGACTTCGCCGACCCCTCCGCCCTGCATGACCTCCCCGAGTGCTACACCTTTTGCGTAGTTGCTCGCAGCGCTCATGCGCCCGCGCATGTAAGGATCGACGGAGAGCCACTTTGCCTTGACGAGAATCTGGCCCGCGCCGGGATCCGGCACCGGCTGCGTGTCCAAGGTCCAATTGTCCGCGGCTGGCATGCCCTCTGGATAAGTTGCGAGGAGCCATCGGCGATTCACCACATTCTGCATGGTTGCTCCCAGTTTGCTAAGCACAAGCGACGCTCAAACAACGATCAGCGCATCCAGGGCGGTCACTCCATGTCCCTTGGCGTGCACCATCAGCGGGTTGACGTCGATCTCGGTGAGCTCAGGAGCCGTCTGCATCAGCCGGCCGATGGCCATGACAACCTGCGCGACCGCGTCGATATCCGCCGGCGGCGCGCCGCGGAAGCCGGCAAGCAGCTTGGCCGCGCGCAGCTTGCGCAATGCTTCGATGACTTCTCCCGCGTCGGCATGGGCGGGGAGCGCTTGCACGTCGCCGAGCGCTTCGACCCAGATGCCGCCGAGACCAACGAGCAGCGCGATGCCCCAGCCGGGGTCGCGCTTGGCGCCCACCATCAGCTCGATGCCTTTCGCCGACATCTTTTCGACCAGGACGCCGTCGAGAGTGATGTCGGGCGCGGCACGTTCGACGTTCCCGATGAGCGTATCCCAGCCGGCTCGCACCGCGCGTTCGTCGGCAAGATTCAAGATGACGCCGCCGGCTTCGGTTTTGTGCGAGAGCGCGGCGGCTTGCGCCTTCAGCACGACGGGATAGCCGATGCGCCGCGCCACTGCGACCGCTTCATCCACCGTGCGGGCGAGATCGCCGTCGGGCACCCGAACGCCGGCGGCTGCCAGCACCTTCTTGCTCAGCCACTCCGGCTGGACGCCCTTGCCGAGCTTGGGCAGGCCGTCGATCTGCTGCGCAGGCACAGCGGCGCGCGGACGTGCGAGCAACCGGCCGTACCGGGTATAGAGCGCGATGGCGCGCAGCATGCGGTCGGATGAGCGCGCGAACACGGCCGGACTTTCGCCGATCGCTTCGACGGCCTCGGGGGCAAGCTGCCAGTTGTCGCCGAGTGCCACCAGGACCTTGGGCTTCGGCGAGTCCGCCATGCCCTTGTTGAAGTTCTTCACCTGAATCGCCGTGCTGATCGGAAACGAGATGAACAACGTGCCGACATTGGGGTCGTCGATCAGCGCCTTGGTCGCCGCGCTGAGTGCATCCGGGGAAAAGCCCGCGGTCACGTCGAGCGGGTTGCCATAATTTCCGAACGCAGGCAGCGCCCCTCTGAGCTTCTTCAGCGTGTCCGGCTCGAGCTCGGGAAGCTCGAGGCCGATCTCCTCGGCGAAATCGTTTGTCAGTCCCACATACGCGCCGGAGGCGGTGAGAATGCCTGGCCCCTTGGCGGGCGGATGCGGATAGCGCACCAGGATTTGGCTGAGGTCCATCATCTCGTCCATGGTACACACGACGATGGCGCCCGCGTCCTCCGCTTGGGTTCGGATCGTGAGCCAATCGCCGACCAGTGCGCCGGTGTGCGACTGCGCCGCCTTGCGCGCTTTGGCGCCGCGGCCGGCCAACATCAGCACGACTGGTTTGCCGGCGGCGCGCGCACGGCGGCACGCCGCGAGGAATTCTGCCGGGCGGCGAATTTCCTCACAATAAATCGCGATTACTCGCGTGGCGCGATCCTCCGCCAGGAATTGGAGGAAATCGATGCCCTCGAGGCCAGCCTCATTGCCGGTCGAGATCACGTACGACAGCGGAAGGCCGAGCCCGTCGGCGGCGCGCTGGAAGTGGCCAAGCAAGCCGCCGCTTTGACCGACGAAAGCGACACCCCCCTCGACGCCGCGCCGCGCCTCGCGCGCGTAGAGCATGTGCAGCCAGATGCCATCGACGTTGTTGGTGACGCCGAGGCAATTGGGTCCGACCACGGCAAGCCCTGCCGCGCGCGCCGTGGCGGTGACGGCGTCCTGGGTCGCGCGCTCGCCGACTTCGGCAAAGCCGGCGGCGAATATCATCGCCGAGCCGACCTTGCGGCGCGCACACGCCTCGACCGCTTCGCGCACCGCCGCGGCCGGCAGCGTGAATACGGCGAGGTCCACGCCCGCGGGCAATTCATCCGCGCTTTTGAGTACCGGCCTGCCGTCGATCGGCTCGCTGCTGCGGCCGACCAGATGAATGTCGCCCGCGAACTTGTTGAGCTTGAGCGACTGGAGAACGACCTGTCCGGCGCTGCCGGCACGCGCGGAAATTCCGACGATCGCGATCGATCGCGGCCGTAGAAATCTGGCGACGGCCTGCGGTCCGCGCGCCGCGTCCGCACCATTCATTTCGCGTCCCGGTCCGGCTGGAACATCAACAGGTGCGTGCCGTCCTCGAGCGGATGCCAATGCGGCTTGACCTTCATACCGACCTTGATCTCCTCGGCGCTGCAGTTGACAAGGTTGGCGATGAAGTTGACGCCGACGTCGAGCGTCACGCTCGCGACCGCGTAAGGCTCGGTGCCGCGAAAATTGGGCGTGCCGCGATGCGCGATGGTGTAGGAGAACACCACGCCCTTGCCCGAGACTTCGCGCCATTCGATGTCGCGCCTTCTGCCGGTAAAGATGCTCACCGGGCGCGGGAAGTGCTGATACTTGCCGGTCGCCTTGCAGCACTGGATGAGGAGCTTCTTCTGCCGGGTGGCTTCCCAATAAGGCTCGGAGAAATCGAAGTGTTTGATCGCGCGCTTGACGCCGAACGTGTCGCTGAGTGCTTTCGCCATGGCCGCCTCGCTTATTCCGGCATCAGAACGAGGGCCGCGCTCGAGCCCCAGTTGCGTCCGTAATTGATCCAGCCGATGCCGGTCACCAGCGCGTTGCTGGTGTCCTTGACCTGGCGCTTGCCGGCTTCGCCGCTCAATTGCCGCACCGCCTCGATCAGATTGTGCGACGAGCAGGCGGCCTGGCCGGCGGAGATCTGGCCGCCGCCGGTGTTGAGCGGCAGATCGCCGTCATAGGCGAAATCGTGCTCACGGATGAACGCAACGCCTTCACCCGGCTTGCAGAAGCCGAAGGCTTCGAGCTGCAACATGATTGCGATGATGAAATCGTCGTAGGGGTGGAACGAAGCGATATCCTTGATGCCGAGCCCGGCCGCGGCGAGCGCCTTTCGCCCACAGATTTCATGGCCGCTTTTCGTTACATCGACTAGGCTCTCCCCGCCTTTGAAATTGGTGCGCTCGGCGTAGCCGATCGGGATGAGGCACTTGGTGAGGCCTTTTTCCCTGGCGCGCTTGCGGCTCATCATCATCAGGGCGGCGGCGCCGTCGGCGCGCATGACGCAGTCGAGCAGCCGAATCGGATCGGCGATCATGCGCGAGTTCATGTAGTCGTCGATGGTGATCGGGACGCGCAGCTTCTCGCAAGCGTTTTCGTTCATGAGCGCATGGTTGCGCTGCGTCACCGCGAGCTTGCCGAGCATGCGGTAGTCGAGCCCGTATTTCGCCTCGTAGGAGCGGCTGAGCAGGCCGAACGCGCCGGGCGGTCCCATCAAGCCGTAAGGATCGGTCCATTCGCGCCGATAGGTGTGGCTGTGGTCGGTGCGGTCCTCCAACACGTGTGTGTCGGCGAACAGGAGAAATGCGACCTCGCATAGGCCGTAATCGATCGCCGCTGCCGCGCGCGCGACGCAGCCCGCCGCCGAGCAACCGCCGGTGTGCACCTGCTCGCAGAAGCCGACCTCGAGCCCCAGCACGTCGGCGGTGGTCTGTGCCCAGAACGGGTTGGCGGCGCCGGTACCAGTTAGACCCGCCATGACCAGGCCGTCGATCTCGTTCTTGTCGACGCCGGTCTTGTCGAGCAGGGCTTCGAGCATCTCGCCTGCCAGAACGAAAACGTCCCGGTCGCTCTTCTCCATCACCTTGGTTTCGGCGTAGGCCACGATCGCGTTGTCACGCAAAGCCATTGCTCATCCCCTCTGCCGCTCGGCCAATTCTTATCAGCAAGTCTATTCCGGGCGCACGCGCGGTGCGGTCTTGTCGAGGAACTGATTGAGCCGCGCGATCGACTCGGGGCTGCGGGTGTACTCGGCCACCATGCGCTCGAAGAACAGGCCGTCGTCGTAGGACATGTCTTGCAGCCGCGGCAGGCTGTTGGTGATGGCGAAATTCGACAGCGGCGCGTTTTTGCAGATCTTGAGCGCCAGCTCCTTCGCTTTGGCCATCGCCTGCCCCTTCGGTACGAGATATTGCACGATGCCGTAGCGCTCGGCTTCGTCCGCCTTGAGCACGCGGCCGGTGAGCATCATGTCCTGCATGCGGGCAAAGCCGATCAGCCGCGCCACGCGCACCGAGCCGCCGCCGCCGATGAAGATGCCGCGTGTTCCCTCGGGCAAGGCGAAATAGGTGGTCTCGTCGGCAATGCGGATATGCGCGGCCGCCGCGGTCTCGAGTCCGCCGCCCAAGGTCGCGCCCTGCAGCGCCGCGATGAACGGGATATTCCCGCGCGCCATTACCTCGAAATAGGTGTTGCGATTGAACGGGAAGGGCAGGCGTTCCGAGCGTCCCGTTTTCCAGCTCTCCGCCGCCCAGCGCAGGTCGAGTCCGGCGCAGAAATTGTCGCCGTGACCGAAGATGATGCCGCATTTCGCCTCCTCGCCGGCGCGCTCGATGGCAGCGCGCAACTGCTTCATCACGGTCGGGTTGAAGCAATTGCGCTTGTCCGGGCGGTTGAGCCCGACGAGCGCGATCTCGCCCTCCAGTTCGTAGGTGACGGTCTCATCTTCGCTCATGAGTGGCTCTCCTGGTTCACGCGCTTAGGTTGGTGACTGTCGCATAGCGGCGCCGCTGGGCCGCTGCGTTCCCCAACAGCGACGACAGCAGCATCGCCCGCTTGAGATAAAGGCCGATATCGTGCTCGTCGGTGAATCCGATCGCGCCATGCAGCTGGATGCAGGCCTCGGTGACGAAAAGGGCGTCTTCGGAGGCCTTGGCCTTCGCCGCGATCGCCATCGCCGGATCGATGCCAAAGACCTCGTTATGCGCGGCGATCTGAAAGATGAGCGACCGGACCGCTTCGATGCGGACATAGATATTGACTGCCTGGTGCTGCAGCGCCTGGAAGCTGCCGATCGGTTTTCCGAATTGCTTGCGGATGCGTAGGTAATCGAGCGTGATCTCCTGCGCCCGCTCCATGACGCCGAGCAATTCGCAGGCGAGCACGAGGAGCGCAAGATTGTAGAGCGCTTCCACCGCGTTGCGCGCCGACGGATGCGGCGCAATCAGGTCGGCTGGCGCCTCGGCGAGGCCGAGCGTCGCAAGCTTGCGCCCCTCCACCGTCTGCGTCGTCGTCACGGTTGCGCCGCGCGCATTGCACGCCACATAGCAGAGCGCGGGTTCACCAGGTCCGCGGGCGCTGACGAGGAAGCCGTCAGCGCCGTCGGCGCACACGAACGTCTTCTGCCCGTTCAAGCAAAGGCGTCCGGCTTGCCCGACCATTTGTGTGCGCGGGCAAAGCGGATCATCGCCATATCCGCTCTCCTGCAGCGCCGGAACGACCAAAGCTCGCCCCGCCATCACACGTTCCAGCATAGGATGCGGCGTGCCGCCCTGGGCCAAGGCGGTGGCGCAGATCGCGGCAAAGCCGATCGGCTCGCAGACGAGGCCGCGGCCGGCCTGCTCGAGGACCAACGCCAGCTCGGTCAGGCCGAGACCAAGTCCGTGAGCCGAGGTCGGCACCAGCATGCCGAGCCACCCGAGCTCGCCGGCCCGGCGCAGCCGCTCCGGCGCGAAGCTTAGACCCTGCTCGCGAAATGCCCGCGCCACTTTCGGACCCGCCGCCTCGATGAATTTGGCGGCGCTATCGCGCAGGAGGCTCTGCTCCGATGTCAGATGCAAGTCCATTAGGCGGGCGCGCGCGTCAATTCGGGAGGTTCAGCACGCGGCGGGCGAGAACGTTGCGCTGAATTTCCGATGAGCCGCCGTAAATCGTCACGCGCCGCGATTGCAGGAATGGGGCCGAGACATCCACCACTCCGAAATTCGTCGTGAGCGGATTTTGCGCGGGCGCAAGACCGCCCGCCGCCTCGAGGAGGAGTTCGTTGAGCGTTTGCAGGAGCTCGGATGCAACAATCTTGATCACTGACGATTCCGGTCCCGGACTCCGCTTGTTGTTGGTGAGCTCCACGGCGTGGTTGAACAGCGCGGAGAGGGCCGTGACGTTGATGCTGGCCGCGGCGAGACGATCCTGGAACGCCGGATCCGCGATGGCTCCAGACGCGCGCGCCATGGTCTTGATGCGCTCGAGCGCGATGAGAGGAAATTGCGGGTTCGAGCTCGCCAGCCGCTCGTGTCCCAGCAATGCGTTTGCGATGCGCCAGCCGTCGTTGAGCTTACCGACCAGATTTTCCGCCGGCACGATCACATCATCGAAGAACACCTCGCTGAACTCGTCATCGTCGGCAATGGTCTTGATCGGCCTGATCCTGATGCCGGGGCTGCGCAAATCGATCAGCAGGAAGCTGATGCCGGCGTGGCGCGGCTGCGCCTGCGGATCGGTCCGGACCAGCGCAAACATCCAGTTCGAATGATGCCCCCACGTGGTCCAGATCTTCTGGCCCCGTACGACGAAATGATCGCCTTCGAGCGTTGCGCGCGTGGATAGGCTGGCGAGGTCGGAGCCGGCGCCCGGCTCCGAGTAACCCTGTGCCCAGATCACGGTGCCCGCGATGATCGGCGGCAGATGCTGCGCCTTCTGCGCCTCGGTCCCGAACTCCATGAGAAGGGGGCCGATATGATTGAGGCCCTGCGCCGGCAGCTGCGGCGCGCCGATGCGCGCCAGCTCCTCGGTCATGATGATCTGCTCGTTAAGCGTCGCGCCCATTCCGCCATGGTGCTTGGGCCAATGCGGCGCGATCCAGCCTTTGCGCGAGAGCGCCTGATACCAGGGCATCAGCTCCGCGGGCGGCGGACGCGCCGTGCGCCCGCGCAGCGCAAGCGGAAGATTGGCTTCCAGCCAGGTCCGCACTTCGCTTCGGAACTGGGCTTCGGCGGGCGTGTCACGACGGAACATCGACGCAATTCCTGAACACCGCTTGTCGTCCCCGCGAAAGCGGGGACCCAGTAAACACGGAGCCATCAGTGATTACTAGATTCCGGCTCTCGCTCGCTTCGCTCACTCGGCCGGAATGACGGCACACTAGTCCACTTTGATATTGGCGGCCTTGACGACGGCGGCCCACTTTGCCCGCTCGTCGGCGAGCATCGTTTCAAATTCGGCGGGGGTGCCGATCCTGATCTCGCCGCCAAGCCTGTCGAGCAGCGCGCGCGTTTCCGCGTGAGCCAGGCTTTCGCGGAACGCGGCGTTGAGCTTGTCGATGATGGTGCGCGCCGTGCCGGCCGGCGCCACCACGCCGAGCCAGAATGGGGACAAGAGGTTGGGAAAGCCTGCCTCCGGCGCGGTCGGCACGTCGGGCAATTTCGGGCTGCGCTCCGCGCCGGCGATTGCCAGCGCGCGCAACGCCCCGGACTGGATGTGCGGCAGGACGGTGGTCAGCGGGTCGATGACGACCTGCACTTCCCCCGCCACCACGGCGGCGAGCATGGGCGCGGTCCCGCGATAGGGCACGTGCACGATATTGACGCCGGTCTCGAGCCTGAACAACTCGATGAGCAGGTGCGGCGCGGTCCCGAATCCCTGCGAGCCCCAGCTGATCTTGCCGGGATTGGCTTTTGCATATTTCACGATGTCGGCAACCGTCTTCACCGGCAGGTCGTGGTGAACGGCCAAAACTTGCGGCGTTTCGATCAGCTCACAGACCGGTACGAATGCCTTGACCGGGTCGTAGCCGATATTGGCGTGCACGGCCGGGCCACTGGTCAGCGACCCGCCCGGGGTGATCAGGATCGTGTAGCCGTCGGGATCGGCGGTCGCGACCGCCTTGGCGCCGATGCTGCCGCCGGCGCCGCCGCCGCGATTTTCCACCACGACGCTCTGGCCGAGCACGACGCTCAGCCGGTCGGAGATGATCCGCGCCATGCCATCGGTCGGTCCGCCGGCCGGGAACGGCACGACCATCCTGATCGGCCGGTTGGGATAGGGCTGAGCCTGGGCGAGGTCGGCGCCGGACAGCATCCAGCCGGCGCCCAACAACGCCGCAAGCAGTGCTTTCATCATTGGCGGCCTCCGCGCTTTGGTCCCGTGCTGTGGACCGTCATTCTATTCTGGATTGCCCGAGGTTACCCAGCCAGCCCGAATATTGCGCTAGTGTCCCGATTCCGAAGTTCGCACGCGCTCGCGGCACCCTCTAATGCGAACTTCGCAATCAAAGGGACACTAGCAACGTTATGATTCTAGTGCCGCTTTTGAACCCGAAGTTCGCAAACACCCTTGCCGCCCGATCGTGCGAACTTCGGGTTCGCGGCACTAGTCAGCGCGCAACAGCATGATAGCGGCCACCACGCTTCCCTGCGTCACTCCGGTCTGATCTTCGCGAACTTGATCACCTTGGCCCACCGCTCGGTTTCCTCAGCGATGAGGTCGCGAAATTGCGCAGGTGACATCATCAGAATCGGGCTGCCCAGGTTCTCGAGCCGCCCCTTGATCTTCGGATCGGCGAGGGCGGCGTTGACCTCGCGATTGAGCAGATCGACGATTTCCGTCGGTGTGTGGGCCGGCGCGCCAAGTCCGGACCAGCCGCCCCCCACGTAACCTGGCACCGACTCCCCGATGGTCGGGACATCAGGCAGAACCTGCGCGCGCGTCGCCGGCGTGACCGCAAGCGCACGAATCCTGCCAGCCCTGATGTGCTCGATCGACGAGGGCAGGTTGTCGAACATGACCTGGACCTGCCCGCTCATGAGGTCGGTCAGCGCCGGCACCGACCCGCGATACGGCACATGCACCATGTTTACGCCGGTCATCATCTTGAACATCTCGCCGGCGACGTGACCGGCGCTGCCAATTCCCGGCGACGCCATGCTGAGCCCGCCGGGATCGGCCTTGGCAAGGGCGATGAGGTCGGGGACGGTCTTCACCGGCAACGAATTGTTGACGTTGAGAACCTGATAGCCGCGGCCAAAGGTGGCGATCGGAGCGATTTCGCGGGCGAAATCGACCGTGCCATAGAGCGTGGTGTTGATCACGTTATTCGAGGAAATGACCAGAAGCGTGTAGCCGTCCGCCGGAGAGCGCGCCACCATCTCGGTAGCGACATTGGCCGCTGCACCCGGCCGGTTCTCGACGATGAATGTCTGGCCGAGCCGCCGCTGGAGCCATTCCGCCATCAGCCGCGCGGAGATGTCGATTGCCTGTCCCGGAGGAAAGCCGACGACGATGCGCACGGTCCGGCTTGGATAGCCTTGCGCATTCGCAATCCGCGAGACGGCCGGCAGCGCGGCGGCACCAGCTGCCAGATGGAGAAATTGCCGACGGGGAACTATCATGCGCTCCTCTCTCGCGTATTGAGGATTGTAATACGTCGTAAGCTGACGTCGATCCATACTGGGGGAACGCGCCTGACCGGGCGAGCGTCCGTCGGGCAGCACGAACTTTCGCCAGCGCCGAAAGGGTAGCGGAGTGGAAGGCTGCCGGCGTTGCGGTGCTGCCCGGCAACAACGGCAGGTTGGATCAGGCCTATGTCGAGACGCCGGACGGGGTGCGCATCGAGATTCTGGAAGACAAGACCCAATCGATGCCGATCTGGCACGAGCATGTGCACTTGTTCCTGCCGGAAGCCGGAGCGCCTACTCGCCGGCCAGGCGGCGCAATGCGCTTCGCTTATTGCGCCCTACGGGCTTGAGTCGCCGGACGGAAAGAGTCATTGCATTCCGCGCATTGGGAAATTGAGAAACTTTAACGGAGTTCCGAGATGCCAGGTAAGAACGTTGCGGTCTCACGCCGTAGCTTGCTCGTGGGTGGAGCAGCACTCAGCGTATTGCCATCGCGGCGAACATTCTCGCAGACCTCGGAGCCGCTCAAAGTTGGCTTCCTCACCGTCAATACCGGCCCGCTCGCTGCCGGCGGCAAGCAGCAGATGGAGGGCGCGGCCTTTTATCTCCAAGAGCGCGGCGGCTTGATTGCCGGTCGCAAGGTTGAGCTGATCACCCAGGACACGGCCGGCAGCCCCGCCCTCGCCAGAACCAAGACCCAGGAGTTGGTCGAACGCTACAAGGTGCCGGTGATGATCGGGCCGTTGGCCACCAACGAAGCCTTGGCAATCGACAATTATGTTCGCGATACGAAAGTACCGCTTATTACCACCACCTCAGCCGCGACTGTTGATCTCAAGAGCCACGCGGTGAACCCGTGGGTGCTGCACGCCTTCGGCACGGCGCCGCAGGTGACCTACCCGCTTGGCGATTACGCGGCCAAGACGCTTGGCTATAAGCGAATGGCGATCGTTGCGGAGGATTTTACCTACGGCCACGAGGGCGCCGGCGGATTCCAACTCGCCTTCGAAGCGGCCGGCGGCAAGATCGTGCAAAAACTCTGGCCGCCGCTTAACGCGCCGGAATATGCGCCGTACCTGGCGCAGATCAAGCCTGACGTGGACGGGATCTACATGGGCTTCGCCGGCAGCAATCCGCTGCGCTTCCTCAAGCAATTCGAGGATTACGGGCTGAAAGGCAAAGTTGCCGTGCTCGGAAACACCACGAGCACCGACGAAGGAATTCTCAAGCTGATGGGCGAGGAGGCGGTCGATACTTTCTCCGCCGGTTGGTACGCCGCCGGCCTCGACACAGCAGACAACAAGAAATTCGTCGCCGGCATCAACGCGGCCTATCAGCATGATCCCGGTTTCTACACCGCGGGTCCTTACACGGCGCTCCTCATCATCGAGGAAGCGCTCAAAGTCACCAACGGCATTACCGAAGACGCGGTCGCTTTCCTCAAGGCAATGCACAACGTGCGCCTGAGCCGCGGACCGATCGGACCGGTGCGGCTCGATGAGTACGGGACGCCGATTCTCGATATCTACATTCGGAAGGTGGCGCGCGTGAATGGAAAGCTCGCCAATACCATTCTCAAGACTTATCCGCAGGTGAGCCAGTTCTGGACCTACGATCCCGCCCAATTTGTGAGGCAGCCGACGTTCTCACGCGATTATCCGCCAAGCAAAAATCTTGAATAGATGAAGATACCGCGAGCGCTGGAAGCAATTCGGGCTCGGAGCGCTACCGAACCCGGTCCCACAAGATGACAGCTGAGATCATGAGTAGCGACGCGATAAGCACCGCTACGACCGCAATCATTCCTCCGTCGAGTACAGGCATGACAGCAAACCCAAAGCTTCGCAGCTAACCCCTATTCTTGCCTCGGTTTCAGAACGCTTCGTCGGGTGCAGCGGCCAACACTCCGGCCGTGAACAAGATAAGCCCCGCAGCCAACAACACGAGCTCAGGAGCCATCGCATTTCTCCCCTTGCTATGACGCCCGAGGTCTAGGGCCGCGGTTGCGCGACCGCTGTGATGGTTATCACAAAAACGCGCTTCGCCGGCGCGTCGGCGCAGTTGAGCACACCGTCGGTGACAAGGACGTGACCTCCTTTTGCTCTTCCTCGCTCAACAGTTTTTGGATCAACCGACGCCCGGCTTCGTCCTTCGCCTCACGCAACAGTCTCCTGTAGCGCTTGATGTTTTCGCGCCTGAGGAATCGCTCCATGCGCCGTACTCCTACCCAGCGGCTCAAGTCTGCTACCCAGCGGCTCAAGTCTGCGGGGAGTGTGCCGTTACAGGGGAAATGGGCGGCTGTGATGGCCGTCACAGAATGGTCGATTGTCGCAGCCCCCGGTTTCGATGCATTAAGATAGTTAACGGCAGGAAACTGCTGGCGCCGCTCGCCCGACAAGGCGGGCGGCGCTCGCGTTTGCCGGGTGGTTGTGCACGGGGCGGGCCGAGCACCGGCCCCTCCGGCCGTCTGCGTCGACACCCCTCCCTTTCCTTCCCCGCGCACTCCTACCCCGCTCCTGCTTGCGGGGGAGGGTAGGGGCTGTCGGGGGGACAACGCGCTCGCTCGATCAGATTGATATTCGCTGCATCGCAGCCGCTCGGCGCCGCCGCGCGGCCGGTTGCGCGTGCGCTTCGCTCATCCTCAGCAACGGAATTTGCCGACGGACACACACATGGCTGGCCGTCGCAAACGACCTTTGTCCGAGGCGGAGCGGAAAAAACGCAGAGCCAAGATCAACCGTGCCTATTGGGCGAAGCATAAGGATCGAATTAACAAAGGCCGGCGCGAGCGAGCGGCAAGCGATCCCGAATACCGGGAGCGGCGCAACAGCCAAGGTCGCGGCGAACCGAAACGTTGGCTGCAACGAACCTACGGAATTTCACGCGAAGAATACGATGCGATGGTTGCGGCACAGAACGGCCGCTGCCTGATCTGCGACGAGAAGCCCATGCGCGGGCTATGCGTCGATCATTGCCACGAGACAAAGGTCGTGCGCGGCCTGTTGTGCAACAACTGCAACGTGGGCCTCGGTTATTTCGACGACGATCCCATCCGGCTGCTGCGGGCGGCGGCTTATTTGTTGACCTTCGAGGCGAAGGCGAAGGTCGGCATCCATACGGTACGCCGCAAAGCCGTGCCCGGCGCGTTGGCCACGATCGGCGAATTGATTGCGCGATTGTCGCCGCGGCGGTCTCGACGGAAGCCACTCGCGTAGCGCGGATGGAGCGGCTTGAGCGCGCTGGCGCAAGCTTTTGTCGCATTTCCTCCACAGCAGCTGCGGACTAGGCTCTTCGCAGTGTCCGATAGGAGGGCCTGGTGGTCAGTGCCCGACGCTTAACTTGCACGTTTCTGCTCGCCGCGTTGTTCGCGCCCCTGTTCGCGGCGGCGCCGGTAGCGGCGCAATCATGGCCGACACGGCCCATCAAGTTCATCCTGACGCTCGGACCGGGCAGCGGGTCCGATATCGGCGCCCGGTTGCTGGCGGACCGGCTGACCAGGAAATGGGACCAGCCGATCGTGATCGAGAACCGACCCGGTGGCGACGGCATCGTGGCGATCAACGCCTTCGTCAGCGCCCAGGATGATCACGTCCTGCTGTTCGCGCCGAGCTCCTCCTTCATCGGCCACCCGTACCAGCACAATGATCTGCCGTACAACCCGGACGATCTCGCCCCGATCGCGCGCGTGTCCAATACCGTAATCGGAATCT
>Ga0306924_10001495_pt1 | contig 21450 bp, 21 predicted proteins | sample sta12Can44000111_FD_203756 | JGI IMG/M metagenome (GOLD analysis project Ga0306924, IMG submission 203756) | Lab enrichment of tropical soil microbial communities from Luquillo Experimental Forest, Puerto Rico - statanox.12C.anox.44.000.111 (v2)... | ecosystem: Environmental > Terrestrial >...
CGCCGCCACCGGAATACAGTGACGGAAAGACCGACTGTTGGTCTAACTTTTACGAACCGACAGTCGGTCTGTCAATTGATTTGGCTGGCGGATGGGGGCAGGCAGGGAGGCCGGGCAGGCCCGGAAGGCCGGGCAGGCCCGGCGGCATAAGGCGTGGATGTCCCAGCCATGTCGCTGGTACGACGTGGATGTGGCATCCACGCCGTAAAAGCCTGGACGGACGTGGTACAGGCTGTACGGGCGGTGCCGGAGTGACGCAAGACCGGTCTAGCGCCTGCGCGGTGGCCCGCCGCGGATGCACGCTGGGCAGTTACCGGGGTTCTGGGCGGGCCGGCGGCTCATCGGCCGGTGGCAGGCCTCCGCCGTCCTTCCGTCAACCCCCGCGAAACAAAGTCTCTAGTACCTGGCCGGGCGGGCGGGCGTGAGACCAGGGTGCCGGCCCGGGGGGTTCACGGGTGCGACGGCACGGCCTGGGGCACGACTGTAGACGGGACGAACGATGTGGGTTTACCGCTGTCCTAAGAGGCGGTCATCCCCGTGCGCCCCGGCATCATCCCCGGCGGGCACGATCTGAGCCCGCATTCGCACACTGCGGGAACCAGGCAGGCCGAGCATATGCCGAACGCAGCACCACCAAGAGAGGAGCACCACGTGGGCACGATCACTACCACCGATGGCACGGAAATCTTCTACAAGGACTGGGGAACCGGTCAGCCCATCGTGTTCAGTCACGGCTGGCCCCTGTCGGCCGATGACTGGGACACGCAGATGATGTTCTTCCTCCTGCACGGCTATCGCGTCATCGCCCATGACCGACGCGGCCACGGGCGGTCCACCCAGACCAGCGACGGCCACGACATGGACCACTACGCCGACGACCTCGCGGCGCTGACGGCGCATCTCGATCTCCGGAACGCCGTTCACGTCGGCCATTCAACGGGCGGCGGCGAGGTGGCCCACTATCTGGCGCGGCACGGCGAAAGCCGGGCGGCGAAGGCTGTGCTGATTAGCTCGGTGCCGCCGCTGATGCTGCAGACCGAAGCCAATCCGGGCGGCCTTCCCAAGGAAGTATTCGACGGACTCCAGGCACAAGTCGCAACCAATCGCTCGCGGTTCTACCGCGACTTCGCGGCGGGACCGTTTTATGGCTACAACCGCCCAGGCGTGGAAGCATCAGAGGCAATCATCGAGAACTGGTGGCGCCAGGGCATGATGGGCGGCGCGAAGGCACACTACGACGGCATCGTCGCCTTCTCGCAGACCGATTTCACCGAAGACCTGAAGAAGATCTCCCTGCCCGTGCTCGTGATGCACGGCGACGACGATCAGGTCGTTCCCTACGCCGACTCCGGGCCCCTGACGGCCAAGCTCGTCAGGAACGGGACGCTGAAGACCTACAGCGGCTACCCGCACGGCATGCCCACCACGCACGCCGAGACCATCAACGCCGACCTGCTGGCCTTCCTGAGAGCGTGACCTTGCCAAGGTCCGGGTGATCGTCGACGGAGCGGCTTATGTGAGGCTTGACCCGGGACCGCATATCGTTCGCCGCCATCCGTAGCCACCGGAGAAACCATGACTGCAGCATCGCCCGCCGGGCCGGATCAGCCCGGCTGGATCGACCCGGAGCTAGCCACGCTCACCCAGGACCGGTTCTCGGATCCGGCGTGGATCTTCGAGCGCAAGCTCGACGGCGAGCGATGCCTGGCCTTCAGGTCCGGACGACCGGTCCGGCTGATGACCCGCAACCAGAAGGAAGACACCAGCTCCTACCCCGAGCTCACGCAGGCCCTGGCCGCCCAGCAGGCCGACGACTTCATCATCGACGGGGAGATCGTCGCCTTCGACGGCGGCCAGACCAGGTTCGCCCGCCTGCAGCAGCGCCTGGGAGTCCACCATCCCGGACCGGACCTGCTCGCCGCGGTGCCGGTCTGCTACTACGTCTTCGACGTGCTGTGGGCCGATGGCCGCGATCTGCGCCCGCGGCCGCTGCGCGAGCGCAAGCAGATCCTGCACGACCTGCTGACCTTCGCTGGCTCGCTGCGCTTCACCGAGCACGTCGACACCGACGGCGAGGCCTATTTCCGCCAGGCGTGCGCCAGCGGCTGGGAGGGGGTCATCGCCAAGCGCGCGGACGCACCCTACCGGGCCGGCCGGAGCCGGGACTGGCTGAAGTTCAAATGCGAGAGTGGCCAGGAATTCGTCATCGGCGGCTTCACCGACCCGCACGGGACCCGCACCGGGTTCGGAGCGCTGCTGCTGGGCTACTACGACCCCGGTCACCAGCTCGTCTACGCCGGCAAGGTCGGCACCGGCTTCAGCCGGCGAACCCTGGACAGCCTGCATGCGACGCTGGCCGGCCTGGAACAAGACCGTTCCCCGTTCGACCGTGGCAAGCTGCCCCGGTCCGGCGTGCACTGGGTCCAGCCCCGCCTGGTCGCCGAGGTGGGCTTCAGCGAATGGACGACCGACGGGGAGCTGCGCCACCCGCGGTTCCAGGGCCTGCGGGACGACAAGGATCCCGCCGATGTCGTCAGGGAGATGCCGCAGGACGACACCCAATGACGACGCCACCGCGCACGCTGACCCAGACCACCGCTGACCACTCAGCGCGGCGAGTAGACCCCGCCGGCGGGCACCGCTCTCGGGCGCGGCAGCACGGCACTTGAGGCACGGGCATGTGCGCGGCGTACCAAAGCGGGCGACGGCTTCGTGGCGTGCGCCCAGTGGCGTGACGTGGCCGTGACCTTAGCGTCGATGCAGCACGACCGGTACCGCCATAACTGTTTCTCCGGCCTATTCCGCTGCCATTACCACTACCACTACAATGACTCAGCATCAAACCGAGAGGCAGGCCGCCTGCCCCTCTGACCTGCGCACACCTCGTTCGAAAGGAAGCCGCTTATGAGCATCCATTCTGATGCCGCGGAGGAACGCATACGTGGCGCCCGCGCAGGGCTAGCACGGCTGGCCGGTCCCTGGTGGCTATTCCTGCTGACCGGCATCGGATGGCTCATCCTCGCCTGGATCGCACTGCGGTTCACCCCCGCCTCGATCCCCACGGTGGGCGTGCTGCTGGGCGTCTACTTCCTGGTGGCCACGATCAACGAGTTCTTCATCGCCTCGGTCATGTCCAGCTGGCGCTGGCTGCACATCGTGCTGGGCATCATCTTCGCCTTCGGCGCCGGCTGGTCATTCGCCCGGCCCTACAACGCGTTCTGGGCGCTCGCCTCGATCCTGGGGCTGCTGCTCATCTTCCAGGGCACGTTCTACGTCATCACCTCGGTCAGCACCAGGGACGTCAACTCCATGTGGTGGCTTGGCCTGGTGGCCGGCATCCTGGAGATCCTGCTCGGTTTCTGGGCCTCCCAGCAGTACCGCCCGGTACAAGGAGCGCTGCTGCTGATCTGGGTCGGCTTCTTCGCCCTGTTCCGCGGCATCTCAGAAATCGTGATCGCCTTCCAGCTCCGCCACGCCCAGCACCCGTAGCCTCGGGGCGTGCCCGCCCTGTAATCGGAAGGGGCTTGGCAGCCATCATCCGCGTCAGCGGATGATGGCTGCGCCGGTGAGCGTGCGGGCGGCCGTCGGCTTCGCGTTGCCCCGGCCGGCCCCGGCGGCGCACACGCCGATCGCCCCGGCGAGCAGGTCACGGAGGAGCTCATCCGGCTCCGGGACGCACGCCAGCGCGATCCCCTCCACCGCGGCGTGGACGATGTAAGGCGCGCAGCGCCGGCGAAAGGCCTTCGGGGCGACGGAGACGTCGCGGGTGAAGCCCCGGGCCCACTGTGCTGCGTGCGGAACCTGCGCCAGCGCCAGCTGGCTCTGCTCCTCCAGCCGGCCGCCCGGCCGCCCGTCCAGGGCCGCAAGCACGCGCTCACACGCCAGGACCGACACCGCCATGACCTGCTGCCGCCCGGCCGCCACCACCGGCAACGCCATCCTCGCGCACTCCAGGGCGATCCGCGCGTCCAGGCGCAGATCATCCCCGGTGAGCCCGATCACCGACGGGATCAGCACGGCCAGCCGTCCCCGGCCGGCGTCGGAGGTGTAGTCGTTGACATCGCGGGCGACGGCGGCCAGCAGTGGGTGCGTGCAGGCCGGGTGGTCGCTCCAGCGCTCTCCCGCCAGGTACGAGGCCAGTTCCATGAAGCAGGCGCCCGCGCGCGGGCTGCGGTGCTTGCCCCGCGACAACACCGGGACCAGTTCGGGCGGACGAGCGTGGGAACCAGACACGGCGGCACCCCCGGAGGATCGGCAGACCTGGTAAGACCAGTCTGCGCGCCTGCCGGAGAGTACGCCACCCGCGGCGTATGACCCTGGTCTGGCTGGTTCAGCCGAACAGCATCAAGTCACGAAGTGCGTCCACCCGGTCGGGGGGCAGTTGCGCGTATACGGATAGCTCTTCGGGGCTGCTGAACTTGCCGAGCTGGTCTCTGGCCGTGATGACAGCCGAGGATTCGGCCGGTGTCAGTCCCAGGCATGAAACGAGCACGTCGCCGGGTACCTGGTTCACGTCGACCAGGCCGCCGTCGTCGTAGTCGTGCGGCAGGTCCGGCCGGCCGATTTTCAGATCGCGGGCCAGCACGGGGGTACGCTCGGCGAGCTCGCGTGCCTGCCGCCTGCGATACATCCGGGCCCGGGCCGTGGTAACCGCCTGCTCGCTGGCCAGAGCGCCGGCGGCCTCCGGCACGGGGCGGAACGCGAAGAACGCGTGGACCGCACCCGCGCTCATCAGAGCAATGGTCAACGTGCCGGCCGTGGCGGCAATCGCGTCAGAGGGCCCGCCGATGGACATCAGGACCAGCACCGTGATGCTGGCCGCCAGGTAGCCGGCGAACACCAGCCAGTCTCGGGCCCGCCGCCGGGTGAGGGCCAGGCGCAGGAATGGCGCGAAGGCGAGCAATGAGAGCGACCAGATGGGAACCGAGGCCCAGGCGAGCTGGCGGAGGCGGGCAGACCTGCCGCCTGACCGACCCGCAACCGTTGTGGTCATGGCATACGCTCCGGTGATCGCGAGAGTTATGTGCGGCTGAGCCGCCTTCAACTTCAGCATCGCGCGGGCACGGCGGGGCGCCAGGGTCGTCCGCCGGCTGGGCGGTGCCGAAGGTCCCGTTTCCTGGCAGGCACCTGACCGGCTGGCGTTCACCCGCAACCCGTTCGGCCAGCCAGGTGACCTGCGGATGCGGCTACGTCAGGCGCGACGACGATGAGGACCGGGTCGGGCCTGGATCGAGATCATCCCCTAGCGGCATCGGCGGCACGCTCCGGAAGGGCCAGTGCCTCGGCCGCCAGGGTAGCCCGCTGCAGGGTCTCGCGGAATGCCTGCGCCGCCTCGGCAGCCTGCTCGGCCAGGCCCGTGATTTCCACGGTGGCACGCTGGTCCGCGGCCGTGCGTGCCACCAGGTCGAGGTACTTGTCGTTGTTGGCCGCCATCCGGTGGGCAGTCTCCCAGTCCCGTTGCGCGGCCTCGGCGGCCGCCACCTGCGCCGCCAGCAATTCGAGCGCCAGAACCCGGGCCGTGGTGGCGTCCCGGGCTATCGATATCGCGCGATTCTGGGAAACCAGGATGGCGGTTGTCATCGGCCCCGCCGTGCCCCCGGCGTAGCCCGACACGAGATCAAGCAGCAACTCGGTGATCTCGCGCAGCGCGACGGCGATATCCCATTCGTGCTGCCGGAGAACGGGCTCCTCCACGGCGCCCCGCAGGTCGTGCGCGTATACCCTCGACGTCACGATGGTCGCGATGGCGCGCTGGGCGCGCTGCAGCAGCTTCCGGCACTCGAGTTCCAGCGCGAGCGGTGAGACGACCTGGTCCCGGTAGCGGACCTGGCGTACCGGACCGGTACGGCCCGCGATCTGTTCCTTCGTCATGCGGATGAGGCGCCGGCGCCTGGCTTCCCGCAAGCCGGGGTTCACCACGGGCTCGACGCTCCAGGCGCCGGCATCGCCGACCATAGAGGCATCTTAGATGCTGCGGCCGCTGGTCCCGGGTCCCGCCGCAGTGACCAGCCTCGTGGAGCCAGCTTCCGGTGTGGCTGCCACATCCACGCCTATCTTCCGGGCTTCATGGGCGTCTGGCCGGTATGGGCCGGATGGCTGGCGCTGCTTACCGGCCGGTCTGTGTCCGTCGGCTGGCCGGTATGGACTGGAGGGGCCGTGCTCGTCGGCAGCGTGGCTGGGGTCCGGTCACTGGTCCTGCCGGTCAGTGCCATCGCGCCGAGGACCGCGGCGACGGGGATCAGCGAGAGTTGCGGCAGTTCGTAGCGCCAGTCAAAGGCGGCGATGATGAACGGAGGCTCGACCGCGACGATGGCACCGACCGTGAATAGCAGGCATGGGGACCGCAGTCCGCTACGCCGTGCCCGGCCCAGGCCGGCCAGGCCGGCCAGGCCCAGCGCGAGACCCGCGGCCAGCAGCGGGCCGGGCACATAGAAGTACCGGCCGTAACCAGTCAGGAATCCGGCCAGCGCAGGCTGGACGTACGGGCCGTGGCCGGTTATGGCACGGAGCGCAGCCAGCTCTTCTGCGCGGATCGGGAAGTACGTGTGGAACTGGTGGTACCAGGTCGGGTAGCGCTCGGGCCCGGCTCCGCGCACCGGGGAGAAGCTATAGAGGACATCGCCGGCCAGCGTCTTCAGGTAAGCCTGCGGCTGATGTTTGAGGATTCGCTGGTCGAAGTCGAGGATGATTTGGCCCTTGTTCATCCCGGGCGGCACCTTAAGCGTCACCTGCGGTGACTGCGGCGCCCACATGTAGAAGTCCAGGTTGCGCTGCGCTGGCGGCTGCCGCGGGCATAGCGGCCGCTCGTACGAGGGTAGCGACACGCCCGTGCAGTCGGCGAACTGCACGATCCGCCCGTACAGGAACTGGCTGTCGTAGTCGACGAAGTCGAACCGCCCGTAATAGACCTGGTGCCAGCCAAGGTAGCCGAGCACCGGAAGCAGGAAGCCGGCCAGCAGCAGCGCTACCCGGCTCGCGAGGCGGCGCCTGGGCCGGACGACGGCCACGAGGTAGAGCACGGCCGGGATCATCACGAGCAACTCGGATTCCCGGATGATCGTGGCCGCGGCGAGCAGCAGCCCGGCGATCGCGGGCGCCGCCTTGCCGATCGTGTCACGTTTCCATACCAGGACGACGAACGCCGCGAGGAGCAGGAACGACGCGCTGACATCGGTGAGGACGTACTGCTCGATATCGAGCTGGAGTGGGTCGAACAGGACCGGGACGGTCGCCAGCGCGGCCAGCCAGCGCCGGGCGCCGAAGTGGACGAGAGTGGCGTAGATCAGCACGGCCGCGGCCAGCCCGAGCAGGTGCTGCCCGGCCGCGACCACCGCGAGGTTGTGGATCAGCACCGCCGGGATGAGCAGCAGCGAGTAGCCGCTGTCGCGCAGCCAGTCCGGAGACCAGTGCCCGCTGATGAAGTACGAGGTGAACTCGAGGTACCGCCTGCTGTCCGGGAAGATCAACGCAGGCTGGTAAGCCAGCTGCACCACGGTGCGCAGCACGGTCGCGGAGCCTGCCAGGAGGGCGAACAGCCAATGCTCGCGCACCACGCCCAGGCAGCGTCTGGCGGACTGGTGCACGATGCGTCCGAACGCGGCGAGCGCCGACGTGTACGGGCGGGACCCGCGCGACGGAAACATGGTCTTCAGCTAACCTCATCCCGCCACCTGATGCGTCCGTTGATGGCAATTCGCCGTGATAGCGGCCGTGCGGGCGGCATGTCCAGTGCCCGACATCGGGCTGGCCTGAGGGGCCGACTACCAGCAGCAGGCCGGTGACCGCGCTACCCTCCTTGACTATGGGAGCGTCGCACCCGGTGGGCGATGACCGCCTCGCCGCGGTCAATCTAGCATGCGGGTCAAGGGTGCTCTGGTGTCCAGCCGACCAGTGAGGGCCTCAGATGATCTTGCGCCGAGTGACGTGAGGACTCGGGTCACGGCGGACGTGCCGCCAGGCGTCACCACGACGCAAGATCGCATCGCGGTACCACCCACCAAGCTCGCCGAGCCGCCGATACCCGGCGGCCGGGTCGAGGCGATGATGGGCGTGCTCATCCGGGCGCTCGCGCACAGCCCGCTGGCGCGGCCGCTGCCTGCGGTGTCGCTGTCGGCGTTGGGGCTCGCGCTGGCGGCGTTCGTCGGGCTGTGCGCCACCGCGCCCGACGCGAGCGAGGCGACGCTGCCGGTACTGCTGCCGCTCACTGCGCTAGCGCACCAGCTGGGCGCGCCGGCCCTTCCCGCCGTGGCCGTCACCATCATGATGTACGCCAGCATCACGCTCTGCTGCCTGGGCCTAGCCGGGATGTTGTGGGCGAACAGCCGCGGCTGGCACCCGAACCCGGCGCGGGTCTTCTGGACCGCGGCAGCCGTGATCGCGGTGCTGGTGAACATCACCCCGGTCGGCACCTCGGACCCGGCCAGCTACGCCGCGTACGGGCGCATCGACGCGCTCGGGCACAACCCGTACGTGTTCCCGCCGGCTCTGCTACCCGGGGGCAGCCACAACCCGTACACCGTGATGATCGACCCCCGGTGGAAGTCGACTCCTTCGGTATACGGTCCGGTGGCCACCTGGACCCACCTGGCCGCGGCGCTCGTCGGCGGCAACAGGCCGTGGCTGACCATCTGGGTCCTGATGATCATGACCGGGATCGCATTCCTCGGCGCCGGTTACCTGCTGCTCCGCTACGCCGCCAACCCGGTGCGGGCCGGCCTGATCTGGGCCGCGAACCCGCTGCTGATCTATCTGCTGGTCATGGGCGCGCAGCTCGACGCCTTCCTGGCGCTGGCCGGGATTGCCGCGATCGTGATCTCACGCCGCGGTACGACAATCTGGCATGACCTCGCCGTCGGCGCCGTGATCGGCGTGGCCGGCGCGATCAAGGCGAACGCGGTGTTCATCGGGCTGGGCATTGCCGTGCCGCTTATCCGTGAACGCTCATGGGCACGCGTGCTCCGCACCGCCATCGCCGCGGGGGTAGCCACGGTCGGACTGTATTACTTCAGCTACGGCCTGGATGCCCTCAAGACACTGCCAGATGCGTCGACGCGGGTGATCTCGCCTTCGATCTGGCAGCTGGTCCAGGTCATCGGCGACCACCTGGATCCGGCGAACCCGGGGGCGACGTCGACGCTGATCGGCGTGCTGTGGCCGCCGCTCCTGCTCGCGCTGGCCTGGTACCTGTACAACCGGCTGTCCCCCGACGTGCCCGCCGTGCTCGCGGCCACCTGCGCGCTCACCTTCGCGTGGGTGCTGGTGGCCCCGTGGTCGCTAGCCTGGTATACCGCGCTGGCATGGGTCACGCTCGCCCTGCTGCCACGTAACTCGCTGACCCGCTGGCTCACGCTGGCGACCGGCGTACTGGCGCTGCTGCACTTCAACGCCGGGCAGTCGCCCAGCCACCCGGGTGCCCCGACCCCGTAGCCATGCGTCCGAGGCCGGAGCAGTACCGGGCCTGGGCCGACGAGGCCGTGGGCGCCCTGCAGCGCTGGTACAACCCCAGGACGGGGTTGTGGAAGACCGCCGGCTGGTGGAACTGCGCGAACGCGCTGACTGCGGTCGTCCAGCACGGCCAGCGAACGGGCGAGCGCAGGTACCGGCGCGTGATCGAGACGACGTTCGGCAGGGCCCAGCGGGTCAACCCCGGTTTCGGCAACGAATTTTACGACGATGACGGCTGGTGGGCGCTGGCCTGGATCGCGGCGTTCGACCTGACCGGCGAGGCGAAGTACCTGGACCAAGCGCGCCACTTGTTCGCGGGGATGGCCGCCGGCTGGGACGACGCGAGCGGTGGTGGCCTGTGGTGGACGCGCGGGAAAACCTACAAGAATGCGATTCCGAACGAACTCTTCCTGCTGATCGCGGGCCGCCTGCATCAGCGCACCACCGGCCCCGGCATCCGCGCCGGCGGTTACCTCGACTGGGCGCTGCGCGAGTGGCAGTGGTTCAGGGCCAGCGGACTGATCGGCCCGGCCGGTCTCGTCAACGACGGGCTGACCGCCGAAGGCGCGAACAACGGCGGCACCACCTGGACCTACAACCAAGGCGTAATCATCGGCGGCCTCGCTGTCTTGTACGAGATCACTGGCGATAGCACCTATCTCGAGCAGGGCGAAGCCATTGCGGCGGCGGCGCTACGCGACCTCACCGTGCCGCCGGGCATTCTCGCCGAACCATCGGAGCGGCCTGGCGCGGACTGCGGTGGCGACCAGCCGCAGTTCAAGGGCATCTTCGTCAGGAACCTGTATGAGCTCTACCGGCACAGCCGGCGCGTCGAGCACCTCGACTTCATCCTCGCCAACGCGACCTCGCTATGGCAAAACAGCAGGAACCGGCGCAACCAGGTCGGGCTGGCATGGACCGGGCCGTTCGACCGGGCCGACGCGGCCCGGCAAGGATCGGCACTCGATGCGCTGAACGCCGCGGTCGGTGTCACGCGCCTGGCGCTTGACCCCCCCAGCCGCGGACCGCCGTCGCGCGGGTCGGACCCGGGATCGAGGAACCTGTCCGCCCGGTGTTCCGGGGTGGTCATGCCGAACGAGACTACGCCAAGCTGAGGCTATGGATCCGGCGAAATCGGGGACGGCTGTGGCGCTGCCCGATCCTGCGCTGGTCGTACTGGTCGGGGCGTCCGGGGCCGGGAAGTCGGTCTGGGCGGCGGAGCATTACCGTCCGGATGAGGTGGTCTCGTCGGACCGGCTGCGCGCGCTGGTGGGTAGCGGCGAGCACGACCTGGATGCGTCCGCCGACGCCTTTGCCCTACTCGACCAGATAGTGGCGGCCCGGCTACGCCGCGGCCTGACCGCGGTGGTGGACACGCTGGGCCTTGACTCGGCGCGGCGCCGCAGCTACCTGGAACTGGCCAGGAGCAGCGGCACGCCCGCCGTCGCCGTGCTTATCGACACCGATTCGGCGGAGTGCCGCCGCCGAAACCGCGCACGCGATCGGCCGGTGCCTGCGCCTGTACTGGAGGGCCAGTTGCGGCGGATGCGGGCGGCCGGCGTAGAGATCCCCGCCGAGGGATGGGACCTGGTGACAACCGCCGGGCAAGCTCGGCCCGAGGCCTCGCACACCCCAGGCGCGAGGATGGCGGCCAGCCAGCAGCGGCAGCGGCCGGTCCGGATGAGCCTGGTGCTGCAGCTGTCGCGATTTCCCTGGGGTGAGGACCCGGCAGGCCCGGCGCGCTGGCTGGCGGCGGTGGCCCGCGCCGCCGCCGAGGCTGGCCTGCAGGGAATCGCGCTGATGGATCACCTGATCCAGATCCCCCAGGTTGGCCGCGCCTGGGAGCCCATCCCGGAGCCGTGGGTGACACTCGGGATGCTAGCGGGCCTGGAGCCTGGTCTTCGCCTGGGCACGCTGGTGACACCGGTGACGTTCCGCGCGCCCGGGATTTTGGCTAAGACCGTGGCCACGCTGGACGTACTGAGCGGCGGACGATCGTTCTGCGGCATCGGGGCCGGCTGGTGGGCGCGCGAGCACGCAGGGTTCGGCCTGCCATTTCCGTCGGCCCAGGCCAGGTTCGACGAGCTGGAGTCGGCCATCGAGACGCTGCGCGCCCTGTGGCAGCCCGGCACCAGGGAGTACCGCAGCAAGCGGGTCTGGCTACCGGAAACCACCTGCTACCCGCGGCCGGTTTCGCGGATCCCGGTCATCGTCGGCGGCGGCGGCGAGAAGCGGACGCTGGCCATCGCGGCGAGGCTCGGCGATGGCTGCAACCTTCGCTCGGACATCACCACGCTGGACCGCAAGCTCGCCGTCTTCCGCCAGCACTGCCTACAGGCCGGGCGTGACCCAGCACAGGTCGAGGTGACCGTGCTCGACATCCCGGTCGTCGGCCGCGACCGTGAGGATGCCGCATCGATCGTGGAGAAACTGCGTGGCAGGACTGCCGCCGCCGCCTTCGCCCAGCGCCACCACGCCGGCCCTGCCGACGAGCACATCGGCCGCTACCGGATGCTGGCTGACCGCGGCGTGAAGACCGTATTCGTCTCCCTCCCTCACCTGACCGACCCCGAGGACGTCCTACGCCTCGCTCCGCTTGCCGCCGCCTTCGCCTGACCACCGCGCACGGTCATGACCCAGGCGATTCACCCGCGCGGGGGGAGTTCGCACCACCGCGAACGCGAGATGCTGGGGTGAGTCCGCATCCCGCGAGTGAGAGGTGATCGTCGTGTCCGAGGATCCGCAACCAGGTGCCAGCCCTGATACGCCGGTCAGCCAGGACGCCAGCCTGGCCAGGACAACGCGGCTGAGCGATATCGTCGCCAGCCGCCTCGCTGACCAGGCACGCCGCACCGCCCAGGGTGCCAGGGCCAGACGAGTGACGAGCGCTGGCGGCCAGCCAGGAATGGCTGACCTGACGCCGATGCGCGAACTGCTCTCCGATCTGGTGACGGAGGCGCGGAAGGTGAGGGCGCGGGAGCGGATAGCGCGCGCGCTGCGGCAGGCTGCCGACGCCATCGACCCGCCGGGCCGCTGAGATCAGGCTGGTCGGGACCAGCCTGAAGATTATTGGCCGCGGGGGTTACGAGCTCTGGTGCCGTCCCCCGCGGCATACGGCGTGGATGTCCCAGCCATGTCGCTTATACGCCATGCCGCTAAGCTTAAGTTGATCGTGGACACGAGGCGGGCGCCCGGCGCCGGCCGTTGGTGCTGCCGGGCTTCGGGAACGCTGCCGTGACTGGTGAGACGCACCCGCCTCCGGCCGATAGGGCGTGGATGCCACATCCACGTCGTTCCAGTAGCATGGATGTGGCATCCACGTCGTCAGGCCTCGTGCGGACCTGGTACGGGCGGTGCCGGAGTGGCCAAAGTCCCACTCCCGCGCCTGCACGGCTATCCGCCGCGCCGACAAGCTAAGCGGCATTGCGCTTATACGGTGTGGGTGTGGCATCCACGCCGTAAGCCTGGTCACCCCCTCGGGGGTGGTCGCATCTGCGAGGGGAATCTGATCACTGTTGTCACACCGTTCCCTGCGTAACGATTCCCTTGGTCAGGGCCTAGTGAGGATGTATCAGCCGCCGTCGGGGGGCCCTCTTCCAGGTATGCGGCATTCACCGGGGGGTGGCGAAGACACATGAGCGGAAGCCAGCAGAAGGCCGATCCTAAGCTGTGCTGGAATTGCGGCCAGCGGGGGGTTCCTAGCATCGGCAGCCGGATGACTTGCCCTGAGTGTGAGGTGACCTGGATGCCCTGGTCGTCCGCGCTCGCGGTAGCCCAGATCGGGTTCGGATGAACTGAAACACGTTCTAGTCTTGTGCCATGCGTCATGGCATCGTCCTGTTCACCTGCGATCGCGGGATCACGCCGGCTCGGGCCGCGAAGGCTGCCGAGGAGCGCGGATTCGACGCCTTCTACGTGCCCGAGCACACCCACATCCCCGTCAAGCGGGAAGCCCCTCACCCCCGCACCGGTAACGGAACGCTGCCCGACGACCGCTACACGCGGACCCTCGACCCATGGGTTTCCCTGGCGACCGCGGCCGTGGTTACGTCGCGGATCAGGCTCTCCACCGCGGTGGCCCTGCCGGTGGAGTCCGACCCGGTCGCGCTGGCCAAAACCATCGCCACGCTTGATCACTTGTCGGGCGGCCGGGTCACGGTCGGTGCGGGGTTCGGGTGGAATACCGATGAGCTCGCCGACCACGGCGTTCCGTCCGGGAAGCGGCGCACCGTGCTGCGCGAGTACGTCGAGGCGATGCGCGCGCTGTGGACGCAGGAGGAAGCGGCATACGACGGGGAGTTCGTGAAGTTCGGGCCGTGCTGGGCGTTCCCGAAGCCGGTGCAGGCGCATATCCCGCTGATCATCGGTGCGGGCGGAGGCCCGAAGACGTTCGCCTGGATCGCCCGGCACGCTGACGGCTGGATGACCACCCCCGGTGAGCAGGACATCGGCGGCAAGGCCGCCGCTTTGCGGCAGGCGTGGGCCGCCGAGGACCGGCCGGGCACCCCCGACATCCGCGTGCTGGTCGCCACCAAGCCGGCCCCCGGCGACCTCGCCACGTGGGCCGCGGCCGGCGCCACCGAACTCCTGTGGGGACTGCCGGACGCCTCGCCGGAGGTGGTGGAGGGCCACCTCGACCGTCTCGCGGCCCGCGTAAGGCCTGAACGGGCGACATGAACCCGGCCCGTTCGGAAAGACCTTTGCCTCTCCCACCGTCGGTGCTGGCTGAGGGCACCGAACGCTACGACGTCGTGGTCATCGGCTTCGGCATCGCCGGCGGATGCGCGGCCCTGGAGGCGGCCCGGGCCGGGGGCCGGGTGCTGCTGCTCGAGCGGGCCGCTGTGCCCGGGGGGACCACCTGCATGGCTGGCGGGCATTTCTACCTCGGCGGCGGCACGGCGGTGCAGCAGGCGACCGGTCACGAGGACTCCGCGGAAGAGATGTACAAGTACCTGGTCGCGGTGTCGAAGGAGCCCGAGCACGACAAGATCCGCGCCTACTGCGAGGGGTCGGTTGAGCACTTCGGCTGGCTGGAGTCGCTGGGCTTCGAGTTCGAGCGCTCCTTCTTCCCCGGCAAGGCTGTGATCCAGCCTGGTACCGAAGGGCTGATGTTCACCGGCAACGAGAAGGTGTGGCCGTTCAGGGATCAGGCGAAGCCGGCGCCACGCGGTCACAAGGTCCCGGTGCCAGGGGACACCGGCGGAGCGAAGCTGGTGATAGACCTGCTACGGGACCGGGTCGAGGAGGCCGGCGTCGAGGTGAGGTACGAGACCGGCGCGGCCGGCCTGGTGACCGACAGCTCCGGCGCCGTCGTGGGGCTGGCCTGGCGTTCATTCGGTGACACCGGGGTTATCCGGGCGAGCGCGACCGTGATCGCCGCCGGGGGTTTCGTGATGAACCGCGAGATGGTCGCCGAGTACACGCCGGCGCTGTATACCCCGGGGCCGGGCGCGAAGCTCATCACGCTCGGCTCGACGTACGACGACGGGCTGGGCATCCGGCTCGGAATGTCGGCAGGCGCCGACGTCAAGCACATGGACGAGCCGTTTATCACCGCACCCTTCTACCCTCCCCCGGTGCTGATCACCGGGCTCATCGTCAACTCCCGTGGCGAGCGTTTCGTGGCCGAGGACTCCTACCACGCACGGACATCGCAGTTCGTGATGGAACAGAGCGGCTCCGCGGCCTATCTCATAGTCGACAGCGCGCACATGGAGCCGCCCCAGATGCCGCTGGTACCGGTCCTCGACGGCTATGAGACCGTGGCCGAGATGGAGGCAGGGCTCGGCTTGCCAGCCGGGTCGCTGGAGAAGACACTGGCCCGGTACAACCACCATGCCGCCCGCGGCGAGGACCCCGACTTCCGCAAGAGCGCCGACTGGCTGGCACCACAAGACCAGGGCCCGTGGGCGGTCTTCGACCTGCGGCTGGGCCACGCGCTCTACGCCGGGTTCACTCTCGGGGGTCTGCGCACCACCGTGGACGCGCAAGTACGGCGTCCCGACGGTTCGGTCATCCCGGGGCTGTACGCAGCCGGGGCTTGCGCGTCCAATATCGCCCAAGACGGCAAGGGTTACGGATCAGGCACTCAGCTCGGCGAGGGGTCATTCTTCGGCCGGCGGGCTGGCAGGCACGCGGCCCGGCTCTGGTCAGCGAGCCAGCCTCCGCCGGGCCGTGCGCCTTCAGCGCAGCTGGGATCGGGCGGTGGGGGCCAGCCGTAGCTGCTGCGGGACGCCGGTGATCATTACGGACTGTGCCTTCATCGGGAGCGGGCCAGCCAGGGTGCCACCCGGTCCCGGTCCAGATGTTCCGGTGCACGCACGGTAGCGATCATGAGCTGGACCGCGTCCTGGACATCCCTGGTCAGCTGGAAGCACTCCGCCGCCGACCGGCACTCAGCCGGCCCGAACTGCCGCGCCGTCGCCACCACGGCGCCAGCCAAGCCGGGGAGTTCCGCGGCGTCCCCGGGATCGAGCGGCCAGCCCGCTCCCCCGGCGGCAGTTCCCAGGCTGGTGATCTGATCACCCAGCCACGTCCAGGGGTCAGTGCTCAGGGCGGCATCCCAGAACCGGGCAGACGGCTCGTTGTCGGTGAACTGCGGATGGTAGTGGGCGGCGGAGAAGTTGCCCGGAGGTTCCGCGAGCCGGTCAAACAGGTCGGCCCGCCATAGCGGGCGATCGACGGTGGTGAGCTGGGACGCTGACTCGCTGCCTCGACGCGGCTGGCGAGGCAGCTCCCGGATCTCGATCCGGGCACCGTGCTCCATGGAAGCGTCATCAAGGTTGATCTCGAACCAGTGCCGGATGGTGACGGCCGAGCGGGAAAGAGCCAGGATGTGCTGCACAGCGCCCCGGTTATCTGGATCTGGACAGTGAGGCTCAGTATGCGCCGGGTGAGAAGCGTGGTCAACGCGGCAGATGGCGCCGAACGCGACGGTGCGCAGCTTGGCTGCCGCCCGGCTTTGGGCCGGCTCGCGGCGATTCCCGGGAATCGCGCTGGTCTATATCAGCAAGGGTGCGACGAGGGCGCGGCGTTCCAGGCTTGGATACGCCGCCATGACGAGTACATCTAGGGGAAGGAGGAGATCATGGCGAACTCGGCTCGGGACGAGGCCAGCGACTTCAACACCAAGATCATCGAGGAGTTCCGGGCGAACCGGGGACGCATCGGCGGGCTATTCGCGGGCACCCCGATGATTCTCATTCACCACGTCGGCGCCAAGTCCGGGGTTGAACGCGTCACGCCGCTAGCCTGCTCTCCCCAGGGAGACGGCCGCTTCGTGATCGTGGCCTCCAGCGGAGGATCGCCAGCCCACCCAGCCTGGTACCACAATCTCAAGGCCCACCCCAGGATCGAGGTCGAGGTGGGTGCCGAGACGTTCACGGTACTGGCAGAGGAGCTGGACGATGCGGCCCGCGCCGCGCTCTGGCCGAAGCTGGTCGCGGAGGCTCCTGCCCTAGGCGAACACCAGGCCAAGACCACTCGGCAGATTCCGGTGTTCATGCTGACCCGCCAGGACTGACGTCCGGCGTCCCGTCCCGTTATCCCTCGATCACCGGGTAGTTCGCAGGAAGAAGCCCGTAAGGGGCCTGGGTGCGGTTGGGTGCGGCTGGTACTCCCAGCGACTGGAGCAGTTCTTCGAAGTTGACCCCGATCCTGGTCGGGAACGGGCCACCCCCGCCGATGCCCCCGGCTTCAAGAAGCTGCGATTCCGCGGACAGGCCGCTTTGCTGCGCCCATCCGGTCTCGATGCCGTCGCCTCCGCTATACATATGGGCGATCACGGTCGAGGACGACACGTGCTGGCCGACCTGAACGGTTGGCGTGACGTCTTCGGCCACAAAGACCGTCAGCCCCGCGCCCGGGCCATCAGTCAGCTGGTACGTGATCCACCCTCCGCCCGGCCAGCCGAAGTTAGTCCCGGTCGCGTTGGTGATGACGGCGTTGCCCAGAGCGTAGACCGGGCCCGACCCGGCGAAGTCGACGCCCATGTCGATACGCTCGGGGATCAGGCCATTGACGTCACGGAAAGGGTCGAGATAGCCGGGCCCGGTGGCGATGCCGACGCTGACGACTTCGGGTTGCTGGCTGACCTGTACGCCCAGCGAGGCCGCCAGCCGCATGCCGAGCGCGTCGGCCTGAGCCACCCAAGCCAGGTCGGGCGCTCTCGCCATCCAGTGGATGGCGGACGGCCAGGTGGCACCCAGGAGAACCGAGCCCGCAACGGCAACGGCCATGACCCGGGTGGACGTCCTCCGCCACACGGACACGCCCGACGATGGCTTCCGGTGCCGGGAAGCCCCGCTGGCTCGGCTGGAAGACAATCCCGGCTACTTACCGGGCCGGGCGGACGTGCAGGACACGATCAACCCTTCGGTCGGGCGGCGTGTTCACGGCGACGGGATCGCAGACAACGCCACACACTTGGTGCTGTTAGTGCACCAGGCTGCACTACACGCACGCACCAATCAGCCGGAACTACCCAAGAGATAGGGATGACTACGCCGTGTCGATCTGGCCGCCCGGGCGTGTCCTATGAGCACGAGCACGCGCGCGATGGACGGATGAGCCCGGTGCCGACCGCGGTCCGGGTCCGGTTACCGGTAGCGGAAGCCGTCCAGGAAGCGGCGGAAGACGCCGCCTTCGCGGGTAAGGGCGGGGCCGGGGGTGGGCGCGGCGGCGCGCTGGCGGGCGACCGGCTGGTCGTAGTCGGTGCGAGCGATGGCATCGACGATCTGGGGCTCGTCGAAGTCCTCAGACCCTTCGATCTGAGGCACGTAGCCGACGAGCATGCCATCGCACATGACCTGGGCTTCGAGGCCAGCCGTGCCGTCGGTGTCCCACTCGGCTTCGCGGCCGCCGGCCAGCGACACACGGACGCCGAACTGGTCGACGCCGCCGCGGAGCAGGTGAGCGTTGACACCACGGTCACGAAGAGCGTCGACCACCCGCCGGGCCCGGAATTCGTCCATGACAGGGACCCTAGCGCCCGTTCCTGAAAGATTGCTGAACGTTAGCACCAGTCGCGATCTGAAGGCAGGAGTCGTGCGGGTCAGCCGCCGGCCGGCTCACGCCACCTGGACGTTAACGGCGCTTCACGGCGGCTGGGTTGACCTCGCCGCTGGCGACGGCCCACGGCGGCGCCGGGAGCGGTGCCAGGGTCTCGGCTGGGACCGAGCCGAGGCTTGCCGGCTGAGCCGCGGGCCTCGTCGGCGCCACCGCGGTTTCGCCCGGGCCGGTGTCGAAGTCGCCGACCTCGGCGGCTTCGATCTCACCGGTCCTGCTGGCTCGCCACCTTGACGGCACGAACATCGGCACGATCATCGCCAGCCCGGCCGCTGCGAGGATCCCGTTGAAGAGCATGGCCTCGAAGCCTGACCCGAAGGGATCCGAGCGCAACGGGATCAGGTCGACCGCCTGCCGGACGCTCACCAGATACAGGCCCGTCCAGCCGAGCAGCAGCAGCCCAGGCAGCCCGGCGGCGAGCGGCGAAATCCCGGGCACCGCGATGAGGATCCCGGCCAGCAGGCCGGTGCCGGCGAGCGCGGCGAGCGCGATCAGCACGTTGTGGTCGGAGATCAGCGAGCCACCGTCGGCCGGCAGCCGGGCAAGCTGGTCCGCCGCGGCGGGAATGCGCAGCAGCCGCAGGTAACCCCAGGCCCCTGGGAAGAACAGCACTCCGGCCATGATGACGGCCAGGACCATCCCGATCCGATGACGCATGTATGAGCCTCCGTTCTGCCACACCTGCCGGTAGCTCCCGATTCAAAGCGGAATCTGGCCCCGTGGCGTTACACCCGCGTGGCGGCGCGAGGGCTCGACGGCCAGGTTGCCGCCTGCCTACGGCACGATCACGACGGGGACCGGCGAGTGGCGGGCCAGGCTGACCGCGACCGACCCGACCATGCGGTGAGCGGCATGGGACGAACTCCCGACCACGATCGCCATGGTCTGGCCGGGGTGGGCATCGCGAATGCCGGTGGCCACGGCGATCAGCTCGTCCGCGACGATCCCCTGGCGCCGCTCGAACCCCCAGGCCAGCTCGCGGTCGCCCAGCTCGCCGGCCGCCTGGGCGCGAAGTTCGGGCGCGAGCTCGTCGAAGCTGGCCTCCATTTCGGCGATGGCGCCAGACGACATCATGACGGTGGTCGACAGGTGAGCCACCCACACGACTTCGATGCGGCCGGTTCGGCCCTGCAGCAAGCGGACCGCCGCATCAAGCGCCCGGCTCGCAGGAGGAGAACCGTCATAGCCGACGACGATGTGCAAGAACCCCGCGGATGGTGCGGCAGTAGTCACGGTAGTCAGCCTAGTCCGCAGAGATCCCGGAGGTGAAGGCCTGGCGGCACGAGCCAGATCATGTTCGGCGGCGGCTACCAGACCTGGTGGGCTACCTCCGCCACCAGTTCGAGCTTGCGTTGCTGGGTGTCCTCGCTGATGAGGTTTCCGCCGATCGACACCGGCGAGAACCCGCACTGGGTGGACAGCGCGAGCCGCTCGCGGCCGACGTAGCGCGCCGCCTCGTCGATGCGGGCGATGAGCTGGCCGGGCGACTCCATCTCGGAGAGCTTGCTCGACACCAGGCCGAGCACGACCACCTTGTCGTCGGGCACGTTGGCCAGCGGCTCGAAGGAACCCGACCGCTCGTCGTCGTACTCCAGCAGGAACACGTCGAAGTTGTCCGCACGGCTGAACACCTTGTCCGCGGTGAACTCGTAGCCGCCGGTCGCGATCCACGTACTCTTGTTGTTCCCCTTGCATATGTGCAGGCCGAACGTGACTCCGGGCACGTCGGCCACGGAGTTGATGATGTCAACGCCCTCGGTGAGCGTGCGTTCGGTATCCATGCCCAGGCCCTCGCGAAGCGAGCGGTTCTCCGGGTCCACCAGGGTGCCGAGGTCGGGCGAGTCGATCTGGATGTAGGTGCAGCCGAGCCTGGCCAGTTCGGCCGCCTCGGCGCGGATGATATCGGCGGCGTCGGCGAACATCTCGAACGGGTCGGAGTAGGCCGGGCGGGAATGTTCCGGTGACCACGTGCTGTAGATGACCAGCGGGCTGGGCATCGTGATCTTCACCGGGACGCGGGCCCGGCCGCGCGCGTAGCTGAACTCCTCGATGGTCATCATCGGCCCCTTGGGCCGGATCCGGCCGGTGACGGTCACCGGAGGCTGCCACTGCCAGTCCTGCGCGGGATCCGCGGCGTGGAAGCGTATCGTCGCTCCGGGCATGTCGGCGAGCCCTTCCATGTCCCCGAGCAGGTGATCGAGGAAGGAGAACCGGCGCAATTCGCCGTCGTTGACGACGTCGAGACCGCAGCCCTCCTGCATGGCGATCGCCTGGTCGACCGCGCGGTCCTCGATCCGCTTGAATTCCCCGTTGCTTATCCGGCCCGCCGCCAGCGCGGCCCGCGCCTCCGAGAGGTAACGCGGGCGCAGCAGCGAGCCGATCACGTCGGCGTGGTACGGCACCGTCATCCTCCTGTCGTGCTCGGGAACTCTAGCTACCGGACTACACGCGGCGGGGTCGGCGGGAAAGGGCATCCGGGCGCGGACTCGGCGGCCTTGGCGATGGCCACAATCCCCACGGCGCGGCACCTCGTGCCGGGCACAATTGCGTCAGGGCTGCATGGCCGTCGGCGGCACGCCGCGGCAGAACGGCGAACTGGGCTGACCGGCCACTGTGTCGGCGCGCAAAGCGCGGCTGGGGGCAGTTCACCTCGGTCCGTTCGGCCGGAATTTTATCTTCACCGGGTCCACCGGGACCCCCGCCGAACCCCTAGGGTCTCCTTCGGCCGCCAGAGCAGGAGCAGGAGCAGGAGCGCGGCTCAGTCGGGGAGTTCGATCGGCGCGATGCCGGCAAACACGTCCCCCGGTCCCGGGTTGTCCTGGCGGGTCGTGCCGCCGAGGTGGTGCATGATGCCCCAGACCGCGTTCAGCGAGGTCTGCACCGCGCCCTCGACCCAGGCGGGGGTCCAGGAGACGTCGTCCCCGGCGATGAAGATGCCCC
>Ga0306924_10001496_pt1 | contig 21445 bp, 21 predicted proteins | sample sta12Can44000111_FD_203756 | JGI IMG/M metagenome (GOLD analysis project Ga0306924, IMG submission 203756) | Lab enrichment of tropical soil microbial communities from Luquillo Experimental Forest, Puerto Rico - statanox.12C.anox.44.000.111 (v2)... | ecosystem: Environmental > Terrestrial >...
ATGCCGATGCTCTTGTTGGGCGCATTCTGCGCAGCCCGGTAAGTCACGGCGACATTCTTACGCTGGACGTCTCCAGAGCTCGCGCGCTTGAAGGTGTCGTGGCTGTCGTTACTGGCGATGATTGTGATCACACCTTCGGCGTGCTTCCCATCGCAATGAACGAGTATCCATTGGCCCGCGGTCGCGTGCGCTATCGCGGCGAGCCCGTGGCGGCGATTGCGGCAGTTGACGCGGAGACAGCCGAGCGCGCTCTCGGGTTGATCGAATTGAAGATCAGGGAGCTCCAAGCCTACTACACCTCCGACGCTGCCCGGGCGGAGGATGCCGTTCTCCTGCACGACAACAAACCCGGCAACGTCGAACGCGAAGTCCATCATCAATTCGGCGACATCGATCTAGGCTTTGCCGCAGCGGATCTGGTGCGCGAGGAGACGTTTTGCTGCGCCGAGGTCAACCATGCGCAAATCGAGCCGCACGCAAGTCTTGCCGAATTCGATCCGCTGGCCGGCCGCCTCACCGTGCAAACGGTGTCTCAGGTCGGCTACTACCTGCACCTCATGCTCGCGCGATGTCTCGACATGGAGCCTTCGCAGATCCGGGTGATCAAGCCCTTCATTGGCGGCGGCTTCGGGGCTCGTGTCGAGACATTGAATTTCGAGATCGTTACCGCTTTGCTCGCCCGCGCTGCCGCCGGCAAGGTACTGATGGTGCTCAGTCGCGAAGAAACCTTTATTACCCACCGCGCCCGTCCACACACCGATATCCGGCTCAAGCTCGGTATGAACAAGAAGGGACGCCTGACCGCTTGCGAATTGCAGGTCGTGCAGCGTGGCGGCGCCTATGCCGGCTACGGCATTATCACCATCCTCTATGCCGGCTCGCTGTTGCACGGTATCTACGACATCCCGGCCGTCAAATACGACGGGTACCGGATCTACGCGAATTTGCCGCCCTGTGGCGCCATGCGCGGGCACGGCTCGGTCGATACCCGCCATGCCTTCGAATGTCTGGTCGACCGCATGGCGCGCGAGCTTGAGCTGGACCCGTTCGTCGTGCGCCGTGCCAATTTGTTAGCGTCGCCGACCCGCACAATGAATGACCTCATGATCAATAGCTACGGGTTGGCGGAATGCCTCGATCGCGTCGAGCTGGCGAGCAAGTGGAAGGAACGCATCGGTCGAATGCCGCCAGGCAAAGGCCTCGGGATGGCCTGCTCGCACTATGTCAGCGGTGCGGCCAAGCCGATCCATTTCACCGGAGAGCCGCACGCCGTGGTCAATCTCAAGCTTGACTTCGACGGAGGGGTAACGGCGCTGACAGGCGCCGCCGATATCGGCCAGGGCTCCTCGACGATGCTCGCGATCGCGGTCGCCGAGACGCTGGATATTTCGCTCGAGCGCGTGCGCGTCATCTCCGCCGACACCGCCATCACCCCCAAGGACAACGGGGCCTATTCCTCACGGATCACGTTCATGGTGGGCAACGCGGCGATCGACGCTGCCCGAAAGCTGAAGGCGTTGCTCGTTGCCACTGCCGCACGCAAGCTTGAAGCCCGTCCGGAAGACGTCGACTGCGTAAACGAGACTTTTTGCGTGGGCAGCGGCAATCAATCGGCGTTGCCGTTCGCCGACGTCGTTGCCGCGGCGCTGATCGATGAAGGCGCCATCTCCATCAAGGGAACGTTCACCTGCCCCCCGGAATCGCAGGGCGGCAAGCACCGGGGCGGCGCCGTCGGCGCCACAATGGGCTTCAGTTACGCGGCCCAGGTCGTGGAAGTGGACGTCGACGAAACGACTGGCCAGGTGAAGGTCGAAAAGGTGTGGGTGGCGCTCGACTGCGGCCATGCGATCAATCCGCTCGCTGTCGAAGGACAAATCCAGGGATCCGTCTGGATGGGCATGGGACAAGCCCTGAGCGAAGAAACCCGATATCTCGACGGCCTGCCTGCCCATGCAAGCATGCTTGAATATCGCATGCCCACTATCATGGATTCTCCGCCGATCGAGACCCACATCGTCGAAACCCACGATCCCTATGGGCCATTCGGGGCCAAGGAAGCAAGCGAAGGGGCGTTGGCCGGCTTTCCGCCGGCATTGATCAACGCCGTTGCCAACGCAATTGGCATCGATCTGAAGGAATTGCCGGCGACGCCTGATCGCGTCATGGATGCCCTGATCCAACGCCGGCGACAAGCGCGGCTGGCTCACACCCTGAAGGCCGCATCATGAGCACACTGCTGCCGAAGTTTCGTCTCGCCGAGCCTCGCACCATCGAAGAGGCTATTGCCGCCTGCCGCAGTCATCCAGGCAGCCGCTTCATCGCAGGTGGAACCGATCTGCTGGTGAACATGCGGCGCGGCATCAGCAGCCCGGAATCACTGATTGATCTCTCTGGCGTCGATGAATTGGCCGAGATCAGGATCGACGATGATGGCATGACGATCGGTGCGGGCGTGACTATCGCCACCCTTATCCGCAACGACGTGATCGTTGCTCGATATCGCGCACTTGCACAAGCTGCTGCGGCCATCGCCGGACCTGGTCACCGCATCTTGGGGACCGTCGGGGGCAATCTGTGCCTCGATACACGCTGCATCTATTACAATCAAAGCGAATGGTGGCGACGCGCGAATTCCTATTGTCTCAAGTATCGCGGGGACATATGCCATGTCGCTCCGCAGGGACAACGCTGTCACGCCGTCTTCTCCGGTGATCTTGCCCCCGCCTTGCTCGTTCTCGGCGCCGAAATTGACATTTCCGGGACACAGGGGACTCGCCGGATCTCTCTGAGCCAGCTCTATGTTGAAGACGGCAAAGCACATCTGGCTCTTCTGGATGACGAACTTGTCACAGCCGTATATCTGCCGTCAAACCCGCCTCCCTCCGCCTACGCAAAGATACGCACACGTGCTGCCATCGATTTTCCATTGGCGGGAGTGGCGGTGGCACTTGAGAGATCCAGGGACGGAATCGTTTTGCTTCGGTTGGCACTGACCGGGACAAATTCGCGGCCGTTTCTGCTCGCCGGCACGGAAGCCTTTGCGGGGCGAACCATCGACGACAGGCTATTGCATGAGGTGGACCGGCTCGTGCAGAAACAGGTTCAGCCGATGCGAACCACGATCACGTCGGCGAATTACCGCCGGGTCGCCGCCGCCTCACTGGCGAAACGCTTGATCGCAGCGCTCGGCACGGCGGACGGGCCTGAACGCTTCGAGACCTGGGCTGCCCAGCCCACTTGAGCGAGCCGCGCTACGACGCGGGTATCACCGCCGTTGCCTCCAGCTCGATCTTTGCGGGGGTGTCGAGCAGATCGGCAACAAAAATCATGCTCATCGCCGGATAGTGATTTCCCATCAGCGATTTCCAGATGCGGCCAAGTTCGCGTCGGCCGGCGAGATAGGCCGGCTTGTCAATGCAGAATGCGGTCAGCCGGCAAATATGGCTCGGCTTGCCTCCGGCTTCAGCGAGAATAGCGAGGACATTCTCCAGCGCCTGCCTGAATTGCGGAATGAGATCCTCGCTTTCAAATTGCTGATCGGCGTTCCACCCAACCTGCCCGGCGACGAACACAATTCGACCCCCTGCCACGCTGATGCCGCTTGCATAACCGACCGGCGGCAGCCAGTTGGGCGGATGGAGAACCACACTCGACATTGCAGGGCCCCTCTGGTCGTCATGTCTGTATCAACGCACCGGCCGCAGCGTACCCCGGACCGCGTTGCGATCGTCTGCTGCGATCCGCCGCAGCTCGAAAATATCTTTGACGCTAACCTGTGACGCGTTGATGGTAACCCCCACTCCCCTCAATTTCGCAAAGGCGCGTGACAGCGACTCCGGCGTCAGTCCAAGCCGAGCGGCAATGAGAATCTTGTCATAAGGCAGCGCGAGCGCACAGCGGCCATGCTCAGCCAATGACAAAGACGCCAGGAACTCCGCGACGCGCTGAACGCCGCTTTGCGCCTTGAGATGCTCAACCTGTTGCACAAGATAATGCATGCGTTGCGAAACCGATGCGATCATCGCCAGAGCGATATCCGGACTTTCGCGGATGCATTGGATCAGATGGTCGGCGGGAATGCGTGCTACGCGCGCCATGTGAACCGCCTCCGCGGTCGCGATGTATCGACCTCCGGAAAACGCGACTGCCTCGGCAAAACTGTCGCCGCTCTTCATCATGTCGATGACGGTTTCGCCGCCAGACTGCGTGATGCGGGAAATCTTCACCCAACCATCGATCACGATGAAGAATGCGGTCGCGGGGTCGTCTTGCCTCATAACCAATTCGTGCGGCCGCAACATGGTAGCGGTAGCGGGCGCGACGACGTGTTGAACTGTCTCCGGCTTCAACCCTCGAAACACCGCAACGCGGGTGATGACTTGCAGATCGCCAGCCGTCAGCTTTGAAGACATTAGAAGGTCTCCAGTCATGCCTGTTTTATTCGGGAGGCTGACCGGCTTTGCCGCCTTGATCTCAATCAATTTGCCGGCAGGAATTGTCCATGTTGCACCGCACACTTTGCCTTGCAAAAGCCACCGCTGCAGCAATTCTATCGGCGCTTGACGGCGGTTAATTCCTGCCTCTGCTGCTAAACGCAGACCAACCGGAAAAATGCGCCTACCCGAAATCAAAGCCGTTGCGAGTTGCTTCGACGCGTCACGCCTGTCTTCAGGTGTTGATCGTCGCGGGCCGAGCGACGGTCGACCAGCTTGCGCATCGTTGCGATCGTGATCGACCCGAGAGTAGCGCGCGCGGTATTGTCAATTTCGTTGAGAATCCCGCTCAAGGTCTGCTCCTCGTGCGTTGCGTCGCCGGACCCCGTGCCTTGCTCGCCGGAACTTAAGTCCTCGAATAGTCGTGCCACGTCCAGGAGGGTCGTTCTCCGCGCATTACCGACAAATTGATATCCGCCGCCTGCGCCACGAATCGAGCGAACGAGGCCCGCGCGACCCAAAACGTGCATAACCTTCGCCAGGTGATGACTGGAAACGCCATACTTTTCACCAATTTCGGCGACGGAAAGCTGGCGGCCTTCGCGCGCGGTCAGTTCCAGAACCGCGAAGATGGCAAGTCGTGTCGAGACCTGCAACCTCATGGCGTCGCCATCAGTATGCGATCCCGTTCGGAACACCGATTGTCGCCGAACGTCTTCAATCGATATCCCTCTCAAGCTGGATGTAGGGTCCTGCGATCATCCCTTCGCTCCGGAAAAAGAGCAAAGGAAGATCGCCGTCCCTTGCCACCATCGTTCGCATCTTGCCGACACCCGCTTTCCTGAACTCGCCGGAAATGGCTTTGAGTAGTGCGCTACCAATACCGTGCAAGCGCATTTTTGGCTCGACAGATAGAGCAAATACCCAGCCGCAGGGTGCGGATCCGAACTCCCACGCGCGAATCTCGCCGATGGTGAAGCCTAGAAACTCCGGAGCTGACCGATTCGGGCGGCTCTCGGCAATCAAGAAGAAACGCTCCCGACTTCGCTGCCTGCCGTATCGGCTGAAGATATCGTTCCAATACTCCGCCTTGGCGATTCTTGTGACCCGGGTGTCAAGCGCAATCACATGCGGGATATCGGCAGCTCGCACCCGCCGGACCTGTACAGCCTGGTTGATCCTCGTTGCTTCCAGCACTTTCACGCATCGCCTCTTCCGTGACTCAACTAATCTATAGCGCATAATCAAGTATTGTGGTACTGATTTATCAATTGAGGGCATTAAGTGAGGTGTCGTCGTGGCCTGCGCTCGACCGGAGGAGAAATCCCGGACATGGCGAGCGGGCGATGCTGTCCATATCGACGTCCGTGGCCTCGATCCACCCGAGCCCATGGTGGCGATCTTGCAGGCGATCGACAGCGGCGCGGTCAATACCGTCCTTGTCGCGCACCTCGATCGGGAACCGATCTTCCTCTATCCGGAGCTCGATGATCGGGGATGGAGCCACGAGCTCATCCAATCCTCCTGCGGGAGCCCGGACTGCGAGGACGGGATCATGCTCCGCATGGAGCGATACGGCGCATGAACATCGCGGCGAGTTTTCTTGGGGGCGCAAAGAGCAGATTATTGCCCCGCTCGATCCCGTTCAGGTTCTTTGCGGCCGCTGCCGTGTTTCAGGTCATGATGTGGCTAGGGCTGTTCATCGGTGCCAGCGAAGCAGTGGATTTCCGGGGCGGTCTCGGCACGACGCTGGCGTCTGTGCACCTGTTGACGCTTGGGGTTCTGACAACGACGGCGATCGGGGCATCCGTTCAGCTCTTGCCTGTTGCGACGCGGCGCACGCTGCATGCAGTCTGGCCGATCAAATTGATCTTCTGGCTCACAGTACCGGGATTGATTGCGCTCGCTGTCGGCATGCAAACAGCCCAAACGAATATTCTTATTCCGGCCGCCGCGACCACCGCGGCCGGCTTGCTGCTGTTCTGCGGACTTTTGGCAGACAATTTGCGCCGCGCGAGCAGTCTTCCGGTGGTTGGCGCGTACGGCTGGGCTGCGCTGGTGATGCTGGTTCTGGTGATCGCACTTGGTGTGACGCTTGCGTTCAACGAAGAAGCCGGTTTTCTGCCCGATCATGGGGCCGTCGCGCTCGCTCACCTGATTCTCGGCGGTTTCGGATTCATGGGGCTCCTCGCGCTTGGCTTCAGCCACATTTTGATACCGATGTTTGCATTGGCATCCGCACCGCCGAAGCGGCCGAGCTACGTCAGTTTCGCCGCCGCCTCGGCAGCGATCTTTCTCGGGACGTTCGGAGCACTCGCCGGCAGTCGCAGCCTCCTGACCATTGCATTGCTGACAGGCCTCGCTGCGGTTGCGATGCATCTGTGGCTGATGCATCGCGTGCTCAAGACCGGAATGCGCAAGCGGCTTGGGCTCTCGTTTATCCTCGTGCGGGCGGCCTGGATCATGCTGCCGACGACGTTGCTCGTCGGTCTTGCCGCGCTGTATAGCCTTGCGGGTGCGCGTGGAGGTACCCTGTTCGGCTTTTTGCTGCTGTACGGCTGGCTTCTGACCTTCCTGGTCGGGATTCTTCAGCGCATCATGCCCTTCCTCGCATCGATGTTCGCAGCGCCGCCAGTCAGCGGTGGCTCCGCAATCGTTTCCGAACTTGCCAATGTCGGATCGCTCAAGCTCCACGCGATCTGCCATGGTTTGGCGCTCGCGTTACTCGTTGTCGCAATTCTGCTTGAGGACACAATGGTGGCGCGCTTGGGCAGTGCCGCTGGATTGATCGGCGCTATCGCCTTCACCTGGTTCACCGCCGACGTGATTCGAAGAATAATTCCAGCCAGGTAGCCCGAGACAGGTTGCTCGCCCGCCCCTATCGCCCCGCAACAGTGCAGCAGCCCGGCCTTTCAAACGGAAGAGGTCAAATCAACGATTGATCAAAGCACAGCTGTTGCGAGGGGCGGAATCCGCTTCGATCCAGATAACCAAGCAGTTCACGATCTTTCCAGTCGATTTCGGTTCGCACGGTCTCAACACGCAGTGTGGCGAGATTCATCAACAGTTGCGAAATCAGAGCACGCCCAACGCCTCTGTTCTGGTAGTCGGGATGGACCCCGATCGTATCAAGGACTGCCGTGGTATCGACTCGCCCAAATTCGCCGAGGTCGACGCGAGCCATTATGAACCCGACGGGTACGCCATCTAGCTCCGCGACAAGGGATGCGCGCACATCCGAGTCGGTCAGCGCATCCGCCAGCTTGCGTTCGAAGTACCTGACCCGTTCGTGACCGGTAATCCGGCGGTCGATCTCTACCAGCGCTGTGAGATCGCCAGCGGCCATTGAACGCACAGGTATCCGGTCGCGCGCAAGCGGCCCGAAATCCGGTCTGGGTGGAGCGCCGTAGCTGATCTCTGACGCTTCGCCCACACGTTGTGGAATAATAACATCGATATTCTCTGTCATGATCGTCGTTCCAGTCTTAGTCGGCATCGACAGGCTCCGGCAGCGGTGTCAGGGCTGACCGTTCGAGCACCAGGCGCGGCGCCAGGCTGAAACCGCATGCATCGAAGAAACGCAGCAAGGCATGGTTGGTCCAACTGGCCTGGGACTGCAGCGATTGAACACCCTCCTGCCGCAGGGCCTTTGTGAGGCCGTCCATCAACGCATGACCGACACCCTGCTCCCTGCTGCTGACCATGACGCCGACTGCGTCGAGCGTGGCGATCGCCCGCTCCCGGCCGAATTCGCCACGCAGGATACGGGCGAACGCAAAGCCAACCAGGAAGCCATTTCGGTCGACGCCAACTTGCACGTAGTCCCCGGGATGGGCCCTCGCTTGCGCCAGCCGCTTCTCAAAGAAAGCGCGGCGCGGCTCGCCGAAATGATGCGAATCGATGGCAATCACCTGTTCGAGATCGGTTGGCCGTAAGCGGCGGACCTTGGTCTCAGCGTTCGCGGCGGCATTACTCATGAAAGCGCCTCATCCGTTTTCGACGTATTCCTGATAGAGCCGAGCTTCGGTTTCGGGATCCATGTTTTCCTCGATCACCGGCAACAGCGCCATCTCTTCTTTCTGTACGTGGGTGAGCATGCGGTCGCTGAGTTCCCGCGCTAGACGCATGAATTCTTCCCATTCGGCCGGCGCGAACCCGTTGGTCACAGCGCTACGCGCAAGCTCTGCAACCCGCGACCCGATCGGCCGAATGGCGGCATGCTCGCTTTTCAGATGCTCACCGATGCCGGCGTCGCCGATTGCCTCGAGATACGTAAAGATATGATCTTCCTCAAACGCAAAGTGACGCTCGACCTCCGCTTCCAGGCCTGCCGCAAGATCGGATAGCAGACGCACCACATTGCCATCGGCCTTGTCCGGAGGGCCACCACGCCGCGCTCGCGCCAGCAACTGCTCGAGCCGCTCCATCAACGCAACCGTCGCTGCATGCTCCTCATGCAGGGTCTGGCTGATCCGGTTGGTGTAGCTCATCTGGAATCCTCGAATGGATGCGATCCGGCCACGGCCGGAGGATTTCAACCATGCAGTTGCTGGTATTTGGCGAGCAAATCTTCCTTGGTTTCTTCCCAGTCTGGATTGGGCAAGATGCAATCCGCCGGACAGACCAGTTTGCATTGCGGTTCATCCTCGGCGCCCACGCATTCCGTGCACTTCATCGGATCGATCACGTAGATCGGATCGCCGGCAGAAATCGCCTTGTTCGGGCAAACCGGCTCGCAGGCGTCGCAGGCCGTGCAGGCCTCATTGATCATCAGCGCCATGGTGTCATCTCCCTAGTTCTCAGGCAGCCTTCGACAAGCGCTCGGCCGCGGCAAGCTTGTCAAAGCGGAACGCCCCCCAGAGTGCGGCGCCGATCGCGCCGGCATAGATCGAATCGGTATGGCTGCGGACGGCGATCTTCATGTCCTTGATGTGCGAAATATCTTCCTCAAGGGCCGCGATCAGCCCGCCATCGAGTGCGAGACCTCCGGTCACCATCACTGCGCCGTCGCGCGCGCCGATCGACTTCAGCAGTTTCGTCAGCCGGGCCGCCATCGAAAGATGAATACCTTTGAGGATATTCGGCGCCGATATTCCGCGCGAAACCATGTTGATCACGTCCGTCTCCGCAAGCACGGCGCAAATGCTGCTGACGACTTCGGGCGCCTTGCCCTGACAGGAAAGCGACCCGATCTCTTCCTGCGCAATGCCGAGATAGCGCGCAATGTTTTCGAGGAACTGTCCCGAGCCGGACGCACACTGGCTTGTCATCTTGTAGCTTAGAACCTTGCCGCGCTCGTCGATGAGGATCGCACGACCGTGGAGGGCGCCGATGTCGAGCGCCGCTCTCGATTCCGGGTCAAGATAGATCGCGCCGCGAGCATGGGTCGTCATCGAATAGAAATGGCCGGTATGAAACGGCACGCTTTCTCCTTCACCCGTGGTCGCAACGTAGTCGACGTCCTCAGGCCGCAATTTGGCGTCTTCGAGCAATGCATCATAGACCACTCGTGCCAGCTCCAGGGGATCGCGCTGCCGGATGCGCATGAGATATCGCGATAACCAGGCTTCTTTGCCATTCTCGACCTTGAACAGGGCCCCCTTGATCGTACTGGTGCCGATATCAATTCCTGCTGCAACGGTCATTGTTCGCTCCCCTCCGCCTGACCCAAATGCGCGCGGCGCGCGAACTCGGCCGCACCGAGTGCGCCGGTATAGATCGAGTCCGGGTTGATGTTGATGACAACGTCTCCGTAATTCTCCTTGATCACCTTTCGCAATTCCCGCACCGCGGCTTCGTTCTTGGCGACCCCACCGGTAAAGGTGAATTCGTTGGTGATACCGCCCGAGCGCGAAATGATCGAGATCGCACGCAATATGATGGCACGGTGCAGTCCAGCCAGAATATCTTCGCGCTTTTCGCCAAGCGAAAGCCGGTCGCGCAGTTCTGCGCCGGCGAACACGGTGCAGGTCGAGTTGATGCGCGCGGGTTTGTCCGATTGCATCGCCAAGGGCCCCAGTTCGTGCAGACCCATGTTCATCTCGTCGGCGATGTAACCGAGATATCGGCCGCATCCTGCCGCACAGCGATCGTTCATTTGAAAATTTTCAACGATGCCGTTGGCGTCAATCTGAATGCCCTTGGTATCCTGACCTCCAATATCGAGCACTGTGCGCGTCTGCGGATACATCAGATGGGCGCCCAGACCGTGACAAAGGATCTCCGAGCGGATGTGTTCTTTCGAAAACGGCAGTGTAACTCGACCGTATCCTGTTCCCACCAGGTAGGTTTCCTCCAGATCGATCGCGAGCGCATGCTCGATCATCTTCTGGATGTCGGCAGCGGCCGATTTGACCGAAGGCTCCGTTTTCAGAACGCGCGCGAGCGCGCGCCGGAATTTTTCGCTCAGTTCGCCTGCGGGCGGCCGGTTCTCGACCTCGATGATCGATTTGTCGTAGACGTTGAGAAGCAGTTCATAGGGAAGGCCTGCCTCACGAGCCACTTCCTCAGCGTGGCTGTGATAACGCGATCCTGCGATATCACGGAAAAAGTCCGATTTGCGCTTGGCGCCCGGCGCATAGAGCTCGGGAGCCTCCCGGCGCAGTCGCTGGAAGACCTCCCCGAGCGTGCTCTTGACCCCGGATCCAACCTTGGCAAAGCGCTCGCCCTGGATTTGACGAATGCAGGTCTGCTCGAGATCGTCCAGCTGCTCCAGAAACTGCTCGAGGCGAAACGCCCGCTCCAGCGCGCTGAGGAAAGTGTCGAGCTCGACCAGTCCTTTGGCGTCGGCAAGAGCCCGCCGGAACAGCGTGAACTGCCCGTTGACGCGCGCCTCCTGGCTTGCCACGCGCGCCGCCGTCGCGTAGTTGGAGCGCGAGTTCGTGATGCCGTGGCCGATGACATTACGGTCTTCATCGAGGAGCACAGCCTTGGTCGTTGTCGAACCAAGATCGATGCCAACGAAAGTCTTCATGCGTTCCTCCTCAAGCCGCCGCGGTGGCGCCTGAACGCTTCTGATCGATCATCTGGAAGTAGCTTTCGAGGCGGTTCTTGATATTTGCGGCCGAGAAATAGCGCGGATCCACCAGATCAGATTCGACAAACGCCGCGGGCTTTCCAGTGCGCTTCTCAACCTCTCGCATCATCAGCAGCTGCCCGGCAGAGAAGCTGTTGCAGCTCTTGATCGAATTGATCAGAAGGCCATCCGCTTCATATTCGTTGATGTAGTTCACCAACATGTCGATACGCATCGGCAGGCTTCGATTTGTGTAGACGCCCAGACAATATTCGGCCAGCGTCTCCAGCGGCTTGCTCGGATCGTGACGGAAGCCGAAGTCGTAAACGCCGCCGACCTTGGTGTAGCTGGACGCGACGACGACCGCGCCTTCGTCGTAGAACATCTTCCAGAACTGGCGGAAGCTGGTGTAGTTGGGCGGCCCTTCCACGACCAGCCTGTATTTCTCCTTGCCCATATCGCCGTCCGGCGTGACCGGGCCTTGTCCCTTGGCCAGCCGATCCTCGACTTCCTCGCGCAGGAAGCGATAGTAGTCGATCGCATCCTGGGTGCCGCGGAATGCGCCGAAGATCGGCCCGATGTAATAGATTCCACCAAAATAGGCGTCGATCGGCGATGGCTTCGCCTTCGCGCTCTGCAGCACGCGCACAAGATCATCCTCGGCCTGGCTCGACTTCTTCAGATGTTCGCGCAGTCGATCGATATCGAATTTTACACCCGAGACCCGCTCTAGCGTAGGAATTACCTCCTCCCGGAGCTGCTTCACCATGTAATCGATCATGCCCTTGGTTATCTTACCCTCGCCCATGTAAGGCGTGTGCAGCATGATCGTCTCGCACTTGTATTGCTCGCGCAGCAACTCGAACCACTTCATGAAGGTGAAGCAGCCGGTGTAGGACAGCAACAACACGTCAGGATTGGGAAACTTCTTGCCGTTGGGCGCGATATTGCCCTTGGCCATCATCCCGATGTCAGACTTCACGTACGTGCAGACGTCTTCGGAATGGCCGATCTTTTCTGCTTCAAGCACGTAGTTGCCGCTGATGCGGCGCAGTCCATTCTGAATGGCATTGACCTCCGGCAGATTGTTCAGGAGATCAAAGCACATGACGAGCTCGTTGAGATTGCCGGGGACGAAGGTTGCCGCCACCTTGTCGCCGGTCTCCGGCGCGCTGGTAAGCCGGTCGTAATGCGCGGCCATCATCTCTTTCTGCTTCAGCATGGAGGCGTCCTTGACGACCTCCTTTGCCGGCGCCCTGGACGTCACAATCTTTGCCGTCGTCATGCTCCGCTCCACAGTTTGATTGAATCGGCGAAGGTGCCGGCCTGCTCTCGGATCGGTTGCATCTGACCCGAGTTCTCCGCATACTTGAATGCGATGTAGGGGATGCCGGCTTCCTTGAGCACGTGCTGCAGCATGGGCCGTTCGAGCAGCGCCGGGTCGCAAAAACTCGGCGCGGCGAAGATCACGCCTTCTGCGGCGGTGCGCTTGACGGCACGAACGAGGTGCTGCCCCTTCTCCTTCTGGTTCGGCTCATACTTGGCCGCCGTCGACTCGGAATGATGAAGAAATGCGAGAGCGAGGTTGCGGAGCGGATCGCCTTCGGTCTCGACGTCCCCAGTGAGCCAGCGGGTAACAAGCAGCAGATCATCGTCCACCACGTAGCAGCCGGACAGTTCGAGCGACTTTATGAGGTTGAGCGGCGGTTGCTCGCAGAACATGCCAGTGAGCACAACGCGGCAATTGTCGCGCTTTGGTCGCTCGTCCGCACCTGCCGCGGCAAGATATTCGCGCAGCAAGGCGCTGTGTTCCTCCACCGGAAGCAGGAGGCCGGCACGAACCATCAGATAGACCTCGACGGCCGGCGCCTGCCAGGGCCGCTCTGCCCGCAACGCGTAAAGTTCGCGGATCAACTTGCGATTCTCGTTGTAAACCGCAATCGAGCTGCGCAATTCGTCGTCGGTTATTGGCTTGCCGCGAAGCTCGCCGAGATCATCCCTGAGCTCCGCCAGCTCGTTGATGTAGAAGTTTCCTCCGATGTCGTCACGATAGTTCTGCGGCACGTCGAAGTAGCGCGAATAGACGTTCGGGAACATCAATTTCCACATTCCCGACAGATTGCGGATCACGTCGCAGATCGACGGGAACAGCATGCCATCGACGAAATCCAGCCGGCCCGACACGCCAAGCTCGATGGTCGAGCGCGGAATGCGGCAGATATAGCTCTGGTAATAGGCATCGCCGTGGATCACCTCGAGCTGGTCGCCACCGCCGACTATGCCGAGCGGCAACATGCCGGCGGCGTGAATGATTTCGCGGGGTACATAGATCGGCATGTAACCGACCACCTTGCGGCTGGGCTCCGCTGCCTTCCATTGGCGGGCGGACGTAAATGACAGATCTTCAAACAGCGCGTTAGCGCGTGCGACAAGGTCGGCCGTAGCCGAGGGATTCAGCGATGTTGCCATTGCGGCGGCCTCTTTGCGACAAATGCCTCAAGACCAGCCACGGCGTCGTGGGTGGCCATCAGCTCTTCGAGATAGAGCCGTTCGACACTGCGAATCTTGTTCCTGACGCGCGCGACATAGTCGAGTCGCGCAGCCTTGACCGCGTAGCGCAACGAGCTCGCGCTCTTCGTTGCGAGATGTTCCTCGAAATAAGCCAGCGCGGCGTGTTCCGGGTCAGCGACGGCTTCACTGGCAATGCCCATTGCCGCCGCCTCCAGGCCGGTGACGCTGCGACCGGACACCAGCAGATCGAGCGAGCGCAGCGGGCCGATCAATTCCGGCAACAGGCAACTGGCCGCCGGCGCAAAAACGCCAAGCTTCATCTCTGGCTGACCGAGCGCTGCATCCGAAGCGACGAACATGAAATGAGCAGCCAGCGCAACTTCGAGCCCGCCGCCAAGGCATTGACCACGTACCGCAACCAGAAGCGGCACCGGGAATTCGATCATGCGCATCACCAGCCTGTGCAGCCCGGCCAGCATCGCGGCGCATTGCTCCGGCATGTGCTCCTCGACGCTGGCGCCGTAGCTGAAATGCGGCCCTTCGGCATCGAGGAAAACCGCGCCGAGTTGGCCATTGCCGCTGTTCCGTGCCAGAGCCGCATCGAGCGCCGCGATCATGGCGGCGTCGATGAGATTGGCCTTCGGCCGGTTCAGCCGCAGCCGCAGCAATCGGCCTTCCGCTTCGAACCAGATCTTGAGCGGCTCGGTCACGGCTATCCCCTCGCGCGCGGCTGAATGCTTTCGGTGAGCTCGTCCGACCATGGCGCGTTCGCAGCCAGCGCCCGGCGCAGCGCCACGAAATCGATTTCTCTGCCGGTTTCGCGCGTGCCTTCATTGAAGGCGCGGAAGCCGGCGCGCGCTTCGGTCATCATGTTGAGGGCAAGCCAGTCGCGCGCGTTCTCCTTATTGTTGTTCCATGCATTGAGCTTCGGTTTGCGCAACTCCTCGACCGTCTTGGTCGTGCAATCGGGGAAGGTATAGAGCAGCTTGGTGCAGAGCGCTTCTACGCGTTCGTCGAGCAGGCTGAGGTCAACGGTGCCGCGCTTCAACATCGCCTGCCCTTCGGCGGCTGCCGCACCCGTCTTGGGTTCGCCAAGGACGATACGGCCGTACTCGTCGAGGAATTGATCCGTCCAGACCGTCGGGTTGGCGATTAATTTTCCGTCGACCTTCAGCGCCGGAACGACTTCGCTGACGATGCCAAGGCGATAAGCCTTGTGTGCCGAAAACGGCTCGCACAGGAGGCCAGAGACCATCGCCTGCTCGCAGCCGATCATGAGGGGAAGGAAGTCGGTCGCCCCGCCGACCGGCGCCGAGCCGTGCTTCGGACCGGCCTGACCGAAGCGAGCGAGATCCTGCGCAATCGAGAAGTCGCAGGCCATGCCGATTTCCTGGCCGCCACCGATGCGCATGCCGTTCACCCGACAGACGACCGGCTTGTCACAGCCGAGGATCGCCGAGACCATGTCGTTGAACAGCCGCATGTACCCCCGGTACTCCTGCGGATTGCCCGCATAGTATTCGGCATACTCCTTCGTGTTACCGCCTGTGCAGAAGGCCTTGTCGCCGGCTCCAGTGAATACCACGGCTACCACGTCGCGCGCGGCGCTCGCGGCCCGAAACGCCAGGATCGTCGCTTTCACCATGTCGGTCGTGTAGGAGTTGAACTGGCTCTGGTTGTCGAGCGTGATCCAGGCATTGAACAGGCCAGCGACCGGCTTCCCGTCAATGCCTTTCACCGGGCGCTTCTCGTATCGGACATTCTTGGAAACCGATTCGCGCACTGCGTCCGCTACAAGATTGTGATCCTTGGCTTCGTAGTTCTGCGTGGTGGTGATACGGGCGGTTTTCGCGGTCATGGAATGGTCCTCACAGTTCGGGAACGAGTACGGCGCGACGCTTGAGGGCTCCAGCATGGGCCGCCTCAAACACCTGATTGATCTCTCGGAGTGGATGCTTCTCGACGAATTGACTGACCTTGACGCGACCGTCCATGACGAGATCGAGAGCGGCCGGATAGAGATCAGGCGGGCATCCCCAGTTGCCGATAGCACGCGCGTGAAACGCCATGAGGTTCGAGAGCCGAATCTCGACCTTGTCCATGGTGAATCCGACCACTGCCAGGGTCGCCCCGTGATTGATCAGGCTGAATGCCGTTTCCTGGCCGGCGCGCGTACCCGAGCACTCAAAGATGATCCACTCGCTCTGGCGCAGGCCGTTTCGCTTGGCAAACTGCTGGATTGTCGATTTGATGTCGCGCGGCGCCATCTGCCTGGCATTCAGCGTAAGCGCGACGCCGGATCCGGTAATGGCGGCAAGCCTGTCCTCGTTCACATCGAGTGCGATCACGATGCCTCCCAGGGCGGCCGCGATCTGGGCGGCATATGCGCCGACACCACCGACTCCGTTGACGATGACAAGATCTCCCTTCTTGACGCCGGCCTGGACGACCGCCTGATAGGGGGTGGTCACGGCGTCGGCGATAACGGACAGATCGGCCAGATCGATTCCCACGGCTGCGATGCGGCGTTCATCGACGACGCAGAGTCCGTGCGCCGGCACCGTGATGTGGGTGGCGAAGCCGCCGTGAATATCGTTGCCCGGCATCTTCTGGTTGGGGCAGATTGTCGCCTTGCCGCGCAGGCAAGCATCGCACCGCCCACACGGGATCACTGCCGGAATGATGACTGCCCGGTCGGTGAAAAATAGCGCGTCTGCGCCGGTATCGATGACATGGCCGCTGATTTCGTGTCCCAGCGTCAACGGCAGTTCATGCTTGGTGCGCACACCGTCGTAGTAGTAGCCAAGGTCGGTGTGGCAGACTCCGCAGCCGGCGATTTCAACCACGACTTCATCGGCGGCGGGGGCGGCTATCTCGAATTCGGTCGGAACCAGAGGCATGCCGCTGCCCGTCATCATCCAGCGAATTGGCTTGACGCTCATCCGTCTGCCCTCCGGTGCTCTGCCGTCGAGCTTATTCTTTGATCAGCAACCCGCATTGTGCCTTGACCGACGTCAAGGAAGAGCAAAAAAACGTATTCTAGTACTTAAATGCATATTGGAGGGAAGAAGCCGCTGATGAGGAGGCAATCGCCATGGCAGCTTCGCCGAGCATCTCGATCGCGGTCATTGGCAGTGGCGGCGCCGGCGCCCTGACCACGGGGAACTTTTTGCTTGAAGTGGCCAGTTCGGCGGGGTGGCACGGGCTGTTTACGCGGACCCTGGGCCCCCAGATCCGCGGCGGCGAAGCGGCAGGGCTGCTGCGGCTGGCGGTGCATCCGGTCGATTGCCTGCCGGATCAGTTCGACCTGATTATCAGCATCGACTGGCTGAATGCGCACCGATTCGGCAATGAGATCAAGGTCGGGCCCCAGACCCTGGTGATCAGCGATCCGCGCGGTGGAAAACTGCCGCCGCTGGTAACTGAATCCGGATCACGCGTCGTCGAAATCGCGATGAAGGAAATCGCCAAATCTATTCCAGGCGGCCGGGCCAACATGATCGCGCTCGGCATCGCCGGCCGGTTGCTGGGATTCACCATCGAACAGGTGCTCGCGCCCATCGAAAAGCAGCTCGGCGACAAGGGGGCCGCAGCCGTCGAGGCAAGCCGCGCCGGAATCAACGCCGGTTTCGAGGTGGCAGCAGGCATCAGGTTTGAGGCGCAGCTTGCGACACCGGTCCCGAGCCACGCCGGCAGATGGCTGCTGTCGGGCAACGACGCGACCGCGCTTGGCGCCATTCGCGGCGGCGTCCGTTTTGCGGCCGCATATCCGATTACCCCCGCGACGGAAATCCTCGAGTGGCTTTCGCCAAATCTCAGCAAAATCGGCGGCATCCTGCTGCAGGCCGAGGACGAACTCGCCGCGATCAACATGATCATCGGCTCGTCCTATGGCGGCACGCCGGCGCTGACGGCGACATCAGGCCCCGGGCTCTCGCTGATGATAGAGGCAATCGGGCTTGCGACCGCCGCCGAAATCCCGATTGTGATTGTTGATGTGATGCGTGGCGGTCCGTCGACGGGTATTCCGACCAAGTCGGAACAAACCGACCTGAATATCGCCATCTACGGCTTGCACGGCGACGCACCGCATCTCGTGCTCGCGCCGCAGTCGGTCGGCGACTGTCTTTTCACGACACAATGGGCGACCTATCTCGCGGAGTCGCTGCAGACGCCGGCAATCGTTCTGTCGGACCAGTTCATGGGGCAAGCGCGAGCCGCCATCGAGCGACCGGCCGACGTTGCGTTCATCGGTGCGCGGACGATCGCGGCCAACATAGCTGGCGCCTACAAGCGCTATGCTCTTGCACCGGGCGGCGTTTCGGCGATGGCAATTCCGGGAATGCCGGGCGGCCAATACACCGCTGACGGACTCACCCATTCCGAACGTGGCGTTCCAACCAGCGGGGCCGGTGATCATCTGGCCCAGCTCGACAAGCGGCGCGACAAGCTCGATCGCTTCAACTTTGGCGACCACTGGGCAAGCATCGAAGGGGCCGGCGATCTCGCGCTCATCACCTGGGGCTCGCTCACAGGTGCCGCGCGCGAAGCGGCTGGGCGCGCTGCCGCCGATGGACTCGATGTTCGCCTGATCGCACCACGCTTGCTGGCGCCGGTGCAGCCGGAACGGCTGGCGGCTGCCCTTGAAGGAGTAAAACGGATCCTGGTGGTGGAACAGACGCACAGCGGCCAGTTCCTGCGCTACCTTCGTGCCCACTATGATCTGCCGGCGCCGGTCCGTGCGTTTCACCGGCCCGGACCGCTGCAGATCACGGCCGGCGAAATTCATCGTGCAATCAGGGACTGGAGATGACGATGTCAAGCGTCACCACGCGCCTTGCCCGCAAGCCGGCGGACTACAAATCGGATTTGAATCCGATCTGGTGCCCCGGCTGCGGCGACTATCACGTGCTCATGTCGTTCACCCGCGCATTCGCGCAATTGGGACTTCCGCCCGAAATGATTGCGGTCGTGTCCGGAATCGGCTGCTCGTCGCGAATCCCTGCCTATACCAACTGCTATGGTTTCCACGGGGTGCACGGCCGGTCGCTGGCTCTCGCTGCCGGATTGAAGGTGACGCGGCCCGATCTCACCGTGGTGGTCGCCAGCGGCGACGGCGACGGGTACTCGATCGGCGGCAACCACTTCCTGCACGCATGCCGTAGAAACATCGATATGACTTATGTGGTGATGGACAATCGCATTTACGGAATGACCAAAGGTCAGCCTTCGCCAACCACCGAACCGGAGTTCGACACCGCGCTGACACCGGGCGGTACGGGCGTTCGGCCGTTTCACCCCCTTGTCGTCGCCCTCGCCTCAGGGGCGAACTTTATCGCCCGCTGCTTCTCGGGAGAGCCGAACGAAACCGCCGACGTTCTGGCGGAAGCCATCAAACATCCTGGATTCTCTTTCGTCGAAATTCTCAGCCCTTGCGTAACCTTTCGCCCCGATGAGAGAGAGTGGAAGAACGTGGTGCGCCCCGCCTCCGTCGCCGAGACAAATGACCAGGGCAAGGCAGCACGCCGGCTGATGACGGATGACGGTTTCAATCTTGGAATCCTCTATCGGGGCAACCGCCCGCCGTTCCAGCCGGCGCTGGGAGTGAGCAAAATCGACCTTTCGCAGCTTGAGAATGAGTTCGAGCTATGAGTAAGTCATCGTCGAACCCCAGGATCTCCAACCTGAACGATCTTCTGGCCGTCGCCTATCAGATCGAGATCGACGCGGTCGAACGCTACAAATTACTGGCCGACCAGATGGAGACCCACAATAACCCGGAGTTGGTGAAGGTCTTCCGCGACCTCGCCCGGGCGGAGAGCATTCACGGCGAGGAAATCCGTCGTCTGGCAGGCGATTTCGATGTCGCAAATCACGCCCGCCAGATCGCACGATTTGGACGCGCAGAGAGCCCCGAAGAGGCCACGCTTGAATCCGCCCATTACCTCATGACGCCCTGGCACGCCTTGCAACTCTCGCTCGCCGGAGAAAAGCGTGCCCTGGCGTATTTCAGCAGCATCGTGGAGACGGCAACAGATGCCAAGGTCAAGGCGATGGCGGCGGAACTCGTGGAAGAGGAGGCCGAGCACGTCAATCTGGTGAATCGGCTGCTGCTGCGTTATCCGCGTCCGGACGATTCGTGGGCCGAGGACCCGGATCCGCCCGTATCTCAGGAGTGAACGCAGCGCTCACTCGTGACGTCCCGCGACATTAAAGCGAGCGCAAGAGTGCGTGCATTCAATTGGACAATTTCCGCTCGTCCTTCACCCTCACGGCCTTACCCTGGGAGCGTGGTACCTCGCCCTTTCGTTTCACCGCGATATCGCAAGTCACGCCAATCATCGACTTGATGTGATGGCGTACCTCCATTCCCTTGCGGGCGCGAGCCTCGTCGTCATCCGGCGCTCCCGGCGCAAGCTCCACTTCCAGCCTGACGGCATCGAGTGCGCCGACCCGCGACAGAACGATCTGGTAGTGCGGCGATAGTCCCGGAAAACCGACGAGCACGGCCTCGAGCTGAGACGGGTAGACGTTAACTCCCCGGACGATGAGCATGTCGTCATCGCGTCCGGTCACCCGCATAATGCGCAGATGAGTGCGGCCACAGGCGCAGGGCGAGTCTTCCAGACGTGTGATGTCGCGCGTCCGGTAGCGGATCATCGGCAACGCCTCCTTCGTGAGCGTCGTGATCACGAGCTCGCCCTCCTCGCCAAACCGCCTGGGTGCCAGCGTCACTGGGTCGATGATTTCGAACAGAAAGTGGTCTTCCCATCCGTGCAAACCCGACTGCTCGACATGGCATTCGCACGCAACGCCTGGACCCATGATTTCAGACAGGCCGTAAATATCGATGGCCTTGATCCCAAGCCGCTCCTCCAGGTCGCCGCGCAATGCTTCGCTCCACGGTTCCGCCCCGAACACGCCGCAGCGCAATGGCGATCGCCGCAAATCGACATCAAGCCCTTCCGCCACTTCGGCAATGTTGAGCGCATAGGACGGCGTCGCACACAGAACATTCGCACCGAAATCCCTGAGCAGCGCGACCTGCCGCTCGGTACCGCCGCCCGACATCGGAACCACCGTGCAACCCAGTCGCTCCGCGCCATAATGCGCGCCGAGCCCGCCGGTAAACAGGCCATAGCCGTAGGCATTGTGGACGACGTCGCCAGGCGCCGCGCCAGCACAGGTGAGCGACCGCGCCATCAGGCCTGCCCAGCGGTGGAGGTCTGCGCGGGTGTAGCCAACCACCGTTGGCCGGCCGGTGGTTCCGGAAGAAGCATGCAACCGCGCCAGCTGCTGGCGCGGCAGGGCAAACATTCCGAAGGGGTAATTGTCGCGCAGATCTGTCTTCAAGGTGAATGGAAAGCGGACGATATCGGCAAGAGACGTGAGGCTTTCCGGCTCTACACCGGCCGCATCGAAGGCGCGTCGGTAGTGCGGCACATTGGCATAGGCGTGTTCGAGGGTGCGCTTCAATCGCGTGAGT
>Ga0306924_10001500_pt1 | contig 21406 bp, 11 predicted proteins | sample sta12Can44000111_FD_203756 | JGI IMG/M metagenome (GOLD analysis project Ga0306924, IMG submission 203756) | Lab enrichment of tropical soil microbial communities from Luquillo Experimental Forest, Puerto Rico - statanox.12C.anox.44.000.111 (v2)... | ecosystem: Environmental > Terrestrial >...
TCTGAGATCCCGGCGGCGCTGCAACAACCTTCACAATGCCTTCGAACCATGCTTTCCTCATCTCCTCGATACGGTTTTCCTGGAACGTTCGTAAGTCATCGGAATTTCCGGGCTCGCTTTTTGCCCCGTGCCTGAAATAGACGGTGCCTGCCGAAAATGCGGTCTTTTGTTTGCCACCACCGATGTCATAGGTACCGGGTTTTGAAAATACAATCGGGACTTTGACGGGTTGCACGACAATTGCAAAAAGCAGTCGCGCCGAGCGCCTCGACTTCAAGAAAGTGAATGCTGCAAACTGTTGCCCGGTGTATTTGTAGATTTTATCCGTGATCATGGCGGGATCGATTGCTTCTAAGACGTTGCAGTCGAACGTGCTCGTAGCGCCATTGTCTGCAAAACCGAAAATCACGAGACCACCGCCGGAGTTGGCCATCGCGACGATATCCTTCACAACTTCTAGCCAATCGGCTGGTGCATTGATATCGAAGCCAGACTTGTAGTCCACCGAACTTGATTCAGTTTTTAGATCGATCGCGGTTTCGAGATCAGACTGCTGCATAGTCCGCCAATCCGTCGTGCACTTTGCCTTGAATCCTACTCTTGGCAGTATCTACGTGAAAACCCTGAGCTATCGAGACGCCTTGATTTTTGCTACAGCGGCAGAACCAGGGTCCCCATACAAGTTTGTCATCCTTCGAAGGTGGCCCGGGAGGATAGATTAACGGGCGAAGAATCACTTGCATGATGCTATATGCATATAGTATGCTTGAAGACCTCCTGATCCACTCTTACGGGCGCGGCCAAGTGGGAGGGCTGGGGAGGGAGAGGCAAACACTGCACGGTCGGCTCTATTACATGTTCCAAGAACGGGATTTGGGTTTCGGAGCCGAAAGGGGGGATGGAACGATGAACCACAATTTACCGCGAGTGGCGTATCGACCACGTGAAGCCGCTGAGGTCACAGGCCTCTCACTTCGGTTCCTCTACTACGCGATCCAGCATAAGGACCTGCCCACGGTCCGAGTTGGCCGTTGCCGATTGATCACTGAGAAAGCTTTGCGCGAGTGGCTAGAGCGAAGGACTGAAGGGAGTGTTGAAAGTCGCGCGTGAACGGGTCCAGCCAACAACACCAAGTGACACCCGGCAATCCAAAAACAGCCGGGCCAGTTGTCAACGCAGCAGCCGCGTATAATGAGCTGAGGGTGTATCAGAATGGCCGCTTGTAGCCAGTGCGGAAAGCCAGCATTGTTTGAAGTGAACGGTCAGCCTGTCTGCGTAGACTGCAACCTGAAAATCCAGTGAGCGTTTCAGATTCGTGACAATGCTCTGAAGGAGCAGTACAACATGCTGCTTGACCAAGCAGAAGCCATGACCGGGCTTTACGGTGTCATGCCGCGCTACAAGATACAACCGCCCGTCATCCATCAGGGGCCGATGAACTTTCACAGCATCAAAGTGGACGGAAGTGTGGTGGGAGCCATCAACACAGGAAACGTGAAGAAGATGGAAGTAGCTCTGAACAACATCCATTTCAAGAATCAGAACCCTGAGCTTGAGCAGCACCTGAAACAATTCACTGAAGAAGTCTTGGCCGAAGAAAACCTTCCCGTGGAAGCCAAGAATGACATCGTAGAGCAACTATCGGTGCTTGCCGCTCAAGTTGCGATGCCCCAAGAATCGCGCATCAAGATAGTCATGAAAGCACTGGTGACCAGCATTGCCGCGAACATCGTTTCAACAGGTCTGGTTGAACACTGGGCCACCATCAAGCAGATGCTTGGTTTCTAGCAGGTGAACGTTCAGTGCTTCTTTGCTTCCTTTGCAGTCTGTTCACTTGCCTGTTCTTCCATTCTCTTTCTTAGTTCCTGAATCAGCCCCTTGGTTGCACTGTGAAATCCGGTGTACAGGTTTCCCCACTTCTTTGAGTCACCCCAATGATTGTTGCCGTTCTTCGCGTCAAACACGGTTAGGTACGTGTAGCCAACCGTGACGGGTGTTGTGTAAGTTGATTTTCCGTTGGTGTCAATATTCCCGCTGGAATCCACTGTTCCAGTCTGCCCGCCACCGTTAGTCACATACCCAGCATTGTGCTCTTGAGCGGTGAGCAGAAATATCAAGTCAGCTTGTTTTGGGTCACTGACAATCTGAAACCTACCCCACTTCTGCAACTCTTCATACGCTCTGTCACCGAGTTTAGCCATGCCAGTCTGGTTATCAATGAAAACCGTTTTTGCGGTGAACACCACTGGGGGAAGAGGAAGATGGTGCTTTTCCTTAGCAGCCGTGAGGAAGACGAACAGAAGGGTGAAGGCCGAAAGAAGGGCTGTGTGCTTCATCGGGTAAGCTCCTTGGGCTAAGAGCGTTCGCCCAATTTCACTTTACTACGGGCAACGTGCTGAGGGCAGAGAAGCGAAGCCAAAGGGTAAGCCCGGCCCACTGCAAGAAAGCGCAGCAAAACGCACACGTTGCACGCCGTGATGGTGAATGTGCCGTTCAGGGCAGACGTTGTACATCCGGTGGTCGTTGAAAGTCACGGGGGGCTTTTTGACCCTCTCACCCTGAGCACTGTCCTCCCCCTGTTGGCGATAGTGGTCACAACGAGGCCGACGGAACGTCCCGAATCGGCTTATCAGCGAGCCCGGACTTTTGGCAAATTTTTGGCAAATTGGGTTTTTGAGAGATTCGTTAGAACGCAGAAAGTCTGAATCGCCGCATAAACATTGGGGATTTATGGTGGGCCTGGGTGGACTTGAACCACCGACCTCGCCCTTATCAGGGGCGCGGTAGCGCGAGCAACTTACTTTTAGCCCTGTAATGGTCACTCTTTGCAATATCAATTCATTATGCTATATGTATATAGCACTTAGAGGAAGCATTTCGATGCTCAGAGACTGTCGACTCTCTTTGGAGCAGCGCATGTGTAGCCGCACTGCGTAAGCATGCAGAAGGCGGTGGTGGCGGGATGAGTCTGCAATCACGCTTTAACAAACCTCTCCATTCGTCCGTCGTGATTCAATTAAACGGTCCTCGCTTACTCACTCTGAAACAAGCTGCCGAGTACATTGGGCACAGTGTCGACTTGGTGCGTGAGATGGTCGCGAAGAGAGAAATTCCACACGTTCCAAAGGGACATGGTGAACAGCGCGCACACTATCTAATCGACCGATTGGATTTGGACCGCTGGGTGGAAAAGAACAAGGTGGGAACCAGCGCTACTTGAGTGTGGTAGCGCTAACGGGATTCGAACCCGTGTTTTCACCGTGAGAGGGTGACGACCTAGACCCCTAGTCGATAGCGCCATAGAGATTTTACCGTGCCTTACTTGATAGCCGCAACCTTGCCGGTGTGGTGCTGTCCGACCTTGAGCAAGGCCTCTTGCGCGTTCGTTACGTCCTTGATGTTGTAACGCTCGAAGACAGCCTCCGTGAGATGCCCGGTAATCATCATCGCATCACGGCGCGACACACCGGCCTTAATCAAGTTGCGTGCAGCAGACCGGCGAAAATCGTGAGGATGCAGACCGTGGTAGCGGCGATTGTTCCCGTTCTCGTCATACACGCCGAGGCCCAGCTTGTGGCAGGTGCGATTCCACATACGACGGAAGTTCCGCATATTGAAGAGAGACTGGTGCGCCTTCGGAAACTTTGTGCGACCCGCGCGGAACTCCTCGGCAATCTTCGCGAGCGGACCGACCAGAGGCACGGTGCGCCCTTTGTCCGTTTTCGTGACGCGACCGGGAATGATAATTTCCGAGCAGTCCTTCGAAAGCATTCCCCAAGTAAGCTGCTCGACTTCGCCAGTGCGCGAGCCGGTGTAGTAAAGATAAAGGGTCACGGTGCGGAGATGTTCCGGCATAGCGTCGAGCAAAGTCTGGAAGTCGTCAGGTTCGAGGAATCCCTCACGCGGCTTCGAGTCTGGCGGCAGATTTTTGAAGCTCGGGATGTGTGCACTGGTAATCAAATCGAGGTCACGAGCGCGTTCAAACGCGGACCGCAAGCGGGACAACTGGCGGCGAATTGTCGGGCCCGAGTAACCCATCTTCCGATACTTGCGAATGTACTCCTGAATTTTGACCGTCGTGATTTCAGTGATGGACGTTCCACCGAAGAACTCGTCCATGCTGTCCTTGCCGTCGAAGGTCTCCTCGGTGCCGCCGTCCTCGGTCTTGCGGGTCCGCAGCGAGGCGGGATGCTTGTCCCGATAGTAGTCCATCAAATATCCGACGAGGTCCTCATACTTCAACCGCGAGACTTCGGACGGCAGGACCTTCTCGCCCTCGTCGACGCGGCGGTGATTGTCGAGGAGCATCCTGTACGCTTCCTCGGCGTTGTTCGTCTTTGTGTTGACGCGCTTCTGGTCTTTGCCAACGTAGAATTGGATGTAGAGGAAATTCGACGGAACCTTCACGCCGCCTTTCTTTGTAGAGAGATATCCAATCCAGCCCTCGCCCCGTTCTAGCCGGTCGTTTACTTCTTTCAGTTCGGATTGGCCTGCACGTCGCACTCTCTGCACTGTGTGCCTCCTTGACCTTAGTGCAAGTTATAGTGCAATCGTCATAGCACGTCAAGCTACGTATTGTATATTCAGCGTGTTACATGCAAAAGTCCTATGCCCTCTCACGGCGGAAACCCGGGTTCGAATCCCGGTATCGCTACCAAACTTCAGAATCCCGCATAAACAAAGGGAATCGAACGAAATCCACCTGCCGCAAGCCCCGCTTGGGCGTCCACCGAACGGGGAAACGCGGGCCATCGAGCTCTACGGTGTGTTTCTCTGGATTCGGCACTGTCAGATTTCGGCGTTACGACTCAGGTTCCTTATACCTTGACCTGCGTCAGCTCCAAATATGTCAGAAACATTAAAACTAAAACCATACAAATAACCTTTCGAAGGTTGAAAAAGGATTTGTACTGGAGCTTCACAACAAAGAAGACTCGATACGGAACCTACAATCTCGCTGAGCCAGAGAAGGCACTGTTGGACTGGATTTACTTCAAGAGTGCAAAGGCCTTCCTATAGAAATGGACGAGTTTCGCATTGATGGGTTAGACCGAAATTGTTTGCTAGAAGGCGCAAAAAAATTCTCTGCACCCGTGAGAAATCGAATACTGCCTTTCCTAGCTGAGACACCCCGCGCTGTCCTGAGTCATGAGCATAACCATCGCTAGCGCCCCGACTGGAGCCTTCCCACCACCATCGACATTCGCGGTTCTTACCCCTCAACTTTTCGTTGTCCCTCTTGCATCCGCCAACGTCGCCGCCCTCAACGTAGTCATCACCACCCCCACCTCCTCCCATCCGATTCCACCAGCGGCAGCAGCGCCACCGCTAGCACACCGCCACCACCACCAACAACAGCAGCAACACAACCAACACCACAGAACCTTCTCTCTGCTGGTCATTCCGCCGTTTGCAATGCGTGGTTCATTACTTTGCAATGTATCGAGACACCGAGCCTTGATTATTTGAATTTCCGCGCGCAAAGGCTTCATAATTAACGCATCCAGGCGAGCAGGGCGCGGAAGATCTATGGTCTGCCCACAATGCAGCTACAAAAATGCGGATACATCTGCTCAGTGCGATAAATGTGGGACTCCTCTTCCCATCGGTGATCAGACTCTGGCTACCGGGGTGCCGACGAACTGGTCTGTGGCGGTTACTCCGCAACCCGAAGCCGGCGTGGGAGCGGGTGGGGACCTGCAACCAGGGACCCTCCTGGCGGGCCGTTACGAAATCCTCGAGTTGCTTGGTCAGGGTGGGATGGGCGCCGTCTACAAGGCACGCGACACCGAGCTAGATCGTCTCGTCGCCCTCAAACTCATCCGCCGAGAATTAGCCAAAAATCCCGAAATTCTGCGGCGTTTCAAGCAGGAGTTGATTCTGGCGCGCCAAGTCACGCACAAGAACGTGATTCGCATTTTTGATCTAGGGGAATCCGACGGTACCAAGTTCATCACCATGGACTTTGTGGAGGGCCAGGATCTTCGTCACCTGCTCCATGAACAAGGCAAATTCCCCCCTGAACAGGCAGCTCGGATGATGCTCCAGATTTGCCGCGCTCTCGAAGCGGCCCACACTGAGGGGGTCATTCACCGCGACCTGAAGCCGCACAACATCATGCTGGACAAAAACGGACGCGTGTTCGTGATGGACTTCGGCATCGCGCGGTCCGCCTACCTGCCCGGAATGACGCAAACCGGTGCGCTGATTGGCACTCCAGAATATATGTCGCCGGAACAAGCGCGCGGCGAAAAGCTCACCGCGCAATCTGATCTTTTCTCTCTAGGCGTTATTTTCTACGAACTGCTCACCGGTCAGTCCCCGTATCCCGGAGACGCACCGTTGGCGACTTTGTGGAAGCGCCTTCAGGAAAAACCAAAACCTCCGACGGAAGTTGATCCAGCGATCCCGAAACCTCTGAACGACATCGTGATGAGAGCTTTGGAAATCAAGCCGGAAGACCGTTGGGCGAGCGCGCGCGAAATGGCGCAGCAACTAGAAATCTGGCTGGGGCCTTCTGCGGAGAGCTCGACGATCTTTCTCCCTGCGAAAGGTGTCGGTGCGTATTGGAAATGGGCCTCGGCGGGCTTGGCCGTGTTGATGATTGTGGCACTGGCGACGTTTCGTTTGATGAATCCCAAGCCGAGGGCGGCTCACCCGCCCGTGAGCGTTCTTGTGGCGGACTTCACGAACCACACTGGTGACCCAATTTTCGATGACACATTGGAGCCGATGTTCAACGTCGCACTGGAAGGCGCCAGCTTCATCAATGCCTACAACCGCGGCAATGCGCGCAAACTGGCGCAGCACCTTCCCAAGCCCTCCGACAAGCTCGACGAGCAATCGGCCAGATTGGTTGCCGTGGAGCAAGGCATCGGCGCAGTCGTCACAGGCGAGCTTAGCCGGCGCGGTGACAAATACAGCCTTTCGGCGACAGCCTTGGACGCGGTAAGCGGCAATGTGATCGCCGAAAAAGAAATCACAGCCGCCAATAAAGACGAGGTTCTCCTCACTATCCCCAAGCTGGCCGCTCCGATCCGCAAGGCCTTGGGCGACACCACCCCGGAATCGGTCCAACTGCAGGCTGCGGGCGGAGCATTTACCGTCGGATCATTGGAAGCCGAGCACGAATACGGCATCGCGATGAAGCAGCAGTTCGCGGGGAACATGGAGGAGGCACTGAAGTCTTTCTCAAGGGCCGTCGAGCTCGATCCGAACTTCGCGCGCGCCTTGGCCGGCATGGCCGGCACGTCCGGGAATCTGGGCCGTCAGCAGGACTCCGAGAAGTACATCAAACTCGCCATGGAACATGTGGACCGCATGACCGAACGCGAACGCTACCGCATCCGCGGCGTCTATTATATGAGGACCAAGAACTGGCAGAAGTGCGTTGAGGAATATGGCGAGCTCTTGAAGCAGTACCCAGCGGACAACATTGCACAACTAAATGTCGCTTCTTGCTTCGGCAGCATGCACAAGATTCCAAGAGCTATGGAGGAGGCCCGACGGGCCGTACAGCTCGCGCCTAAGGACTTGATGGCGCGCATGAATTTCGCGCTCCTCGCCTGTTACGCAGGAGACTTCCAGACGTGCGAGCGCGAGGGGCACGAAGTGCAAAAACTCAATCCTTCCTATGATGAAGGCTTCCTCGTTTTGGCGTATGCCCACCTGGGGCAAGGCCAGTTGGCGCAAGCCGCCGAGACCTATCAGAGCCTCCAGAAGCTCGGGGCCAGAGGCGCATTTCTCGCAGGGGCCGGCCTGGCCAACCTCGCACTCTATGAAGGCAGATATCGCCAGGCGCGGCAAATTCTGGAAAAAAGTGTAACCGTCGACCTTGCTACAAAGCAACCCGACCAAACCGCGGATGATCTTTCGATGCTAGCATACACCGAACTCTTGCAGCGAGAGAAACAGCCGGCACTTGCTGCTACAGAGAAGGCTCTGGCCAACAGCCACACTGCAAAAATCAGATTCCTGGCGGCGCGAGTCTTCGTCGAGACTGGAGAAACCGCCAAAGCGCAAAAACTGGCCGGCTCACTCGCTTCGGAGCTCCAGGCCGAGCCACAGGCTTACGCCAAGGTGATTCTGGCCGAAACGGCATTGCAAGCGCGCGACCCTAGGCAGGCGCTCCAGTTGCTGACGGACGCCAAAAACCTGGCCGATCTCTGGCTTGTCCACCTCGATATGGGGCTTGCCTACTTCAATGCAGATTCATTCGTGGAAGCAGATTCAGAGTTTCAACGCTGCCTCGAGCGACGCGGCGAAGCGTTGGAACTCTTCACCGATGACATGCCCACTTACAGCTATCTTCCGCCGGTCTATTACTACCAGGGACGTGTACGCGAAGGATTAAAGAGCCCCGGGTTCGCGGACTCTTACCGTACGTATCTGAGCATCCGCGGCCAGGCCGGCGAAGACCCTCTGCTCCCCGAAATCCGCCGCCGCCTCGTCCAATAGGAATCCATCAACAGCAGCTAATGCTGCGATCCGCCCTCTGCCTGGCGCGACGGCTTGGCCCGAGGGCTCAAACGGCAGCGTCCCTCGTCGTCAGTTCGCCGTAACGCACGCCGAAAACTCCGATGTAGTGACGCCCGCGTCCGTGGACGTCGCTGTGATTGTCTTGCCCGCCACTAGGCCCGCAACATTGACGGCGAACATCACGTTACCTGTCCCGTCGAGGGTAACGGACGTTGATCCAAGGAAGACTGCGCCCTCCCCGTTTCCGCTCGCGTTGCAGCCCGAGCTCGAGAAGAATTCGATTGTGAACGTCGTGTTGGCTGGGCCGTTCAGCGTGCCCTTAATCACCCCGCCGGCGACTGAGGCCGACGAGATGACAGGGTAATTATTGGCGCCGCCCGCCACGTTCGGATTAACGCCGGGCGGGTTGAGGTCGATTCCGAGTCCGCCATGCCCCGAAATCGAATTCCCGGTCAGTGTGTTGCCGGTCACGGCTCCGTTTGCAGCGGGAATACCTACGGAAATGCCCACATCACTGAATGCTCCCGTGCCCTGGATTGTGTTGCCCTGGATGGTGTTTTGGTTGGCCCCGGTCGAGAAGATCTGAACATCATTTGTCCCGTTGAAAGAAATTGTGTTGGGAGTGCCGGCGGTTGTTCCGCCGACGACCGTGTTTGGGGCTCCGTCGATGCTCACCCCAGCCGCGCTGTTACTGAGGGCAGCCGTTCCCGAGGAATTTGTTCCAACGAGATTTCCCTGGACCTTGTTGCCGCTAGCATTACTGGTTTCATCGATTCCCGCTACGTCACCACCTCCGCAGAAACCGGTGTTGCCGCAAATCGTGATCCCGGCAAAGCCTGTGTTCCCGGAAATGACGTTTCCGATTGCCGAGTTGCCCGGTGCCCGGCGGATGTAGACGCCGCTGGCTTTGTTTCCGACAGGATTTGAGCCGGTCAAATCGGTGCCGATGTAGTTGCCGCGGACGACGTTCCCAGTCGCAACCGTGCCGTCGATCCTCACGCCCTCACCGGCATTTCCAGAGATGATGTTGCGCATTGCACTCGCTGCTCCGCCTACGGTGTTGTTGGCAACAGCAATGATCTGGATGCCGTTTCCGGTGTTAGGCGCTGCAGTCGCACCTGTTTTGTCGGTGCCGATGTAGTTCGCTTGAATCACATCGCCGCCATTCGTGTCGATTAGGATTCCATTCCCGTTAAAGCTATCGATCACTAACCCGCGCACTGTGCTGTTGCCCGCCGTAATGTGTATCCCAGTGGCTGGCGTCCCAGCATTGGTGCCATTCAGCTCGATGAGCGGCGTTCCCGTGTATCCGGGTTGTGTCGTGGCATCCAGGATTGTTGGCTGTGTAAGTGCCGGAAGAGGCGTCATCGGTGAGATAGTTTGCACACCTGGCCCCGAAATATTGAACAGGATACTGAGTGGTTGAGGCCCCGGTTGTGCCGCATTTACATCTAGAATTGCTTTCCGCAACGAGCCCGCTCCATTATCGGCAGTGGTGCTGACCAGCGCGTTTACAAGCAATGTCAGCGGTTGGGTCCCAAAGTCCCCAATGGAATCTGTCACCTTTACCGTGAAGCTGTAGGTGCCAGGTGTTGTCGGCGTCCCGGTCAGTGCGCCGGAGACTCCATCATTAGCCACGCCGAGTGCCATCCCGTTCGGCAGTGCACCGCCGACAACGGTCCACGTGAACGGTACTGGTCCTCCTACAGTGCCGCCAGTCTCGGTGAGAACACCGTTGTAGGCGACCGTCTCCGTTGCAGCGGGCTGCAAGGGTGATGGACTAGTGACCATCAGCGAGACGTCCGATAGGTAAATCAGCACTTGGAACGCAGACACAGGTTGATTGCCGGCGTTCGGCTGGCCGCTATCCAAATCAAGCTCCAATAGGTAGCAACCCGCGGCGAACCCTGTAGTGTTCCAGTTAAAGCTGAACACATAATTGGGTCCCGCATTGACGCTAATGCCCGCCCCGCTCTGCGCTATCGTGGTTCGCGGAATATTTGCTGTTGGCGCTACGCAGACCGCGTCGTTGTTGATGGGTCCGATGGCCACAAGGGTATTTGCGGCAGTGTTGTTCACAAACGCGCCGCTCTTGTTGGAGAAGTCCTGCACCGACCAAGTAATCGGGACGCCAGTACCTTGGACAAAACTGCTTCCGGCCGCAGGCGATGCGAACCCTGTAAACGTGTAGCAGGCCGTCAGCGACTCCCCCCCGTTTTGTCCGGTAGATACAGTGTTCGACGGTGCGCTCTCCTGCCCAGGGTTAGGGCTTGACTGGACAGCGGTTACAAAATACGTATAGCCGCTTGGATGGCAGGTAGCCGTCGTGTCGACGAACTCAAACTCACCGAAATGCGGATCGGCCGGATTGTTGTGAAACGTAAGCCTAGGATCGCCAATCGGAACGGAAAAAGTAGCCGGGTTACCAGGTACCCACGGCGGCTGCCGATAAACGTTGAAACTTCCAAATTGGCCGAAGGTCGGCGGAAAAAAGAACAGGTGTTCGCGGCGCGAGGACGCATCCTCCGTCGCCGTAAGCTTCCTGGGAGGACGGGTGACAGAGTTGGCAGTCCTCCGAGTAAGCTCACCATGCTTGCCGCCAGAACCGCCGGCCAGCCCACCAGAACCGCCGGCCAGCCCGCCAGAACCGCCGGCCAGCCCGCCAGAACCGCCGGCCAGCCCGCCAGAACCGCCGGCCAGCCCGCCAGAACCGCCAGCCAGCCCGCCAGAACCGCCGGCCAGCCCGCCAGAACCGCCAGCCAGCCCGCCGCTGCCCAGGACACTTAAACTGCCGGTCGCGCCGATCTGCCGCAGGTCAATGCTCGCCCAGTCGTCGTGGCCGCGCAGCCCATACGTCACCGGTGCCGCGGCGGAAATCGCCTCGATACTGCCGTCGAAATTTATGTCTTGGTCAGCTGACCAGGAAAGTGAACCGGTCGGAAGGGTAATGCGGGACATTCTTGCACGGTCAAGTATAGGTGTGCCGTCGCAATGCTCCGTCGCTGGAGTACCAGCAACCGTTGGAGCGAACCAACTGGTGCTTAAGTAGGTGGGGAAGAGTAGAGGGTTAGACGTTGGAACACTCTCGTCCAGCGCGCTTAGCGACAGCGGCTGCCCGGAATAGTCCAATACATTGAAACCAGTGCCGTTATCCAAGAGGTCGACTTGAAACAGGTAGTTCATCACGCTCTGGTGGTTCGGCTTACAATTGGCTTCGATGGTGGGTGTGTAGTCCTGAGGGTTATGCGCCAGATTGTCAAAATAGAAGCCGCCATGCGTCAGGCCAAGGGAATGCCCCAGCTCATGCATGAGCGTGCCGGCTTTCACCTGCCATGGTACACCGTTAGCCAGCCAGGATCCCAAGGCTATGACTGAGTCTTGGCCACCTACATCGGAAAATCCAGAAACTTCGTCGGCCTGACCGGACGCAACAACAAGATACGGGTCGGTCATTAGGGGATAAGACGGTGCCGAGCTTGCCGAGGTGCCGATGTTTACCGTGAACGTGAAGGGAGGGTTCGCGGTCTGAGCGGATGCCGTTTCGCCTTGGGCCGCTATCGCCGACGGCGGGAAACCGCTTACGGTGAACGTCGAAAGGGATACGCTTGCAATCGTCGCGTTGACGACGTTGAAGATGCCGTTTCCGTTCGTCGTATTCTTAACTGTGACGAAATCGCCCGCGGCGGGAGCGGTCCCGCTAGATAGCGTGAAAGTGTACGTCCCGTTGCCGCCAACGTCCATGCTCGTCTGCGTAATCGTTAGAACAGCGGTTGGGCTGACACTAGTGACCAGCTGGGTCCCGTTTAGATTGGGATTTGTGATCGCATTGGCTATGGTGACCCGGCCATTGCCGAGATGCTGGTCCACAACAAGCCCGTGCGGTGTGGAGGTCGTGAACGTAACCGTAGTGCCCAATTGCCCGACGCTTGTTAGGGTTCCGGTTACTAGCGTCCAATTCGGCAGCCCGAGTGTATGGGCGAACAGTGCATAGTGATAGCTGTCCTTCCTCCCGTGTTGGAAACGCGGTATGCAGTCTGCGGGAGTGCTTGCCGTTGGGCAGCCGCTAACATTCGCGGCGTCGTCGGTATCGAAAAGCTGATTCTTGAGAAATGTAAGACCTCCCTTCCACCCAACCACGCCCGGTTGATTGGGAAATGGCGTCAGACCGTTTGTCGTGATACTCGCGCAGACCGGGTTGTTGGAATTGTCCGCGCACGTTGTCTCTGGAATAGCGTTGGTGGGAATGACATGCAGGTGGACGGGGTTGGGGCTGCTTGCGAATGCGGCAACTACCTTGTCGACAACATTCTTCCCGTCTAGGGGATCGACAGTCAAACGCGGGTCGAATGAATAACCACCCGCCGTGTTACAGGTGCCATCCACGTTTAAGGTGCTGCAAAAAGCAGTGTTTGTGGCACATGTACCAACCGGGTTCACCGTGCTACACATATAATCAAGTTGAACGAACACATCCTTATGTTGCGCTGCCGTAGTACCGAGTACTGCGCCGGAGAGATCCACCCAGCCGGTGGAAGAACTTCCAGTCGTGCAGGAACCCTCATTGATCGAGGCATCGCAGTATCCCTGGTTCGTCTTCCACACGTCCAGCAGCCCATCCCCGTCAGTGTTCTGAACCGTGGTGCTGACGATCACCGCTCCCCAGGACACGCATCCCGCTTGGCTTTGGCTCGGCACCACCCTGGTTGTTGCCGAAGAGTCACCTGCCGTCACCGGATTTGCAACATTCCCGTAACGCGGGTCCCCGAAGGTCCACGTCGTATTATCCCAACTGCCGTAGTAGCCGGGAAATGGCTGGCCGCTTGCATACAGATTGGAAAGCGCTTTGTTATTCAGGTAAGCAGTTTCGAACTTGTAGTTATGACCGCTGCCAACGATATGCGTCAGTCTGGATACCGGGCTACTTGCAGCGTCGTAGAATCCCTGGACTGTTTGCGTCATGTTGTACAAGCTATTGCCAGGGGCAAAGGAACCGTCGTAAATGACAATCGAGTTCAGCGGAACATCTGGCGAAACGACCCGATAGATGAGCACAAGAGTTGCGCCCAGAGTAGGAAGCCCAGCGCTAGGGTTGTTTGCCAGGCGGACTTCGTATGTGCTGTTAGCTAAGACGTTCCCGTGCGCGTCTTGCGGCAGCAAGCCACGGACGGATGCGCGATAGGTCCGCACGACCTTCCCTCCCGAAGACCCTGTGCAGCCGCCGCCACTGAACGACACCGTGTTTTGGCTGGCGGTCGCACCGCTTATCTCATAACCAGTCTGCGGTCCGCCCGGGAACACCGGTCTGAAAAATCCATTCTGGCCAGTTCCAAGTTGGTTGGACTTCTCGACCGTTTGCCAGTAAAGCAAGGCGGCAACGATCTCGGCACCGATTGGGACCGACTTTGTCCCGGTAATACCGGGGTTCGGGATACCAGTGACCGGGTCCGCGTCAGGGACGTTAATCGTTCCCGTGGCGAAGCCATTAACCGCAGGTGCATTCACCCCCAAGCCGTAGGCACCGGCTACGACGTAGTCGCCAGTAACAAAAAAATTGTTCCCGAAGGCGAGCGGATTAACGTTTGATGTCGCCGGTGGCCCCGCCGCAAGCTGCGCCGCAGCCAAAAGTAGCCCCAGGAGAAGGAGAACATATGCGAATTGGATCTTGCGCCACGGGGCCGTCTCCTTCTGTCCTGCAAACAGTGTTAAGACTCGGCTGTGAAATTTCATGATTGCTCTCTCCTCAATTCTCAATTAAGGGATGTTGCGAAAGATTTGGGCACACGGCCCATGTGATTTGTGAATCTGCTTGACGATTACCGAGACTTTGCCTAAGCCTGCACGCTGTGCAGCACGCGACCCTGGGCCGCCTGTGACGTGGTCCAAATCCAACTCGAAGCTGTATGAACCCAAGCAGAACGCGTCCGTGTTGTTCTACGTAAAGGTGAACTGGTTGTCGACGTTCGTAAACATATCCACGCCGTTCGCTGTCGGTACTCCCTCGGCCAATAACGTACGGCCGGCCGCGCAGGTATTGGGAAGCGACATTTAAGGAATTCGAGAAATGAGCTGACGTGTCACAGCTATCCGCTCCAGTTTTGCTGTAACACATGTAATCGAGTTGAGCGAAAACGTCCTTGTTGCCGGGGGTTGCCCCCGTGAGGTCCGCCCATTGGGAGCCTGCGGCAGTGGACTGGATTTTACGCGACACTGACTGGCTCCATCGGCTAGGCCGCACGCCTCTCGGCTAGAATTGGGTCCTTGCCTGCACACACGATCTACCCGAATCGATGGTCGACAGTTACTCTCTTGAAGTTACGAGAGAAAGCTCGCTGTACAAAACTCTTGCGTCGCTCGTTTCAAGTGTCAAGACTCCGATTTCACAGGTGTACAGCGCAAATGGGTGGGTTTCGCCTGTCACCGATGAGGGTATATTTGGTGAAGAGTCTGCGCCCAGGTAGATGGCGAAGTCAAGAGGATTACAGGCTTGAGAATATCGCTGAGTGTTCCTCCCGGATGCGCAGGCCCCTCGGGGCATCTATTCAATAATGCCGCTATTTTCATATAGATCATTGCTCTGGCGCAACCCGCCAGCATCGGCGGGATGTTTCATCATTCGGGAGCTACAATCCCTACAGTAAGCCGAAAAACTTTCGAGAGGGTCAGAATCGCCGGGCTGCGCTTCGCGATCCGTCAAGGCGCCGCTCATCTCTGATTCTCCTAAAGAGGCACTGATGCTTCTATGGGTCGTGAACGGTGGAGTGAGAAACGGCTTGACCAAGCCGTCAAGCCGCTGATCCTAGCAGGCTGTGGCAGTTCGTTGCGTCTCTGCTCGTGATGACTTTGCTGCTCGTTCCTGTGACTTCTCAATTGCCCGGCTCCATTCCTTCTCATCGTACGGCGTTCCATTGCGGCGAAACTCACCCATTGCGGCCGCCTGCATTGCTTTAGCTTCACGAAGCCGCTTCCGAAGCTGGGCGATTGTGGTCCGGGGGTTCATTGGAGTCCAGAATACAGCACACAGCCAAGGCGCAGGATATGCTGCTAACAACGCAGTGCTCGCCTCGTCCATATAATGCAGGGAAGAGTCGCGTCTGCCCCTGACGAGGGCGCGCGCCGGGGGACCTGTGTTCGGATTTGTCCGAGACCTACGCTACGCGCTCCGAACCTTGCGCAAAAGCCAAGGGTTTACGATCGTTGCGGTGCTGACTCTTGCACTCGGAATCGGAGTCAACGTCGCCACTTTCGGCGTAGTGTATTCCGTCCTGCTGCGGCCGTTGCCCTTCCCCCAGGCTGAGCAACTCGTGCGCGTCTTTGACGACCTTCGCGGCCCGAATGAACAGGATGTAGGCATGTCCGCACCTGAGCTTTGGGATTTACAGGATCGCTCGGGCGTGTTTCAGAATGTCTCGGCAGTTGCGCCGAGTAGTTCGGCAGTCGGCGGTGGGGACCGAACGGTTCGCGCCGAAAGTCTCGTAACCAGTCCGGACTATTTTGTGTTGCTCGGAACGAAGCCGGAACTTGGGCGCGTCTATACTCCCGAAGATGCCGCCTTGGGATTCATGGAGCCCGTCGTGATCAGCAACGGCTTTTGGCGCCGCTACTACGGGGCGGAAGGGAACATCATCGGACGGAAGATGCGCCTTGACAGTGACATGTACACGATTGTGGGAGTGATGCCCGCAGGCTTTCGTCATCCAGGCCCGACGCTAGACACCGATGTGGAGGTCTGGGTTGCTACCGGCTTCAACGGTCTTCCGTTTCCCGTTCCGGCTGTAAGGTCACAGAGGATGATTCCCGGCGCAATTGGGCGTTTGAAGCCGGGCCTGACGATTGAGCAAGCGCAAGCGCGACTGGACGCTTATGTATCGGAACTCAGTCGGGAGTATCCCACCGAGTATCCTTCCGCAGCCAAATGGGGAGTTCGGCTTGTTCCGCTGAAAGAAGACCTAGTGGGCCCGCAGCGCACGGAGTTGTTCCTCCTGCTCGGAGCGGTGGGATTTGTGCTGCTCATCGCTTGCGTCAACATTGCCAACCTTCTTCTGGCCCGCTCCTCCGCACGGCGCCGTGAGATTGGGATTCGGTTGGTAATGGGCGCGAGCCAAGCGCGCCTGGTAGGCCAACTCCTGACCGAGAGCGTGCTCTTGTCTCTGATTTCCGGCGTTTTCGCGCTGGTTACAGTTTTCTTCTTGAAAAACGCGATCATTCACCTCGCCCCCGCGGATACCCCACGGCTCAACGAGGTGGATATCAGTGTCGGGGTGCTTTTTTTCGCGCTGTTGCTCTCGGTAGTTACAGGCGTCCTCTTCGGACTTGTGCCGGCGCTCCAAGCGGCGAATCCTAGCCAGGTTGAGAACCTGAGGGAAGGTGGCCGCGGGTCGGGGCTTGGCAGACGGCACAGTCGACTTTCAAGGGTTCTTGCGGTTTCCGAGCTGGCCCTATCGATTGTTCTGCTGGCAGGCACCGGCCTTCTGCTGCGAAGCTTCTGGCGCGTGCTCGAGGTGCATCCGGGATTCAATCCCGCCCATCTCGCTACCGTACAAATCTGGATTCCGATATCCAACAACCCCGCGGCTGACCCTTATAGCGTCGAGGAGAAGCGCGCCGACTTTCTTCTCGAGGTTTTCCGCCGCGTGTCTGTGCTGCCCGGTGTGGAGCAGGCATCGATTTCAGGAAACGACACCCTGCCCATGAACTCTGGCAGGAACTACTCCCCTTTTTCCATCCAAGGGAGTCCAGCGGAATCCGAACGCGGCCCGATTGCGGACATTGCTGTGGTCGATACGAAATATTTCCGGACCATGGAAGTTCCTTTGATAACGGGACGAAATTTTGCGGAATCCGACACTTATAAGACGCAACCTGTCGCTGTGATCGACCAAACTCTCGCACGACGGTATTGGCCTGATAAAGATCCGCTCGGGCAAAAGGTCAAGTTTGGCTTTGGGCGAGGTGAGCAGGGGGTCGTGATTGTCGGCGTGGTTGGCGACATCAGGTCGGACGGTTTTGAGGCTCCGAGCGTTCCCCATATTTACGTTGCCCTGGGGCAGTTCGCTCCAGTCAACGCAGTGGTTTTTCTGCGGAGCAGGAACGACGCCGAACACCTGGGCGAAGCGGTGCGGCACGAGGTAGAAAGTGTGGATCCCAACGTTCCGGTGCACAGTATCAGCTCCATGGATCAGATCATCGCCCGGTCGCTGGCCGGACGGCTGTTTGCTCTCGAGCTTCTGGCTGTCTTTGCGGCAGTGGCGCTGATACTCGCCGCCATCGGCATTTACGGTGTGATGTCCTATTCCTTTAGCCAGCGTACGCACGAAGTCGGAATCCGCGTCGCTCTCGGCGCGCAGCGCCTCGATATTTTGCGCATGGCGCTCGGTGAAGGCATGCGGATTGTTGTAGTCGGATTGGCAGCGGGTCTCGTCGGAGCTGCGATCGTTACGCGCGTCTTCCGGTCCATGCTCTTCGAGGTTACGCCAAGCGATCCAGCTACCTTCGTTTCCGTTGCAGCCATCCTCGCTGCCGTTGCGTTTTTCGCTTGTTTCATTCCGGCACGGCGTGCCACCCGGGTGGACCCTCTCGTCGCTTTGCGCGAAGAATGAAACGCTCTGCACGCGCCTGCTGATGCCTTTCGCCCAATAAGGAAACGATCAGAATGCTGCTGTAACCGGGCTCGGAATTTCTCTTGAAATCTGCCGCTAACTGTCATAGTGTCATAGGACAGAGGGTCACTCGGCTTGCTCTTTCAGGTCAACTTCAAGTCCGGCAAACCTGCCTATCTCCAGCTGGTCGATCAGGTCAAAGCCGCCGCGGCGTCGGGAGCACTGCAGCCGGGCGAGGCACTGCCCTCGATCCGGCCGCTAGCGGAAGAACTGCGCATCAACCGCAACACCGTCGCTAAGGCGTATTCCGAGCTTGAGAGTCAAGGCGTGATTGAGACGTTGCCCGGCAAGGGATCCTTTCTTCGACAAAATCACTCGCCCCTGCGCAAGGAGATCCGGCGCAAGCTGCTGATCGAAGAGATCGACCAGGCCATCGTGATGGCCCACCATTTGCAAGTGCCCGGCGCCGAATTTTTAGAACTCATCGAGGAGCGCATGGACGCACTGGAGGACAAGCGGCGCGCCAACGAAGACCAGAAGGAGGCCATGACCGATGAACGCACCCATTCCCGCCGTTGACATCCAGAATCTCGCCTACTCCTACGGAAAGGCGGAGGCCGTTCATGACTTGAGCTTGCGGGTGTTGCCGGGCTGCTGCTACGGACTGTTCGGGCGCAACGGCGCTGGCAAAACGACCACCATGAAATGCCTCGTGAATCTGCTGCGCCCCGAGCGTGGCCAGGTGCGCGTCTTCGGCCTCGACCCCGTCGAGGCCGAGGTGGATGTGAAGCGCCACTTGGCTTACGTGCCTGATCAAGTAACGTTTTATCCGTGGATGAGCGTCCGCGAGACGCTCGATTACCTGGCCTCCTTCCGGGAGCGCTGGAACCGGAAGAAGGAACAGGAACTACTCGATCATTTCCGGCTGGATCCGGCCAAACGCGTCGGTGCTCTGTCGAAGGGCCAGCGGACGCAGACAGCGCTGATTGCGGCAATTTGCCCAGAGACGGAAATTCTGGTGCTCGACGAACCCACCTCCGGACTGGATCCCATCGTCCGCCGGGAGCTGATCGAGACCGTGATCGGCTCCTACCAGGAAGGCAATTCCGGCAACCGCACAATTCTGGTGTCGACGCATCTCATCGCCGAATTCGAGGGACTGATCGACGAATTCACAATTATGGACCAGGGCCTTTCGGTCTTGACGCTTGGGGCCGACGACGCGCGCCAGCGATACCAGCGAATCCGCGCGCGCTTCCCTCAGTCGCCGCCGGAGCTCGATTTGAAGGAGGCACTACGCGTGCGCCGCGAGAGGCGGGAACTGGAGCTGATCGCGAATGGTGGAGGCACAGCATTAATGGAGCGCTTGCGCCAGCACCATCCCGATACACTCTCGACCGAGGCGCTGACGCTCGAAGAGATTTTTGTGGCGGTCTTGAAACAGCAGGTGGCCCAATGAATGAAAGGAAGAGCGCAACAAGCGTCCGGCTCAAAAAAGAGGTGCGGGCGATGTTCTGGCCTTGGTGCGCGGTCGTGATTGCGGGGGCGCTGCCGGTCTTGCTGCCTCACTCCTTGGCCAAGACGGAGCCTTGGAGTACGATCAACGTATTGAGCTTTTTCTTTGGCCTTCCGCTGCTCGCCACCCTTCCGCTCGGCAATGAATTCCGCGACCGTACGCTTTCCCTCTGGCTGACGCAACCCTCTAGCCGCCGGCAACTTTGGATCGAGAAGACGAGCGTAATGTTCGTCGCCTTGCTCTCAGCGGGCTTGGTTTCGGGAATCGGCCTGTTTTTCGTCCTCTTGCCTCAGCTGAACATAACCTTCAAGATGCTGGCCGCGGCCTACGTGATCATAACCGCGGCCTTGGCGACCTTTTGGACGCTGACCGCCAGGTCCACCATCGGCGGCTTCGTTCTGATCATCGGCATCCTCTACCTATTCTATCTGTTTATTGGGCATGTTATTGACCCGCCGTACCGAGGCCAAGCGTTCGCAGCCTTCTCCTCCACCCCGGCAACCATAACGGCCATTACCGTTTTCACCATCTCGATCTCCGGGGTCATGCTGTGGCTTGGCGCATGGAAACTGGCGCGCTACGAGGCAACGGGAGGAAGCAGCGGCGAAGATCTGCTGATGGCTGGTCCGTCGGTGATGCCGCAAGCCCTGGCCGGATGGTTTCGCTGCCGGCCCTCCGGCGCGTTTCTCAACTTGATCCGCAAGGAGCTTCGTCTGCTACGGCCGCTCTGGCTGATCTCACCGCTCGTTGTGATGTACGTGTCGGGCCTTGCGATGTTTGGGCTCCTGCCCACTCCCCCAACGCTGTTCCCACAGACAGCCCTCGAGTGGGCCTTATTGGGTCCACTCCTGGCGGTGTGTATTGCGATCGCGGGTCTCGCCGGAATGCTTTCGTTGGGAGAGGAAAGGGCGTCGGGGACGCAAGCTTGGCATATGACCCTGCCGCTTTCGGCTCGTCGACAATGGCTCAGTCGCGATGATTGCCGTCGGATCCCTTTTGCGGTCTCCCTTCATGTACGTCGACTTCCATCTGCTCGAGGACCATTTGATTCTGCTTACGGTCCTGATCCTTCTGTCCTTCTGGTGCGCGTGCGCGGCGAACGGGACGGTGCGCGCTGCGATCTGGACCATCCCCGTTACCGTCGCGATCACCGTTGCCAGCGCGGGTGGCGTCTTGCTCGGAGAGGGTCTGGCGCGGACCACCGGCACTCTGACGGAGCTTGTTGTTTCGTCCTTCCATCTGAGCCCGTTGGCTTTCACAACCGTCACCGAGTTCGCCCGTACGCGGGTGCTTTGGCTATTTCTCCCGACGCTGCTTCTCGCGCTGGCGCAGAGCTACCGGCTCTTTCGAACGCAGCCGGACGGCAGCGCGCTAGGGATGTTACGATGCACTCTGCCGCTCGCGGTTGTGACGATTCTGTGGAGTTCTTCGGCCTACGCCGGCTTTGTGTCCTCGCGGTGGGAGCCGTTCTCAGAAATCCGACGAGCACTCGACCAACCTCCGCCTGTCTCGGCGAATAGCGAACTCACCGGGGAGGATCTGGCCAAACGCGCTCGTCTGACTGCGCCGACGCGCCGCTGGCTGAAGGGCTCGAGCATTGCCGTTGCTCCCAGCCATACTCCCTTCCGAGGCTACGCGGCCACGATCCATCTTGCCAGCGGTCTGGAGTGCAGGCTGACGGTTGTCGACTCCGGAGGGACAGCAGCATCTTGCAGAGACTAGGGCACCTGGCTTCTTCATAACGAGCCGAACAACCGCTCGACGCCCTGCTCGAATGCCAACGCCGGCGGGATCAGGCTCAGCACCAGATGGCCTT
>Ga0306924_10001503_pt1 | contig 21389 bp, 22 predicted proteins | sample sta12Can44000111_FD_203756 | JGI IMG/M metagenome (GOLD analysis project Ga0306924, IMG submission 203756) | Lab enrichment of tropical soil microbial communities from Luquillo Experimental Forest, Puerto Rico - statanox.12C.anox.44.000.111 (v2)... | ecosystem: Environmental > Terrestrial >...
TGCCGTCGCGCTGGAGCGAGCGCACCGTTCCGCGGCGGTGACCCGGGTCGACCTCGGCGCTCTCACGCTGGATGAGGCTCGGCAGCTGCTAGGCGAGCGATGCGACGTGGCCCGCGCCGCTCTCCTCTACCAGGAGAGCGGGGGAAACCCCTTCTACCTTGAGCAGCTGGCCCGGTCGCCCGCCCGCGCGCCTCAATTCATTTCTGCTCCTGAGATCTCACTGACCGGCCTCGACGTCCCCGCGGCCGTCGCCGCCTCGCTGGCCGAAGAGCTCACCCTGCTGTCCGACGTCGGACGCCTCGTGCTCGAGGGAGCTGCGGTGGCGGGCGATCCGTTCGAGCCAGAGCTGGCCGCCGCGGCCGCCGCCACATCCGAGGCGGCGGGGATGCACGCGGTCGACGAGCTCCTGGGGCTTGACCTCATCCGTACCACCGACGTGCCACGACGCTTCCGTTTCCGCCACCCGCTCGTCCGGCGCGCCGTCTACGAGGCGAGCGCCGGCGGCTGGCGGCTGGGGGCGCACGAGCGGTGCGCGGAGGCACTCGGGGCGCGGGGAGCGTCTGCCGCGGCGCGCGCTCACCACGTCGAACGGTCGGCGCGCCAGGGCGACCTCGCCGCCGTGGCCGTCCTGCGCGAGGCCGGCCAGGCCACGGCGCGCCTCGCGCCCGGCAGCGCGGCACGGTGGTTCGGCGGGGCGTTGCGGCTCCTCCCCCAGACCGCGCCGGCGGAGGATCGCGTTGAGCTTCTGCTCGCCCGTTCCCAGTCATTGGCGGCCGTGGGCCGTTTCACCGACAGTCATGAGGCGGCGCTGGAGGCAGCGGCACTCGTCCCGGGACAGCCGAGTGCGCTCACCACGACCGTCGCGACCGCGTGCGCCAGCGTCGAGCGCTTCCTCGGGCGATACGAGCACGCCCACGCTCGTCTGGTGAGGGCGCTTCGCCTCCTCCCGGAGCCGGCCTCGGTCGAGCGCGTCGAGTTGCTGATCGAGCTGACGCTGAACGAGTTCTACCGCTCGCGATACGAGGCGATGCGCGATTGGGCCGCGCCCGCGGTGCGCACAGCGAAGGAGGTGGGAGACGCCACCCTCGTGGCCGCGGCAGCCGTCATGCCCGCGTTCGCCGACGCCATGACCGGTCCGACCGCGACCGCTCGATCCCGGCGTGCCCAAGCCGCCGCGCTCGTGGATGAGCTGTCGGACGACGAGCTCTCGCGCCGCCCCGACGCGGCGGGCTGGCTCGCTATCGCCGAGGTCTATCTGGACCTCTACGCCGAGGCCGACGCGCACGCGAGCCGTGCCCTCGGGCTCGCTCGCGCGAGCGGGCAGGGGGATCCCCTGCACCGCCTCTATCCCGTCCTGCCCCGGGTCTGGTACGTGCGCGGCAAGCTGGCCGAGGCGGCCGAGCTCCTGGACGGTGCCATCGAGGCCGGGCGTTTGCTCGGGTCGCCGCCGACCCTGGCCGGGAACCTCTTCAACCGGTCCGTCGTCGCACTCGCCGTCGGCGATCTGGACATCGCGCTCGCCACCGCGCAGGAGAGCGTCGAACTCACGCGCGACCTCGACGAAGGTTTCGTCGCGGCGTGGGCCGCGGCGAGGCTCGCCGGCGTCCTGCTCGAGACCGGGCAGCCAGGCCGAGCCATCGAGTTGCTCCTCGCCCGTGCCGGCGGTGAGGAGTTGACGCTCATTCCAGGTGGCTGGAGGGCGTGCTGCCTCGAGCTGCTCACCCGGTGCTGGCTGGCCCTCGATCGCCCCGGCAACGCTGGGCGAACGGCGGCTCTGGCCGAGGCGATGGCGGCGGCCGTGCAGCTCCCCCTCGCGGCCACCTGGGCCGACCGAGCCGTCGCCGCCGTCGCGCTCGATGCCGGTGACGCTGCCCTCGCGGCGGAACGGGCGCTGGGCTCGGCCGATGCGGCCGACGCTGCCGGAGCCCCCATCGAGGCCGCGCTGTCGCGCACGATTGCGGGCCGAGCGCTCGCGGAAACCGGCGAACAGCATCGTGCCGTGACCGAACTTCAGCGCGCGGCGGCAGCGCTCGACGCTTGCGGCGCGTGGCGCTACCGCCAGAGCGCGGAGCGAGAGCTGGGCAAGCTCGGCCATCGTCCGCACCGGCGCACCCGGCCGGGCACGACCAACGGGGCAGGCATCGAGTCGCTGACCGGGCGCGAACTCCAGGCGGCGTGGCTCGTCGTCGACCGCAAGACCAACCCGCAGATCGCCGCGGAACTGTTCTTGAGCCAGAAGACCGTCGAGACCCACCTGCGCAACATCTTCCACAAGATGGGCGTCACCACGCGCGCCGCCCTGGCGCACGCCATCGAACGCGCCGACCCGACAGCGAGCTCGCGACCAGGCCCATAGGTCTGTGCTGACGGGAGCCGTAGGCTGCTAGGCACGACGCGCAGTCGAGGAGCCTGCGGTGACCCAGGTGCGAGCACACACGATCGAGGACGGCGTGAGGCAGCCCGTTCGGCCTCTATGGTGGCAACGCCTGTGCCTGTCGTCGTTCCTCGTGGCCGGCCTGACCGGCCTGATCCTGTGGGTCGCGGTCGGCGCGCTGCTCAGTCAGGGGCGCCTCGGCACCGTGCTGGCGGCCGGCCGGGCCGAGCTGGCCGCGCCCCTGCTGGTGGCCCTGGTGGTCGCGACGGGGATGTGCGAGCGGATCTGGCCCGCCGAACGCCGTCCGGTCCTGGCCCGCGGCCACGTGCAGGACGCGTTGTTCCTGGCCTTGCACGCCATCGTGGTGATCCCGCTGATGACGCTGCTCAGCGTCGGATCGGCCACGCTGATCGGCGAGCACGCGGGCTGGATCGAGCTGAGGTCCACGCAGAGCTGGCCCGGCTGGCTGCTCATCCCGCTGACGGTCGTGGCCATGGACGGCGCCAACTGGCTGGCTCACCTCGCCGACCACAGGCTCGAGGCGCTGTGGCGCTTTCACGCCCTGCACCACAGCCAGGAGGAGCTGAGCGTCCTGACCTCGTTCCGGGCTCACCCGCTCATGCACACGACCGGGTTCCTGCTGGCGACCATCCCGGTGGTGGTGCTGATGCCGACGCGGCCGATCGCCCCGGTGATCATCACGGTCTACGTGTGCATCGGCACCCTGCAGCACGCCAACATCCGGTGGGGTTTCGGGCCGGTCGGCCGGGTGCTGGTCAGCCCGGCGTACCACAGGTTCCACCACGCCTCGGACGATCAGGCCGTGAACCTCGGGGTCGTGCTGACGATCTGGGACGTGCTGGCCGGCTACGCCAGGTTCCCGGCCCGCGGCGACAGCCTGACGCGCACCGGGCTCGACGGCCGGCCGGTGCCGGTCGAGCAGGACGGTTCGGGCCGGCCGGTGCTGCTGCTCATGGCCGGGCAACTCGCCGAGCCGTTCCAGGCCCAGGGCTGATCCTGGGCCACTAACCGGGTCGCCGGTGCGGGTATTGCGCCGCGCGGTGCTGGAAGAGAAGGATGTCCGGGTTCCGGATCAGGCCATCGTGGATCTCGATGGCCCGCCGGATGGTCTGATCGCGGTCCCAGGCGCCGGGGCCTTCGAGCACGGTCCCCAGATGTGGCAGCAGTGCTTCGCTGATCTCCCAGGTAGCGGAGTTCCACAGCAGCGAAGGGCTGTGGTCCACGGCGTAGTAGCAGATGTTGCCGCCCACGGGGAACATCGGGTCCGCAAATGACGTCGGACGGGCCCAGCTGAAGCCCATTCCCTCGTCGCACGACACGTCGACGATGAGGGTGCCGGGTGAGAACGCAGCCACGTCATCGCCGGTGAGGAACATCAGCGGGGCGTCGGTGCGCTGAAGCACGCAGTTGACGACGATGTCGAACCCGGCCAGGTAGGCCGCCAGCGGCACCTGGCCGGTCTCGGCCAGCGCGTGGCATCGGGCCGGATCATCGGCGTCGCGGTCGAAATGCACCATGCGGGCCGAGTGGATCGGTGAGGCAACGGCGGTCACCTCCCGGTGGGTAAGGACGTGGACGTCGTTGACGCCGTAGGCGTTCAACGCGGTCACCGCACCCCGGCCGGTCGCACCGAAACCGATGACGACGGCCCGAAGCGGGCGGCCGTATTCACCGGTGGTCCCCATCAGCTGCATGGCGTGCAGTACCGAGCAATAGCCGGCCAGCTCGTTGTTCTTATGGAAGACATGCAGGCCGAAGGAGCCATCGTCGGACCAGTGGTTCATCGCCTCGAACGCGATCAGGGTCAGGCGGCGGTCGATGCCCAGCTGGGTGATGTCCTGGTTCTGGACGCAATGCGGCCAGCCCCACAGAACCTGGCCCTCCCGCATCTGCGCCAGGTCTTGCGGCAGCGGTTTGGGGAGCACGATGACATCGCAGTCTGCCAGGAGCTGGTCGCGGGTGCGCAGGCCAGCGACATGGTCCGCCAGCTGCCCGTCGGGCACGCCGAACCGCTCACCATAGCCGCGTTCAAGGTAGATACGCCGCCGCAGGCCCGCCTCGATCCGCTCGACGTGCAGCGGGTGGATCGCCAGCCGGTGCTCGTTCTCCTTCCGCGACCGTGCGATCACCCCGAGGCTGAGCTGATCCACACGCACCCCCTGCCGGTTGTGCCGCGGAAAGGACCGCTGCGCGCGCCAGCGACCGGACGCCGCGATACCGCCACAACCAGCACACGATAACGCGCCACAGCGATCCTGTCGCCGGCCGGCACTCGCCGGCGCGGACAACGGATCGTTGTGGATGCCACATCCATGTCATATCAGTGAGCGACATGGCTGGGACATCCACGCCTTTCAGCCGGGCGGGCCGTGGCCCCGGGGACTCGTCGGGGACGCAGCGGCGGCACAAATCAATGTCCGGACGTCCGCTGCAGCGGTATCACGATCAGCAGGACGCCGCCGATCAGGAAGATGATGCCGCCGATCAGCAGGCCGGCCGCGATCCACGGCAGCGCGGGCAGCGTGGCGGCCACGTTGACTTGCAGGCTCACTGGCCGCGAGCCGTCGGCGTTCATGGCGACCACCATCCAGTCCCCGCTGCGGACCGCCCAGGTGAGGGTCTGGGTGCCCGGCCCGGCCGCGTGCGCGGTCCATATGCCGGCCTGTCCCGGCCGGACCGCGGGTGCGGACCCGGCATGCTCGGTGTAGGTGCCATGGTGACCGGCCGCGCCGCGGACGGTCGCGTAGTCCACGCCGGCCAGGTAACGGGCCGCCGCGTCGGCGGGGGCGATGCCGACGAAGGCCGGAGCGGTCCCGCTGGCCTGGCTGACCTGGATGCGCACCGTGCCGATCATGTCTGACACGGGTCCAGTGGCCAGGTGCAGCCCGATCGTGTCGCTGGCGATCGCGTAGCCGGGAACGCTGTAGGTGGCGGTGGCCAGATCGGCGTAGCCGCCGTGCCGGTTGGTCTGCGCCCACAGCGCGACGCCACTGCCGCCGAGCAGGCCGAACGAGCAGAGGACGAGCACCGCGCCGGCGACCGCGGAGACGATCCGGCCGCCGGTCCATCCGCCTGGCCCCTGCGGGGGCACCTGCCTCGGGAACGCCGCCCCGGGCAGATCATGGGACGCCGGGCCGGGCGCCGGCGGCAGGGTCAGCGTGCCGGGATCGTGGCCGCCCGGGTCGAGACGGAACGGCGGGTACTGATCGGTCATCAGCCCGGCGTAGCCGGCCACCCGCAGCACCCAGCGGTTCAGGCCGAGCACGAAGTCGTAGATCTGCTCCGGGTACCGCCCTGTCACCAGGAGCATCACCGCGGCGATCACGGTCAGGACGCCGATCAGCCCGAAACCACCCCAGCCGCCGTTGTGATAGCCGAGCTGCCACGCGGCCCACAGCCCGGACCCGGTGAACAGGCCCACGATGATGTACTGCGGGATGGCCAGCAGCCACCATTTCACCAGCGCCAGCCCGCGGGACAGCCGCCGCGGGTACTCGATCTCCAGGTGAGCGGGATAGGACGGGTCATCGGCCAGCGTGAACGGCGGGTACCGGTCGGTACCGAACGCGCCGATCGCGTAGTACTGCACCCGCCAGGTCCACCGCAGCACGCCCACGTTGAACTCGAAGATCGCCCGCGGGTAGCGGCCGGTGAACACGATCGCCACCATCGCCACCGCGCTGAGCACGACAAAGGCGACCCACAGGAAGGCCAGCACGATGTAGTGCGGAATCACCAGCACCCACTTGACGAGCCACAGCCAGCGCGACAACGGCGCATCCAGCGACGCGTCGACCCGTACCGGGTACGCCTGGTTGGCAGCCATCGTGACCACCTCACTTACTTCCCCGATGATGCTTGCAGCACCAGCCTCCGCGCGTGCCAACCGCCGAGGCAGAGCCGGATGTCCCGTCGGCTACGGCGGAAGGTCCCTGGTGACGGCTGAAGGCCCGGTAATGGGCGGGCGCCTGCTGCTCGGGAGAGGAGGGCTTTCCTGCTCAGTTGAAGGACGCGGCCACCGGGCCCGGATTGTTCACGATCACGGTTGGCTGGCCTCGTTGACGAGCCACTCGCCGACGATGGCGGACATGAAGACGGGCTGGTGGCGGTAGCCAAGCGAGGTGTAGAAGGCTTCCGCGTCGTCGGTCTGCAGGCCGATGTGCTGGCCGGGCGCGCAGGCCATCAGCTGTCTGACCATCGCCGTGCCGATGCCGTGCCTGCGGTAGGCCGACATGGTCCAGACGTCGAGCAGGTAGGCGTTGCAGACGCCGTCTGAGAGCAGCCGGGCCATGCCCACTACGCGGTCGCCGTCCCGGGCGATGGCGACATGCTGGGATCGCGCGAACGACGCCTGCAGCGCCCCGGGGGACCGGCCGTTGTCGAAGTCGTCGGCCGCCAGGTCGGCCTTGGCCTGCGCCCAGTCGATCCCCTCGAGCGATTCGTCGATGCGTACCGTCATGTCTGGAGCCTAGGACAGCAGCACCATCCTCTCGTGGCTGCACCCGGCGCCCCGCTGACCCGCGTCACTGCAGTGGGGGATTCCGGTTGCGGAAACCCTGAGAGAGTCGAGCCGGGTATCCGGGACGTCCCTGAAACCCGGCTGGGCGGGTTCGGGGGCGGGCCGGGGATCTTCCCGATGTGCCAGGCCCGCGAGGCGAGCCAGGCTGGAGCGATGAACGATAGCCGTCCTGTCCGCTACCAGGCGCCCCCGTCCACGCCAGGACCGTTAGGCAGCCGCCGACCCGGGAGGGACATCATGCACCCGATGTTCAAAGAGCTGTTCATCGAGACCGACGCCGAGGACCAGTCGGCCGAGGAGGACCGGCGGCGCCGCGTGCGTCGGTCCCGGCGAGCCCGGTCGGCCATGGCCATCAGGCCCGCTGCCCGCGATCACCAGCCGCCGCCGCGGCCGTGACCGGCGGGTCGCGCTTCACGGCGGTCGCGTCGTCGGGCGGCAGGGCCTTTGCGCTCTGAGCAGGCTGCCGTGACTGGTGGTACGTGCCCACCACCCGGCTGCCCCGGATGTATAAGGCGTGGATGTCCCAGCCATGTCGCTGGTACAGCGTGGATGTGGCATCCACGTCGTATGGGCCTGGACGGACGTGGTACAGGCCGTACGGGCGGTGCCGGAGTGACGCAAGTCCGGCCTGGCGCCTGCGCGGTGGCCCGCCGCGGCAGCAAGCTGCAGCAAGTTGCAGCAAGCTGACCGGCACCGGGCCGCCAAGCTGAGCGGCACCGGGCCGCCAAGCTGAGCGGCACCGGGCCGCGGTTCGCTACTCGGATTACGCCGGCTGGTACTGGCCGTCGCAGACCGTGCAAGCAGCATTGCGCCCATCGGCGTGCAGCTCGTGAAATATGTCCTGCATCTGCTCAACGGCACTGGCCGAACGGCCCGGGGAGCCGGGTGTCCTCGCGGTAATCGGCGCGGATCCGGCATCGGGCGCCCACCGTGGCTCCGGTCGCCTGGCCGCAGCCCGGAGCGCAGCCGCGGCCATCGCGGCCAAGAGGACAATGGTCAGCGTAATGTTCGGCGTCATCAAGTTCTTCATAACGCGCTTCCTCAATCATCGACTGCGGTCGCCGCAGGCTCGCCTGGTCGTCTGGACCGGTCGGCCGGCCCTTACGACGCTATGGACCGCGACGGCGGGCGGCGTCCGCCTGACAGATGAACTTTCACCGGCCCCGGTACGCCCTGTGATGTACGGGCCCCTGCCCCTGGGTCCCAAGGACCCAGGGCCAGAGGTGTTCGGCTATTCAGCCGACTCGTCCCCGGACGAGCCGGTCGGGCGGGCACGGGCCAGCGCCTTGGCCCGGACCACATCTGGGTCCCGCGGGTCGGTCGGCAGGTCCTCCGTCCAGGCGCGCTCGCGCCGGATCCTCGGCCTGTCGACGCGGATGCGCTTCATCCGGCCAGCCGCCATCTCGAGTGGCTGGCCACGGGCGGTCCCGGCCGTCTTCGCAGGCTCGGCCGCGCACGCGTCGGCGGCGAGGTGAACACCTCGTCGGCTACCGCACGAGCCCAGCGCATCCGTTCCACCGCAGCCTCCGGGTGGTCGCCGAACTCCTGGGCCACGCGCTGGACGCACCCCAAGCCGCCGTAGGCGCGCATGGCCGCGGCGATGGACTTCCGGACCTGACCCGCGCTGGGGTGATCGGAGCGCTGCAGGACTGACGCGAACAAGGCGTCGGCCCACACTGTGCTGGTACGTGGATGGTAGATGGTTAGCTGCATCTCAGCCCCCTGACTGATCTGCCCCCCGGTGTATGACGCTATGAAAATGTGACGGCTGGCGGCGTCCGCCAGACGGATGAACTTTCACGGCCCGTACACCTTGCGGCGTACGCCCTCGTGCCGTGGCACCGGTGCGCCACAGCGCGAACGGCTCGGTCCCCGCGCTCACGCTCTGCCGCGACAACGGTGCATAACCAGGTTACGGCCTGTTGAATCAGCCATGCCAGCGATTTTCGGGCCGGGCGCCGTCCAGGCGGACACCGAGCGCGACCTTCGTCCATGTCGTGTTCCTCCTTAGATCCAGGTTCGGTTAGAAGGCTACAAGCGGGGCGGTTACACCACGGTCACAGGCGACCGCTGGACGCGCCGGGAGCGGTCCCAGCCACGCCGGCGACCCGGCGCTCGAGGCCGAACCTAAAGACCCCTACCCGGGGAGTGAGCCACTCGTCAGTCGAGGTCTACCGGCTGTCCCGTGTCGGCATCGACCAGCCTGATCGCCTCCGACGGGCAGGAGGCGGCGGCATCGCGCACCACCTCGTCCGGATCGATCTCCGCCTCGACCGGACCGGATCGCTGCTGCTCGTCCAGGACGAACCGGCCAGGTGCGAGGGCCACGCACATGGCCGAGCTGATGCACACGTTCTTGTCGACGGAGACCTTCCAGCGCGTCATGATTCGCCCCACCGGACAGGTAGCTCGCGCAGGCTGTGGATCGCCATTCCCGGTTTGAACTCCAGGTCGCTGGCGGGCACCGCGAGTCGCAGCCCCGGCAGTCGGCCGATCAAGCCGCGGAAGGCCTCCTGGAGCTCGACCCGGGCCAGCTGAGCGCCGAGGCAGTGATGCACGCCGGCGCCGAAGGTCAGGTGCCTGGCCGCGTCGCGTGTGACGTCGAACCGGTCCGGATCGGTGAACGCCGAAGGGTCCCGGTTGGCCGTGCCGAACAGCGGCATGACCTGCTCACCCGCCGGGATGACCACTCCGCCGATCTGTACGTCTTCGGTGGTCACGCGGGCGGGCGGCAGGCTGCCCAGCCGGGCGTAGCGCAGGAGTTCCTCGACCGCTCCGGGTATCAGTCCCGGATCGGCGCGCAACCTGGCCGCCTCGCCGGGGTGGTCGAACAGCAGGAGCAGCGACAGGTTGATCTGGTTGGCGGTGGTCTCGTGCCCGCCGATCAGCAGGATGCAGCACATCGCGGTGAGCTCGTGCTCAGACAGCCGGTCGGCGTCGTCGCGAGCGGCGATGAGCGCGCTCATCAGGTCATCGGCCGGCTGGGCCCGCTTGACCTCGATCTGCGCGCCGAAGTAGCCGTACAGCTCGGCCAGGGCCGCCATGATCTCGTCGGTGTCGCGCTGCCAGTCTCCCATGATGGCGTCCGACCAGGCATGGAGCCGCCCGATGTCCCCGGCGGGCACGCCAAGCATCTCGCAGATCACCTGGGCCGGCAGCGGCAGCGAGAAGCCCGCCACCAGGTCTGCTGGCTGAGGCCGGCCGGCCATCGCGTCGATGAGCTGGTTGACGATGCCGGCCACCCGCGGCCGCAGGGCCTCGACGCGACGAGCGGTGAAGGCGCCGGCCACCAGCTTGCGTAGCCTGGTGTGCTCGGGCGGGTCCATCCCGTTGATCGAACCGGAGGCGAACATCTCGAAGCCCGGCTGAGCCTGGCCTGGCGCCACCGCCAGCGCCCGGGAGAAGCGCTGGTCAATGATCATCTGGCGGACGTTCTCGTAACCCGTGACCAGCCAGACGATGCGGCCGTCGGGTAGTTCGGCCCGGAAGACCGGCCGGCCGCCGCTGATCGTCGCGATCTCCGGCACGGGCTGGCCGGGCAGCGTAGGGGTGAACTTGACCGGGCTGCTGTCGACGGTCATCCGATACTCCTCACAGGCCAGGCCAGGCCAGGCCAGGCCGGGCCAGACCACGGGCCAGGCCAGGCCACTGGGACCGCTACTGCGACGGTACGTCCGACTCACCGACCGCGCCAGCATCGGGCGCGGGTTCACAGGCTCGCGGCCCCAGCCGGGGACCGGCCGGCGGCACGCTACGGCCCGCCCGGCTTCGTCGCGACGCCGTCGAACATGTAGCCGAACGCGCGCGGGCCCTTCAGGTAGAAGTTATCCAGCCGGGTCAGCTCCAGCCCGGCGTCCGCCACCAGCCGGCCGATCGGCCGGTCGATGTGGCAGCCGCCGAAGACGCGGCGCTGGAGCGGGGTGAGCCGGTGCTGCCACCGGGCCACCGCCTCATCTGGTGACAGGCCATGCTCCATGAAGTGAAAAGCGCCCCCGGGACGAAGGACGCGGCGGATCTCGGCCAGCGCCCGGTCCACGGCGGGGATGGTGCACAGCGTCAAGATGCTGACCACGTGGTCGACGCTCGCGTCCGCCAGCGGCAGCGCCTGGGCGTCGGCGCCGATGTACTCGACCGGCACCGTGCTCGTCGCCACTCGTTCCGCCGCCAGCTTGCGCGCCACGGCCGAAGGATCGACCGCTCGCACGCGCGTGACGGCGGCCGGGTAGTAGGGCATGTTCAGCCCCGACCCGAAGCCGACCTCAAGGACCTCGCCGCTGAGCCCGGCGGTGACCCGGGCTCGCAACCGTGCCGCCTCCTGGCCGCGCAGGACACGATCCGTCAGACGAGGAAGGATCTGCTCCTCGTAAAACCCCATTTCACCAGTCTGGGACGGCCCGCCGGCCGCATCAACAATCCGGATCAGGAATCCGGTGGCACCACCTGGCGCGCTAGATCCAGGTGAGGCGTTGCAGGAGCACGGCTTGCTCGGCTGGGTTGGTGGTCAGCTCGAGGGCGCGACGATCCGCGGCGTGGGCCTGGTCGGGATGGCCCAGCTCGCGCAGCAGCTCGGCGCGGCTCGCGTGATACAGGTGGTATTCACCGAGGCTGTCGGCGAGGTCATCCAGCTCGGCCATCGCGGCCCGCGCCCCCGTGGCGTAGCGGACCGCGATGGCCCGATGCAGCCGGGTGACCGGAGACGGCGCCAGGTGCAGCAGCATGTCGTACAGCAGCACGATCTGCTCCCAGTCGGTGTCACCGAAGCGCTCGGCCTCGGCGTGGCAGGCCACGATCGCGGCCTGCAGCTGGTAGGGGCCGGGGCGTTGCCGCCGGGCGGCGCGGGTGAGCAGCCGGACCGCGTCCGCGATCGCCTCCCGGTCCCATAGTGACCTGTCCTGGTCCCGCAGCAGCACGAGCCCGCCGTCGGGGCCGAAGCGGGCGGCCGCACGGGCGCGATGCAGCCGGATCAGCGCGAGCAGTCCGGCCACCTCCGGCTCGGCCGGCATGAGCTGGTGGAGCAGGCCGGCCAGCCACTCCGCGTCCTCGGCCAGGTCGCGCGAGGCGGGCGGACCGGCGGTGGCGAGGTAGCCCTCGTTGAACAGCAGGTAGATCACCGTCAGCACCTCGGTCAGCCGCGCGGCCAGCTCGTCGTCGCCGGGCACCCGGTACGGGATTCCCGCGTCGGTGATCTTCCGCTTGGCCCGGGTGATCCGCCGGGCGATGGTCGTCTCGTGCACCAGGAACGCGCGGGCGATCTGGCTGGTGGTCAGGCCGCACACGACCCGCAGGGTGAGCGCGATCTGAGCTTCCCGTGGCAGCGCCGGGTGGCAGCAGGTGAAGATCAGCCGCAACCGCTCGTCTTCGGCGGGCTGGACCGGCCACTGCAGCTGCGCCAGCTTGGCCCGGTAGTTGTCCGCGCGCCGGAACCCGTCCAGGGCCCGGCGTCTGGCCACAGTGAACAGCCACGCGTCAGGCCGCTCCGGGATCCCCTCGGCCGGCCAGTGCTGCAACGCGGCGAGCACCGCGTCCTGGACCAGGTCCTCGGCGGTCGCGAAGTCCCCCGTCACCCTCATCAGCGCGGTGGCCAGCTGGCCAGCGTGCTGCCGGACCACGCTGGCCAGCTGGTCGTGGGAGGCTTCGGTCACTCATCACTCCAGCGGGCGGATCTCGACGATCGGGCAACCGGGCCAGGTCTTGACCATGCGCAGCGCCTCGTCCAGATCGGCCACCTCGATCTCGGTGTACCCGCTCACCACCTCCTTGCCCTCGATGAACGGCCCGTCGGTGACGACCGGCTCACCGCGGTCCAGCCGCACGGTCGTCGCCGTCTCCGGTGATCGCAGCTTGTTTCCGCCCCGGATCTGGCCGGCGTGAGCGGCCATCCACTCGGTGACCCGCTGATACGCGCGGTCGCGTTCGGCCGGGCCCATGGCCTCCAGGTCGCGGGCGAACTCTTCCGTGTCGACGAACAGCAGCACGTACTTCATCTGGCGTCTCCGTTCGGATCTAGCCGTACAGCTCGGCCATCCGCCGCATCATCTCGTCGGGCGTCACGTCCTCCACATGCGACGCGACGGTCCACCCGTGCCCGAACGGATCGATGATGTGCCCGTCCCGGTCACCGTAGAACTGATCCTCCGCCGGGCGCTGCACGGTGGCTCCGAGGTCCGCGGCGTGGGCGATGACCGCGTCGACGTCCTCGACGTAGATGAACAGTGACGCGGGCGAGCCGGGCAGGCCGCCGGGCGGCGGTGCCTTGGTCCCGCGTCGCGGGTCCTCGTCCTCGACGATCACGACGGAGTCCCCGATCTGGATCTCGGCGTGGGCGATGGTCCCGCCCGGCCCGGGGAAGCGCATGCGCTCGGTCGCGCCGAACACGGCCGCGTAGAACTCGAGGGCCTTTCCGGCGCCTTGGACGGTGAGGCACGGTGTGACACGGCGATACGACTCAGGGATCGGGTTGGGCCTTTCCGGTGCTGTCATCCGGTCCTCCTTCATGGTGAAGTCCGTTGTCGCTCTACCCATTTGACGATCGGCCGGCCGCCCGATGCGACAAGATGGCCCGGTTCGTGGATTTTGGTCACCGAACGGCCTGGGTCTCCCGCCTCGGTCCCGCTCACGTCGACCATGGCAGGCGGCGCGCGCCCGGCATTGCCTCCTGGTGTTGCTGTGGTCCCGATGCACTGCCGTGACTGGTGATACGCGCCACCGCTCCGGTCCGCCCGCTAATAAAGCGTGGATGCCACATCCACGTCGTTCCAGCAGCATGGATGTGGCATCCACGTCGTTAGACCTCGTGAGGACCTGGTACGAGCGGTGCCAGAGTGGCCAAAGTCCCACTCTCGCGCCTGCACGGCTATCCGCGCGCCAACAAGCTAAGCTGCATTGCGTTCATACGACGTGAATGTGGCATCCACGCCATACGGGTTCTTAGGGCTTCCTCCCGACGCCGCCGAACGCGTCCACTGCGGCAGGCGGACCGTCTTCCGAGGCTTCGGGCCGCCATAGCGGGCACGAGACCACACCGGGTTCGACGAGTTCGAGGCCGTCGAAGAAGCTGGCGATCTCCTGGGGGGAACGCTGCACGTACGGGACCGCGCCGGTCTGGTTGTAGTCCTCCGTGGCCTGCTCGTGCTCTTCTCCGCCGATGACGCTGGTGCCGTCGTTGAGAGACAGGTAGCTCCCGGACGGCAGGGCATCCATCAGGCGGTGCGCGATCGAGCGGGCCTGGCCGGTGTCGGTGACGTGTCCTAGAACGCCGCTGAGGATCAGCGCGATGGGCTGGCCGAAATCCAGCGTCTTGGCGGCCTCTGCCATGATCTTGTCGGGCTCATCCAGGTCGGCGTGGATGTAGGCGGTGGCACCTTCCTTGGTGCTGGTCAGCAGGGCACGCGCGTGCGCCAGCACCATGGGGTCGTTGTCGACGTACACGATGCGGGCCTCGGGCGCTATCCGCTGGGCGACCTGGTGGGTGTTGTCCGCTGTCGGCAGCCCGGTCCCGACATCGAGGAACTGCCGGATGCCGGCGTCTTCGGCCAGGTAGCGGATGGTGCGGATCAGGAAGCTCCGGGAGGCGCGGGCAATGTCTCGTATGCCCGGGAACGTCGCGGCCCAGGCGTCACCGGCCGCGCGGTCGACCGCGAAGTTGTCCTTGCCGCCAAGCCAGTAATTCCAGATCCGGGCCGAATGCGGCACGGTGGTGTCGATCCCGGTAGCGGCAGTATCCAGTTCTTCCGGCCCGCCTGGGACTGCCGAACGGTCGTCGGTCATCAGGAATCCTTGAGGGGTTGTGGGTCTGCCTGTTCGGGAAGGCATTACCTTATCCGGTCCTCTTCCCGGGTTATTCCCCGGGGATAATAGCACTAGGTCTCCCGGGTGATCTCGGCGAGGAACCGGGCCGTGCGGTCAGGTGTCAGAGCCTGGGTGCTCAGCTCGTTCATGACCTCCCGGTAGTGGTCGACGTCCTCGCGGCTGTCCAGGTACAGCGCGCTGGTGAGCTGCTCGAGATACACGACATCCGGCAGTTCTGGTTCAGCGAACCGCAAGATGGTGAACGAGCCGCCTGCGGCGGCGTGCCCGCCACCGCCGAACGGGACCACCTGAATCGTGACCTGAGGCAGTCTGGCGACCTCGGCCAGGTGCTCCAGCTGGGCGCGCATCACCGCGCGGCCGCCCACCGACCGCCGCATTACGGCCTCGTCCATCACCGACCACACCTGCGGCGGCTCGGGGCCGGTGAAGATTTCCTGCCGCTTGAGCCGCAGGCTTACCCGGCGGTCGATCTCGTCGGCGGGCGCGGTCTTGTGGCCGAGCAGGGTGACGGCCCTGGCGTAAGCCTCTGTCTGGAACAGGCCGTGCACGAACTGCAGCTCGAAGGTGCGGATGACCGAGGCGGCGCCCTCAAGGCCCAGGTACTCCTCGAACCAGTCGGGCAGCAGGTCACCGTACTTGGACCACCAGCCCGGAGCGTTCGCGTACCGGATAGATGCCAGCATCCTGGCCCGCATCGGCTCATCGGTTATGCCGTACAGGGTGAGCAGGTCGGCCACGTCCCGGTCCTTGAATCCCACCCGGCCGTGCTCCATGCGGCTGATCTTGGAGCGGGACGCCCGGATCTCGTACCCCGCCTCGTCGGGCGTCACGTCGGCCGCCTCCCGCAGGCGGCGCAGCTGGGTACCGAGGATCATGCGCAGGACCGTCGGCCCTCGTAGCTCATCGACGCTGCCGGGCTGCTCGCCCGGCGGACCATCGCTCATCTCAGCTCCCGGACCGGCAGGCCAGCGCCCGTCGGCCTCCCCGCCCACGACGCCCATGGTAGCCCGCGGACAAAGCTAGCGCATGAGCCGGAAACACACGAGCAGACCAGACATTCCGGTGTGCGGTCGCCAATCGGCGCCGCGCTGGCCAAGCACCTGGCCGAGGCCAGCTTCGTCGGGCGCCCGCGCGACACCGTCGCGCGGTTCTTCGACGGCCTAGACCTGGTGGGACCCGGGGTGGTCAAGGTCACCCAGTGGCACCCGCTGCCGGAGCTGACGGCCAGCGCGCGCACCTCCCTGTGGGCAGGCTTGGCCCGCAAGCCGGGGAGTTCCGGCCGAGGCTGAGACGAAACGACCCCGATGGGGTGCTTGCCCTTCTTCCACGCTTTCTGGGCGTATGCTTATCCTTTTCTCAAATGCCGTATCTAGCGTGAGGTCATGGATCGCGGCCCTACTGGCGTCGATGACGCCGGACCGCGCACGCCCGGGGTTCGCGGATCGCGCCGTCTGCTCGCCGCCGGGCTAGCGGCCGTGGTAGTCCTGCTCGGGGTGATCGCGGTGCTCGCGATCCGGCTCTCCGGCGCGGCGCCCGGGGCGAGCGCCCAGGCCGCGACGCCAAGGCCCACCCCGACATCCACCGCGAGCCTGACCGTGCCGGGCATCTACCAGCGGCTCGCGCCGTCCGTGGTCATGGTCCGCACCAGCCACGAGCTTGGGACCGGCGTCATCGTGGCCGACAACGGCACGATCCTGACCGCGAATCATGTCATCGCTGGCGGCGGGACCATTACCGTCACGTTCGCCGACGGCACCACGGCGAACGCGACCGTCGCCGCCGCCAACCCGAAGCTGGACATCGCCGCGCTCACCCCGGCGAAGCGGCCCCAGGTCGTGGTGCCCGCCACGCTGGGCGGAGGCGCCGACGTGGGAGCGCCCGTCGTCGCCATCGGCAACCCGCTCGGCCTGACCGACAGCGTGTCCACCGGGGTGATCTCCGGTCTCGGCCGGACCGCGGACACCGACCACGGCAAGTTCTCCGGGCTCATCCAGTTCGACGCGTCGGTGAACCCGGGCAGCTCAGGCGGCCCGCTGCTCGACGCGCATGGTCGTGTCATCGGCATCGTCGTCTCGCTCGCCACCCCCGATGGCCGGGACGCGTTCGCCGGCATCGGGTTCGCGGTGCCCATCGGCACCGCTCTTGGCGGCGGTGGTGGCGGCACGGGGTCAGCGAAGGGACCGCAGATTTGAGCGAGGCAACGGCAACAGCCCAGGACGGAGAGGCCCGATGACCATGACTCCGAACGAGCGGCCGTCCCCGTCACCCGGCCAGTCCACCAACCCCCTGCAACCGGTGCTCTTCGAGGTCAAGCGCACCATCGTCGGCCAGGACGTCCTGCTGGAGCGGATGGCGATCGCCCTGCTCTCCGGCGGGCACCTGCTCGTGGAGGGCGTCCCGGGGCTGGCCAAGACGCTGTCCGTCAAGTCGCTCGCCGCGGCGGTCGGCGGGCAGTTCCAGCGCATCCAGTTCACGCCCGACCTGGTGCCGGCCGACCTGACCGGAACGCGGGTCTACCATCAGCACACCGGCGAGTTCCAGACCCAGCTCGGCCCGGTCTTCACGAACCTGCTGCTCGCCGACGAGATCAACCGCGCGCCCGCCAAGGTGCAGAGCGCCCTGCTCGAGGTGATGCAGGAACACCAGGTCACCATCGGCCGCGAGACGCACCGGGTGCCAGAGCCGTTCCTCGTCATGGCGACGCAGAACCCGATCGAGTCCGAGGGCACCTATCCGCTGCCCGAGGCGCAGGTCGACCGGTTCATGATGAAGGTCGTCGTGGGCTACCCGAGCGCCACCGAGGAACACGCGATCGTCGACCGCGCGCTGCGCCCCGCCGAACCGGTCCGCGCGATGCTCGACCCGGCCGACCTGATCGGCATGCAGGAACGGGCGCGGGAGATCTACGTGGATCCCGCCGTCGTCGACTACGCCGTGCGCCTGGTGACCGCGACCCGCGTCCCGCTCAGCGCCGGGCTCGGCGACCTGAAGCGTTACATAAGCTACGGGGCCAGCCCGCGCGCCTCGATCGCGCTGGTCACCGGCGCCCGGTCGCTCGCCTTCCTGCACGGCCGCGACTACGTGCTGCCAGACGACGCCCGCGAGCTCGCCCTCGACGTGCTGCGGCACCGCATCGTGCTGTCGTATGAGGCGCTCGCCGACGACATCACCGCCGACGCGATCATCACGAAGGTGCTCGACGCCGTGGCCGAGCCCGAGGTCGTACTGAGCGGCCGCTGACCATGCGCACCATCCCGGAACGGCTCCTGGCCCGCCTCGAATGGCGGGTCGTCCGCCGCCTCGACGGACGCCTGGCGGGCGGCTACAGGACCGCGCACCGGGGGACCGGAACCGACCTCGTCGGCCTGCGCGAATACGCCGAGGGCGACGACGCGCGGCATATCGACTGGAACGTCACCGCCCGGCTGAACGAGCCGCAGCTCCGCGTGTTCACCGAAGACCGTGAGCTCACGGTGTGGCTGGTGCTCGACCGTTCGGCCTCCATGATGGTGGGACCGCCCGGGCGCGGCAAGGACGACGTGCTCAGCGAGCTCACCCTGGTGCTGGCCCGGCTGTTCGGCCGGGGCGGGAACCGCGTCGGCGCCCTGCTCTATGACACGGGGCTCTATGACACGGGGCGGTCCGACACCGCGCCCGGCAACACGGCGGCCGTGCGTATCGTGCCGCTAGGCACCGGACGCAGGCACGCGCTGCGCATCGGCGCCGCGCTCGCCAGGACCGGCAGCCAGCCCCGTCCTGGCCGGTACGGTGCTGGCCGGTACGGTGCTGGCCGGTACGGGCGCACGACCGACCTGGCGGCGATGCTCGACGCGGTCGCCAAGCTCGCCAGGCGGCGCGCCCTGATCGTGGTCATCTCCGACTTCATCGGCGACGGCGACTGGGGGCGGTCGCTGCTGCGCCTGGTGCCACGCCACGAGGTCGTCGCCCTGCGCGTCCTCGACGCTGCCGACGACGAGCTACCCGACGTCGGTCTCGTCGTCGTCGAAGACGCCGAGACCGGGGAGCAACTCGTCATCGACTCCGGCGACCCGCTGCTGCGCGCCCGGCTCCGCGCCGAGGTCGAGGGGCGCGACGCCCGCCTGGCCGCCGGGATGCGCCGGGCCGGGGTGCCCATCCACCGCATCGGCACGGACGCCGACCTGGCCACGGCGCTCGTCGAGGTCGTCGCGAGCACTCAGCGCAGCCGCGCATGAGCCTCGCCGACCCCATCCTCCTGGCCGTGGGCCTGCTGGTGGCCGCGGGCCTGGCGTGGGCCGCGGTCGCCGCCGGGCGACGGCGGGCCGCGGCCCTCGCCTCGGCCGGGGTCGCGACGGGTGGCCGCGGGCGCGGCCGGCTTGGGGGCGTGTGGTTCACGATCGCCGGCGTCGCCGTGCTCGCGATCGCCGTCGCCGGCCCGGCGGCGTCCGTCCCGGTGTCCCGGGCCTCCGGCACCGTCATCCTCGCCATGGACGTCTCGGGCAGCATGGCCGCCACCGACGTGGCGCCCAGCCGTCTTGGCGCGGCGCAACGGGCGGCGCTGTCGTTCATCGACGCCCAGCCGAGCAGCGTGGACATCGGCATCGTCGCGTTCCACCTGGGCGGGCTCGAGGCGGCGCTGCCGACCGCCGATCACGCGCCCGCCGCGGCCGCGATCCGCCGGCTGACGGCCGGCGGCGGCACGTCACTCGGCGACGCCATCCTCGCCTCGCTGTCCGCGATCACGCACAAGACGGTTACCGTCGGCCGCGACGGCCGCCTGCCCAACATCGGCTACTGGCCCTCGGCCACGATCGTGCTGTTCTCCGACGGGCAGGACGAAACCGGGGCCACCAGCGGCGGCACCGGCACCGATGCCGGCACCGACGCGGCCGCCTCGGTGGCCGAGAAGGCGGGCGTACACATCGACACCGTCGGGCTCGGTACCCGCGCCGGCACCACCGTCGCCGTCGACGGCTACCACCTGTTCACCGCGCTCAACGAGGCCGCCCTCGCATCGATCTCCCGGGCCACCGGCGGCACGTACCATCCGGCGTCGGACGCCAGCGAGCTCGACGGGATCGCCTCGTCCATCAACCTGAGGCTCACGGTCACCAACGAGCCGTTTCCGCTGGCCGGCGCGTTCATCGCCCTGGCCCTCGCGCTGCTCGCCGCGGGTGCCGTGCTCACCGTGACCCGTTCGGGCCGGGTGGTCTGAATGTCCTTTTCCTGGCCGTGGGCGCTGCTCGCGCTCCTCGTCATTCCGCTGGTGTTCGCGACCTGGTGGCTGACCCGGCTCAGGCGCAGGCGCGCCGTGGTCCGGGTGACCTCGATCGCGCTCGTCCGGACCGCCATGCCGGGCCGCTCGCGCTGGCGGCGGCGCATCCCCGTCGCGCTGCTGACGCTTGGTCTTGCCGTGCTCGCGGTCGGTGCCGCGCGCCCGCAGGCGACCGTGCCCGTCCCGTCGTCGTCCGCGACGATCATGCTCGCCCTGGACGTCTCGGGCTCCATGTGCTCCACGGACGTACAGCCGAACCGGATCACCGCCGCCGAGCAAGCGGCCGCCGCTTTCATCAAGTCCCAGGCGGGCGGCCCGCGCATCGGCCTGGTCGCCTTCGCGCGCACAGCCGTCGTCCTCGTCCCGCCCACCGTGGACACCGAGCAGCTGATCAGCGGGCTCGGCGGCCTCACCACCTCGTTCGGCACCGCCATCGGCGAGGGCATTCTGACCTCGCTCGACGCCATCGCCCAGGTCGACCCGTCGGTCCCGCCGACCGGCGCGACCGCCTCCCGCGACCGCCGCGTCGGCTACGCCGACGACGTGATCGTCGTGCTCACCGACGGCTCGAACAACCGGGGGGTCGATCCGCAGGTCGCGGCCAAGGAGGCCGCGAACCGGGGCGTCCGCGTCTTCACGATCGGCTACGGCACCGATAACCCCGCCCCGCTCGCGTGCGGCGCCGGACAGTTCGGCGGGTTCAGCGGCACGGGCTCCGGGTTCGGCGGCACGGGCTCCGGGTTCGGCGGCCAGGTCGGCGGGGCAGGCAACCCGTTCGACGCCGACTTTGAAGCGCTCACGCAGATCTCCAGGACCACCGGCGGCATGTTCTACCGCGCGCAAGATGCCGGCCAGCTCGCCACGGCGCTCGCCAAGCTGCCCGCCGCCTTCACGATCGTCCGCAAGCACATCGACATCGCCTCCTGGTTCGCCGCGGCCGGCGGCCTGCTCGTCGCCGCGGCGGTAGTGCTCTCGCTGTGGTGGAACCGCACGCGGCGCCCGCCCGCCCCCGCGAAGACCGCCGATCACTGACCCCAGCGCAGTACCGGTCCAACCGTGCCCGGCGGGTGCTCGGTGACCGTGCGGGGGCGCCGCGCGGGCGCGCTTCATAAGTGAAAACGGACATTAGTAGCTTTGGTACCGTCCGTACCAGATCGTAAGGCGTGGATGCCACATCCACGTCGTATGAACAACATGGCTGGGACATCCACGCCCTGTCAGCCGGGCGGACCGGAACGGCGGGCACGTATCACCAGTCACGGCAGCTTGCCAGAAGCGCAACAACACCAGGAGCCAGGGCCGGGGCGCGCCTCGCCTGCGCCCACGCCGATCGTGCAGGTCACGTGTGGCGCCGGGCACGGCCCAGTCGGACGCTCTGCGCCTGGACTGGGCAGGCTTAGGGCTCATACCGC
>Ga0306924_10001504_pt1 | contig 21387 bp, 19 predicted proteins | sample sta12Can44000111_FD_203756 | JGI IMG/M metagenome (GOLD analysis project Ga0306924, IMG submission 203756) | Lab enrichment of tropical soil microbial communities from Luquillo Experimental Forest, Puerto Rico - statanox.12C.anox.44.000.111 (v2)... | ecosystem: Environmental > Terrestrial >...
GCTGATCACCCGGGCGACGGCCAGAGCAGGACCAACGCCAGCCTGAGCGGGCGGGACGGCCTGCCGCGCCCGGGACAGAAGGGGTCATCGGACCCCTGCCCTGCGCAAACCCGGGTGGCGACACTTTTACCGGGGCCAGCATCCCTCGCGGGAGGGCGGCCTGATCTCAGCGCATCGATCCGGTGAAGCCGGCAGGCGTACATCAGCCAGTCCCGGTGTGTATCAGATAGGGCCTTCGGGCTCCTCTGTCCAGGTGAACGGGAAGGAGGTGCCCGGTGAGTGGTTTCCGCGACTACCAGAGCGTCATCCAGACCGGCGTGCGCCGCGGCGATGCCACTCGGCGCGTGCCCCTCGACCCCGAGGAGGTCCGTGCCTGGTTCGGCCGGATGGTGAGGCAGGTATGGACTCCCGCCGAGATCGACCTCTTGGACCGTGCGGCCTGCTCGGCGATGCTCGAGCGGGGCCCGGCAGCGGAGTGGCAGGTGACCGGGAATGAACGAGACGTGTGACCGGTGCGGGCCGGCGATCGGCGCGGCGTACCGGGTAGACCGGGTGGGCGAGCTGCACCTGTGCGGACGCTGCGCGAGTCGGCACTGGCGGACGCTGTCCGCTCAGGGCTGGACCTTCTGGCCGCTGGGCGTGCATGCGATCGCGCCGCAAGCCAGTACCGGACCAGGCTACGGCCCGGCCGGCGATGCGGTAGTGCCTGGCAGGGCAGCTCGGGCAGGCGAACGAGCGGGCGATGGGAACATACGCCGGGGCGGCCGCCCAGGACAGTGACAGGCTGGCCGCCGACCGGGCGTGGGTCCGCGGGGGGATGGCCGCAGCGGTGACCGGGAGTGCGGTCTGGATGGCCCGGGCGTGGCAGGGTTCTGAGGATCGGGTGGCACCGAGCCGTGCGGCGTCGAAGGGGTGAGGGGCTTGCAGGTCAGGCCGCCGGCTCGGCCTTCTTGCTTCGTGCCGCCGCGGTAGCGGCCTTGGCCCGGTTGCGGGCGGCTCGGAAGCGCTGCTGGGCACCTTGCTTGGTGAGTCCGTAGCACGCGCCGATCTCGTTCCACGTGGCTCCGGCCTGACGGGCGGCGTCGACCTGGGCGGCCTCCAGCTCCTCTGCCGCTTCTCGCAGGCGGCGGGCGGCGTCGAGCCGGCCGATCGGACCGTCGGCGGCGTCGAGAGCGCTGAGCGCGGCAACGATCCGCTTGACAGGGCGCTTGGAGGCCATCATCACAGCCTAGTCGACAGCTGATGCCGGTCAATGATACGTTGACGCCTGGTCAACATTTCGTTGACCTGTCGGGTCGGGAAGCGGGGTGAGACGCGTGGCCAAGAAGAGCAAGAAGAGCAAGAAGAAGGGGAAGAAGTAGCAGGTCGCAGCCTGGACGGCAGCGGTCAGGCGACGTACCGCTGCCGTCCGCCCGCCGGGACCCGGGCCGGGCCGGTCATGCGGCCTTGCCCGGTTCCACCCTCGGCCTGCCGTGGCCCTCGATTCGGCTCAGCCTCGGCCTGGCCATGGCCGGCCTGTACGGGTCATCCGGCCAGCCTGGCCACCGTCATCCCGGCTCCGGCGGGACCGTCCATCGCGGCCAGGGCCGGCCCCACGTCCTCGAGCGCGATCACCTCGCCCACCAGCAGGCCGGGGCGTAGCGTGCCGTCCGCGACCAGCCGCATCATGTCCGGGTAGTCACGGGCGGCCATGCCGTGCGAGCCGTAGATCTCCAGCTCGCGCGCGATGACCAGGTCCATCGGGAGCGGCGCGGGCCCGCCCGGCAGCAGCCCGACCTGGACGTGCCGGCCACGGCGGCGCAGGCAGCGCACCGAGTCCGCGGCCACGGCCGGCGAGCCGAGCGCGTCGATCGAGACGTGCGCCCCGCCGCCGGTCAGCTCCCCGATCGCGGCGGCCAGGCCGGCGGTGTCGGCCGAGGCGCCCGCGGTGCCAGCCGAGGCGGCCGCGTCCACGGCCGCCTCGGCGCCGAGCTCGCGGGCCCGCGCCAGCGCGGCGGCGGAGACGTCGACGGCCAGTACCCGGGCGCCCAGGGCGGCGCCGATCATCACCGCGGACAGCCCCACCCCGCCGCAGCCGTGCACGGCCAGCCAGTCCCCGGGCCGCACCCGCCCGTGCGCGGTGACCGCGCGGAACGCCGTGGCGAACCGGCAGCCCAGGCAGGCCGCGGTGACGAAGTCCACCCCCGCGGGCAGCGCCACCAGGTTGGCGTCAGCCGCGTCCACCGCCACCAACTCGGCGAACGAGCCCGGCCCGGTGAACCCCGGCTGGGTCTGCCGCGGGCACACCTGGGCGTCGCCGGCCAGGCAGTACTCGCAGCGGCCGCAGCCGCAGGCGAACGGCACCGTCACCCGGTCCCCGGCGTGCCACCCGGTCACGCCGGGCCCGGCCGCGACGACCACCCCGGCGAACTCGTGCCCGCCGATGTGCGGCAGCGTCACCGGATCGTGGCCCTTCCAGGCGTGCCAGTCCGACCGGCACACGCCGGTCGCGCCCACCGCGACGACCACCCCGTCGGCCGGGCAGTCCGGCTCGGCGACCTGCGTCAGCACCGCGGCGGCCCCGTACCCGGCGTAGACCACCGCCTTCACGAGCCGCCCCCGGACGGCTCGGCGAAGACGCCGGTCCGGCTGATGGCCTGCCAGCGCTGCCGGGTGCCGGCCAGCGCGGTGATCACCGATTGGATGGTGACCAGGTACATCAGCTGCCGGTACACGACCTGCTGGAGCGGCAGTATCCGGAGCGAGCGCAGCCGTTCCCCGTCGAGCCAGAGCGCGTACCCCCCGGCGAGCGCCTGGAGCAGGACGAACGTGAGCCAGAACAAGGTCACCCTCACCGGGTTGAGGAACACGAGCCCGTAGATCGAGAAGACGTCCACCACCGGCGCGATCAGGGGCAGCAGGATGTGGAAGAGGGTCAGGTAGGTCAGGCAGTACCGGCCGAACCTGCCCGATGCCCCGTGCTCGACGACCGCGCGACGGTGCTTCCACATGGCCTGCATGGTGCCGTAGGACCATCGATAGCGCTGCCGCCAGAGCTGGCGCAGGCCAGATGGCGCCTCGGTCCAGGCGATCGCGTTGGGCGCGTAGACGACGCGCCACGGCGACCGGCACAAGGCCATGGTCAGATCGGTGTCCTCGGCCAGCGTGTCGGCGCTGGCGCCGCCCGCCGCGGCGAGCGCGGCCCGCCTGAAGGCACCGATCGCACCCGGCACGGTGGGGATGGTGCCGAGCATGTCGAAAAGCCGGCGGTCCAGGTTGAATCCCATGACGTATTCGAGGTGCTGCCAGCCGCCGAGGAAGCCGCGGCGGTTGCCGACCTTGGTGTTGCCGCTGACCGCGCCGACGTCCGCGGCCGCCAGCGGTGCCACCAGGCGGCCGATGGTGTCGGCCTGAAAGACGGTGTCGCCGTCGACGAGGATCAGGATGTCGCTGCGCGCCTCGGCGATGCCGCGGTTCAGCGCGCCCGCCTTGCCCGAGTTGGGCTGGCTGACCACGCGGACATGCGGGCTGCGCAGGTCGCGGGCGATGGCCGCGGTGCCGTCGGAGGAGCCGTCGTCGACGACGATGACCTCGATCCGGCCGCGGTAACGGCTGGTGACCACGGACCGGATGGTGGCGGCGATGCCCGCCGCCTCGTTGTACGCGGGGATCACCACCGAGACGTCAGGGACGTAGCCGGGTTCGTGCCGAACGGATGGCGGCCGGCGGCGGGCCCGGCGACGGTGCGCCGTGGCGAACCCGACGAGCAGGGCCAGCCTGAACACGGTGAGCACACTCGCCGCGGCCAGGACCACGGCCAGCAGGGCGACGGCGCGGTCGGCGGCCTGCTGGGTGAGCACGAGCGCGTCACCGGCGAAGAGCTGGCGGGTGGTGGCGGGCACGTCACCGGCCGCCAGATGCAGGCCGCCGGTCACGGTGGTGAACCGGAACCCCCTGGCACGCAGTTGGGTGATGATGGCCGGGAGCGCGGCGACCGTCTGCGCGCGGTCTCCGCCGCCGTCGTGGAACATGATGACGGCGCCACGACGGCCGCGCGGCATGGCCGCGGCCACGATGTGCGTGACTCCGGGTCTCGCCCAGTCCTTGGTGTCGAGATCGGTCAGCACCACCAGGTAGCCGTTCCGGCCGGCCCGCGCGGCCGCCCGCCAGTCGGCCGCGGTCAGCGCGCCGGGCTCAGAGGAATACGGCATCCGCACCAGGCGCGTGCGGATGCCGGCCGCGCCGGCCAGCGCGTTCTGGGTGAGGGTGAGCTCGAAGTCCTCCCGCCATCCCGCCGTGGCGAGGTTGGCGTGCGTATAGGTGTGCGAGCCGACTTCGTCGCCGTCGCGCAACTCCTCCCGCACCAGCCCCGGGTAGCTGGCCACGTGGGCCCCCACCAGGAAGAACGTCCCCGGTACCCGGTAATGCCGCAGGATCGCCAGTACCTTCGGCGTCCAGGCCGGGTCCGGGCCGTCGTCGAAGGTCAGGGCCACGGTTCTGGGCGGCATGGCGTAGCTGCGCGCCTGTGAGCCGGCCACCCGGATGACCGGGCCGCCGCCTGTGACCCCGGCTGGAGCGGCGGCCGCATGAGATCCCGGCGACGGCTCATCCGCGCTGTTCTCGCCGAGGACGCCTCGGGTGTAACCCTCGACCAGGAGCCCCACGGTGAAGACCAGCATGACCAGGCTGACCAGAATCCAGTGTCCGCGGGGCGTGCGGCTCTTGCGGTGACTCGCCGGCCGCGGTCGCGTCACGCGCGGGAATGAGCGGGTGGCGCTGGCCCGGTCGGGATCGGCGAGAACCGGCCCGCGTGAGCTAGAGGCCACGCGAACCGCTTCCCGGATGGGGCGACTTCGTGTGCCCCGGAGGGGTGTGGCCGGCCGGGTTAGTGGGGACCGGCGACGCGGTATCGCTCGCTACTGCCGTGTCGGAGGCGGTGGGCCGGGACGTGGCACGGCCAGACGGAGCGGCCGCGGAACCGGCCGACGGCGAGGGGGACGGTGCGGCCCCTGGCCGCGAGCTGGCTGGTGACAGGCCCGCCGTGCCCTGATCCGGGCCCCTGGTCGTACCGCCGTTGTGCGTCGCGGCCGCCGGGGGGCGCGGAGCAGCCCAGTCGGTGAACGGAGCCGCCGGCCCTCCGGCCATCGCTACCACTACGGCCACGAGGCAGATCGCGAGCGCAGCCGCCGACACGACGCCGATCCGGCGCAGGGCACGGCGACGCCGACCCGACGGATCGATGAACACCGGCCTGGAATGCACGGCAGGAGTGTAGCGATGCTGGTCACGGCCGGCCCAGGTTTCCCGGGGGCGACACATCACGAAACGGCTCCCGGCCCCCTATCGGGGGCGTCGCGCACACGGTTTCGGGTTTTCTGGTCAGCTAAGGCCGGTCGGCGTCGTGCGCGGCCTGACTCCTGGTGTTCCTGCGCTCCCGGCGCACTGCCGTGGCTCGTGATACGTACTCGCTTCCCAGTCGTAAGGCGTGGATGCCACATCCATGTCGTTCCAGCGACGTGGATGCCACATCCACGTCGTAATGGCCCCATCCTCGGTGGCCCCTGCTCCGTGATTGACGGCCGCCGGCTGGGTAGGGGTGACCTATACGGGGATTTCTCACTAATTTAATCGGAATTGTTAAGTATAGATTTCGTCCCTGGAGGCCACGGTGTCACTACCCGACTTCCTGGTGATCGGTGCCCCGAAGGCGGGCACCACCGCACTGCACGCCGTGCTCGCCCGGCATCCCGGGCTCTACATGTCCGCGGTCAAGGAGCCGAAGTTCTTCCTCTCCGACGGGCCGCCACCCACCAAGGGCGGCCCCGGCGACGCGCTGACCTACCGCGAGCACATCTGGCGCAGGCCGGAGTACGAGGCGCTGTTCGACGCGGCCCCGCCCGGCACGCTGCGCGGCGAGTCGACCCCGCTCTACCTGTACGACCGGGCGGCGATGCGCCGGATCCGCGAGACGCTCCCCGGGGCCAGGCTGATCGTGGTGGTCCGTGACCCGGTGGAGCGGGCGCACTCCAACTGGACCCACCTGTGGTCCGCGGGCCTGGAGCCCGTCGGCGACTTCGTCCGCGCCTGCGCCGAGGAGGAGCGCCGGATCGCGGCCGGCTGGGCCAGCTTCTGGCACTACACCGGTCTTGGCCGTTACGGCGAGCAGCTCGGCCACCTGTTCACGCTGTTCCCGCGCGACCAGGTGCTGGTGCTGCGCTACCGGCGACTGGTCGACGAGCCCGCGCAGACCCTGGACCGGATCTGCGGCTTCCTCGGCGTGGAACAGCACGTGCTGACCGAGATACCGCGGCAGAACGTGACCTCCCACCCGGAATCGACCCTCGGGCACCGCGCGGTGTCGGTGGCGCAGCGGGCGGGCAGCACGTTCGGTACCCTGATCCCGGGCCTTACCGCCGCCACCCTGACCGGCCCGCTCGAGCGCTTCCTGCAGCGGCACAGCCGGGAGCGCCAGCCGCTGAGCTGGGAGCAGCGCCAGGAGCTCATCCCGCGGTTCGAGTCCGACATCAGGCTGCTCGAGCACGTCCTCGGCGAGAGCTTCCGGGACTGGATCCTGCCGCGGGAGCGGTCCGGCGGCATGGTCGGCGGCCGCCCGGCCGGCCAGGGCCAGGCCAGGAACGGCCGGGTAGACCCGGCGACCACCTCTAGCGCAGTTCCGTGAACAGCGCGTGTGACCCGTCCGGCCTGGTCATCTCGTAGTAGAGCCGGTGCCGCCCGTCCGGGAGCGGCACGATGTCCAGGTACCGCAGGCCCCCGCCGCGATACGGCGAGGAGGCGAGCGGCTGGTCGCCCACCGCGGTCAGCGCCGCCGCGTCGGTCCCGGTGGCGACCCCGGTCCGCTCCTCGTAGTTCTCGGCGGCGCTGGCCCGCCCGTCGTAGCAGGCCGTGACCGCGTCCCCGTCGAAGCGCACCGAGGTGACCCGGGTGCCGCGGGAATCCCAGCGGCCCGGCGTCCCGCTCAGCGCGGTGCCGTGCCAGGTCCAGCTCACGCCGTCGGTGCTGGTCGCGTACTCGGTGGTCATCTGGTCGGCCTGCAGCGGGTCGATCAGCGGATGACAGGACGCCCAGAGGTGCCATAGGCCGCGGTGGTACCTGATCACCGGGTCCTTCACGCCGGTCTTGGCGTCGCCGGGCAGCACGGTCTGCCGCTCCCTGATGCCGAACTCAGCCGGGTGCGCCGCCTCGGTCATCTCCACCCGCCAGTGCTTGGTCCCCGGGGTGGCGCAGCTCAGGTACAGCCGCCACCGGCCCTCGGGGGTGCGGACCAGGGCGGGCCGCTCCAGCGACTCGGTGGCCATCTCCTCCTTGCCGATCGTCAGCAGCGTGTGGAACCGCTCGCCGTCGGCCGAGCGCGCCACCGCCACCGCGTAGCCGCGGCCCTGGCCGATAGGCCGCCTGAGCCGGTAGGCGAGGAAGATCTCGCCGTCGCCCGCGACCGCGCACGGCGCCCCCGCCCAGTACCCGGGTCCGGTGCCGGGCGGTTCGGCGGCCACAACGCCGTGACCGGGCCGGGGGAGCAGCATCAACTATTCTCCTTAATTAACGTCGGAATAATAGATAATACGCGGGATCCACCGCTCGCATCCGTTCGGATCCTAGCGGTATACAGTCGTGGCTGGCCCCACGCGACACACCGGGCTCAACGGAGCGGAGGCAGCATGCCGCACAGCCCTCGGGGCGACGCGGCTGACCAGGGAGCCCGTCACGGAGCACGGCTGGTTCTGGCACATCCTGGCCGATCCGGACGGAAACGAGTTCTGCGTGCTCCAGCCGCCGGGTATCCCATCGGCATGAGCGTGCAACTGAACCACACCATAGTCTCGTGCCGCGACCAGAAGCGGTCGGCGGCGTTCCTCACCGGCATCCTCGGCCTGCCCCCGGCCACCAGGTTCGGGCATTTCCTCGTGGTCCAGGCCGACAACGCCGTATCCCTGGATTTCGCCGAGACCAGCGGCGAGATCACCGCCCAGCACTACGCGTTCCTGGTGGGGGAGGCGGAGTTCGACGCCGCGTTCGGCCGGATCCGCGGGCAGGACCTGCCGTACTGGGCCGATCCTGGGCGGCGCCAGCCCGGCGTGATCAATACCAGGGACGGCGGCCGCGGGGTGTATTTCCAGGACCCCGACGGCCACCTGCTCGAGCTTCTCACCCGCCCCTACGGCAGCGGCTTATCCACCACGTTCAGCGGCCGGGTCGGCCTGCCGGCCGACACCACGCGGCGGTTCCGCCGCCGCGTTCTGGGCTCCTGCCGCCAGGTAACCGATGTGGTTGTGACGATGCGCTTACGGGGCGCGCTCGGCCCTTCCCGCGCCGGGTCTGTGCGGAACAATCGTCACATCTCGTGCATCGGTGAACACACGGGGACAGCCGGGGACCCTGTTACTGCGGGGAAGGCTGAGATGAACATGACTGCACACGCGCACGACGGCGTTGCTCCCGTGACCGCGTCCCGCCGACGGCGCGCCGATGCGGGCGCGGTCCGGCTGTCCCAACGGGACATCGACGGGCTCTTGCTGTGCGGCGAGCATGGAGGTGCCCCGTTCGACCTGCTCGCGGCCGCGCTGCGGGTGGAGCCGGATCGGCTGCCCGCGCTGACGGCGCGGTGGCGCCGGGCCGGGTACGCGGCGACGGGGCGGTTGGGTCCGGGGCCGCGGTGGTGCTGGCTGACCCGGGACGGGATGACCGCCACCGGGCTGGGGTTCCCGGCGACCCGGCCCGCGCTGGGCCGGCTGGCGCACCTGCGCGCGATCCTGGCCGCCCGGCTGTGGCTGCAGGCGAGCTCCGCCTGGAACGACGGTCGGGCCTGGTGGCACTCGGAGCGGCGGCTACGGGCGGACCGGCCCGCCGAAGGCCGGCGTGAGCACGTGCCCGATGCGGAGATCCACTGGCCGTCCATCGAGGCCAGCCCGTACGCCGGGCAGGTGTGGGTCGTCGAGGTCGAGCTGACGCCCAAGCCCCTGGAGCGGACCATCCGGATCATGGCCGGGCTGCTGTCCCCGCTGCGGTACGCCCAGGTGATCTACCTGACCGCCCCGCCCGCCCGGCACGTGGTCACCCGCGCCGCCGGATCGCTCCCGCCCGGCGAGCAGGCCCGGATCGTGGTCCGGGAACTCCCCGCCTCCGCGTTCACCCCGGAGGCGACGCCGTGACCGTGTGGGCCTGGCTGAAGCTGACCGCGGCCTTGTGGCTGATCCGCAAGGCCTTCCGCCTGACGTGGTGGCTGCTGCTGGCGGTGGCCGCGATCGCCGCCTGGCCCGTCACGCTGATCACCGCGGCCGGGTACACGGCGGCGTGGCTCCGCGGCTGGCCGCCGGTCCGGTTGTACCGGGCCGCGGGCTGGTCGCTGCCGGTCACCGCGGCGTGGCTGGCCGGCCTGGAGATCCTGATGCCGGGCTTCCTGGCCGCCCGCACCCCCGGGCAGGCGTGGTCCCGCGGCTGGGGCCACCTGGATGCGGCGGGCCTGGCGGGCGTGTTCGCGACGCTGGCCCCGGCCGCCCTCCCGGCCGGGCTGGCGCTGGCCGGCCTGGTCTGGGCCTGGCGGAACTACGCCATCACCGCCGGACTGGGCGGCCGGATGGCCTCCGCGCCGATCACCTTCGACGCCCGCCAGTGGAACCGGCAGGTCCGCACCGCCATGGGCCTCACCCACGCCCCCGGCGCCGTCCCCCTGCTGGCCCGCGGGAACAAGATCCCGGTAGGCGGCACCATCCGCGCCATAGGCCACCCCTGGCATCCGGTGTTCACCCTGGACCCGGCGGCCTGCGCCCGGCACATGGTCATCGTCGGCTCGACCGGGTCGGGGAAGACCAACTTGATGATCCGGCTGTGGGCGGGCTGGTTCACCGCCACCCTCCAGGCCTGGCGGGCGGGCAATGGGAGCCGGCCGCTGCTGGTGGTGCTGGACTGCAAGGGCGGCCGGGACGCCCGCAAGAAGGCCGAACGGACCCGCCGCCTGCTCTACGGCGCCGGCGCCGGCCGGGTCGCCATCTGGCCCGACGAGGCCCGCCTGTCCATCTGGGACCTCCCGCCCGGCGATCTGGCCGTGCTGCTGTACCAGATGATCGAGTCCGGCACCGGCGCCGCCGCCTACTACGCCGACATGCTGTATGCCTGCGTGGTCCTGGCCGTCACCGCCCCCGGCGGCCCGCCGTACGACACCGCCTCGTTCCTGGACCGGCTGGACGCCAAGTGGCTCCAGCACGCGTGGGGCGACGGCCGCCACCCCCGCCAGGCCGAACAGGCCCGCGCCGCCGCCCGGCACCTGCCCGACATCCAGCTCCGCTACGCCACCCTGCTGGACCGGCTCGGCCCCGCCCTGGACGGCCCCGGCCGCCTAGAGGACGCGGACGCCTGGTATTTCATCCTCGAAGGCACCCGCGAGCCGAGCGTGGCCGAAGCCCAGGCCATGGCCATCACCGAGCTCGCCGCCCGCGCCGCCACCGCCCTGGACGGCGAACAACGGGCCATAGTGCTGGCCGCCGACGACTACTCCGCGGTCTCCCGGCGGGTGCCGATGTCCAACCTGTACGAGCGCGGCCGGTCCCTGGGTATCGGCGTCCAGGTCTCGGCTCAGTCCTGGCAGGGCCTGGGGGCCGATGAGGATGAGCGGTACCGGATCGCGGCCACCGCGGACGGCGGCATCTTCGTCCTGCACACCCCGCACCCCGAGCCGCTGGTCGCGCTGGCCGGGAAGCGGCGGGTGCTGGAGACCGCGCACAAGCTGATCGGCAACAGCTGGGGGGATGAGGGCACCACCCGCGAGCAGCGGGCCTGGACCGCCGACCCCGAGCTGATCCGCCGCCTGACCGTCGGGCAGGCCTGCTACATCCACTGCGGCGCCGCCACCTTCGTCCAGGTGGCCCGCCCCGCCGCGTCCCCGCTGACCCTGCTGCCCCCGCCCGCCTCCACCCCGCCGGAGGCGCAGGTGCCCGAGCCCCGCCCTGAGCCGACCCCGCCGTCCTGGCCAGGCCCGGCCGGGCTGGATGACATCTTCGGACCTGGAGCCTCCCGATGAGCCTGCACACGAATCCGTTCGAGATCCTGGGCCTGCCCGCCCGCCGCGACCTGACTGACGAGCAGGTCGACGCCGCCTGGCGCAAGATCGCCGCCGCCACCCACCCGGACCGCCCGGACGGCGGGGACCTGGCCCGCTACACCCAGGCGTCGGCGGCGTTCGCCGAGCTGCGCACCCCCTGGTCCCGGTCCGAGGCCTACGCCGACCTGGTCGAGCAGGCCTGGGCCCAGGGTCACGACGGCCTCGACGGCGACGGCGAGCCCTGCACCGAGCCGCTGCCCCCCGTCCCGTTCAACCCCGAGACCGCCATCCCCCGGGGCGACCCGGTAGCGGTCCTCGTTCAGCTGCCGTCCCGGATCCGCCGCGGCCGCCCGGGCCGCCTGTTCCTCCGCGCCGTCATCGCCGCAGCCCTGTCCCTGCTGGTGCTGAACCTGATCCCGGGCAGCCCGGCCGCGCCCGCCGACATCCTCGGCCTGGCGATCTGGTTCGTGCTGACCGGCCGCCACGACCTAGCGCCACCGGTTCAACACGTGCCTTGACGCTGGCGAAGGCGCAGGAGGAGCCTGGTAAGGCTACGGCGCAACGGCGCTACCGGGGAGAGACCATGGCCTGGCGGCTGGAGGGCACGTACTTCGAATCCTGTTCGTGCGACGCGATCTGCCCGTGCACCTGGTCGGCGCTGACGGCGAGGGCCACCCTGGACCGGTGCCGCGCGCTGCTGGCCTATCACGTCGAGTCGGGAGAGGTCGACGGGGTCGACGTCAGCGGCCTGAGCTTCGCGTTGTTCCTCGACACCCCGCCGGTGATGAGCGAGGGCAACTGGCGGGTGGGCGTCTTCCTCGACGAGGCCGCCTCCAACCTCCAGGCCGAGCAGCTCGGGCTGGTGCTGTCCGGGCAGGCGGGCGGACCGCCGGCCATGCTCGGCCCCCTCATCGGCGAGATGCTCGGCGTGCAGAAGGCGCACATCAGCTACCGCGAGGACGGCCGTGGCCATCAGGTCAGCATCGGCGACGCCGTCGACGTCGGCGTCGAGGACTTCGTCGCCACAGATGGCCACGACCCGGTTCGGCTGACCGACGTGTTCCATCCGTCCAACACCACGCTCACGGTGGCTCCGGCCCACACCGCGCGCCTGTCGACGTTCGGGATCGACTGGGGGCGCAGCGGTCCGAGCGGTTTCTCCGCGCCGTTCTCGTGGTCCGGGTGAGCGAGCCCGCGGGCCGGCGGGCCCTGGCCCGGCGGGAGACCGCCTTCCTGCTGATCGCGGCGGCCGGCGCCTGGGTAGCGACGGTTGCCCTGGCCCGCGGGATGGCCGGGATGACCGGCGCGATGGGGCTGGGGCTGGTCGCGTTCGTGCCGGTCTGGACGCTGATGATGGCCGCGATGATGCTGCCGTCGGTGACCCCGGCGGCCACCCTGTACGCGCGGACGGTCCGGGGCAACCGGGCGGCGCGGATCGCCGGCCTGGTGGCCGGCTACCTCGCCGTGTGGGCCGTGGCGGGCCTGCCCGCCTACGGCCTGGCCCGGTTCGCGGGCTGGCTGGCTGGGGGGCATCCGGGCGGAGCGCAAGCCGCGGCGGTGGCGGTCTTCGCGCTGTGCGGGGTGTACCAGCTGAGCCCGTTCAAGGACCGCTGCCTGGCGCACTGCCGCTCCCCGCTCGGACTGCTCATGCACTACGGCTCGTACCGGGGCAGGCTCCGCGACCTGCGGGTCGGCGTGCATCACGGCGGGTACTGCCTGGGCTGCTGCTGGGCGCTGATGCTCATCCTGGTCGCGGTGGGCGTGATGAACGTGCTCGCGATGGTGGGCCTGGCCGTCCTGGTGCTGGCCGAGAAGACCTGGAGCCGGGGCCCGGCGGCCGGGCGACTGGCCGGCGTCGCCGCGCTAGCCCTCGCGGTGGCCACGATCTGGTTCCCCTGGCTGGCCCCGGGCCTGCACACCGCGCCCATGATGATGAGCTAGCGGCCGGCCGGGCCAGCCAGGTTCATACCGAACGGCCTGGGCTGTTCGCCCCGGCTCCGCTCGTCAGCCCGCGATCGACATCGTCTCCATCGACAGGTACGCCCGCCCCCCGAGACCCCCACCTAACGCGCCCGCCGCCCCGCGCATAAGGCGTGGATGTCCCAGCCATGCTGCTCCTACGACGTGGAGGCCACATCCACGTCGTTACGACCTCGGCCTGGACCTGGTCACCACCTGAGCCAGCAGGCGCCAGCCGAGCAGGAACAGGCCAAGGAACGCCAGCGCGACGACGACGAATGCGGGCGCCGTGCCTTGCCCGGACACCACGCGGAGCAGCATGCCCAGGATTACCGCGCCGAGCCACGCGCCGACCCCGGCCGGCCACAGCCGGAAAGGCTGCCGCCAGGCCCGGCCAGCAGTCGCCAGCCAGCCTCCCGCCAGCCCGGCCAGGAACGGCCACGCCGTCGACGCGATGCCGGCCAGCCCCTCCCCGTGACTGGCCCGGCCGATGATCACGAACACCAGCACGCAGCACACGTCGAGGACCACCGCGAGCCGGGCCGAACGCATACGGACACCCTAGCGCTGCGGCTCGACGATCGCCTTCAGCCCGGTGCGCCGGGCCCCTTCGGTGAACGCCTCCCGGACCTCGCCCAGGCCGGACCGGCTGGTCACCACCGAACCGAGGTCCACCACCCCTCGCGCGGCCAGGCTGATCGCCCGCGGGTACACCTCGTTCATCCGCCGCACCATCGCGATCGTCAGTCCCTTGCGCCGCGCGAGTGACGCGCCGAACCCGATGGCGTCATCGCCAGGGATGCCGGCCAGCACCACCCGCCCGCCGGGCCGCACCGAGGCCATGGCCAGCGCGACCGCCTCGTCGTTCCCCGCCGCCTCGAACGCCACGTCGACGCCCGCGTCGGCCAGTACCGCGGCGGAGTCGCAGACCTGGTCCGCCCCCATCCGCGCGGCCGCCTCCCGCCGGTGCGCCAGCGGTTCGACCGCCAGCACCGAACTCGCGCCCGCCGCCTTGAGCACCTGAACGAGCAGCAGCCCGATCGGCCCGCAGCCGATCACCGAGGCCGTCCCGGCGAACGGCAGGTGCCCGAGGTCAGCGGAGTGGATCGCCACCCCGAGCGGCTCGAGCATGGCGCCGTCCGCGTCGGACACGTGGTCCGGCAGCGGGTGCAGCAACGCGGAAGGCCAGGCCATGACCTCGCGCAGCATGCCGTCGGTCTCGCCGTGGCCGGAGAACCTGATCCGGTAGCACAGGTTCCGGTACCCGTCCCGGCAGGCCCGGCACGTCTCGCACGGGATGGCCGGGTCGATCGCCACCCGCTCGCCGCGCCGCGGCCCGTCGGCGACCACGCCCGCGCCCTCGTGACCGAGCACCAGCGGGTGCGTGAGCTTGGCGTCGCCGATCGCCCCCTCGTCCCACCAGTGCAGGTCAGAGCCGCAGATGCCGACCGCGGTGACGCGCACCATGCTCATCCCGGGCTCCGCACCGGGCTCGGGCTCGTCCGCCACCCGCAGGTCGCCCACCGCGTGCAGTCTCGCCGCGCGCACCCGTTCCTCCTCTCGCCGGCGTCATGTCATTGTTATCCCGAACGGGTGGCTTTCTCGTTTCTGCGCCGGCTCCGGGCCCTGGCGGGCTGCTAATACGGCGAAACCAGTGATCCCCGGGGGCGGCCGGGGATCACTGGCCCAGTGCTAGCCATACGAGCTAGCGCGGGGGCGGGCTGCAGGGTTGCCCGCCCCTAGGCTGCGGGGCCGTTCGCCAGGGTCACGGTCGCCGTGTGCGACTGCCCGGCCTGGTCCACCCAGTTGACCGAGATCTTGTCGCCCGGGTGGTGCTTGACCAGGGCCTGCTGGATGTCGCTGGTCGAGGAGACCGACTGGCCGTCCACCGAGGTGATCGTGTCACCCTGGGTCAGGCCGGCGTCGTCCGCCGGGGACCCGGACAGGGTGCCGGAGATGGTCACGCCGCTGGTGGTTCCGCTGCCGCTGCCGTCGCCCTGACCGAAGCCGCCGAACCCGCCGAAGCCACCGGAGCCGCTGCCCGAGCCGCTGCCCGAGTTGCTGCCGTCGGTCTCGATGCCGAGGAAGGCGGTCTCGCCGATGTGGACGGTGGACGAGCCCTGGCCGTCCTCGATCTGCTTGGCGATGGTCTCCGCGTGGTCGATCGGGATGGCGTAGGCCTGCACGGCGGACTGGCTGGACGAGGACTGGAACGCCGAGCCCGAAGAGGCCGCCGTGTTCATGCCGACCACCTGGCCGTAGGAGTCGACCAGCGCGCCGCCCGAGTCACCAGGCTGGATGTCCGCGTTGGTCTCGATCAGCCCGGTGAGCTGCTCGCTGTTGACGCCGGACCCCTCGTCCGAGGCGGTGATGGACTGGTTCAGCGCGGTGACCGAGCCGGAGGCGACCGACGGGGTGCCGCCCTTGCCGCCGGCGTTGCCCAGCGCGGTCACGGTGTCGCCGGTCTGCACGATGGAGGAGTCGCCCAGGTTGGCGGTGGTGAGGCCGGAGGCGTTCTGCAGCTGGATCACCGCGACGTCCCGGCTCGCGTCGTAGCCGACCACCTTGGCCGTGTAAGTACGCCCGTTGCCGACGTCGGTCACCTTGATCGAGGTGGCGCCCCGGATCACGTGGTTGTTGGTCAGCACCTCGCCGTCGGACGTCAGCACGATGCCGGTACCCGCCGCGCTCGCCCCCTGGGCCCCCATGGTGGTCACGATGTCGACCAGCGCGGGGTCCACCCGCTGCGCGATCTGGCTGGCGGACAGCGGCGTCCTGGAGGCGGCGGTCATCGTGCTCGCCGTCACCCCGTGCGTGCTGCCGATCAACCCGCCCGCGGCGGCGCCCGCGGCCAGCGCGACCGCGCCGGTGATAATCAGCCCGCGCTTGTGGTTCCGCCGCGGTGGCGGCGGCGGCTCGCTACCATAACCGGCCCAGCTGAAGCCGCCCGGTCCTCCGTCCGCGAAACCATTGTTCGGCTCGTAGGTCTGGCTCATGGGTGTCGCCCTCAACTCACTGCCGCAGCGCGGCTACGTACTATCGTTACGTTCTGAGCATCGGTTTCGGACCTTGAGGCGAGCCGAAGGTAACCCTCTGTTAAGCCGCAGGTTTCCTGAAGACCTGCTTAAGGCGTTCAGGTTCACGCGTTCCCGGTCGGCATCGTCCCGCTCGGTGTCACGCTCCGGGACGTCGGGCTCCTGGTCGTCCCGGTCCCGGGGACCCTTGAGCCACTCGTGCAGCGCCAGCCCCACCAGGGCCGGCACCAGATCGCGGGACCGCCGGATCAGCCACGCGGTGCCCTTGGTGGCCATCCAGCCGACCTCGGCCAGCCTGGTCGGCGGCGGACTGGACGGCTCGGGGTCGGGATCGGGGCCGACCGGGAACCCGGACGCGGCCAGCAGAGCGTGGAAGCGGCAGGCGATGAGGCGGTGGCCGCGCTCGTTCGGGTGCAGCCGGTCGACGCTCCAGTAGCACCGCTCGTAGGTGGCGGGATCGCGGGCCGCGTCCAGGTGCACCGTCCGGTGCCGCCGCGCCACCTCGTCGATGGCCGCGTTCACCGCGCGCATCCGGCGGGCCAGCGGACGGGCCAGCGCTCCGGGCAGCCCGAACATCTGCCCCGGGTCAGGCAGCCGCATGGTGAGCACCTCGGCGCCCGCCGCCCGTAGCGCAGCCACCGTACGGCCGACAGACACGCCGGTCCGTTCGGGATCAAAATCGCCGCGGAGCGTGTCGTTGATGCCGACCACGACGCTGGCCACGTCCGGCCGCAGCGCCGCGGCGGCCGGAAGCTGGACGCGCTCCACGTCGGCGGCCAGCGCGCCCAGCGTGGCCAGGTTGTGCAGTTCGGGCTCGGGCAGCGCGTCGGATAGGAGCGCGGCCCAGCCGCGCCAGCCGCCGCCGGGTGCCGGGTCGCCCATGCCCACGGTGATCGAGTCGCCCAGCGCCGCGAACCGCGTCATGCCGACCACTCCCTGGCCCGGTCCAGGGCCCCGTGAGCCGCCAGGAAGCCGCGCACGGCCGTGCCCCAGTCGTACCGCTCCGCGCGGGCGCGGGCCGCGGCCCGCCGGGACCGTTCCGGCCGGTCCAGCACGGCGCGCACGCCGGCCGCGAGGTCCTCGCCCGGCACGCTGGCCCCGGCCTCGCCCACGGTCTCGGGCAGCGCGGACTCCGCGCTCACCACCACCGGGGTCCCGCAGGCCAGCGCCTCCAGGGCGGCCAGCCCGAAGGTCTCCGCCGGCCCCGGCGCGATGGCCACGTCCGCGCTGGCCAGCAGCGCGGCCAGGTCGGCGCGGCCGGGCAGGAAGCCGGCGAAGGTAACCGGCAACCCGGCGCGCGCGGCCCGGCGGACCAGGCGCGATCGCAGCGGCCCGTCGCCCGCCACCACCAGCCGGACCGGCAGGCCCGCGGCGCGCAGGGTGGCCAGCGTGGTCAGCGAGCGCTGCGGCCTCTTCTCCGCCGAGAGCCGGCCGCAGTGCACCAGCAGGATCTGTCCCTCGCCGACGTACCGGCTCCGGACCCGCCCAGACCCTTCAGCCCTAGGGCTGAACGTGTCCAGGTCCACGCCGAGCGGGACGCGGACCAGGTTGCCCGCGCCGATCCGGCCGAACTCGGCCGCCGCCCAGATAGTCGTGCAGATGACCCGGTGGTAGGCGCGGGCGGTGCGCCGGTTGAGCCGGTCCGCCACGGCACGGTCCAGCCCCAGCCGCCCCAGCCGGGTCAGCTTCAGCAGGGCCGTGACGCTCTCGTGCGAGACCATGACGGCGAGCACGCCGTGCTCGCGGGCCCACGCGCCGGTCCAGCGCAGCGTGGTCCGGTCCGATACCTCGAGGGCGTCCGGCCGCAGCGTGACCAGCAGCCGGGCCAGCCGCCGTCGGCGCCACAGCACCCGGTACCCGCCGGTGAACGGCACCCGCGGCGCGCGCAGCGTGATCACCCGGCCCTGCGCGGCCATCTCGTCGCCGTCCCGCTTGCCCGGGATGACCAGCACCGGCTCGTGCCCGGCGGCCAGGTAGCCCGCGCCCAGTTCGGCCAGCGAGGTGCGCAGCCCGCCGGAGTGCGGCGCGACGAAGTTGGCCAGCCGGACGATCCTCATGTCGTGACCTTGGCGGGTTTCCTGGCCCCCTTGCCTCCCCTGGATGCCCCGGTCGACCCTCCCGTTGACCGGAGCACCGCGGCGTAGTGCCCGGCCAGTTCCTCGGTCAGCGCGGGCCAGCTGCGGCCGAGGACCTTACGTCGCCCGGCCGCGCCGAACGCCGCGCGCAGCGCCGGGTCGGCCGCCAGCCGGGCCACCGCGGCGGTGAACGCGCCCGGGTCCGACGGCGGCACCAGCCATCCGGTCACCCCGTCCGCCACCAGGTCGAGCGGCCCGCCGGCGGCCGGGGCGACCACCGGGAGCCCGCTCGCCGCCGCCTCCTGCAGCGTCTGCCCGAACGTCTCGTAGGGGCCGCTGTGCACGAACACGTCGAGGCTGGCGTAGATGGCCGCGAGCTCCTCGCCCCGGCGCTCGCCCAGGAAGACGGCGCCCGGCATCTGCTGGCGCAGCGCGGCCTCGGCCGGCCCGGCCCCCACGATGACCAGCCGGACCCCGTCCAGCGCGGTGATGCCGGCCAGCAGGTCCACTCGCTTCTCGGTGGCCAGGCGGCCGACGTACCCCGCGATCAGCTCACCGCGCGGCGCCAGCCAGGCCCGGATCTCGTGGCTGCGCTTGGCCGGGTCGAAGCGCCGCGTGTCCACGCCGCGGCCCCACAGCCAGACGTTCTCGATGCCCTCGGCGAGCAGGCTGGTCGCGGTGACCGTGGACGGGGCCAGCGTGCGCGCGGCGCCGTTGTGGATGCCGCGCAGCCACCGCCAGGCGAAGGCCTGGCCGGCCCGGCCGAGCCGGTAGGCCCGGGCGTAGGACGGCAGATCGGTCTGGTAGACCGCCACCGTGGGCAGGCCGAGCCGCCGGGCCACGGCCGCGCCGTGCGCCCCCAGGACGACGGGGCTGGCCAGGTGCACCAGCTCGGCCCGGTGCCGGATGAGCGCGGTCCGGACCCGGCGGCCGGGTAGCCCGAGCCGGAAGCCCGGGTAGCCGGGCAGCGGGACGGCGGGCACGCGCGCCACGGGGAACGGGTACGAGGTCTTCTCCTCCTTCTCCCTCTTCGCCCTCGGCGGCCGCGGGGCGATGACGAGCGGGTGGTGGCCGTGGTCGGCGAGGAGTTCGGCGACACGCAGGACGCAGTGCGCCACGCCGTTGACGTCGGGGGGGAAGGACTCGGTGATGATCGCGACCCTCATGGTCACACAGTGCGACACCAACCGATCGCGTCATCGCAGCCGCCATGACATCCAGGCGAAACTTCCATGACTTCTTAGCTGTGCTAGCCCGGGGGGACGACCCCCCGGACCCCTCGGATGGGCCACAATCGCCCTCATGGACCCCACCTGGATAGTGCGCCTCGACGCTCCCGGAGACGGCCCGCGGCTGGCGGTCAAGGACTGCATCGACGTGGCGGGCCTGCCCACCACGGCCGGCTGCCAGGTGGTCGCCGAGCAGGCGAGCCCCGCGGCCAGGGACGCGACCGTGGTAGCGGCGGCCCGGCGGGCCGGGGCGCGGATCGTCGGCAAGACCAACCTGACCGAGCTGTGCTGGTCGGCGAGCGGGGTGAATCCCTGGTCGGGCACGCCGGTGAACCCGGCCGATCCCGGGCGGCTGCCCGGCGGGTCGTCGAGCGGCTCGGCGGTGGCCGTCGCGGCGGGGGAGGCGGACGTGGCCCTCGGCACCGACACCGGCGGGTCGGTGCGGATCCCGGCCGCCTGCTGCGGGATCGCCGGCCTGAAGACCACCTGGGACCGGGTCCCGGTGGACGGCGTGTACCCGCTGGCCCCGTCCCTGGACACGGTCGGCCCGCTCGGCGCGGACGTGGCCGCGGTCGAACTCGGGATGCGCCTGATCGAGCCCGGCTTCGCCGCCGGGTCCTGCGAGCTTGCCGCGGGCCGGATGCGCCCGGAGGTCGACGTCGACCCGATGACCGACGCCGCCGTCGACGCCGCGCTGGCCGCGGCCGGGGTGCGGGTCACCGACGCGGACGGGTTCGGCTTCCGGGCCTGCGCCGGCGCGACCGACGTGCTCATCGACGTCGAGGCCTACCAGGCCAACGCGTACCTGATCCCGCACCTCGACCGGCTCACGCCGGCGATGCGGCGCAACCTCACCCAGTCGGCGGCGATCACCGCCGATCAGGTCGAGGCCGCTCAGCGCGTCAGGCAGGAGGCGCGCGACTGGTTCGCCGCGGCGCTGGACCGCCACCCGGTCCTGGCCCTGCCGACGCTGGTGGGCGCGCCGCCGCTGCTCGGCGAGCGCGGCATGCCGCTCACCGTGCTGACCATGCCGGCCAACCTGGCGGGCCTGCCCGCGCTGACCCTGCCCGTCCCCGGCGGTCCGGCCGGGCTGTCCGCCTCGCTCCAGCTCATCGGGCCCCCCGGCGGCGAAGAGCGGCTGATCGCCCTCGGCCGCGTCGTCGAGGCCGCCCTGCGGTGACGGTAACTCCGCTGCTCCCCGCGCCGTTACCTGCCGCCCAGGTAGTTCCGGTCTTGGGTAAGAATGTCCTGAAGGACGTGGTCATCAGCATGAAATCGGACTTGAGTCACTCTGGAACCGCCAGTACCGGGGTCCTAACGACGTGGACGCCGCAACCATGCTGCTGGAACAACGTGGATGTGGCATCCACGCCGTAAGGGCGAGAGGAAGGAGTCGCCGATGAGCGCACCAACGCAGGCCATCCCGGAGTTGCGAGGGTTCCTGCACGGGCTTCCCGGCGTGGACCGGGTGGGAGCGGAGGCACGAGCGGCCATGCTGGCCAGCCGGTCCATCAAGACCACGGCCAAGCAGTGGGCGCTCGACACCGCCATCTCGATGATCGACCTGACCACGCTGGAGGGCCAGGACACGCCGGGCAAGGTCCGCGCGCTGTGCGCCAAGGCCCAGCGCCCCGATCCGGCCGACCCGACCACGCCGATGGTCGCCGCCGTCTGCGTCTACCCGGACCTGGCCCACGTCGCGGCGGCCGAGCTGAAGGGCAGCGGCGTGCACGTGGCCAGCGTGGCCACCGCGTTCCCCAGCGGGCGGACCAGCCTGGAGGTCAAGCTCGCCGACGCGAGGTTCGCGGTCTCGGCAGGCGCCGACGAGGTGGACATGGTGATCGACCGCGGCGCCTTCCTGGCCGGTGACTACCAGCTGGTCTTCGACGAGATCGCCGCGGTGAAGGACGCCTGCGGGGACGCGCACCTCAAGGTGATCCTGGAGACCGGCGAGCTCGTCACGCTGGACAATGTGCGCCGGGCGTCCTGGCTGGCCATGCTGGCCGGCGCCGACTTCATCAAGACCTCGACCGGTAAGGTCACCCCGGCCGCCACGC
>Ga0306924_10001505_pt1 | contig 21384 bp, 27 predicted proteins | sample sta12Can44000111_FD_203756 | JGI IMG/M metagenome (GOLD analysis project Ga0306924, IMG submission 203756) | Lab enrichment of tropical soil microbial communities from Luquillo Experimental Forest, Puerto Rico - statanox.12C.anox.44.000.111 (v2)... | ecosystem: Environmental > Terrestrial >...
CGGCGCGCGGGAGCTTACCCTCAACAACAACCGCGCGGTCGTGGTCGTCAACGGCGTGCGCGACCGGTTGCGGGTGTTGCTGGTGTCGGGCGAGCCACATGCCGGCGAGCGGGTCTGGCGGAACATCCTCAAATCCGACCCTTCGGTCGACCTCGTCCATTTCACGATCCTGCGCCCGCCCGAAAAGCAGGACGGCACCCCGATCCGCGAACTGTCGCTGATCGCCTTTCCGATCCGCGAACTGTTCGATGTCAAACTCGACGAATTCGATCTGATCATCTTCGATCGCTATAGCCGGCGCGGCGTGATCCCGCAGGCCTATCTCGAAAATGTCGCACGCTATGTCCGCAACGGCGGCGCCTTTCTCGAAGCGGCCGGACCGAGTTTTGGCACGCCGCTGAGCCTGGCCCGCACGCCGCTCGGAACGATATTGCCGACCGAGCCGACCGGGGATGTCTTCGAAGAAGGCTTCAAGGCCCAGGTCACCGATCTGGGTCGCCGCCACCCGGTGACGGAGGGGCTTTCCGGGGCCGGCGCATCGGGCGCCGAGCCAACGTGGGGGCGCTGGTTCCGCCAGGTCGAGGCGCGCGTCCATCACGGCACGACACTGATGAGCGGCGATCATGGCGATCCGCTGCTCGTGCTCGACCGCGTCGGCAAGGGACGGGTGGCGCAGCTGCTCTCCGACCAGATGTGGTTCTGGGCGCGCGGTTTCGAGGGCGGAGGTCCAGAGGCGGAGTTGTTGCGCCGGCTCGCTTATTGGCTGATGAAGGAGCCCGACCTCGAGGAAAACGATCTGCGCGCCATGGTCGAAGCGGACCGCCTGGTCGTCACCCGACAATCGCTCGAGCCCGATGACCGCCCGGTCATCGTTACGGCGCCGGACGGGTCAACCCAAAGCGTGACATTGTCGCCCGACACCGGCGGTCGCAGTACCGGCAGTCTGCCGATCGGTGAGATGGGGCTCTACCGGGTGACCGACGGCAGCCGCACGGCGCTCGCTGCGGCGGGGCCGCTCAATCCGATCGAATTCGCCGATGTCCGCACCACGCCGGAGAAGCTCGCACCGGTTGTTACCGCGACCGGCGGGGGCATCTTCTGGGTGGGCAGCGGGACAATGCCGGAAATTCGCCGGGTCTCGCCCGACCGGGCGGCGGCCGGGCGGAACTGGATGGGGTTGCGCGCCAACGGCGACTATACCGTGACCGGGTTCAGCGAAACACCGCTGCTGCCGGGCATCGCGGCCCTGCTGCTGATCGTCGGCGGGTTGCTCGCGGCTTGGCGCCGCGAAGGCAGCTGATCCGTTTAGCGCCGTCAGTCACGGGTGGGGCCTTAGTGCTGAGAAGACTCATCTCTCCGCTCCACCCGGACGGATTCAAGTTCGTGCTGGCCGGAGCGGTTGTGACGCTCCTCTTGTTCCTCTTTTGGGTTCGCGTCGGCTGGATCGCCGCCGGCGTCACGCTGTGGCTTGCCTACTTCTTCCGTGACCCCTGGCGCGTGACCCCGACGCGCCGGGGCCTGCTGGTCAGCCCGGCGGACGGCACTATCGTGTCGATCGCAACGGCGCCGCCGCCGGAAGAGGTGGCGATGGGAGAGGCCGCCCTCACACGGATCGGAATTTTCCTCAACATCTTTGACGTCCACGTCATTCGCGCTCCGCTCGGCGGCAGGGTCGCCGCGCTGCGCTACACCAAGGGGCGGTTCCTGAATGCGAGCCGCGACGAGGCGAGCCGGCACAACGAGCGCGTGGCGATCCGCATCGCTCCACCGGACGGACCCGACATCGCGTTCGTGCTGATCGCAGGTCTCCTCGCCCGACGCATCGTCTGCGATCTGCGCGAGGGGCAGGAGGTCGTCACCGGCCAGCGGATCGGCATTATCCGCTTCGGCTCGCGGGTCGACGTCTATTGCCCGGAGGCCTATGTACCGATGATGATTGCAGGACAGCGGATGGTGGGCGGCGAAACAGTACTCGCCGATCGCCTGGCGCAAGAGCCGGCCCGTGAGGGTTTCGCGCAATGAGCCCCGACGCTGGTGAAGGGAGGCAGGCCGTGAGGATGCGTCGCGCCAGGGTGCGGCGGCCGCGGATGCGGGTGCGCCGGCTTTCCGGCTTGTCGGTCAACCGGATGGTCCCGAATGTCCTGACCCTGCTCGCATTGTGCGCCGGAATGACAGCGATGCGTTTTGCGATGGGCGGGAATTTCGAGGGTGCGGTGTTTGCGATCATCGCTGCCGGCATTTTCGATGGCCTCGATGGACGGATGGCCCGCCTGCTCAAAGCCACCTCGAGCTTTGGCGCGGAGCTCGACAGCCTATCGGATTTCGTCAGCTTCGGGGTGGCTCCGGCGGCGGTTCTTTATCTCTGGACGATGTCGGAATTGCACGTTCTGGGCTGGGCGATCGTGTTGTTTTTCGCGGTGTGCTGTGCTCTGCGTCTGGCGCGCTTCAATGCCGGCACCGGAGCCGAGGTGCCGCCCTACGCGGCTCCCTTTTTCAGCGGCGCGCCGGCGCCGGCCGGTGCGGGCTTGGTCATGATCCCGATGTTCCTCAGCTTCGAATGGGGTGACTGGCTGTTCCGCTCGCCATATTTGAGCGCCGTGACGATAACCGGGATCGCGCTGTTGATGGTCAGCAAGGTGCCGACCGTGTCGCTGAAGCGGATCCGCATCCCGCACCACATGGTGATCCCGACGCTGCTCGCTTTCGGCGTCGCAACCGCCTTTCTGACGACGGCACCGTGGCCGACCCTGATGGTCGTGGGCGTGGTTTATCTGAGCTCGATCCCGCTGACGATCCGCTCCTACTACCGCCTGAAGCGCGCCACCGAAGCGCGCAAGACCGAGACTGTCGAGAAGCCCGACGCCATTCCGCTTCCCGGCCCCGCCACATTGCCGCTCGGCGAAACGAGCGCGCCGACGACTGAATGGCGCCATTAGCAGTTCGCGTGGAAGAGAGCGCTGGCGAGCGGTACCTTGGATCCGCGTGGTCGAGCAGGTTTGCCGGGTGACAACCGTGTCCGGCTGGGCTAGCCTGACGGCGATCTGAAAGAGTCGGTCAACTAAGGGAGCGGAAGAAACCGCTGCCGGGCTCGACCAGTTGGGAGGTCGCCATGGCAGAAATCCGTCCACTCGGCGGGTCGGCACCTACCGCCAGCGTTGTGCTCGGGCGCAAGCTCGACAGCATCCCGTTCAGCGGCTACCACGTCCTGATCATCGCCGTGCTCGCCCTGGTCGGCTTCATCGAGGGCTACGATTTGGTGATGACCGGCTCGCTAGTGGTGCTGGCCAAGGCGCCGCTGCAGCTGACCGAGACCGACATTCGCTGGCTCGCGTCCGGCCCGACTTTCATGCTGTGCCTCGGCGGCTTCTTCTTCTCAGCGGTATCCGACCATTTAAGCCGCAAGAGCATCGTCCTGATCGGCGTGTTCCTGACGACATTTCTGACACTGCTGATCCCGCTGGTGCAAACCGCCGAGCAACTGATCATCCTGCGTCTGTTGACAGGCCTTGGCGCCGGGGGTGTCGTTTCGGCGGCGTTCCCGATCGCCGCCGAATTGATGCCGGCGCAGCACCGGCGCACCTACAGCGCTGTCTATGAGATGGCGCTGGCCTCCTCTTTTACCGTGGTGCCGTTTATCGCCGGCCTGCTCGCCGGCAACGCCAACGCCTTTCGCTTTCTGGCATTGCCGGGCGGGCTGGCGGTGACCGTGATTCCGGTCATCGTCTATTTCGTGCTTCCCGAAAGCCCGCGCTGGTACCTGCGCAAAGGCCAGCCGCAGGTCGCGGTCGACGTGGTCAATCGCATCATCGCGCGATCCGGCAACAGGTGCCGCCGCTGACCATCGAAGCGCTGGGGGATCACCGGGAAGCCGCCCGCGAACCGCTACCACCCTACTGGGCATTGTTCGCTCGCGGCCAGCTGCGTTGGACGACGGTCGGGATTCTGAGCGGGATCTGCGCGGGGACCGCGTTCTTTTTGATTTCGGTGCTGTTGCCAAAGGCTCTGAACGATCAGGGTTTTGCCTTGAGCGCGAGCTTGGGATTGACCTCGATCGTCTATGCCGCGAGCTTCTTCGGGAAGGGTTTCACCGGGTTCCTGATGGAAATCATCGGCCGGCGTTGGACGATCGCTTACGCGCTCGCCGGGTCGCTGCCGGGTCTGGGCCTGATGCTGCTGTCGCATCGTGCGGGGGACTATGCGGGCGTGGTGATGGTGGCGGGAGGGCTGATCATCGGCTTCACCGTCTTGTCGGCCTTCACCGCCACACGCGTTTATCTGTCCGAACAGTTCCCGACGGCGTTGCGCGGCCGCGGCCACATCTTCGGCGAGTCGTTCGGGCGCCTCTTCGCCGGCGGCCTTATGCCATTTGTGATGACACCGTACACCGGTTCGGCGCCGATCTTCTTCGGCACGATATTTGTGGTCGTGGCGATCGGCGCGTTCATCCCGCTGCTGTTCGGCCGTGAAACCGTGGGCCAGCTGGAAACCGTTACCGAAGGAGTTCCGGCGCTGGCCTGAAGCAGGCCGGCAACGAGGCGAGCGGAAAAAGCCGCTGCCATACCGGAAGGAAACGATGGCGGAAATCGGCCCGGTTGCACGATCGACATCAGTGGCCGGCCATGCGCTGGGCCGGAAGCTCGACAGCATTCCGTTCAGCCGCTACCACATGATGCTGATTGCGGTGCTCTCGCTCGTCGGCTTCGTTGACGGCTACGACCTCGTCATGACCGGCTCGCTGTTGCTGCTGGCGAAGCAGCCGCTGCATCTGACACCCGAGCAGATACCCGAGGATCTCGCCGTCTAACATCGACTACCAAAAATTTCGCTGAAACGCGCAGAAACACTACGCTCCAGGCTTTACAGCAACAACCCCCGATACCACCTTGTAACAGCGCCTAACGCATAATTTGTTGCTGAGCTGTTACCCGAAGGCGACCCGAGGCGCCGGCAATCCTCCGGGTAACAGCACAGTTTTGACCTGGGAGCGTGGCCGATATGGTCGAGTCCAAATGGGCGATCCCGTTCCGGGATTCCGCGATACGCAACCTGCAACCGCCATCGGGGAAAGATCGCGAAGAGTGGCGTTTCCCCGAAAGAAACGGCCTGACCGTGCGGGTCTACCCTGACGGCCGCAAGGTCTTCTACGTCGGCTACCGCTTCGGGGCGCGGCAGGAACGGGTCAGACTGATGCCCGACTATCCCGAGCTGGGCTGCGTCGGCGCCACCAAGCAGTGGCAAAAGATCCTGGCCGATGTCGTTCTCGGCACCAACCCGGCGCAGATACGCCGCGATCGGCGCCTTGAAAGCGAGCCGAAGGTGCAACCAAAAACCTTGAGCACTGCGAGAGCTGAATACCTGAGGGAAAAGTCCGATCAGTGGAGTGACAACCATCGAGTCAGTGTGACGCACGCCTTCGACGCGTACATTCTACCGAAATTGGGCAAATATCCCTTGGTCGCAATTACCCGCGACGATATTCGCCAGCTGATCCAAGAAATCATCGATAGCGGCAAAGGGCGCACGGCCAACATCGTCCACACCACACTGGTCGCATTCTTCAATTGGGCTGTCGACGAGCCGCAATATCTGTCGGCCTCCCCGGTGCAAAGGCTCAAACGCCGGCACAAAGAGGAGCCGCGGGACCGAACCCTCAGCGATAAGGAACTTGTTGCCATTATCGGGGGAGCCCGACGACTACCGTACCCGCACGGTGGCTACATGTTGACGTTGCTCGGTAGCGCCCAGCGACGCACCGAAGTCGCAAAGTTGCGAGCGAGCAACATCGACGGCAATGTGTGGATCATTACCCGTCCCGACGCCAAGAACAGGAAGGCGCACCGGGTTCCGTTGCCACCCTTTGTACTGGCTGTGCTCGAGGGCGCCCGGCGAGAGGTCGACGCCAACATCCAGCGTTTTTGTCAAGAAACCGGCCGACCGGTTCCGGAAGTCACACCGGGTTTCGATTACATTTTCGGCGGTCGTTACCGGGGCCGTATCACCTCCTTCTCGGCATGCAAAGAGAAGCTCGATCGAGGCATTGAAGAGTTTTGCGCCGAGACCGGTCTGCCAGTTCCGACCGCATTTACTTTTCATGATTTTCGTAGAACGGCCGGGTCAGTTATGGCTAGACTTGGCATTTCTAGCGCGATTGTTGGAAAAGTGATGAACCACGCAGAAAAGGGAGTCACTTCAAAGGTTTACATTACGCATTCGTTCGAACGCGAGATCGGCGACGCGTTAAAGCTGTGGAGCGACCATCTGATCCGGTTGGAGAAAGGGGATCAACAGATATTACATGTTGCGTAACGTTATACCAGGGGTGGTAAAGTGAGGCGTCGGGAGATAGCTCTCGGCGCCTTTGCCGTTTCCGGAGAGGTCTCACCTCATGGTTATCTCCTGCGCTGCCGATTTATGGGCATTGGCGGATACCGTCAGTGCTCAGATACGCAATAGCGACCAAGTCAATGTCGAGGCTCTCACCAAGCCCCAGCGCATGCTCATTGCCGGTCGCGTCGCAAACATCGAGCAGGGCGCAACCAAGACCATCAGGGCGGCCGGCATCAGCATCGCCCAGGCCGCTGATGCGGTCGACATCACCAGAGGCGCTGCCAACTATGCACGCATGTTCCTGCGCCGCGCCACTGCGGAGGAAATCGAGCTTGTCGTTATGGGCCGGTTGTCGATCTACCACAGGGCCAGAGAGATCGGCAGGAGCGCGAGCACATTGCCGCCCAAGTCGGGCCTTAGCGAAGCCCGGACCGCCAACTACGAGCGCGTGCGTCGGGAAAGCTCAATCTGGAACCAATTCAAGGCTGCGCTCTATGCGCTTTCCAGCCTGCCGGCGGTCGCTGATGTGGTCCGCATTGTCGAGAATAAGGCAACCACACGAGCCGTCGTCGACAGCCAGCTTCTGCCCGCGCACAATTGGCTCGCCGGATTTGCCGACAAATGGACAGCACCGCAGCGGGCGTCGGCGTCAATTGACCCTCGGGAGACGGCGCCGACGCTGGAAGGGTTCGAATGGCTGGGGCAGGCGGTAGCGGGAGAGGTCACGGCGGAAGAGGTTCTGACGCAGTTCCCCAACACCTCCGGTGAGTGCAACCGCGGTGGCAAATCCTGGGTCACGCAAGAAAAACAGGCCGAATATTTTATGCAATCGACTGTTCTAAATCTCGTCCGCACTGTTGCCAATATTCGCCAACCGACGATCGCTGAGATACCCGCTGAGCCGGCGATCACGCCGCCGCCGGTCACTAAAGGAAAACCGCGGAACCCGCGGCTTTCAACTCAGACCAAAGTTGCTGCCGCGGCTGCTGCTTCGGTTATTTCCAGTAAGCGACTCGAAGACCTCACTGTGTATCGCCTGAAGCAATTGATTGCCGCTCAACTGCAAAAGGAGCCGTGCGAAGGCGTTGCCGAGATGAATTTGAACAGCAAGACCGTAAACGAACTTCTCACATCAATATTAAACTATAACAAGAGGTTAGAACACAGCTCGTAGCTCGTTTCCAAGCGTTACAGGCCCCTAGCAGGCCCCTAACAGGCCCTTACTTTCGAGGTCCGGTCGCTCCCACATTCGCCCGCAACGCAAACCATTAGCGAACGGGCGATATCATGGACAAGTCTCACGCTTTGCGCATCGTGAGCGAGGGGTCCGGTTACCTGTCGGATGAAGAGGTGCGCGCCGACCTTGGCGGCATTTCGGGGATGACACTGCATCGTTGGCGGGAGCGGGGGATCTACCCGCTCGCCGTCAAGTTCGTCCCGGGCGGGCGCAATTTCGTGCCCCGTACCGAGCATCAACAGTTCAAGGAACAGCACAACAGCGCGCCACGATCGCCCGGCCGACGCCCTGGACGTTACCCAGCTGGCACGAATGAGGCTAGCCCTGAACATACGGTAGACGCCGCATCTGCGCCGCCGGCAGAGGTGAAACTTTCTAATGGCTAGCCGAAGATTTGCTGCACCGCGCTTAGAAACCTCGACCGAGCGCTCTCGCCGCACTCGCGAGCGCCAGCGCTTGGGGTTGACTCCCGCACGCCAGCCGCAAACCGCGCTTGGCCGCATCGTGTGGGATCTCAGCCGCGCCGAAGGAGTGCCGATGGATACGCTGACGGTCATGCACCCCCGGCACGATCCGTTCCGTCACGACACCGGAGCCAATCATCGTGATGGCAAATGGTTTGCCGAGCAGATTGCCCGCTTAGTGCCGCGCGGCACCGTGCATCTGCGCGGGTTCCATTACGTCATCGTCGCCTCGGCCGATGTGCGAAAGCCCAATGGCCAGACCTATCGCAACACCGAAGCGGACTGGGTCTGGCTTTCCGAGCACGCCAGCAAGGCGGCGCGCTGGCTCGGCTATGTGCCGTTCACCCGCATCGTCGATGAGCGCAACGCGGAGCCCGAAGTCTGGGAGCCGGCGGTCAGCACCGAGGCTTGGACTGATATCGACGCGTCCAGCTTTATCGAGCTTCCGGAACTGGCTTCGGCGGTGCCGCTCGCGTATTGCTCGGGGCTCGCCGGCCCGCAGCCCTACCGGATTATTTTCGTCGGCGAAAAGTCCTCGCTCGGCGCGGTATTGCGCCCGCTCGCCGAAGCCGTCAGCGGCGAACTGATCCTGCCCAACGGCGAGATGAGCGACACCTTAATTTATAATCTTGCGCAGCGCGCCGCGGCAGACGGGCGCCTCGCGGTGGTGCTCTATTTCTCGGACTTCGACCCGGCCGGCTACACCATGCCGGTCAATGTCGCGCGGAAACTGCAGGCGTTGACAGTCGAGGAGTTTCCCGGTCTTGAGATCGAGGTGCATGCGGTCGCGCTGACCCTCGACCAAGTGCGCCAATACGATCTGCCCTCGACGCCGCTAAAAGAAACCGAGCTTCGCGCCGACCGCTGGCGCGAGGCCATGGGCCACGAGCAGACCGAAATCGATGCTCTAGCGGCGCTGCGCCCCGAAGTGCTGCGCGACATCGCACGGGAAGCGGTCGAGCCATTCTATGACTTCGGCTTGAATCAGCGAGCCCGGCAGGCGGAAACGGAGTGGCGGCAGCAGGCGGAAGTGATGCTCCGCGATCATCCCGACTATTCGTCGGTATGTGGGGAGATCGAGGCGGCGCTCGATCAGGTGACAGCAGCGGTCGAGCGGCTCCGCGAGGTTCAACAACGAGGTGTCGAGCGGCTCCGCATCCCCCTGCCCGATGTCGCCATGCTCGAACCCGAGATCACCACTGAGGCACCGCTACCGCTGTTCACGACCGACGATGACTTTGTCGAGGCCACCCGGCGGATGGTCAATTACAAGAAGTTTAACGGCATCGATGACTAGCAACTCTCGATTTAAGGAGGCAGCGTAATGAATATTTGGGATCTACCTATCGCGGGAGAGTTTGACCACGGTCGCTATGCGGAAGCGCTGCTCGCCGTCGCCCAGAAGTGGGTCGCGTACAACCGCCCGACCGCTACGCGGCCGCCAGAGCGCGTTACCCGCGATGCACCCGTGAGCAATTCCGCGGCACAACAGTGCGGTATTGCTCAGGGTGCACCTGTCAGGGCAGCATGTACCAGAAGGGGAGAAGCGCCGGCGTCACAATCGTAGCCGGCGCTCCTCTGAGTTTTGATCACCTGGGAGCGATCGGATCGAAATTTGGCCGCGAATTCAAATGAAATCAAGGCACCCCTCGATTCCGGCGCTCCCTCTTTCCCTTTAGGAGGGGGAATGCAAATGGCAACTTCGCGTAAACCTGACACTGGACTAACGATCGTCGGCGGTTCCGCGCAGCCGACCGAAGTTGACCCGGCGCCGCAACCGACAGCTGAAATCAAGACTGTCGCGAAGGCGGACGAGTCCGTGCTCGACGAGTTCGAGCGGCTTGCCGCGGACACCATCCTTGATGACGATGATGGTGACGAGCCGGGGGCCAAGGACGAGATTGCGGCGCCCCTGGTCGAAAAGAACCTGCCCAGGTTCGCGAACTTCATGTCAAGCCCGGTGACATTTGCGTTATGGGGCGTGACCGACCGGCAAGGTATGGACGATCTGATCGTCGTTACGACCAAGAGCTTTGCCCCTAATTTTGACGAGGATGTCGATCTGCGCCGTGTCCGCTTCTTCGAGACGGTGACCGCTCCGGATGGTGTCACCCGTCTGGTTTGGTGCTTCGAACCTGAGAAAGGCAGCCGCAAACCCAACAGCTGGATAACCAGCAAAATGGCGGCCTTGGAACATTCGCAGAAACAGTGGACGACGATGCGGTCGAGAAAAAAGCTGCAGCAGTACACCTACCGGCCGTCGCGCAAGAATTACGGCGAGCCGAAATTCAGCGGCCGCACACCTGTCCAATGGGTTGCGGAACTGCGCAAGCTCGGAATGCTGGTCGAGAGCAAGGATCACCCCTACTACAAAAAGGCATCCGACACGGAGTGAGCCCTCGTGGCTCACCCCTTTATCGAGAAATACAGTTCCCTCGACCCGTTCGATGAAATTGTCCTCGGCGATTCCGAGTTCATCGGCAACGACTCTCCGTTCGTTCCAAGACCGGGGGAGCTTTACGAACCCGTCGCCTATGCCTGGAAAGAACTGCGTTCCGGCCAATTTGGAGCGCAGTTCGGCGACGAACTCTCCCCGACGCCGCCGCATCGCAATGACGACAAAACGCTATATTTCGGCTTCACCGCGGCGGAACCGGAATTTTTCGCGTCGGTAGGCTGGCAATTCGCCTCGAACTTTATCGACCTCCGCGTCGAGAGCATCAACCTGACCAACAGGTCAGAGAAGCGGCCAAAGGAAGGTTCGCCTGAAGACTTGGAACGACCCAAACCGCCGCGCTCGTTAATCGACATTCTGATATCACATGGTGTCTTTGACGGCGACGCCGAAAACAAAAAAGCAACAGTTCAACGCATCCTAAAAGGGTATCCCTTCAATCGAAGGGAGCGCCGTAGGATCTTGCACTATTGCTTTAGCGACGTGTTATTGCTTGAGAAATTATTAGAGATATTGTTACCGCTCATTCGAAACTTCAAACAGGCGTTGAACCGCGGCGAATACGTCAAGCTCACCGCCGATATCTTTGCGGCGGGCCAGCCCGCCGATCCGTGGGCCGCAAGCCGGTTGCGTTGCGAGGAGACGCGACGGTTATTGCGGCTACGCGCGGTTTCCAACGTCGACTTAAGCCACGGGCTCTACAACGAAGGCCGGCTCCGCCAAGCCGCGATGGATGAATTTGTAATACGTCACCACTGGGGCGATTGGTGGCGCTTGACTGGAAAGACGAAACGCTTTGGCAAAGCCAATCGCGACTTTGAGATACTCGCTGAGCGGTATCCAGAAGGACATCCCGAACATCAGCAATACAAGGATCTTCCCGATGTCGATAAAATGTTGAAACAACTTCGCGAGTTCCAACTGATCGCCGGCAAGGAAAACCGCTACCGCTCACCTATCTGGGCGTTCTCAACGATCAGCGCCCGCATGGCCCCAAACGGCGCTGCCTATCCGTTCACGACGCCGGCATGGACTCGCTACACAATCATGCCGGAGCCCGGTACAGCCCTGGCCTATCTCGATTTTGCTTCGATGGAGTTCGGCGTAGCGGCGGGTTTATCACAATGCCCTACGATGCTCGCTGATTACAGCGGCGAGCCTTACCTGCTTCTCCCCCGCCTCTTGGGTTACGCCCCTGCCAACGCCACTCGACTTACCCACAATGACGAGCGTGAACAATACAAGCCAATGATCCTGGCCGTTCAATACGAAGGAGGCGCTCCTCTACTGGCGAGACGGCTTAACCTCACAGTGAGCCAGGGGCAACGGTTGATCGATCTGCATCACGATCGTTATTCCCAATACTGGGAGTGGAGTGACGGCCGAATCCAACGCGGTCTCGACGACGGAGAGCTTATAACCAAAGACGGCTGGCGGTGCGGGGTCTCGTCGAAGTCGTCGCTGTTCACGATGCGAAATTGGCTGATACAGGCCAACAGCGCTTCGATTTTTCGCTACGCCTGTTTGATGATGCGCAAGCTCGGGATTCGCATCATAGCCGTGGTGCACGACGCCGTGCTGGTCGAGGCGCCGGCGGATCTGATCGAGGAGGAAGTTGCCCGGGCTACGATCTGCTTAGAGCGCGCCTCGAGACGGTTCCTGCGCGGTCTGACGCTGCGGGTCGACACTAAGATTATTCGCGAAGGACAACGTTTCGAGGACAAGCGCGGAGCGGGTGTGTGGGCCTTTGTCGAACGCACTTTACAGGAAATGGATGAAGGGAAGCTCGATGCCGCAGGATGATGAAGGGGTCTTTCTCGATCCGGAGCCGGAGGACGGAAACGAGGCTGCTCCAGGCAAACGCAGCCGGCCCCGCCAGAGCGGGTGGCCCGCGGGGCCGTACGCCGCAGTACCAATACAGTGGATCAGCAAAAAGCCTTGCCCCTTCGATGCCAAGGGGCGGGTCTTTCTGGCCTTGCTCGACGATTCCCGCAGCGGACAAAGGACCGTTCGAATGACTGACCCTACCATAGCTTCGCTGCAGATCCCGGAGCGCACAAAGCAATGGTGCGTCACCCGGCTGCTTCGTGACGGCTGGCTGCGGGTTGATTACGAAGGGCCCGGGCATGCGCTCCTGATCACGGTGCTCGTACAGGCCGGGTAGTCGCACGCAAGATCTTGCTGGTCGTACGACAAGATCTTGCTGGTCGTACGACAAGATCTTGGGGTCGGCTCGTAAGATATTACGTTTCTACACGCGCGCGAAGGTTGGTATAGGTTGGGCGGTTGGAGTCGTTCGTTAGAACGATGTAAGATTCTGCGCAAACCTCGACCTCTCGCGCAACAGCCTCACCTGCGTGAGTGGCATGTGCCGCACCTGCGTGAGTGGCATGTGCCGTGATAACGAATTTCGGGATATCATTCCGCCATCGCTTTGTTTTGGGTAACCGCAGGGCCTAGGCAGGCGCTTTGCGAGGCCGCATGCGAGGGAGAGTATGACTTCTGAAACCGTAACCGCAGCAGAATTCGTGCATGGCGGCAGGCGTCGTGGTCGTCCGCCAATCGGACCGAAGGCGATGACGCCGAACGAGCGGGTCCGCCGTTCGCGTGCGTTGGCGAGGGAACGGCAGGCTAAACTAGATTCGTTGACGCCGTCTCTCGGCCCCGACAACGGGCCTATAGTGGTTAAAATAGACGCCGGGGTACTTCAGACCCTGGAGCGGATGAGCGCGCTCCTCGAAGCGCAGAACGTCTCTCTCGCAATCCTGCGCCAACAGCGACGCGACGAGGGCGAGTGGCCACGGGTATTGGCGAAGCGGCTAATGTTGCTGGAGCGCGAGCTGCGCGACGGGAAGCAGGATATCGGTCGAATGCCGCGTCACATTAGCCGGCACAGGCCGCTTGGATAAATCGGCAGGCCGATATTTTCTGGGGGAGTTTGGTTGAATGTCACGCTCGCGCGGCTTTATCGCCCACCAGGTCAAATCGCTCTAGGTCAAGGCGATCGCCAACGAAATTCTCGCCCAGGTACTGGTGCCCGGCGTCAACGTCATTATGGTCGGGCCGCTGGTCAGAAAGCCCAATGTCTTTGTCGATGTGCCCGAAGTCTATTGCGTGGTCGCGAGCTGCGACGACGGCGGGTACTTCAACGTGATCGCCGGAGCCGAAGACGCGGACGATGCGGTCAGGCTGCGCCGGGCGATCGTGGCCGGGCTCGAGGCCCATCGCCCAACGGTGTCCGTGTTACCGTATGACGATGAGCTAACCATGGCGCGCCAATGCGAGGCACTCTGGCCTTCGGCGCGGACAACGTAGATCCGCGAACTTGTCGAGAGCGGACGGTAATCCTGCTTTGCGGGATGGCCGTTAGGAGACTTGACCGATGTGCACGATTGCGCCGGGTTCGATTCGAACCGATGTTGATTGATCAATCGAGGCAGTGGGGTTTCAAAGCCCCGGGAGTGGGCTCTTGGCTAACGGATGGGGTGGTCGACGAGCCGGCGCCGGCCGCAAGCCCGGTTCAACGGGCAGGCGAACGATAGCCAAGGTGAAAACGCTTGCGACGAAAGCGCATCGTGAAGAAGCTGTGGAGCTACCGCTTGACATTCTCATGGCCGCGGCGCGGAACAAGGAATTGCCCGTTGAAATAAGGCTCGCTGCAGCCAAAGCGGCAGCCCCGTTTTACCATGCACGCGTCAGTAGCGGTCCAGCGAAAGCTGCACACGAAATGTCGTTGTTCGAATTGCAAAGTGCGATCGATCGCCAAAAGGAATACATGCAGCAACGCGAGGATCATCCCGGGTTTCGAAATTTCAGGGTGGTGAATGGCAACTGATCTGGAAGCCGAGTGGCTGGCTCAGCTTGAAGCCGAATTGGCCAAGCGGTTGAAACAGAAAGAGGTGATCGAGCGGCACGAAGAATCCGCCGCCAAGGAGTTCATTGCGCGGCTCGAGGAAATGGCTGGGAGGCTTACCCGGCTCGCCTCACCCAGCGATGTCGAGCTTGCCGACGAGCTGACTCGAGCTGCCGACTGGGCTGCGATCGATGTCATTCGCCGGCGCTGCGATCTCTCACCCGCCGTGGCGCTCGCCTACATTTACCCGCGTGATCCGGAGCGTGCGATCGAGTTGCTGGGCCAGTTTTCGCGGCGACAACACACATAACGGGTGAGCCTGCTACGGGTTAGTGCCGAGGAGGTGCGCTCGGTGCTCGGAGGTGCGGCATGAAAAAGACCGAAACGGCACCGCCCGGCGAGGCGCCAGCGGCCGGTGCTTCGAAGCCCGTCGCGGCCGAAGGGTTCTCGGTGAAAGAGCTACTGCCGAAGGGGCACAAGGTAGGGGCGCTGGCGAAATCCGGCGCGACCATGACGATCATCGGCGCACCGCGGCCAACGAATACCAGCGGGTTCGCGACGAAATCGCTGTGGCCCAAGGGAGTCAAGGTAGGGACGTTGGCGGAATCCGGGACGACGCGGACAATCTTCGGCGCTCCGCGGCCGAAGGCGAAGCCGCGGACCCGGTAGAAGCGATGTACGTACGGGGCTCTGTGGGCACCGGGCCGTCAGAGACCCGACCTGGTCCCGCCTGGATCGGCCGTCGCACAGCGCGAAACCTTTCCGGAGCCCATCCACCCACAAAACACCGTCGACCCTATATCCCCCGTCCGAATCCGACTCGGCCCTCAGGCGGCCTCCTGCGCGGCCGGGAGAGGCCTTCGAGCCGTCTGGTTCACCTGCTTGGCTGACAGAACCAGGCCGGCTCGAACCGTAGCTCCGCAACGAAACCGCTTTCCCGGGTAACGTCAGGGCGTATTGTGGCGGCTGGATCGCCACGAGGAGGATACCGACATGCCGCGTTATCGTTTCACCGATCGGATGGATTTGATCGAGGAGCCCTCCCCCAAACCCGTGGCGCGCAGCCAAGACAACGTCCAGCATTTGCACATCTGGCTCGATCCGCCGAGGATACGCGATGCCGCCAATGCTCCGGCCGAGCCGGGGCCCACGCAGGGGCCGGACAGCGAGCTTGGCGAGCATTTGTGCACCATTCGTCAGGACGGTAGAACCGGAGAATGGCTAGGCGAGGACGCCGAAGGCAACCCGGTTATCGTGCGTGGTGGTCCCGAACTGCGCATTTTTCGCCGCCGAGGCCGAGGAGCGGTTGCCCGACAAGGTTGAGGAAATTTAGCGGCGCATCCCGCAGAGCCGGCCGGATCGTCGGTTGGTGCCGCACACGATGCTGCGGCATTGCGGCGGCGAACGCTTCGGCTGGCATGCCAGCGACCGGGCGGACGGCTACGCTGCCGGCCGCGCCTATGTCGCCAAGATAGCTGCGGCTTTCCGTTCGCAACGATGAAACACCAAAAGAAACACTAAAATGGACGCGCTTTGGACGATCACCCGCTCCGACATTGCACCAGTCGGTGCACCGACTGAGCGGCCGCGGCGGTTTTTGGACAAGTAAGACGGACGGGCAGGCCGGCGTCGCGTACCGACTTTCGGAGAAGGGTCAACGCTCCCTCAACACATCGTGGCCGTTAGTGGTGCAATGGCGAGCGCAGATAATCGAGGCCCGCCGCACAGCGATACGATGGTCTGGGCAATGTTGTCCCGTACGGCAGCGCCCCGCACCAGGGCGGCGATGAGCACCAAGCGCGAACGTCTTGAGCAACGATGGCTCCAGAGGCTCCAGTCCGAGCCGGCCCGCCAGTCGATCGCCGGGCGCCAGTCAGCAGGTTCTCGCGGCCGCGGGGATCCATCGCGGCGAAAAGCCGTCGGCGCTTGCCCACAGGCGGCTTGAACTCAACAAACACCCATTGAGCTCATGCAAGTCTGCAACATGAGCGGTACCCTCTACCAAGGGCGAACGGCCGCTGTGGGTTCGGTGAAGAGACCTTCGCCCGAACGCGCGGCAACGACGGGGTTGCGCCGTTAGCGGCCATTCTGCTGGGCTGGATCAAACCGCCAAGGTCTATCCCTTAGTAGCGTTCCTAGCCACCGCGGAGACGGGCTTCCCCATGCTCCTGATCGGTTGCTATGTGCTAGCTTCGGGAAACGGCGTAGGACCGCGGCCACTCGACTCCGCGATCGCTTCTTGCCCGCGCCGATGAGGTGCTCGAAAAATAGGGAGCGAGTAATGAGCGACGAGGCGACAAGGTTCGGGGGCGGCATCCCAGAAAATTACGACCGCGGCCTTGGGCCAATCTTCTTTGCCGACTATGCCGACCATACGGCACGGCTTGTCGCCGGTTACGCGCCTTTGCGCGTGCTGGAGACCGGCGCCGGGACCGGCATCGTCACGCGGCGCCTGCGCGACCTGTTGCCGGCAACGACAAGGCTGGTCGCGACCGACCTCAACCCGCCGATGCTCGAAATCGCGCGAAAGAAGTTTCGCCCCGATGAACCGGTCGAGTTCCAGCAGGCTGATGCGATGGCATTGCCGTTAGCCGACGCCAGCTTCGATGTGGTGGTCTGCCAGTTCAACGTCATGTTCTTCCCGGATAAGGAGAAATCCTATAGCGAGGCGTATCGCGTGCTGGCGCCGGCGGGCCGCTAGATATTCAGCGTCTGGGACGGCGACTACAACCGGCATGGCCGCATCGCTGACGAAGTCGCCGCCCAGTTTTTCCCAAGCGATCCGCCGCAATTCTATCGGGTACCTTCGGGCTACAACAAAATCGACCCGATTAAGGACTCGCTGAGTGACGCCGGCTTCATCGATCTCCGGATTGCAGTGCTGGCCCGGAAAAGCAGGTTGCTGACATCGGCGCCTTCGCACATGCAATGGTCTACGGTAACCCGCTGATCGACATGATCCGCACCCGCGGAGGGGTCGATCCGGATCAGGTTGTCAACGCTCTGAGTGAGGCGCTCGTTCGCGAATTTGGCACTCCGGCGCGCTTGTCACTCCGGGCCATCGTGTTCGAGGTGACTAGGCCCTAGCCTGGCAGGCCCGCACCGCCGAGCCGCTCGGACTGAAACGATGGATGAGCAACCTCATGGACCACCGCCGCAGGCTCGGTGGTCTCTGGAACACGCCGTCGCCGTTCTCCATCAAAATGGATTCAAACTAAAACTCGATACACTATTCAAATTTGACGGCGGGATAGAATTCGAAGTCCATTCTGCGCAAGATTCCTATGGCCAGAGTATAGTGTTCAAATACCACACGAACGGTGGGTCTACAATGACAACGACTACGGCATCGATCGCTGTCAATTGCTACGGCAAGAACGTGACTTGTTAAGGTTCGCGGGAGACCATGGGATACCTGTGCCAGAGGTACGCGCCTACTTTGACCCGCACGATAGTCCGGTGGTTTTGGTGCTTGAGCAAATCAACGTGGACGGGACGTTGCCCAGCGACACTGAGATCGGCGAGACGGTTCGCCGACTGCACGGGCTGTCGCCGCCGGCGCTGTACACGGTCGCCCAAGGCGCTCAGCTTCCCTCGTCTAAGGTTGCAGAACTCACAGTCAAGCGTCTGAATGTAATCGAGAGGCTCACGAAAAATTGGCGTTGGAAGCCCACTGTGGAAGAACTGGATCGCATTCTGGCTCCAATCAATATGGACGCGCGACTGCTACACATGGACCTGCGTCCTGCTAACTATCTGTGCCGACGTAATCGGCTAATGGGTCTGATTGACTGGTCGAATGCCTTGCTCGCCGCGCCGATGCTCGAACTCGCACGGATCGCGGAGTACGGCGGTCTTTCGCCTGCGTTCGCTACTGGATATCAGCTGACACCAGATATGACTGCGGCGCTCGATCGAGAAACGGGTATAGCCTGTCGATTGTATACCGTAGCAATGCTTTGTGTACTGTTTTTAGCACAACTGCAACACCGCGAGCAAGCTGAGCGGCAAATCATTCGACTTGAAGAACTTCTTCGACGCCTTGGAGGTATCAACGCAATTTGAACCCGAGTCTGCTCGATACAGTGCGGGGATCGGAGGCTTTTGCTCCTCAAGCGCGAGCGGCGGCAATGTTGGTCTCGATCGGGAACCTCAGGCCCTGATCGTCAATCGCCCGCGCCAATTTTGTGCGGACCTCGGCGAGGAGCGCCGCACGAGCGTTCTCATCCACGCCACCCACGATGCCAGCCAGCGCCGAACCAGACACGTAACTGAGCACAAACTCCTCAAGCGAGGCGTAGTGAAGTGTCTTGGTAGCCCGCCGAATGACGATATCCTGGAAATTCGCTCCTGCGATGAGCGTTCGCAACTCATCCGCGTCACTCAAGCTGAAGGGCCCGGACCCAAGCAAGCCGCCGGCTTGGGGGTCGACATGGCGCTTCAGTGCCTCGGCGAGGACCGCGAAGCCCGGGCTTCTCTCGATCGATCCCCAGACGCTAAGAACGATTCTCCCTCCCGGTCTCAGGACGCGGTGCATCTCCCGCAACCCGCGAGGCTTGTCGGGGAAAAACTGTAATACCTGTTGGCACAGCACGACCTCAAACGCACCGTCGGTGAAAGGCTGGTCCAGCGCGTCCCCCTCCCGCCATTCGACGGCCACCCCTTCCGTTGTCGCTGCCGCGCGCGCGGCAGCAAGCATCGGCGCGCTCGGGTCTAATCCGACAATGCTCCCGCGATTGCCGAGCCTACGCGCCGCAATCCGCGCCACTATTCCGGTACCACAGCCGATATCGAGCACGCGCTCCCCCGTGCGCAACGCGGCTGTCTCGACCAGATCCTCGGCCCAAGGAGCAAAAATTCGGGGGACGAGATAACGCTCGTAATTTTCCGGCACGCTCCCGAGGAAGTGCCATGGTGACTGCATGTTGCCTCGCACTGGCCACCCTGTTCCTGCTTCGGACCGTAGCCACCACGGCCTCGCGCGGCAATGGCCGAAAAGGGGGCGGGAAGAGCGCTAGCTGCCGCCGCGGCTGATCGTCGGCCGTGGGATCGGAAAGGAGACGGTCGCCGGCACGCCCCGCAGCGGGCGAGATCCGCTGACTCCGGACCTTCCCGCCTCTCGCCCCCGAATGGACAGGTTCGACCCAAAGCCGACCCTACCACCCAGGCGGCGTGCGCGTTCCTGGCGCCCCGCCTCTTTTCGGATCAATCTCTCTCGGCGCTGAAAACGGTGAGATCAACGGAGGACAACGCCAATGATGCGGCAGCCCATTCGGTTCGATGATGGAGCAGCCTACGAGCGCATGATGGGCGTCTGGAGCCAGCTCGTGGGGCAGGTCTTTCTCGATTGGCTGTCGCCCGCTACGGGCCAGCGGTGGATCGACGTGGGCTGCGGCAACGGGACTTTTACCGAGCAGCTCATACAGCGCTGCGCACCGGCCGAAGCGCAAGGCATCGATCCGTCAGAGGCGCAGCTCGCCTTCGCGCGCACTCGGCCAGGGGCAGCGGGCGCGGTGTTTCTGCGGGGGGATGCCATGGCGTTGCCCTTCGAAGACGACCGGTTCGATGTCGCTGTGATGGCGCTGGTGATCCACTTCGTGCCCGACCCAGCCAAAGGCATCGGGGAATTGACACGGGTGGTTCGTCCCGGCGGTCTGGTCGCGGCCTATGTGTGGGACGGCGGCAGAGATCCCGTCGAGCCGATCCTGACGGAAATGCGCACCCTGGGCGTCACGCCAGCGCTTCCGCCCAGCGTCCACGCCTCCCGCATGCAAGCGCTGCACGGCTTGTGGACGGATGCGCGACTGGAGCGGATCGAGACCCGCGCGATCACGGTCCAACGCAGTTTCGACAGTTTCGACAATTTCTGGCAAGTGACCACAGCTCATCTCGATCTCGGCCTGCTCGCGTGGGTTGCGGCCCATCAGATTGGGTTCGGGGTGCTGCCTTCGCCGGGGCGCACGGGAACGGGCGAGATGCGCCGAAAGCGGACCTTCCAGTCAATCCGCGGCCGGGTCATTCGTGACGGTCTTGCCGGCCACGACGCGCGGTGTGGTAAGACGATCGAGCGCTCTGGCGCCGGCCGAGAAATCTCTGGCTGGCGTGTCAGCTGACCGCCGCCGGTATCGACTTTGCCATGGCTGACATCATGCCCAGTTGCGCCGGGCTGATCACCACTTTGCCGTCCGCCGGAGAAGGCCAGACAAATCGCCCCGTTCCAACCGCTTGGCGAACAGGCACAGGCCTTGCCCGTCATACCACAGCACCTTCAACAGATCGCCGCGTCGCCCGCGAAACACGAACAAATGGGCGCCGAACGGGTCCTGCGCCAGCTTCTCCTGCACCAGTGACGAGAGCCCATCGAAACCCTTGCGCATGTCGGTGCGCCCGACCGCGAGCCACACCCGTGTCCCCGCAGCCAGCGTGATCATCTCCGTTCCAGCACAGTGACGACGCGGTCGAGCACCGCTGCATCGACACTGGCGTCAACCACAATCCGGCGGCCGCCGACCAGCACGATTTCTATGCGCCCATAGGCGAGTGCACCGGTTTGCGGAAAGCGCGGCCCACCGGTCACCACGACCGGCATAAACCCGTAATCCACCGAGCCCGAGCCTGCCGCCTCTGTCGGGCCTTCTTCCCGCACTGCTTTGCGCCACGCAAAAAGCTGGCTCGGATGCAGCCCATAACGCCGCGCCGCCGCACTGATGCTCGCTCCGGGCATCAGCGTCTCGCTCACGATTTGCTGCTTATGGCCCAACTCCAGCGCCGTCGGCGTTCGACCGTGATCACTTCGGCTCGATACATCGTGCTACAAGTCCGCATATCGCTACTTCTAGAACGTGGCCATGCTCGCCACCGCACATCAAGGCGGCCTCACCGAGCGGTTACAGCTTAGCCGATATCTACCTAGACGGCGCGATCAGCGAAGTGGTGACCCGCCGCTCGCAATTCGCCACCATCTTAACCACAATTTAGCCTGTGGAAAACGCCAACGGAGGAATTGTCGAAGTTGATCTTAAACTCTTTGATCTGGTTTTCCACCTCG
>Ga0306924_10001509_pt1 | contig 21341 bp, 21 predicted proteins | sample sta12Can44000111_FD_203756 | JGI IMG/M metagenome (GOLD analysis project Ga0306924, IMG submission 203756) | Lab enrichment of tropical soil microbial communities from Luquillo Experimental Forest, Puerto Rico - statanox.12C.anox.44.000.111 (v2)... | ecosystem: Environmental > Terrestrial >...
CTCAGCCTGACTCCGCTTCCAACTTCATCACTCTGAGGGACGGCCACTCCCGCAACCACGGTCGGTTGCCGGCCCGTGACCCCATCTATATTGCGGTTACAAATTAAAGTCGCGAAATGGCGTTCTGGAAAATCGGCGCGCGCGTAACAGCGATTTGCAAAATCAGCTCAGGTCTCTTCTAAATCATCGATCTTTGCAATAATACTCACTGCTGTGTCAGCCTGCGCTTTACGGATAAAAGGGTCCTCCGGTCTCCGTTGAGACGCCTCCACAATTATATGATAAAGCTCACGCGCTCTTTTGATATCTGGGTCGTCATCAGTATAATAAAACACAAGCATTGCAAGAAGCCGGACTTGTTCTCGGGCAAGATTAGTTTCAGTTGGGTGTGCTTCAGCCAATTCTTTGAGTTCATCAGAAATTTCGATAACTGCATCAATTTGCCCTCTCTTAAGATAATCGATTCCCATATTCGCCGCTATACGCGCCTGTGAGTCTCGAAGATCAGGTTGGTTTGGAAATTCCTCGGCGGTCTTTTTTACGTCATCGTAAATGGCTTGCACTCTATCAATGAATCCGGCATCTCCATATCCGATAGCAAGATTAACTGCTGCTCCTGCTCGGATCTCCCGAAGTTCTTCCTGTTGTTGGCTTTCAGATACTACTTCTCCCAGTTGGTCAAAAATGCCTTGGGCCTTCTCAAGATTGCCTGACCGGACGTATAATCCTATGAGATGCATACCGCCGTGCACCCGATTTTCAAGTAGGTCTTTGTTCGTTGGGTCTTTTTGGCGTAGCACGACTAGGTCGCCGTAAAGCATTTCTGCCGCGCTTACAGCCTCACTGGTCGGCATGTCACGCTGCCCCAAAGGGAAGTTCCTCGCCGTGCTTTTGCATCCATTCATCACTCTTGGCTCGATTGACGCCGTGCTCTCGCGAGCCAGTGGATCTCGTGCGAGTTCCTAAGCGGATTGGTCGGTCTCGATGTCCTTTGGTCTCCTTATGAAAATGATGCATTTCCACATGCTTTGATCTTTCTATTTTCTCCACATACTCGGCCCGATGCAGCGGCGGTACATTCGTCAATTCGTTGATTCGTTGCACCTTTTCTATTTCCCGCAACTTTATTTTGGACAACATAGGGGGCGCCGCAAACACTTTTTTCGAATTTAGCGATAGCAACAGAGATCGCCTTTCAGGAAATAATACCTCGTCTACAGCATCCACTATTTTCTGTCCGACCTGATATTCTGTTGTGTCCCGTTTTATCCGCACAGTTACGCTCTGTCCTGTCCTAAATACTATTCTGATATCACGTGTAAACCCACGCCTAACGCGTGCTGCAATAATACCCCTAACAATGATAGAAGTGTAATAATAGCTACTGCCGCAAACGTCGCCGTCATCATGGTATTCCCTTCAACTCTGTTAGGATGATGCCGGCTATGTACGCGATTCCCCCCAGAACCAGCGTCACAGGTATTAGGTTCCACCATTCAATTGGTGGGTTCTTCTGAGCGATATACAGCGTAGCAACCCACACGCCAGCTAAGATGACTAAAACAATCCACGCAGCCGTGGTCACACGTTGATCGGCTATCGAATATATCCCGAGGTTCCGTTGATTCAGTGCCACAAGAGCACGAGGTGGGAGCTGATACGTTGGGGGTTTTGGCACGACAACAGGAAACAACAATGCAATTCCAGCCGCAGCTATACTTGGCCCGACAATGCTCCACGGAGCTAGGATCGCTTTCGCTGGTTTTGCGATTAGAAACTCGCGCAATAAGTACTCTGCCACACAGACATAAATAGGAAAGAAGTATAGTGGCACACGCTTAAGCACTTAAGATCATCCCTCGGTCATTGAGGCTTTCATAAGGTGTTTTGGTCTTGGTAATCACGATGTCAACCGGGAGATGGTGCTCTGACTGACATTGTAGCTGCGGGCGACGCTGCGCTGCGTCTCTCCCGCGTCGAGGCGCTTGCGGGCCTCTTGCTGCTGGTGCGGGGTGAGGATCGGCTTGCGACCAAATTTGACGCCGTTCGCCTTGGCGTCGGCACGGCCGCGCGCGGTGCGCTCCAGAATGCGGCGACGTTCGAGCTTCGCCGCAACGCCCAGAATGGCGAAGATGATCTCGGCGAAGTCAGATGTGGTATCGAGAAACGGCTCGGCCAGCGAGCGGATACCGGCCCCGGCGCGTTGCATGTCGCGCGAGATTACCAGCAAATCGGTCGTGTCGCGCGAAAGCCGATCAACGGCGGGGGTGATAACAACATCGCCGGGGGTGAGGGCCTTCATCAGCTTGGTAAGCTGCGGCCGGTCGGCCGTGGTGCCGGTGATCTTCTCGCGGAATATCTTTCTGCACCCGGCCGCCTTCAGTTGCTTCACCTGGCCGCTCTCGTCTTGGGCGGCCGTCGAGACGCGCGCGTAGCCGTAAATCATGGTTTCATTCTGCATCAGAAATCTGCATCGGAAAAGCCTAATCTTTTCAAGGCTCCAATTTCGATGCACATATCTTGATATTTGGAACGACTCACCTCGGGTTCGCCTCCCGATGATTGTCCCTACGTCCTATGACATAATCTCGGCTCACTTCCTCCAGAACCCTCTTGGAGCCGATGACTGATGCTTTCCGGGATGATCGACCTCGCGAAGCTGCTCGGGCAACCCGCCATATATTTGGTGTTGTCCCTAATCATGCTCGTTTGGGGGGCGAAGTCCTACATCGGTCTGCGCAAAGCCATGTCGCAGGACTATCGGGAAAGTGTCCAGGAAACACTTAGAATTACAACTCAACTCCAGTCCGCAGCCACGACGATTCCAGAATTAGTACCAATAAAAGAGGAGCTATTGCGCAGGCTAGGGGTAGTTGACCGCAATCTTGCATCAGCCGAGCGCCACATCATCTCTGACACTTCTCTTGATGTCTTGCTTGCTCCTGAACCTATGTTGGTCATGGGCGCAGCCGGTGCTCTCGTCATGCTCGTCACAAATCTTACTGCGATAATATTTCAGTCCTCGTCTAACAGTGTCTACACAGCTTTGGGCCTGAGTTGCATGATGGCCCTCTTAGTGTTTAAATCTCAACGTAGCTGGCCTATCCGCATTTTATATTACATTCTGGTCGCAGTTGCCATCTTTTCACTCGGGTACGGCCTAAACGCTTTAGGACAGGAGTTCACCGCGCCGCCCCGCGGGATAGCCTAGCCCGCTTACGTACGAGTTCTCCTGTCTTTGGTAGTGGCCAGGCTCAGAGGCCGAGCCGCAGTGTGCGCCACGCGGGCGGGTTTTTCTAGATGTTGTGGTTGTCGCCGGTTTTTGGGCGCTGTCAAAGCCGCATAATCCCCATTACGGAAAGCCCGGTCAAATCGCTGCAAAATGCTCGCTGCGCTCGCCAAGAGGAAATACCGGCGGAGGCAGTCTATACCACCATTTCTGGCACGGCTTGGTGCTGCGGGTTACTTCGCCGGTTGTGCCGTTTCTTGGCGCGGTTGAACACAAAATCTCGATCAGGCCGCAGGCCGCGAAGTCGCGCTGTGGCTGACGTTGTACCTGCGCGCGATCTCGCGCACCGCCTCGCCTAGCTTGTCGCACCGTCTGATCGCCTCGCGCTTCTGGCGTTCGGTCAGTTTCGGTTTGCGGCCGAGCTTGACGCCGCGCGCCTCGGCGCGTTCGCGGCCTTCACTGGTGCGGGCGTGGATCAACTCGCCCCCGTCTCCCACTCAGCCTTCGCGCTAGGAACGGCTCTATTCTGACGGCGGTTTTGGCGGTGTCCCGATCCTCGCCCGGAACCTTTCGAAGGCCCGATCGTTACAGTGTGGCGCCGACCGGTCGATCCGCAGCTGCTGGAGGGAAACGACCCCCACTGAAGGCTTCGTGAGCACGATCGCCAGTCACGATGCAAGATCACAGCAGCCGATAGTCAGTCTTTAAGGAGTAAGTTATGGCTCGAGTCGCCTCATCCGAAAGCAGTACAAAATCGAGCACAATCGCGGGGGTAAGCATTCCTGATAGCAAGTTCAGGCGGGAAATAACAGAGCTCGTTCGGGACACCGAAACGGCGTTGCTCTTCAATCACTCGAGCCGCGTTTATTATTGGGGCGCGCTCACCGGCAAGCGCCGCGGCCTCCGGTTCGATCCCGAGCTCCTTTACGCTGGCGCCATGTTCCACGACATGGGCCTCACCCCAAGCATGCGAGCGCGCATGAGCGTTTCGAGGTCGAGAGCGCCAATGCTGCCCGTGATTTCCTCCGCAGCCACGGCATGCCGAGCGCGAGATCGAAACGGTCTGGACTGCCATCGCGCTGCATACGACGCCCGGCATCCCACCGCACATGCATCCTGTCATCGCGCTCGTTACCGCCGGCGTCGAGATGGACGTGCTCGGGATCGCTTTTTCCGAGTTCACGGACGCCGAGCGCGAACCCGTGGTCCGCGCGCACCCGCGCCCCGTCCGCTTCAAGGAAGAGATTATCCAGGCCTTCTATGACGGCTTCCACCACAAGCCCGAGACGACCTTCGGCACGGTCAACGCCGACGTGCTCGCCGACAAGAATCCCTCCTTCCGGCCCGAGAATTTCTGCCGAGTGATCCGCGCTTCTGCCTGGCCCGGCTGAAAAGGAGTAATCAAGATGTCCGAAATCCGGCCGCCATTGCCGCCGTTCAATCGCGAAAGCGCGATCATCAAGGTGCGCGCCGCTGAGGGCGCATGGAACACCTGCGACCCGAAACGTGTGTCACTTGGCTATACTGTCGGCAGCAAATGGAGCAATCGCAGCGAAATTTTCGAGGGCCGCGACAAGATTGTCGCCTTTCTTACCCGGAAATGGAACCGCGAGCTCGATTACCGGCTGATCAAGGAACTCTGGGCATTCACGGACAACCGGATCGCGGTTCGCTTTGCCTATGAATATCGCGTTGATTCCGGCAACTGGTTCCGCGCCTACGGCAACGAAAATTGGGAATTCGACGAGAATGGCCTGATGACGCATCGCCATGCCAGCATCAACGACCTGCCCATAAATGGAGCCGAACGCAAATACCACTGGGACCGCAAGGGACCGAGGCCCTCGGATCATCCGGGCTTGAGCGATCTTGGATTTTGATCCACACCCGCAGGAGTTGAGCCCATGTCGCAAACCAGGCGTTTCACCACTGAAGCCGGCGCACCGGTCGCCGACAACACTAACATCATGACCGCCGGCCCACGCGGCCCGGCGCTGTTGCAGGATCTCTGGCTGATCGAGAAGCTGGCGCATTTCGACCGCGAGGTCATCCCCGAGCGCCGCATGCATGCAAAGGGCTGGGGCGCACACGGCACCTTTACCGTGACGCACGACATCACCCGTTTTACAAAGGCGAAGATCTTCTCCGAAATCGGCAAGCAGACGCCTATGTTTGCGCGCTTTTCGACCGTTGCCGGCGAGCGCGGTGCGGCCGACGCCGAGCGCGATATCCGCGGCACTGCACTGAAGTTCTACACTGAGGAAGGCAACTGAGACCTGCTCGGCAAACAACACGCCGGTGTTCTTTTTCCGCGACCCGCTGCGCTTTCCCGACCTCAATCACGCCATCAAGCGCGACCCGCGCACCGGGATGCGCAGCGCCGACAATAACTGGGATTTCTGGACATTGCTGCCGGAAGCGCTGCACCAGGTCACGATCGTCATGTCCGACCGCGGCATCCCGAAAAGTTTCCGCCAAATGCACCTCTTCGGCAGCCACACCTTTTCGATGATCAATGCCGCCAATGAGCGGGTATGGGTCAAATTTCACTTCCGCACGCGGCAGGGGATCCAGAATATCACCGATGAGGAAGCCGCAGCTCTGATTGCCAAGGACCGCGAAAGCCACGGCCGCGACCTGTTCACCGCGATCGAAGCCGGCGACTTTCCGCGCTGGACGCTTTTCATCCAGGTCATTACCGAAGCGCAGGCCAAGACCCACCGGCACAATCCGTTCGACCTGACCAAGGTGTGGCCGCACAAGGATTACCGGCTGATCGAAGTCGGCATGATGGAACTCAACCGCTGGCCGGACAACTATTTCGCCGAAGTCGAGCAGGCGGCGTTCGGGCCGTCGAACATCGTGCCCGGCATCAGCTTCTCGCCGGACCGGATGTTGCAGGCGCGCCTGTTTTCGTACAACGACGCGGTTCGTTACCGCCTCGGCGTCAACTTCTACCAGATCCCGGTCAACGCGCCGAAATGCCCGTACATGACCTACCACCGGGACGGCAACATGCGCGTAGACGGTAATCTCGGCGCCACCACCAGCTTCAATCCCAATAGCGCCGGGCTGTGGGACAACCAACCGGAGTTCGCCGATCCGCCGCTGCCCATTCAAGGCGAGGTGGCCCACTACGACCACCGCGTCGACGACGACCACTGGGAGCAGCCGGGCAATCTGTTCCGCCTGATGACGCCGGCGCAGCAGCAGGTACTGTTCGAGAACACGGCTCGCGCGATGGGTGATGCGCGCCAGCACATCAAGGAGCGGCACATCGCCAATTGCCTCCGCGCCGATCCGGCCTATGGTGCCGGCGTCGCCCGCGCCCTCGGGCTCGAACTGCCGCGCGCCGCCGAATAGCCCATGTCAATACTGTCGGCCCGGGGCAATTGCTTTTGCGGACCGGGTACTACCGCCTAGCGCCTCGCTCGCGGCTGAGACGGCCACAGCTCTTTGCTTGCGAGCCTGGCGACCGCGACGAGCGCTTCGAGCTTGGCCCAGGCGAGCTGCGGATGGATGCGCCCGCCGAGGCCGCAATCGGTGCCGGCGATGATCTTCTCGCGCCCCGCCACCCTTGCGAAGGTCAGGATGCGGTCGGCGACGAGCTCGGGGTGCTCGACGACGTTGGTGGCATGGCTGACGACACCGGGGATCAGGATCTTCCCGTCGGGCAGTTTGACGTCCTGCCAGACTCTCCACTCACGCGCATGACGAACATTGCCGGCCTCGACCGAGAACGCGCCGGCGCGCACCTGCAATAGCACGTCGATGATGTTGGCGAGCGGCAGGTCGGTAGTGTGCGGCCCATGCCAGCTGCCCCAGCAGATGTGATAGCGGATGCGATCCTCGGGCAGACCGCGCAGCGCGTGATTGAGCGCTTCGACCCGCACCGTCGCGAACTTCTTATACTCCTCGACGCTTGGCTCGGGATTGGCCATGTCCCAGGTGTCAGGCAGGCCGGGGTCGTCGAGCTGCAAGACGAACCCCGCCTCGACGATGGCCTGATACTCTTCGCGCATTGCCTCGCCGAGGGCCTGGAGGAACTCCTCGTCCGATGCGTAACAGCGGTTCTGCCGCCTGGCGAAACTTCCGGGTGCGACCGAGGTGATGAACCCCTCCTCCGACTTCACCTTTGCAAGTGCGGCCTTGAAGTTGACAAGGTCGGCGCGCAGCGCCCGCTGGCCGACATAGGCGATCGGCCCGGTGAAGACCGGCGGCCGACCGCCGAGCGAGCTCGAGGAGCGAAAGCTCGTCGCGTCCAGCTCGCGGTAGAACTCGGCAAATTTCAGCCGATCTCGCCTGCCCGCAAGTGCGGGAAGACGACCCGGCTCGCCTGGCTCCCAGCCGCTGAGGCGTCCCCACGCATAGCTCGACCAGGCACCGTAATCGATCGGACCCGATGTCGTCTGCCGAACTCGCCGTCGTTGATGACATCGATGCCGATTTCGGCCTGCTTGCGGCACACGTCCTCGACCGCGGCGGCCAACCGCGTCGCAAAAACGCTCGTGTCGTAGGCTTCGCTCGCAAACTTGGCGCGATTGATTTCGATCAGCATGTCAGGTCGCGGCAAGCTCCCGACATGCGAAGTAAGTATCCGCGTATCGCTTCGCTTCATGATGTCCAACCTCCGAATTGACCGGCCGCGAACCGGCATCGTAGGCTGCGCCGGGGCAGATCTTCGTTTATTTCAGATCTCGCGGGTGGAGCGATGCAAGTCTCGTACTTCGAAACCGCGCGCTACCAGGTGCCGCCGGGGGTGCCAGCCGAATGGCCGGTGCCGCCCGGGGCCTATGACCCCGATGCCGGCGCGCAGGCCTATCAGGGCATGGTCGACCGGGTGCAATATGTCGAGGAACTCGGCTTCGACTGGGTCAGCGTTTCCGAGCACCACTATTCGCCGCGCATCCTGACGCCGAATACTGCGGTCTCGGCCTCCTACATCGCCGCCCGGTCAAAGAAGATAAAGATCGCCGTGCTCGGCCCGATCGTCTCGCAAAGCAACCCGGTGCAGGTCGCCGAGGAATTGGCGATGCTCGACAATCTGGCGCAGGGACGCCTCGTGGTCGGGCTGTTGCGCGGGACGACGAACGAATATCTGACCTTCGGTCTCAATCCCGAGGAAGCGCGCGAACGCACCACCGAGGGCATGGAATTGTTCCTCAAGGCGTGGACCGAGCCGCAGCCCTTTGGCTGGCAGGGCCGCCATTTCCAGTACCGCACCGTGTCGGTCTGGCCACGGCCGTTACAACAGCCGCTGCCGCCGATTTATTCGCTCGGCACCAGCCGCGAATCCTGCGAACTCGCTGCGCGCCACCACATTGGGCTCGGCGTTTCCTTCGCCCCGTTTTCGGTCGTCGCCAAGTCGACGCGATATTATCGCGAAGAGTGCCAGCACTTCGGCTGGGAGCCAACGCCGGAGCAGATGCTGTACCGGGCGAATATCCTGCTCGCCGAGACCGACGAGGAAGCCCAGGAGCTCTTAGAAAAGCAGCGCAAGGGACCGGCACCCTTCCCAATGCGGGCTGGGGTGCGCGACGCGCTGCTCAAGCTCGACACCCGCAATGTCGCGGGCGAGCCGCGGACCCCGCCCGTCGGCGGCGTATTGCCGACCTCGTTCTATGGCAGTCCCGACACGGTCGTCGAGCAGATCAAGCGCTGTCACGAGGAGGTCGGCGTCGGCGTGCTCGATCTTGCCTTCCAGAACCCCGGCGCTCCCGATACGGGACGGCTGATGCAATCGCTCGAGCTCTTTGCCGAGAAGGTATTGCCGCGCATCCGGGAAGTTTGAGCGCGACCATGCGTTACTCGTCACCCTCGCCCAAGCGGGGGTCCAGGGCACCCTCCCAGGTCTTGGAACACTGGATTCCTGCTTTCGCAGGAATGACGACTTCAGGGGCTGGACCTTGAAAGTCTCGTTTTTCGAGACCGCACATTACCGTGCGCCGCACCGATTGCCGGCAGAATGGCCCGTGCCGCCCGATGCCTATGACCGCGAAGCCGGAGTGCAGTCCTATCGCGGGATGATTGAACGGCTCCAATACGTCGAGGAACTCGGTTTTGACTGGGTCAGCGTGGCCGAGCACCATTATTCTCCGCATCGCTTGACCCCGGCCCCGATCGTCTCGGCCGCTCACCTCGCAGCCCACTCGCAAAAAATAAAGATCGCGGTGCTCGGCCCGATCGTATCGCAGAGCAACCCGGTTCAGGTCGCCGAGGATCTGACGATGCTCGATAATCTGATGCCAGGGCGGCTGGTGGTCGGGCTGTTGCGCGGCACCACTGGCGAATACCTGAGTTACGGTCTCAACCCGGCAGAGGCGCGCGCGCGTACGACCGAGGCAATGGAGCTTATCCTCAAAGCCTGGACCGAACCGCAGCCTTTCGGCTGGCAGGGCCGTCACTTCCAATTCCGCACGGTCTCGGTCTGGCCGCGCCCGATGCAACAGCCGCATCCTCCGACCTATGCCCTCGGAGGCAGTCGCGAGTCCTGCGAAATCGCCGCCCGCCACCGTCTTGGCCTTGGTATTGCCTATGGCCCCTTCGATGTGATGGGGAAGGCGACCCGCTACTATCGCGATGTCTGCGAGCAAGACGGCTGGCACCCAACGCCGGACGAGATCATCTATCGGGCGAATATCTTGCTTACCAAATCTGATGAAGAAGCCCGAAGATTGCTCGAAACTCGAGCAGTGCGAAGAGACACCTTCCCATTGCGCGCTGGCGTCGGCAAGGCTCTATTGCAGCTCGACTCTCGAAACATCGCCGGCGAAGCGAGGGCGCCCGGGGTCGGTGGCATGCTGCCGACAAATTTCCTCGGCAGTCCGGACACAGTTGTAGAGCAGATCAAACGCTGTCGGAACGAAGTCGGCGCCGGCGTCCTCGACCTGATGTTCCAGATCCCCGGTTCCAGTGATCTGAGCTTCCTGATGGACTCGCTAGAGCTTTTCGGGAAAAATGTGTTACCGCGGATTCGCGATATCTGAGAAGAACGTTGCCGCGAAAGATATCGGCGGGGGGGAGGCGATGGTGACTCCAGTCGAGCGACGTGACTTCATTAAGGGCGCGGCGACCGGTGCGCTCGCATTCACGGTCGGCGGTGTCGAAGTCCTGCTGACCGCGCGTCAAGCGCGCGCCCAAAACGTCCCGTTCCGTCTGTTGAAGACCAATGAAGCAGAAACGATCGAAGCATTGGGCGAGACATTGGTTCCCGGCGCACGCGCAGCGGGGGTCGCCCATTTCATTGATCAGCAACTCTCGGTGCCGCCGGGCGAAGCGTTGCTCGAAGCCCGCATCCTCAATGTTCGCCCGCCCTATGCCAACTTTTATCGCTCTGCGATCGGCGCGGTCGACTCTGCAAGCAAGGCGCTCAACAACGGCCGCAACTTCAACGAGCTCAGTCCGAGCGAGCAGCACGACTTTGTTGACGCGATGCGGCAGAACAAGGTTGAGAGCTGGCAAGGCCCCAGCGGGTCACTAGTCTACGCGGTATTGCGCAGCGACGCTGTCGATGTGGTCTACGGAACCGTCGAAGGCTACGAGGCGCTTGGGATTCCCTACATGCCGCATATCGCCCCGGACAAGAGGTGGTGACCATGGCGGTAAACGAGAAAGCTGAGGTCGTCATTGCCGGCGGCGGCGCGTCGGGCTCGGTTTATGCCGCGGTGCTGGCGAAGCAAGGCAAAAAAGTGGTGGTGCTCGAACAAGGGCCGGACTGGCAATTATCCGATCTGATCAGCTCGGACATCTGGGGAAGACGGCTGAAGCCTGCGGGAGGCCCGTTCATCCTCGAAGGCAAGCACCCGGTCAGCTACGGTTTCCAAGGGGGTTGGGGCGCCGGCGGCGCCGCGTTGCATTATTTCGCCAACTTCCCGCGTCTGCTGCCGAGTGATTTTAGAATCAACAGTGAACACGGCCGTGCGCACGACTGGCCGATCTCGTACCAGGACGTCGCACCCTATTACGACAAGGTCGCGCGCGACCTCGGCGTCTCGGGGGATGCAAAGGCGGAGGAGGTATGGCGGCCCGGGGGCGAGCCCTATCCGATGCCGCCGATGAAAACCTTCCGGAATGGCCAGATTTGGCTGAAGGGTTTCGCAGCGGTCGGCATCCGCATGGTGCCGGCGGCAGTAGGGATGAACTCGACCGAATACAAGGGTCGGCCGGCCTGCATTTATGATGGCTGGTGCCATGTCGGCTGCCCGATCGGTGCTCTCGCCAATCCGCTCGTCACCTACTTGGCCGAGGCGCGAAAGGCTGGGGCCGAGGTGCGGCCGTGGAGCGCCGTCACCCGCGTGCTTACCAACAGCCAAGGCACGCGCGTCACTGGCGTTGAATATTACGACCAAAGAAAGCAACGTCAGGTGCAGGAGGCCAATGTTGTGGTGCTCGCCGCGTGGGCGGCGCAAAACCCGCGCATCCTGCTGAACTCGGCAAACGGCAAACACGCCAAGGGTCTGGCAAATTCGAACGGTCTCGTCGGCAAATACATGATGACCCACTTTAGCTCGGGCACCTCCGCTATCTTCGACGAGGATGTCGAGAACCACATGGGCACCACTGGAGCCCAATACATGTCCTACGACCGCTACGACAAAACGAGCCACAAGGAAGGGTTCGGCAGCACGTTCATTGTCGCCGGTGCCGCCCTCAAGACGAGCGGCCTCGGCGGGATCGCCAATGCCCGGCTCGATCTGTTCGGCGCCGACCTGGACGCGTTCATGAAACGCGCCAAGCGCGGGTTCAGCCGCATCGGGGCGTTTGGCGAAGAGTTGCCGAACATCGAGAACCGCATTGAGCTCGTCAGCGACAAGGACGAGTTTGGCATGCCGCTCGCCAAGATCATCCATAACTACGACAAAGATGCAGAGGCGTTGTGGAACGCCAATTTCGCGGAGGGACTTGAGATCGCCAAGGCAGCGAACGCCGAGGAGGTGTGGTCTGCCCGCGGCAATATGCCGACGATCCATTTGATGGGCGGCACGATCATGGGGACGAACGCGGGCAATTCGGTGGTCGACAGCTACGGCCAGACGCACGAGATCCCGAATCTCTACATCGCCGGGCCCGGCATTTTCGCCACTGCCGGCGCGTCAAACCCGACCTATACGATCTTCGCTCTCTCGCTGCGCGGAGCCGAGCAGTTGGCGGCACAATGGAGCACGGTCGCCGGCTGAAGCGGTCGGATATGAGGGCGCCCGCATGCGCCTAGTCGTCACGATGGGGATCCGCCAGCTGCCAACCCGTCCGCGGCCATTGAAGGATCTCTACCGGGACCACTTGGAGGAGGCCGTGCTGGCCGAAGAGCTCGGCTTCGACAATGTCTGGGCCAGCGAGCACCATTTTTCCGAAGACGCTTGGAACCCGTCGCCGATCACGTTTCTGGCCGCGGTGGCGGCGCGGACCGAGCGGGTTCGCATCGGCACCTATGTATTGTTGCTGCCCTTCCACAACCCGGTGCGGGTCGCCGAGGACATCGCTGTACTCGACAACCTTTCGGGCGGCCGGGTCGATCTGCCAGTGGGCGTCGGCTCGGCTGTAGAGGAATTCCGCTCTTTCGGAATCCCTTTCAATGAGCGTCTCGGGCGCACCTTTGAGGCACTGCGGATCATCGAGCGCTGCTTCGCTGGTGAGGAATTCTCTCACAAAGGCAAATACTACGAGTTCCCCAATGTCCGTATGACGACGAGCCCGGTCCAGAGGCCCGGCCCGCCGATCTGGGTCGCTTCGATGGGCGACCAGAGTGTCGCATGGACGGCGCGACGCGGCTATCACCTCGCGGCGGGAGCCGGGCGCGGCCACGCCAAATACGAGGAGTTGCTGGTCCAATACGGCCACGACCGGTCGAGATGCCAGGTCGCTTCGATCCCGATCCGCGTCCACGTGGCCGAGACCCGCGAGAAGGCCTGGGACGAGGCCGAGGCGGGACTCCACCAGGTCCTTCATTTCTACCGCACGAGGGTTGACCTCCAATCGGCGACTTCCGCGGCGGCGGTGCTCGAAGCACTCCCGCCAGTCGGCGAGTTTCGCAACGTGCCCGGCATCGGACATCGCGGCACTCCGTTCGTGGTCGGGACGCCGGACGAGGTGGGTCGGGCGCTCGAGACATATCGCGACAAGCGGCTGACCCATCTCAGTCTCAATTTCCACCAGCCGGGCATGGACACGAAGGCGGTCCGTTACTCGATGACGATGTTTGCCAGAGAGCTGATGCCTTCTGTAAAGACGTGGTGATCAACGGAGGAGTCACTTTGGTGCAAGCAGAAGGCAAACCGGCGGCGGGTGCGGCGTTCAAAGAAGGCCATGTCGATGCCGGCGGGTTTCGCATCCGCTATATGGAAGCCGGGCAAGGGCCGCCGTTGATCCACCTGCACGGCGCGGGCGGGTTGCGCCTGACGCCGGGCCACGATCTGTTGAGCCGGCAGTTCCATGTGATCGCGCTCGAGATGCCCGGGTTCGGCCAATCGTCGGAAAACACCCGGACGCAGAACATGCCCGAGCTTGCGTCAACTATGGGCCGAACGATCGAAGCGCTCGGGATCGACAAATTCAACCTGATGGGTACCTCGTTCGGCGGCAAAACCGCGCTCTGGTTGGCGCTCCAACACAAAGAGCGCGTTCTCGCCCTAGTGCTCGAGGCCCCCGCGGCAATCCGTCCCGAGGGCGCCGAGGCGCCCTCGGGCTCGCCCGAAGAGATGGCGCGCCGGCTTTACGCTCACCCCGAGCGGCTTCCGCCGATTCCGCCGCCCGACCCGGCGGTGCAGGCCAAGACCCGAAAGCTGGTCGCGCGGCTGCGCGGACCCGACCGAGATGCAGATCTTGAACGTCAGCTCGCCGGTCTCGCGACGCCGACCCTCGTGCTGGTTGGCACCGTCGATCGGGTCATTCCGTCCGACATGGGCCACATTTACAAGGAGCTGATGCCCAACTGCCACCTCGTCTTCGTCTACGATGCCGGTCACGCGATCAGCACCGACCGCCCCGAGGCATTCACCGAGGTGGTGGTCGACTTCCTCGAACGCCACGAAGCGTTCGTGATCAGCCGCACCCCGACCGTGATCCACCCGTAGGGACCGGGTCGGGGTGTCTAAGCCCGCCGCTTAGCGCCCGCTTTGTCGAGCAGCTGCTCAAGCACCTCGTAGGGCTGGGCACCGACCACGCCGTAGCGTGCAGCCACAAATGTCGGCACGCCGGTGACGCCGTATTGGTGCGACTTGGCCCAATCGGCATCGACGGCATCTTTAAAACGGCGCTCGGCCAGCACGGCACGCGCCTCCTCCGCCGGCAGTCCGACCGATGCCGCGAGCTCCACCAGGATCTCGAGGTCGCCGATGTTGCGCGCATCGACGAAATAGGCCCTGTACAAGGCGTCGTGCAGGGCCTCACCGCCGGGCTGAGTGTCGGCCCATTTGCCAAGCTCCTGAGCGAGCCGGCTGTTGTAGGTGTGCGTCCGCCTGCCGTAGGGCAGTCCTTCGATGTCCATCAGCCCCTTCATGCGGGCATACATCGCCTCGGGATCGACGTTTCTCCCCGCGTAAAGCTCCGCCATCGAGCGGCCTTCCATCGGGGTCTCGGGATGGAGCGGGAAATGGATCAGGGTCGCGTCGATCTCGAACGTCTGCTTCAGCTTTTCAATACGCACGGTACTGAGATAGCACCAGGGTCAGACGTAGTCGGTAAAGATCTCCAGCTTGATCGGCTCGGTCATAAGCTTCCTCCGTGAATTCCACTATATAACGCGCTTCTCCCTGAGCCGCTGAATTTCTTCACGCGATGCCGGGAGCAATGCCGGGCAAACCGGCGTCGCTCCCGGCGTCCGATCAAGCGATGCCTAATTTTCAGGGTAATTGCGGCGAGACCGCAGGCGGCACCGCACGTGGCGGTAGCGGCTGCGTCGCCGACGCGGGGACCGTTCCCCAAGGCGCCGCACCGGGCAGCCCAGGCAGGCCCGCCGGCTGATTGTAGAGCGGAGAGGCAGGGCCGAACCCTCCCGGAGGAGTGACGCCCGGGCCGGTGCCGGTGCTTGCGTAAGGGCCGGGGCCCGTCCGCTGTGCCGAAGCAGGCGCGGCAACCGCGAGCGCGGCAATAATCGCTACTCCACTCAAGAGATGCTTCATATCCGTGGTTCTCCTTTGCAGTTCTGGGATCAGTAGGGGATAGCCGACGTTCGTTGTGTCGGCCACGAAATCATGACAGCGATTCGCAACGTTCTCTTCGGCCTAGGCAAAACCCTTGCCAATCCGGATATAGGCCAGGACTTCACTTTCGGAGCCCAGACGAAATCTTTGCGCTGCTATGCTGGGCGGTGGGCTTGACGTTTTAAATTGCCCTCTACCGCCTACCGAGGCCTTGCTCAAGAAACAAGAGCGGGGAAAGCCGACGAAGGCGGAGCGGCACGAGATCGAATCTCGGAGAGCCACGCCCCCGAATACATGGCGTGTGCGCCGAGCGAGAGCGATATCGCGGGCGATTGTCCGCTTATGCCGGGTCGAGCTGCTATAGTTGACCGCTGACGCTGCTCGCCCGGTTCGACACTGGGAACGACCGGCCAAGAGTCGCTACGCGATTTTGCCGCGGAACCCGGTAGCATCGGCCGATAGCGGAAGCGATCAGGGCCGATTAACTCCGCAGAAAAAGCCAAGGAGCCTGATCGTTAGGATGTAACGGAGATGAGCCGGTGCGCCGGAACTACCCCGCACGAGTCAAACTAATAGGCAAGGATTTCCCGCTTGATCGGCTCGGTCATCAGGTTCCTCCGTGGGCCCACTATATGACCTGCTTCTCCCGAAGCTGTTGGATTTCTTCGCGCGTGTAGCCGGCTAGATTCTGCAACACATCCTCCGTATGCTCGCCCTTCAGGGGCGCGCGGCGAGCGGCGACCGGCGAATCGGAGAGCCGCACCGGGCAGCCGATCACCGAAAACCGGCCGCGCGTCGGGTGCTCGAGGTCAAAGATCGTCTCGCGCTCGCGCAGATGCCGGTCGGCGAGCACCTCGGCGGTGTTAAGCACGGCACCGCAGACGATGCCGCGGCCGGCGAAGGCTTTCATGACCTCGCGCTTCTCGCGCCCTCCCGTCCACCGTTCGATCTCCATGGTCAAAGCCGCGCCGTTCTTGGCGCGCGCCGGGGGTGTCGCGAAACGCTCGTCGGTGCGCAGATCCGGGCGCCCCATGACATCGGTCATCGCCTCGAACATCTCCGGGTTGTCGGGCGGGATGGTGATGTAGACATAATCGTCCGGCCCGCCTCCCGAGCTGCGCACCAGGTCGGACCAGCCGCCGGTCGCCGAGCGATTGCCGGTCCGTTCGAGCGGCGTTCCGTTCGCCAGGGTCTGCGTATATTTGACCCGCGTCAGGTTCAGCACCGCCTCTTGCATCGCGACCTCGACGAGCTGGCCATGGCCGGTGCTGTGGCGTTGCACCAGCGCGGCGAGGATTGCGATTGTCAGATGCATGCCAGTCCCGGAATCGCCGATATTGGCGCCGTTGACCAGTGGCGGACCGCCCGCCTCGCCGGTGACGCTCATCGCACCAGAGGTCGCCTGCGCCACCGGCTCGAAGCATTTAAACCCGCTATAGGGGCCGTACGAGCCGAACCCCTTGACGGAGGCGTAAATAACGCGCGGGTTCAGCGCCTTGACCGCCTCATAGCCGAGACCCAGCCGGTCCATGACACCCGGCCCAAGGTTCTCGGCAACGATATCGGCGTTTTTGATCAGCCGGCGGGCGATTTCTTTGCCCTCCTCGCTCCGCAGATTAATCACCGTGCTGCGCTTGTTGCTGTTCAGCAGCAGAAAGAAAAAGCTATCGAGGTTCGGGTTGTCGGCGTTCCACAGCCGCCGCGCCCGGTCGCCGTGGGGTGGACGCTCGATCTTGATCACATCGGCGCCAAGCCAGGCCAACATCTGCGTGCAGGACGGGCCCGCCTGGTCGTGCGTGAAATCGATGACGCGAATGCCTTCGAGTGCCTGGCTCATTTTCTTTCTCCTCTGCGATCGCCGACAAGCGTGGCATGCCCCGGTCGCACGGTCTACCGATTGTTGCCCCTCGAGGTCTTATCGTAATATTGATGGCTCATCACAGGCCGGAGTGGGGGGATGAAAAGTTCGGTCTTGGCTTCCGTCTTTGCGTTCGTCCTCTTCGCCCCTCTCTCGGGAGCACTTGCCGGCTATACCAGCCTCTTTGTCTTTGGTGATAGCCTCTCGGATTCGGGGAACAACGCTGTTGCCCTGGCACCAAACGTCACTCCGGTTCCGATCCCCGGCAACAGTTTTATTGCGACTTTCCCTTATATGTCCGGCCGCTATACGAACGCGCAAGTTTGGGCGCAAATCCTCGCGTCCTCACTTGGCCTGAGCGCCAACCCGTCGCTGCTCGGCGGAACCGACTATGCGTTTGGAGGGGCATTAACGGGTGGCTCCAACCCAATTCCTCCAAGTCTCGAGATGCAGGCCGCCCTGTTCTTGTCTCAACATGGTCCCATGATCCCGAGCAATGCGCTCTACATCGTCGAAGGCGGTGGAGAGAATGCGCAACAGGCCCTCGTCGCAGCCGGCGGCTGCGGCAGCAACCTGGCCTGCATCAACGGGATCATTCAATCGACGACCGCGGGATACGTCGGAGACATACAAACAATCGACACCGAACTCGAAGCGGCAGGTGCGAAAAATATTGTCGTCTGGAACGTTCCGAACATCGGCGTGACGCCGGCGGTCCTCGCGGAAGGCTCCGCGGCTTCAATGTTAGGAACGACAATCGCGTCGGTGATGAACAATGCACTGTCGACGGCGATCGGCATGGATTCGGACATCAAACTGTTTGATGACTTTAGCCTTCTGAACCAGGTCATTGCAGACCCGGGTGCCTTCGGTCTGTCGAATGTGACCGACGCATGCGCCCAGTTCACCGCGTGCATTGAAGACCCCTCAAAATTTTTGTTCTGGGACGGGGTTCACCCGACGTCGGCGGCGAAGACCATCATTAGCGACGCGATCGAATCGCTCGTGGTGCCTGAACCCTCAACGCTGGCACTTCTCACCGCGGCTTTTTTGGGGTTCGGATTTGTTCTCTGCTCCGGCGGCACGCGCCTTTATTCAGGGCGACCGACAGGGCCGGAGTAACAAGCCAAGCTTCGTTATTCGCTGGTGCGGCCGACCGACTGGTCGACGCGGGCGATGAGATCGGTCGGCAGCGGGCCGGCTTCGGCCGCGGTGACGCATTCGGCCAACTCGCGGCGATTCTTGACGCCCAGCACCACCGTGTCGACCGGAAGCGACAATGCATAGCGATGCGCCATTAGCGCTGGGCTCATGCCGAGCTCGGCGGCGAGGCGCCGGAAGCCGTTGGCATGCGCATAATCGCGCATCTCCGGGTGGTCTGCTGCGAGCGGCCGATCGAGGGCGCTGGTCAATGCCCCGGCCTGCACCGCGCGGATCCCCATCACGCCAACCCCATTGGCGCGCGCCGCCGCCATCACCGCGCGCGGTTTCGCGGGCCCATCGAAAAACTTCAGGGCACCGGGCGAGTCGAGAAGATTGGCGATGCACTGCACCGCCGCCGGAGCGGGGCGTTCGCCGACCAGCCTGATGATCGTGTCAGGATGCCCGATCCCGGTAAGGCCCCAAGCGCCGATCAGGCCCTCTCCGACGAGCTTTTCGAAGACAGGTCGGACATCGGCGACAAAGGTCTGGTAGAGCGTCATGCGGCCGGCGGCGTCGGGCCAGCGCGCGATGTGCTGCGCATCGGGCACGACATTCGAATGAAGGAAGAACAAGTCGAGCCGCGACAGGCGAAGCCGCTTGAGACTGCCTTCGATCGATCGCCGTAGAGTGGGCTCGATCTCGGCGCGGGGCGCATTGCCGAGACCGCACTTGCTAGTGACTCGGACCCCCGCGGGCAACCGCCCATTAAAGGCCTCGCCGACGACCTCCTCGGCCTTGCCGTTGCCGTAGCTCGGGGCGAGGTCGATCAGGTTGATACCAGCGGCGACCGCGTCGTGCACCGTTGCGACGCATTCGTCGAACGTCGTCTCGCCCCATACCATGCCGAGCCCGCCGCCGCCCAAGGTCAGCGCCGAGACCGGCCAAAGTCGGCCGAAGCTGTGTTGCTGCATCCGCCAGTCCCCTTATTGATCACGACCCAATCACGATTACGACGAAGGGAGCGCGCTGCCCAACGTAGCACGGTCGCCCTACCCGATGTTCAGAACAAAATTTGATCGCCGCGCTCAGCAGGAGGCTGACACGGCCATCATCCATCCGACGGAAATCTGCCGATCAGACCACGAAAGAACGGCGGCAAATGAAACCGCACCCAATTATTTGCTTAAATACATGTCATTTGACTACTCATTAAATAAAAAGCGAAATGCATAATTCTCGAGCACAATAGTTGTGGCACGGTTCTTGCCTTAGTCTTCTCACGCCATCGCGCGAATTGTGAGGAGGACAAGATGCATTCGGTCATAGAAATCGAAGAAAAGATCCGCCAGCGATATCGTCAGCCCAAAGGCGTCAAGCAGTTCGGCATCGAGCCGGTACCGACCGAGCTGAAGACGGTGCGCTGGCACGATATCTTTGCGATAATTTTCGGGTTTGCGCTCAATCCAGGCTCGATGCTGGTCGGCGGCATGGCCGTGGTGTCCGGCCTGTCGTTTTGGGGGGCGATCGGCGCCATTACCGGCGGCATTTTGCTCGCAACCATTGCCTATACGATCACCGCGACCGTAGGTGTCGACTATGGCCTTCCGGGCCAGGTCTCGATGCGCATGGTCTACGGATTGCGCGGTGCCAAATGGGTGCCGTCATTTCTGCGGACCATCGCCTCGACCTACTGGTTCGCCTACCAGACCGTGGCCGGATCGCTGGCAGTCGTTGCGATCCTCGATCGCTGGACCGCAACGCCGCATTCGTTGGTGGCCGTAAGCGTCACCTTTGCGGTGTTGCAGGCTATCGTCGCGATCATTGGCTACGATTCGTTAAAGCACCTGTCGCGCATCGCCCTGCCCTTCAAGATTTTGATCCTGTCCTTTGTGCTTTTTTTGTTAGGGACGCACAGCGACCCGAACTTCGCGCCGGCAAGCGTATTCCATTACGCCGGCAAGCCGGAAGCCGGCTGGCTTCTCTTCGTCACCTGGATGAACGTCGTCGCAGCGGGGTCGTTGACGATGGTCACCGACTCGGCTGATTTTTGTCGCTACACTCGCTCGCGCACGGACATGTGGTGGGGGACTTGCTCGGCAAAGTAGGCGGCGGGGCTTTTGCAGCCTGCCTCGGCGCCTATGGGGCTGCCGCGACGCTCGGCAAGACTGCCAACGTGTTCGAGGTCGCGTCCGGGCTCACCACCAGCCACTTTGTCTTGCTGCTGTTCCTGGTCGTCATCGCTCTCGACAATTGGACGATCAATGTCCTCAACCTGTATACCGGCGGCCTGTCGCTCTCGAACATGTTCGAACGACTGGGTCGCTTCTGGACGACCTTGATCATCAGCCTGCTCGGCATCGTCCTTTCCGCCATTCCGGACGTCGCGAGCGGCTATACCACTTATGTTGGGATTCTCGGTAACGTCTTCTCGCCAATCGCCGGCGTACTGATCGCCGATTACCTGCTCGTCAAGCGGGGGCGCATCGACCTGGTCGCCTTGTTCGAGCCGAATGGGTCCTATTGGTACTGGAAGGGGGTCAACCCGGTTGCGGTGGTTTGGACGGCACTGGGTTTTCTCGCCTACATGTTCGTGATCCCCGCCGAATGGATCCGGGTGGTGGTCACCCTCATAGCCACCGGAGCCGGGTATTGGGCATCAATGCAGCTTCTGTCGCCGCGCTTTGCAGAACTGGCTCGCGCCTCGCATCCGGGCGAGCAGCGCGAAGCGGTCGAGGATCTCGATTGGCAATTGGCCTTGCGCTGATAACCGGTCGCCGGGGTGCCCACGCCTCGGGCGTCCCGGCGATTGTTGACAACATGGGTCGGCAAGCGTTTGCATCTTTGCCCATTTGGCGACGATGAAGGAAGCCGACCATGCAAGGCGATACAACCGTCCTCAGCCACCTCAACGCAGTGTTGAAGAACGAGATGACCGCAATCAACCAATACTTCCTGCACGCTCGCATGCTGGAGC
>Ga0306924_10001511_pt1 | contig 21335 bp, 15 predicted proteins | sample sta12Can44000111_FD_203756 | JGI IMG/M metagenome (GOLD analysis project Ga0306924, IMG submission 203756) | Lab enrichment of tropical soil microbial communities from Luquillo Experimental Forest, Puerto Rico - statanox.12C.anox.44.000.111 (v2)... | ecosystem: Environmental > Terrestrial >...
CGCATAGCCCGACTTCGCGGATTCTCTGTAATTCTCCACCTTGCGCCTCCAATATCCCTTCGCGCCGTCTCTCGCCATCGCTAGCTTAAGTTTCTCGATTTCCTTGCGGTCTGTTCCCAACAGTTCGTCGGCCGTCGCCCATGACCGTCTCCCCACGTTTGTGAGAATTCTAAGAGAATTCTGTGAGAGTGCCGAGATGACTTCCCATATCCTCCGCGGCGATAAAAGCCCCCCAACGGGCGATCAAGCCCGAGATTCTAGCACTGCTTTGATCGCCTCAAAAACGTTGGAACGGGGAGGATTTAACCATGAGGAAGCTTTTTGCATTTTGCGCGCTAGTCGTGATTACATTCGCCTTGGCGCCTCAAGTTCTAAATGCGGCCGATGCACAATGCCCACTCGGGAATGCAACTCTTCACGGGACCTACGTGGTGTCCGGCACCGGTACGATAGTGGGTGTCGGTCTAATTGCTGCGGTTGGAGAACACACCTGGGATGGGCACGGAAACACCTCCGCGAGCAATACAATCAGCGTGAACGGCACAATCCTCAAGGGCGTTAGAGTAACGGGCACCTACACTGTGAACCCCGACTGTACAGCGTCCTTGGTCGAATCCGACGGCTCGCATTATGACTTCGTGGTCGCCTCGGACGGGAATACGGCTACGTGGATTAAAACCGATGCCGGCGCCGTTGTCACCGGAACCGAAGTTCGGTTGAAGCGCCCGAAAGAGTAGATGAATAGTGGTCTATCGCCAATCTGACGCTTAGCACAACTTCTTGCCGGTTTAGTCTTGTAGGATGGGGCGAGTTGCTGCCCGAATTGGTTCGGACAATGGAGCGGCTTTTGCTCCCCTAAGCCGCTTCGAGCGGTAGCAGACCTTTTGACAACCGCAACAAGCACCGGACTGAAAACTGCCGAAGCGGAGGTGCGAACCCACAGGAGTTCGGCCGGACGCGTTTGTCGCGGGGGTTGGAACAGGCGGCACCGTGATGGGTGTGGGCCGATATTTGCGGAGCGTAGTACCCGAGGTTTTCGTCTATGGAGTCGAACCCGCCGAGTCACCGACGCTTTCTACCGGGCGCAAAGTCGGCAGGCATCGCATTCAGGGTATCTCTGATGAGTTCGTTCCCCCGATTCTGGACATGGCGCTGATCAATCGGATCGTGGCGGTTTCCGATGGGGATGCAATCCTGATGGCACAAAAGCTCGCTTCCGAGTTGGGGTTAGGGGTCGGGATCTCCTCGGGATGCAATTTCCTTGCTGCATTGCATGTCCAGGATCAGCTAGGCCCAGAATCAAAAGTAGTTACGGTTCTTCCAGACGACAACAAGAAATATTTAAGTGGTGATCTACTATCGGAAGAGCCCAAACCCCGCAGTATCTCTCATCCCACGTGGATCTCGTCGGGCTCTCAGCGCTGGGACCGACCTGCGCTCTGTGCAGCCCAGCGGATCATGAGTACCCAGGGACGCTCTGATCGGTTCTAAAGATTCTCTGCCCTATCGCATATTGCAGCTCTACCGTTGACGATGATCGACGGCCTCGATGATGCTTGTTTGCCGCATCACACTTTCAACTTCCTGCACAGTATATGGCATTCCCTGCGAGAGCACATTGTACCCAGTGTCAGTTACCAAGATCACGTCTTCGAGGAAAACGGCAAAGTTCTGTTGCGCAGAATAAAGAATCGGCTCAATGGCAAAGACCATTCCGGGTTGGAGTGGTTCGTCATCCCCAGGACCAGCGCCCAGGACATTCATATCCTGGTAGTGACCCAACGAGGAATGGCTCTCCAGTTCGCGAATAAAGTCGGAAAGCGCTGTCTTCAAGTAGGGCTCTTGGGCTTTGGCGAGTTGATCACGCGCGCACGAGACGCAAATCTTCAGCAAGTCTCGTTGTGTCAGGCCAGGTCGGATGCTCTTCTCAGCGCCCAAAAAGCAGGGTAAATATGCGTCGTACAGCACCTTTTGTTCCGCGGAAAATTTTCCGGATACCGGAGCGCTGCGGCCAATGTCGCTCACGTAGTACCCGACCTCTGCACCGACGTCCAGGAACACGCCTTCCCCCGCGCGCATCTGGCGATCAAGGTGGTCGTAATCACTCCATAAAGGAAGAAGATTTGAGAATGAATTCGGACCGGACATGACATTGAAAGCAAACGTCGGGCCAACACTGCCCAAACGGGCAAATTCGTACCCAATTACAGCCGCTACGTCGTGGTCGTAGAGTCCGGGCCGAATTGCTTTCATGCCTTCAACTACGCCGCGTGCCGCAATTTCATTCGCCCGACGCAAAAGTCGAATTTCCTCCGGCTGTTTAACTTTTTGCATCGCGAGTAGAGTCGGATAGAGGCTTACCACCTTCTCGCCAGGAAAAATCTCGGCCAGTTTGCGGGCAAACTGTGTCTCTTCTGTGATGGGTTCACCGGTCCCGGGCGGAAAGACGCCAGACAGGGCTCCGGTCTTTCCGTACAGAGTGCCAACCTGAAGAAACGGTTCGTAGAGGACATAGAGTGTGGAATAGTCCACGGAGCGTAGCAGCACATCATGAAGAAACTGAGCTGCCGGGAACGGCCCGCTTACATAGGGTAGCTTCCGTACCTCCTCAAGCTCCCTCTTGCCAGCCCAGTCGCTGTATAGACGGACTTCCTTCTTCTTAGGGTCGATGATTACGAAGGAATCTGGAACTTCGACTCCTGTCAGGTAGTACAAATTTCTTTCCTGCTTGAAGTTGAAGTCGGCGTACGTTGAATCGAAAGTGCGGGTCTCGCGTTTCCGGTACCAGGAAAGTTCACCTCTGAGCAGGATCAGCCCATCAGGACAGCGGCGGTAGAGTTCTTCCAGGCGATTCTGATGAAATTCCGGAGACAGTTTCTCCGGACGTGGGACCGCGTCAGATCCGACAGCAGCCCGCACAACGCAAAACAATGTCAAGATTGAGAAAGAAAGTTTCAACAGGCATTTGCGCAGCAAGGCGATATCTTCCCAATCCATGTCGGTCGTTATTAGAAATGCAACTTCAGGGCAAACTGGAGTTCCCGAGGATCATTCGCACTGAAAATTTGTCCGAATGTGGGTGTTCCGAACTGACGGTTTGCCAAGTCGAAGTTTGGCCGGTTCAAAAGGTTAAATGACTCGACTCGGAATTCGAGGTTGACACGCTCGGAGATGGAGGTGAACTTAGCCACTCCAAGATCTAGAGCAGCGTAACCGGGACCAGTGATGACGCCTCGGCCGGCGGTTCCGAACTGGCCCAACGGCTGCAGTTGGAACGCATTTACGTCAAACCACTCATTGATGGTCTTGGGCCCACGATCAGGATCGCCAATGATGTTGGGGCGGTCGCTGAAAGCACCCGTCTGACTCTGATCGGTGGTCAAGAGCGGAGTTTCAGGTCTGCCGGCTTGCGCCACAAGAATGCTACTTAGCTGCCAGCCACCGATGATTTTCTCCACAACTCGCTGAGTGCTAGAGAACAAAGCTTTGCCTTGTCCGATCGGCAATTCATAGACGGCGTTGAGCACAAACCGGTGCTTGGTATCAAACGCGGATCGTCCTTTCTCTGCAGCGATGTCCGCCGAGTTTTGTGGGGCCCCGCTGTGTTCGTCAGAGAAGTTGGACAGCGAGCCTCCCCCTGTATCCAGAGACTTCGAAAACGTATAGCTAGCGGAGAGAACCAGTCCATGTGAATAGCGTCTTTCGCTGCGCAGAACTAGCCCGTGATACCAGGAGTCGAATGCTGGCGCGGCAATCTCCAGGTCAACACCGAGGATAGGCCATCTCGGTGTACCCCCAGGCGCTGGCTGATTGGGCAGGGTTGTGCCGTCCAAGTGAATCCCCCTTGATCCAATGTATTCAGACTCGAACATGAAATTCCCGATTTGTTTTTCCACGCTAAAATTCCATTGTTGCAAATATGCGTCCGGCAGGTTTTTGGCTGGCCCCTGGCCCAAAACCACGTTCGTGGCCGGATTGCCGAGCGAAACCGGCGCGGGAATCGGAGCAGTCGGGTTGAAATTCAGGAACAGCTCCAAGCCCGTGAATGGGGGATTGAAGCCCATGATGCCAAACCGTCCGCCCAACAGCCCCGTGTTGTAAAAGATTCCAAATCCACCGCGCAGTACAAGACCTTGAGCCGGCGAATAGGAAAAACCGATGCGTGGAGCAAAGTTATTGTAGTCGTTGTTTGTGAGCTGATCCGGATAGCCTAGTTCGGATGAGGTTTTGAATGGCACGCCCGGAAAACGTCCAAAGTCGGCGGCTGGGTTGATGTGCCCAGGGCTCCCAGGTATGACGAAGCCGCCAATCTCGGGTGCAAAGTTTGCCATCTTGCCATCTTTCTCACGGAAGCGTGAATTGATGTCGTAGCGAACACCGAGATTCAATGTCAGACGGCTGTTGACGCGCCAATCGTCCTGGAGGTAAGCGCCGACGCGGTAGCCGACACCGTGCAGCGTCGGGTTACCCGTTAACGCCGTAGCTACCGATGGATAACCCAGCAGAAAGTCCGCAAAGGGATTTCCAGTGAACACTCCTAAAAACTTGTATTGCCCAGCAGTATTGAAGACAAACGCAGTTCGGACGAGGGACTTTGTATAGTTTCCCCCGAATTTCAGCGAGTGTTTTCCAAAATTGCGTACGACATCATCAATGAAGGAATACACATTATTCCGTGTGAAGAGCTTGGTAGTTGCATCTCCCAGTGTGCTGAAACCGGGTATGACCATGCTTGGATATCCAGCACCCAGAGGCGGGGGATTGGTGCCCTGGAAACCAAACTCCGTTACAAAGTCCACATTCGAGTTTTCCGGTTTCTGGCCGGCATCAAGATAGTTGTATCCGAAGCGAAATTGGTTCAGGAAGTTTGGATCGAAGACGTGAGTGTATTGAAGAGTGAGATTGCGGCTCCGTTGCGTGGTTAACTGCCCAAACCCAGGCGGGGGAAGCGGGCTACCGGAGGACAGGTCCACGGTGGCTGGGTAGGGCTCGAGATCATCGACGTTGGAAAAGATGAAGCGCCCGAAAACCGAGTTTGTGTTGCTGAAGGTGTGATCCACTCGCGCGGTAAACTGATCACCCGACAGGTCACGATTGCCAAAACCGGTGAAGTTTCTTCCAAGACCAGGGCTGGTCGGAGGCGGGACCTTCTCAAGAATTGCTTTTGCAAACGGCGCAATTGACGAGTCCGGAATTTGGTCGTTTGGAAAGGGCAGTCCTGTCGCAGGGTTGATGATAGGTCCCATGCCAGTGAAAATTCCCTTCTGCATGTCTTCGGTAGGGAGGGCGGCACCGAGGGTAATTCCTTTGAAAATACGGCTGCCTTCGTAATTGCCGAAAACGAACGTCTTGCTTCGTTGGATCGGGCCTCCTAGGCTGACTCCAAATTGGTTCTGACGGAACGGCGGCTTCTCAGTGCCGTCGAAAAAGTTCTTCGCGTCCAACACAGCATTTCGCAAGAATTCATAAGCCGTGCCATGCCACGTGTTCGTGCCCGACTTGGTGGAGATATTGATCTGGGCGCCCCCATGGCCGCCGAATTCCGCCGAGTAGTTGCTCGTGTGAACTTTGAATTCCTCAATCGCATCAATAGACGGAGAGACGGTAAGGCGCTCATAGATTTCATCGCGGATCGACACGCCGTCGAGCAGGAACACGTTGTCTTCAAAACGTGTGCCATTGGCGTTAGCTGACTGCCCGGAAAGCGCCAGAGTACTACTCAGCGTGCCCTTAACCTCGGGCACGACGCCCGCTGTTAACAGCGCTAGCTGTATGAATTGCCGTCCGTTCAGGGGAAGCTCGGTCACGCGCCGGTTTTCAATAACTTCTCCTGATTCAGCGGTGTCGGTATCCAGCAGTGGCGCGATTCCTTGCACGTCGACTTTTTCCGAGACACTTCCCACCTGCAGACCAAAATCCAAACGCACACGGCTATTGATCTGGAGTTCAACTGAGGGGCGTTCCTCAGTCTGGAAGCCTGCATGCTCAACACGAACGGAATAGCTTCCAACGGGTAAGAGGTTAATGATGTACTCACCCTCACTGCCCGAAGACACAGAACGCGATGCTCCTGTCTGGAGGTTTGTGACGGTTACGGAAGCACCTTGCACGGACGCGCTTGCGGAATCTCGTACTGTTCCGAGAAGAGTTCCTGTTGTCACTTGCCCCGTGGCGAAGCACGACAGCGAGCAAATCGTTGCCAATTCAATAAGCAAGTTCATGTACAGGCAGGGTCTTAAATTGGACATGTGCTCTCCTCGGTTGGGAGCAGTGTGGAGCAAATGTCAGAGACGAGCGCACTTCACACGCCCCATCGCGAATCTGGAGGCGGATTCTACGCTTCGCCGACAGGCCTGTTAAGAAAAATAATCAGGACAAATCTGATGTAAACTGCCCATTACACTGACCTGCTTGTTGGACCATTTCGACGAGCACTCTTCGAGTCTCTGCAATGCTATTCACTTCCCTGAGAAATGGAATTCGGGTGCCCCGCATTCCTTCCCTGGTGGTCAGGCGAACGTCGAAGCCCAACCGGTCGACGGATGTCATCGCAGCTTCCTGGGATTCAATGCCGGCAATTGCGCGAGCAAGCAGGATGAGCGCATTCTGATGGTCGGCATTCATGTGTTGAATGATCTGCGCCATCGAATCGGCAAGCGGATCGGGCCGCGCGAGGCCATATTCTGACGCGGAGACCCAACCCATCACTCCGAAACCTCCGACATAGTAAACGTCCACGATCTCCATACGAAAAAAAGAGAAATCATCGAAATCCACCCAGTACTTGCTGTTCGGGTGACGACTCAAGTACAGCTCTCGCGACTCTGCGGTTTCGGCTTCCGGTACAGGGAGAACTTCCCCCACCAGCGTGACCCTCGATGAACCGAGCGGATCGCCACCGGGATCGGGCTGGGCCACAAGCAAACTGGCACGTGAGTCGGCCTGTAAATTCTGCGTATGCATGGCCATCGTGCTAACAAGCAAGATGGGTCGTCCGCGATCGTCTAACCCGTAGGGCATCACCGAGCCGAACGGAAATCCCTGCTGTTTGCGCGAAAGGGTCGAAAGGCTTCCGACGCGGCCCATGTGCAACAACGTGCGCGCACGCTCAGCGAATGACGGCTGCGGAACTGCCGGCTGGTCCGCTGCTGGTCCGGCACCGGCATGTTTTTTAATCGATGAGGACGACATCAATATCTCCTGCTAGGGTCTCAAGTGCCCATGTCTAACGAAGGAATGGGTTCCTGCTGATTCTTATGCTCAGCTTGCTTCGTCAGGCGGACCTGCCGCTCCTGCTAGATCCTGTGGCTTGACCTTCTCCACATTGAATTTAGTTGCGCGCTCTCGCATGGTCTTCAGCACATTTTCGAGCGGCGGTGGTTCATCTTTCATCCATCTCAGAGGATTGATGCGGGCAACAACGAATGATCGGAGGTAAGGGCTGACCAGCCCGCGCTCCTTCAGTTTCTTGACTGCTCCCGCAACCTTCTCCTCAAGATCGAGAACTAGGGTCGCATGCTTCTCGTGATCCTTGATAGTAGCGCGCAAAGGTTCGTCGGTAAACGACTCAAGTCGCCGGAGAATTGGGTGATAGACGCCACCGCCAAACCGGGGCACTCGCTCGTAGCAAACACCCAACGTCACCAAAGCCGCCTCTTCCAGATAAAAAACGAACTCCGATTCCGCTCGTTTAGAGTCTTCGTCGACCAAGCCACGATAGATGCGGATCACTTCCAGCGAGCGCTCTTTGAGGTTGTGTGCTTTCTCCGTGTTCAGTGCCAGGATCTGCCACGCGATCTCGCGGTCAGACATTACAAGAGCGCTGATCGACCTAGCGCCCAGCCGTCGCATCGCTTCGAGCCGATGTCGGCCATTAGGGGTCCAAAAGCCACCGTTCGGTGCGACCACCGCGATGATTGGATCGAGGAATCGGCCAGTTTTGTCAATGACATCCGCCAATCGTTTGTGATGCGTATCCGACAGATCACGCTGAAACGGCGTCGGCTCGACAGCATCGACAGGAAGAATCGCTAAAAACACCGGATGGCCGCCCAGAGGCTCCTTGTAAGAGCCCACGACACAGCCGCCGGATTTCTCGATTGTTTCTGCGATCTCAGTCGACCCGGATTGATCCAACCGACATTCGGTTGGTTGCAGACCCTTTGTGCCAGGCTTGGCTTTCCTAGGCCGCCGACGAGCTGGTGCGCGCTTGACCATGTAAGCAATCCCTATTCTAGGGGCGAAGTGCCCCCGAGATCTGGGTCACATATCGGATGTTCAACGGGGATTTTCGCCGACAGTTTACCTGAGCAGGTGAAGGAGTGTGGCGTACCCACCTGCACCCAGGGAAGAAATAGGATGGCACCGCGTCTCCCAGCTCGCTCCGAATTTTCCGCCTTAGGAGCGCCGAGTTCGTACGAACCAACCAAGCAGAAACGGGCCAACTGTGCAGCCTTAGTCTATAAAAATGCCTTCAAAAGGGCCTTTGAATGCGTCCTACCTCGCTAGAACGCCGGCAAAACCATGGTTTTTGATTCTTACTAAATAAAGTGCCTCTCTCGTCCTTTCCCCCACCCGGCCCCCAGAAATGCGCCAGAATGCTCGTCTGCACCGCTACGGGGCATTTGCTAGACCCCTAAAACCCTGTTTCTATTGTTGACGAAGCAAAAACTTGCAGATTCGAAAAGATTCCGCCCACGGAAGGAAGAGTCCAGATACTATCAGCACGAAAGCACAAAAAGCGCACAGACATCATCCACTTTTGTAGTTTTGATGCTTTTGTGCGAGTGATACTTTCGTTGACATCTTCGGAGCTTAATCGTAAGAGGACTTCGAATGCCAGCGCAGGGGATTATCAGTACCCAGGGACGTTCTGATCGGTTCTTAAAATTCTCTACCCTACTCTACTTTTCAGCGGCTCACAAGGCGAGCGTCTTGATCCGTTATGACTGGATCTGCGGCGTTCTGACCATGGAACTACTACAGTTTTACTACAGTCGCCAATTAACAAGGTCCTTCTTGCCATGCCAACACTAAAGACATCAAACGTGGGGCAAGGGCGAAGAGCAAAACCGCGAGAATAGTGATTGCGATCTGCAGCGGAAGGGGCCATTGCAGATAGCGACTCGCATAGCCATTCACGATCCCTTTGCCGATAGACAGCCCGAGTGGTGTAAAAATGAGCAATGCTGGCACCAGAAGCAGGGAGACCGATAACACAACAGCTACCAGCAACCAAAATGTGTGTGGCTTGATGGGCATGTCCTGGAATTTCCCGAACATCCAGCGGTCGAAATGCTTGAGCCCGTCATCGGTCTTCACCGGATACGGAGTATCGCCGCTGCTGTGCTCGTTTCGAGTGTTGTTCTTTCTGGCTTTCTCGCGGCGCAACGCTGCATAGTATGTTGTGATGCCATTCCATGCCGCGGAGTAGAGAAAGCTCACCGTTTGCAGGAAGGAGATTTGGCCTTCTGTAAGCGGCGCCCAGTAGCTCTCGTAAATATGAGCCTCTATGGAATTCCCCTCCTGAGCTGGCAGGATAACTTCGACGCGCGAGAGTTCAGGAGCGTCGTCCGAAGATGTAAGGCGAACGCGCCGTACCTGTACCTCAAAGTCCTCTGCATTTTCTTCGTCAGGATGACGCTTCGAATGCTCCGTAATCAATGCCTGGCCGAGTGCACTTACCGTCTCAAACGGAACTTGCTGTCCCATCCCATGCGTTACAAGAAACGCAACTCGATGAGGCCGCTCAGCGCTCTCGCCTACGTCCCGGGTTGGCTGAAGAGCCTTTCCTGCCGCAAGAAGGCGATTTTCCTCTCCAACGAGCTCGCTGAGTTGTGACGCCGAACCGCTATCGACTGAGTCGTTGAAGATTGGTCTCGACCTTGTATCTGCGGCCGGACCTTCAGGAGTGGTAGCATTGATTTTGAAATCAGATCGAAGTGGCATGGCATTCTCCCCATTCGCGAACATCGTCAGACGTGGCGAGTTGCATTCTGTTCATCGAAGGCCGAGGAGCGATTGAGACTCATCGACTCTTGCTTTACTGGATCGTCAAGCTGGTAGCCATTCTCTTCGCCCTGCTCGCAAGTATTACGCTGACGACTGTTTGGGAAGAATGGGCGATTTGGAGGCAGAGTTCGCGCCCCGAGGGTATCGACTTCCTCGCATCGGTTCTGCGCACAAACTTGTATGTTCTGGTGCTGATTATGGCGGTTCCCGCTGTGCTGATTCTTCCCAAGAGGCTAAGATCCCGGGACTTTCTGGTCCAGAAACACCACCCAGTGGTTAGTCAAGAAGTCGCCTCGCCTCGCTAGCGGGGAATCAGCAACAACGCTGTGTGCAAGGCTCGGTACTTCGCGAAAAATCCCCATTGAACTTATTGACCCTGGAATCGCGAAGTCGCGACCTCAAGACGGAGCCAAATCCGTTTGAAAAGAGCGGTGAATCTATCACGTTTTTATCACGTCAGACCCTTTTTAAAGGCCTCTTCTCACTTTGCGACACCGACCAACTTATCCGCATCTCACTGAAAACAAAATGGCGGAAGCGTGTGCGAGTCGAACGTTTTCGAGTGTTGAAAACAAAGGGCGTCGCTGATTCTAAACCTACTTCTTCGACTCAAAATGTTAACTTCTAAAGGGTCTAGCGCACGGTCTAGCACATAACCAGCTCCAGCCGAGAAGCTGAAGGCGAGGGTTTGCTAATTTAACCTGCCCGTATCGTACACACCGGCCTTCCAGCATTCTGCTCAATTTAGCGCCGTGTCTGTTGCGCTGACAACACCGACTCTGGCGCGTAGCGTGCAGCAACCATGCAGCAGTTGCCCAACTGGGAATCTCACAGATGCCGTTTCTGTTGTGAAGTCCGGCTGACTCACTAAGCCACACCCATCCAACGCTTAAAGCGCGCGGCGTACCCATACTGATCTGAAGGTTCGGTACAACTTCGGTACAACCGTGGTCGGGAGAGAGGTTTGAACCATCGACCTTTGGGTTATGAGTGAGTAGAAAAACCTAATTCCAACGAGTTACACGGACAGAGACGAGCTTCAAAACACCCGCCGGAACCACACGGACACGCTAATCCTCCCTTAATGCTCCCGCGTCGTTTGGTCGAGAAATATAACGATCAGATCGTTGGGTCGGTTTCCCAAAGAGCGAGAGACAAATAAGCCCTCGTAGAGGCGAAAAGGTGCGTTGATCATGAGAACTGGTCTATCCTCTCATGGCCAGAACGCGCACTGGACTCTCGGTGGCATTGCTGTTCTTTCCTGGGGCAACAATGATGAGCGAACCGGTCTCAGGAAGTGCCGCCAGCCGCGACGTTCCCTCGACTACGTAGTTCCCGTGCAGAGCAATCTGGCGGCAGAGCTTGCGGTCGGAGCCCAGGCTGGCTGCAGTTTCGACAACGAAGCCACGCGTGTCGCGCGCATCCATGAGAAACTGAGCCGCGTCGGCTGACACAGGGAATGAATCTGAGGCGAGACGACGGGTAGTTCCAACGCGTCGAACTGCAACGATCGCTCCCAGTGGCACAGGTCCATGTTGGGCTTCCCAGTTGGCGACGTCATCGATAGAGATTTCTGCCGACGACGCATTCAATTCCATCACTACCAGCGGTCCGATCAAGCGGTCAGCCGGAATCTGTGCTGCGCCCCAGGTTCCAGGAAGCAGGGCGGCCGGGGAAATGATGCGTGTGCCCGACCTTGCCTCTGAGCCCGTCCTCGACAGCGTAGTGGCGGTCAGGTCTACGACTTGGGAATAGCGGTTCTGGGGAGGAGGCGCAGGACGCCGTACCGCAAAAACCAACATGGCCGGTACGAGCGTGTAAGCGATGATGAAATTTCTAAGTCGCATCTCAAATCTTAGCTTTTCAGTATCGTGTCGGGACAACCTTGCCCGCTGGTCTTCGGCCATGGACTATCTTGATTCGAAGCCAATGGCAAGAAACCTTGCCGATTGGATGCACCCGAAATTTCCAATTCGACTTTTGTGCAGCCGAACTCTCCAGCACTATTCGTCCAGGCTGGAAGATGTTTCTGATCAATCCGGTTACTGTGAATCCCGGAGGACGTAGCAGCAGGCATCAACAGGAGACTGAGTGCCCAGCGCAGCAGATTGGTGCTCCGGAAAAATGAACGTGTATCCAGTTCTGCGACGCCCAACGTAGTAACCCAACTAATTGGATGAGCAAACGCGCTGCCAAACTCTGGTTCCCCTTGCCGCAATTCTTAATTCGCGTGATTTCCAGTGCTGAAGAGCAGCTGTAGTGGCCTCAAGAAGTGGTGTGAAGCGAGCAAGGCGTTAAGGAAGCATTGATGCGTCCGTACAGGTCCGGGTGGCATTTTGAAGCTCGTACCTGTCGGCGCAACTCCTAGCCTATTGGTCATAAATGTAACGACCAGATCGTGGCTCGGTTTTCCCAAGGATCAAGGGAGGGAGCAAACTCTAGCCCACATTTCCCCAAGCGCGCGACGTCGAGCCTGCGGTGCATGCAACAACGGACTCTTCTCGCATTGCCTGTCGGCCTGAGCATGGCACGCCCCCGTGGCGGCGCGGTCCCGCGCCATTTCTTTGTCATGTGACGGCGCAAGTGTCAACTCGAGCGAACTCAGTTGACATCTTGCCATCCACTTAGACGCTGCTCGAACTCATTGCATCTCCTGTTTTCTCAAGGCTTTGAAACAAATCGCGCCAGATGCGGTTGATTTGGACAGCGTATTGCATTTTCTGTGACGAGGAGGAGCAGCCATGCGGGCGTTGATAGGGAGAGCTTTGGAGATACACCCGTTCCTGGGCCACGCGTCCGCTGAAGCCAGAAAGGTGCACCATGCCTGATCTCACTGCAAAACCAACCGTCTCCATTGTCGTTCCCTTCCACAACGAGGAGGGCAACGTCACCGAATTGTATGCTCAGCTGCACTCAGTGATGGAAGACGTTAGTTGGGAGTACCAGTTTGTTTTCGTGGACGATGGGAGCACAGACCTTACCTATAAACGACTCAGGGATCTTGCCGCCATCGACCCGGGTGTCACTGTTGTCCGGTTACGCCGAAACTTTGGTCAGACCGCGGCGCTGGCGGCCGGGTTTGCACACTGCAAATGTGAGTACGTGATTGCCATGGACGGCGACCTTCAGCATGATCCGGCGGAAATTCCCAAGTTCCTGGAGAAGCTCGAGGAGGGGTACGAAGTTGTCAGCGGCTGGCGCAAGCACCGCATTGACAACCTGTTGTTGCGGAAGATTCCTTCACGTTGTGCAAACTGGCTGATGGCCAAGCTCAGCGGCGTCAACATTCACGATTTTGGAACAACATTTAAGGCGTACCGTCGTGACCTGCTTTCTCAATTGCCGCTCTATGGAGAGATGCACCGATTTATACCAGCTTTAGCGTCTGGATACGGCGCCTCGATCTGTGAAATCCCCATACAAAACAAGCCCCGAAAGCACGGGATATCGCATTACAACTTGTCTCGCACCTTCCGGGTCATGTTCGATCTGCTCACCATCCGGTTTCTCCTTCGCTACATGTCGCGGCCGTTGCACTTCTTTGGCCGGCTCGGCCTGATCAACATGGGTGCGGGATCCGCCGTGGCGCTTTGGCTGCTGATGTGGAAGGTCCTCTATCGAACCAATGTCGTGGAACAACACGCACTGCTGCTGGTTTTTGCGGCAGTCCTGGTCCTGCTCGGCCTGCATTTGGTGGCACTCGGACTCCTCGGCGAATTGGGAGTCTGGCAGTACTTCAACCCGTCAGCGCGGAAACCATATTCCGTGTCTGAGGTCTTTGATGTGCAAGGAGCTGGTGGGATTGATATCGCGCCCGAGTGGCGGTCATGAACACGAAGGCGCTCGCGATTGAGCCAAAAGAGCCTGTGTTGAATGAGCTTCATAGTCATTCTTGGCGCTGGCATCGGGATGCCGCCATAGCGCTCCTGCTTGCGGTCCTGGCGTTTGCCGTTCGGTTCAATCACTTGGACTTTAACAGCCTGTCTGAGGACGAGTCGGCGAAGTGGGCGGCCGTTCAGGAATATCGTCACGGACACTTCGCGGGCGTCAACAGTGAGCATCCCATGATGCTGAAGGTGCTTGCCTGGGGCAGTCTGGCAGCGGGTGAGCGCTGGAACCGCCTGGCCTCGCTCCACAGCTGGCCGACGATGCGCCCCGAAGGCTGGCTTCGGTTTCCTAACGTTCTCTTTGGCGCAGCAACGGCGGCAATCCTTTTTCTGTTTTGTCGACGCCTGATGGGGGTTGTGGGGTCATTCGCAGCGGGCTTCTTCTGGGCAGTTTCGCCATTGGCGGTTGCATTGAATCGGCTTGCCAAAGAGGAAACGCCGCTCACCTGTTTCACTCTTCTGGCTTGTTACTTCTACTGCCGGGCCCAACAGGCGGATTCAGACGAAAGTGCACGCCGATGGTATGACCTGAGCGGCATGGGGTTTGGACTGGCTTTTGCGTCGCAATACATTCTTCACCTTCTTGGCTTGAATGCGCTGGCCTGGCTTCTTGCCGGAAGAATGGGACTCACTCGCAATCCTTCGCGGTTCAGCTACGGGCGATTCTTCCTCGTGATACTGCTCACCTTCATTCTGGTGAACCCGGTCGTTCTCTCTCCGAGCAACTTCACCGCTATCCTGCATTGGCTTCACCACGATGGCGTCATGCACAGTGGTTACGACTTCGACGGCACGCTCTATCTGAACTTTCCCTCGCGTCTGCTTGCTGGAACCCCCTGGACTTTCTACTTCTGGCTCCTCTTGATCAAGACCCCCATTCCAATACTGGCGGCCGTCATCGCCGGGAGCATCATGCTGCTGCGAGAGCGTCGGACCCTTGCATCCTGTTTTTTTCTTGCTTTTGGAGTACTGCAACTGGCCGGGCTTTCGGTTTCTGGTGCAAAGTGGGTTCGTTATTCACTCCCGGTGCTGCCATTTCTTTTTCTGGCTGGTGGTTATGGGGTGCAAGCGACCTGGGACCGCGTGACGCAAAAGAAAATGTCGCTAGCATTGGCTGGGCTGGCGGCCGCTACTCTGTTTGCCTTGCCGCTGCTTGAGTTGCGCTCGTGGTCGCCATATACCTCCTTCTATCTCAACGCAATTGGCGGAGGACAGAACAATATTGCGCGCCATTTTCCGCAAGATGAGGTTTCGGAGTTCGACACACGGGAAGTAGCGCAGCAGGTTTGTTCCAGCGCAGACACCGGCGCCCGGCTGGCTACCGCCAGGCCGATGAGCATGACCTATTACGTAGAGAACTGCGGTCGCACTGACATTCAGGTTGTGCCTCTTTACGACCGCCATTATCAGCCCCGGGAACAAGACATGATCATTCTTGAGCCGTCCCGACGATTCTTCGAAACACAAAAATTCTTCGACGTTCTCGGAAAATCCGACATGTTGCGCCGGGAAGTCCGCGTCGGGCCGGTTCTCGCAAGCACGATTTATCTTTTCGACTCATCCAAGCCACTAACAACGGGCCAGGAGCAATGGACGCTCACCCAGCTGCAGAAGTCACCGTCTGAACCCGAGACAAAGAGTCATACGTCAGACTTCGGGAGTATGAACACTGTTGTCGCCTTCCTCCGCTTCCCATGGAGCAAATGATGATTCCGTTTTCCCAAGGTTCTAACTTTCACGGAGGTCGGTTTCTGCCGACGTTGGCTTTGCTGGCTGCCGCTATTCCGGCGGTCGCGCAGCAGGTCACCGTGTCGACCCGTTTGAACGCCGATGAGGTCATGCAGCGCGTCGTGCAAATGAACGAACAGCGGGCTAACGCGCTCAAGACCTACACAAGTATTCGAAGCTACCATCTCGACTGTCACTGCCTATCGCACAAGACGGCAGACATGGTCGTACGGGCTGACTACGAGGCGCCGAATAAGAAGGTATTCACGGTCGTGTCGGAGAGCGGGTCGGGTACCGTTCGGAGTCGCGTATTTAAGAAGCTCCTTGAGGCCGAGCAGGAGTCCATGCGCGAAGAGAATCAGCAGCGTACGGCCATCACTCCTCAGAACTACACATTTGAACTCACTGATTACCAGACGATCGATGGGAAAGCGTTCTATGTGCTCGAGGCGCGGCCGCTGACTAGGAACAAGTTTCTCTTTCGAGGGCGCCTCTGGGTCGATGCCAATGCCTTTGCCATCGCACGAGTCGAGGGCGAGCCGGCAGTCAATCCCTCGTGGTGGACAGTGAAGACCGACTTCACACGACGCTATCAAGAAATCGGCAGCTTCTGGCTGCCCCAGTCAAACCAGAGCGAGACGAAGGTGCGCGTTTTTGGCACTGCCGTTCTGACTATCAAATATGGGGAATACCAAATCACGGAGGCTCACCACTCAAATACACCTCCCGATGTGGAGGAAAAGCCCTCGAATGGACAGTAACTCGACTTTGGCACCGAATCCACATAGCTGTTCATGGAAGGGAGAACACTACGCTTGAAACAGGATCACTCTGCTATGGCTACTTATAACGACAATCTATCGGGATCAGATCATTGCATTGCATGTGCGACGGCTTCAAGGCCACAGCTGCGAATTGATTCTTGGATGGTAACGCTTCTCGAGGACAAGAATGAACAGTGTTTCACATCTTTCAGCCAGCAAGAAGAGGATTTATTTCACGACTGCCTGGTTATATCAGGTGCGAGGTTACGACCGCTAAATCCCTGGGCAGCAGTTGGATCGGGGGCGCTGTTGTCGCTCCTCTTGCTGGCCCTAGTTGTCATTCCCCTGTTTCACACCGATGCGCTGCCCGCGCGGGAGAGATTGACGATGTTATATGTACCGCCGGCGGGCGCAGCTTCCAATGTCAGCAGGCTTTCAACGCCTACATCCACTTTCAGAAACACCCCGACAAAGATGAGTGTTCCTAGTGCAGTGCATGCGACCCAAGAGGCACCTTCGCCTCCGGTGGATACTGCGGGCGGACTGGTTGGGGGAGTTCCTGGCGGAGTCGTCGGCGGAATTCCTGGTGGAGTACTTGGCGAAGTGCTGCGTAACGGGGGCAATGCGGCCACACTTGCGAAAACTCCCGCCCCGACGCCAAAGAGAATTCGCGTCCCCGCCCAAGTAGCCGAGGCGAACCTCATCCACGATGTTGCGCCGCAATATCCGCCTGAGGCCGGGCGGGAACGGATTGAAGGAACCGTAGTGCTGATGGCTGTGATCGGCAAGGATGGCGTCGTGCGCGATGTGCGAGTCGAGAGCGGGTTGCCACTGCTGGCACAGGCCGCCATCGAAGCAGTAAAGCAATGGCGCTACAAACCGTATCTGTTGAATGGAGAACCGGTTGAAGTCGACTCCCACATCACAATTAATTTCACACTCTCATGAAGTTAGGGATATTAATAATGCACAACGATACATTCGCGAAACCTAACCGGCCTTTGAACATGCTCTCGAAACCGAGACACTTCTTTTTGCTGATTGCCCTGACTGGAATCGTATTTGTAGGATCCGTTGCGGCACAATCCATCGTAGCTGCCAACCCAAATTCAGGAACTGTCCTCGGTCGGGTGCTCGATGTCAACGAAGATCCAGTTGCCAATGCTACCGTAGCGCTTCAAAGGCCCGATGCCGATCATGCCACCATTGTGACGATGGACGACGGCTCCTTTGCATTTCACGATCTCACGCCAGGAATTGCCTATGAGATCACCGTCACAGCCCAAGGATATGGAGACTGGAGCTCGTCAGTTACCGTCGAACCCGGGCAGGACAAAACTCTAACCGACATCAAACTCCGAATTGTGGCTGCGCACCGGGCGGTTACTGTGACTTATTCCGCGAAGGAGGTTGCTGCCCAGCAGCTCAAGGCGGAAGAGCAGCAGCGCGTTCTCGGTTTTATACCGAACATTTATGTAACTTACGAACCTCACCCCGAGCCCCTCACCGCTGCGATGAAGTTTCACCTGGCCTACAAAGGCCTCACCCACCCAACTTTCTTCGCGTTCGAAGGTTTATGGGCCGGAGTCGAGCAGGCAGCTCATATGACCGATTATCCGCAAGGTGCGAGAGGATATGCCCAGCGGTTCGGTGCTAACCTCGCCAGCGGCTCAAGTGAAGCCTTATTTGGCAACGCTATTCTGCCTTCGCTCCTGCATCAGGACCCTCGGTATTTCTATCGGGGTTCCGGGACAAAGAAGTCTCGGGCTTGGCACGCCATTTTAGCTCCCTTGGTCTGCCAGGGAGATAATGGGAACTCGCAGCCGAATTATTCTCAGATGGGGGGCAGTTTGATTTCAGCTGCGCTTTCCAATACCTACTACCCGGATTCGGAACGCGGTCCCGGGCTTGTATTCAGAAACTTCGGGACCAGCATGGGCCTCCACGTTGCCCTCGGTCTGGCCCAAGAGTTCTTGCTGGGCAAATTCACAAGCAGAGGTAAGCACTAGTTTCGGTTGGCTTGGAGAAGTTTCGGAGACCTCGAGCTGGTCAATCTCTCTGACTCGCCGCAATGCATCTTTTGCTGCGGACTCACGACAGCGGCGGCGAAAGTTCCCCAAGCTTTAACGTCGGCTCGATTCAGAGCGGTTTAGACAAGCCTTGGATTTCTACTCTTCCCGCGAGAGGGAAAAAGAGCTCAATAATTAAAGATGACGAGGAAGACTTGAAGCCAGGTAGGCAGGAAACCGCGCAGCGTGTTCCAATCGCAAAAAAGATTGGACTGATTGGTTTGGTCGCCGCCTCGCTCCTGCTCTGCTCTGCCCGGTCTTTTGAGCCGGCGACGAGACTGTATCGGGCCAAGCCGGAGGACGTCCCGCCCTGGGCCGAGCAGGGGAATTTTCGTTTCATTCGGCTGGACGGCGGACGAATCGAAAGCTGGAAGGCTGAGCGGACCTGGTGGGGCAAAAAGTTTAGCGCCGAAGAGAAGGATGCGCTAACCCATATCTATGACCGCGATTTCGATCAAATGCTCGCCTTGCTCAAGCAAGCGGACTTCAACTGGATCTGGGTCACCTGGAGCAACGGCTGGTCGTTCGCGGAAGAGGACGAGAACCGGGAGAACCTAAAAGAGCTAATCGCGCGCTGCCACAAGAACGGCATCCATGTATCCGCTTACCTGTCCGCTTCCAACATGTTCCGCAAGAGCGCTTATCGCGACGATCCGGAAACGAAGAATTACGGATTGTGGATGCACGGCATCCCTATGTTCTACGCTGGCCCAAGCAAGAGCGATCTGCAAATCTCCTGGGGCCGTCGGCTGGCGGACGCGCGCAAACCCGGCTGGCGCGCCTATCTCTTGAAGAAGGCTGAGCTGGCGGTGGATGCGGGAGTCGACGCGATCGTGTGGGATAACATGATCGGTTACAACGACGGCTTGGCCCAGTTGCTTGATGACACCCACCGAATGGCGGAGCGCAAGGCGCAGGAGACCGGCCGGCCCAAGGTCATGGTGGAAGCAAATATCCATATTGCGCCGGACCGCTTTGCGATGAATGACATCAACGAGCTGATCTGGGAGGAGGACGGCAAGGACACTCCGGGGGTATGGAACGGTCATTGGCAGGTGGGCAACGCGCGCAAGATCAAATTCTTGAGTGGTGAGAAGCAGCTTTGGCAGCCCCTCAAGTATGAGAACGATCTCTATCACTGCGGCCCGCGCGAGCGCTGTATCCCCAGCCCAGCCGAGCAGAAGCTTTCGATCGCCGAGGCCTACACGTTCGGCGCGGCTACCTCACGCAACATCGAGGGCCGGTTCCTCGGCGCGCTGATTAAGGGCGAGCCAGAAGCCCTGGAGGCCTGGACGGCCATCGCTCAATACAATCATTTCCTGGCCGAACATCGGGAACTGTATCACCAAGTAGTGCCGGTGGCTCAGATCGCCTTGATGTCCGCAGGGCCGCAGAACGCGCTGGCTGACGAATTCCTCAAGCAGAGCGTCTTTTTCGAGACCAAGGTGCTCGCGCACCTGGACAAGGGAGTCCCCCTGGACCGATTCAAGGTGCTGGTGGTGCCGGCAAACCTGCCCAAGCTCAGCGCCGAGCAAGAGGCTCGATTCAATACCTTCACCGCCAATGGAGGGGTGATCATCAGGGACGGAAAGGCTAGGCCGGGGATTGCGGCACGCGCCGAATCCGCGGCGGCAGGACCTCGCCTCAGCTTGGAGCCGCACGGTTACGTGCTGGGCCAGTTGACTCGGAAACCCGACGGTCGGACTTTGATCCTGCACTTGCTCAACTATGATCACCAGGCCCCGGCAGAGAACGTTAAAGTCCAGCTCGAGTTGAGCGGAGTGGTCCATGACCTGAGCCGCTTGGAGTTGAAAGTTCTTTCGCCAGACGACACCCAACCTCAGTTGGCTGGCGTCTCTCTGCACGGAAGCACCATCGAGTTCACTTTGCGCCGGATCGAGCACTATACTGTGGTGACTTTCTCGGACAGGACGGGACCGTAGTTTATCGAACACCGCCGGCTTCCTGTATCACCTCCTGCTGTTTCCAGGGTACCTTCTTGATTTCCCGCCATTCCGTGTCATCGCTCCGCTACACCTGGCCTGAGCGAGCATAAGGATGTTCCAAAACCAGGGCAGCCGAGGCAAGCACAAGCGATATCCATATCGTGTCGGCGACAAGTAAATGCAGGATCTGGAGCCAAACAGGAGCGAGTAGTAATACATTCAGCATCCCAATCCCGATTTCGGTGAACAGAAGGATGATAAGGGCGATCGAGGCGCGCGACTGGGACATTCGCAGTGACGCGTTCTTGAGCACGACCCAGGTAACGTAAATTCCGGCAATGACTGCCAGGACGGGATGAAGTAGTCGAAAATGCAAGAGACCAGGGCTGTCGGCAGTAAAGTCCTGTAATACCGACGCCCGGAGCGATGTTGCGGGGAAAAGTGTATCGCCGAGGGCGGCCATGGTACCGGTCATGCCAATGGCCAGCACCGCGAGCAAGCCAACAGCAGCAGCACTCACCTCTGTGCGTTTTTGGATCAATGTGAAATGTTTGCTGTCACTCTGAAGCCAAGCTGCTGTCAATGCAAGCGTCCCGAGCAACAGAAGAGTGTTGCCAAAATGCAAACAGAGAAAGAGGGTTCGCCCGGCAGATTGGTCCTGGGCCACGTGACCTAACAATACAAGAGCAGCTCCCAATAGAGCTTCGTTTGCCAGAAAAGCAGCAGCCAAGATCGCCGAGTATCGCGCCCAGTTGCGTTTTGACGTAGCGCGCCAGCACCAGAGTACGAGAGTAGCAACCATGAGCAGCGCGACACCGCTTGTCATCCGGTGTGTGAATTCAATAATTGTTTGCGCCTTGGCGCTCGTCCCCAGAACACTGCCGCCACAGGCAGGCCATCTATTTCCACAACCTGCCCCCGAGCCCGTGG
>Ga0306924_10001518_pt1 | contig 21296 bp, 15 predicted proteins | sample sta12Can44000111_FD_203756 | JGI IMG/M metagenome (GOLD analysis project Ga0306924, IMG submission 203756) | Lab enrichment of tropical soil microbial communities from Luquillo Experimental Forest, Puerto Rico - statanox.12C.anox.44.000.111 (v2)... | ecosystem: Environmental > Terrestrial >...
CGGCGCGGCCGGCCGCCCGCCGGTCGGGATTGTCGGTCATGCTCGCCGGGGCCGGGGGCTCGTAGAGCGCGAAGACGTCGGTCACCAGGCCGCCGCGGGCCAGCTCCCCGCGCAGCCGCACCCGTCGCTGCGGCTTGCGGGCGCGGGGAGGGGTGTGCCATCCGACGTCGACCGACGCCGTTTCGGCGATGAAAACGTCCGTGTCGTAGGCCCATTCGTCGACGGGGAAGTTCAGCCGGTCGAAATGCGCCCACCAGAAGGGTTTGTCCTCGCGCCGGTGGTAGCCGCGCGCCGCGGCCACCAGCGCCACCGCCGTCTGCTCCGTCGTGCGATGGCCTATGCCGGCCTCGCCGGTGAATGTCGAGAGCGTCTTCGCCAGCCGGTCACGGTCCTCGACGGTGTTGCCCTCCGGAACCGGTTGGGCGCCAACGGGTACGACGCCAGCCTCGTAGGCGCGCAGCATCAGCCAGTTGCGCAGTTCTCGAGTGGACCGGCAGTCGTAGTGGTTGTAGTCCTCGACCTCCTTGAGCACGGATGCGACCTCGTCGAAGCGGCCGGCGTCCTGCAGTTCGCAGAAGCGCGCGTAGGAGGTGATCGACTCGGTGGCCGTGGTCACGTCACCGGCGCGCAGCTGCGCGCCCATGTAGAGCGGCTCGAGCGCCTTGAGGCCGAACGACTCGGCGCCCACGCGAATGCTCTTGCGCACCAAGGGGTACAGGTCAACGAGCGTTCCGCTGCGCAGCAGTTCGTCGACCTCGTCCTCACCGACCCCGTATCGCCCGGCGAGCCTGAGCAGCGCGGTCTTTTCGTAGGGCGCGTAGTGGTAGATGTGCATGTTGGGACGGCGTTTGCGCCGCTTGGCCACCATAGCCAGGAAATCGATGAGCGCCTTGCGTTCCTCCACTCGGTTGTGCGCCCACAGCGGGTGAAAGTTCCCGCGGGCTTCCAGGACGCCGAACAGATATTCCAGTCCCCAGTCGCGGCCGTCGGCCGTCCACAACGGGTCGCCTTCGAAGTCGAAGAACAGGTCACCGGGGTCCGGATCGGGCAGCAGTGTCAGCGGCTGCGGGTCGACGATCTCGAACTGCGGAACGCCGGTATCGCGTTGGCGGACTTGCAGTGTGGCCTGCGCGGTCAGTTTCCCGAGAGTGCTGGGCGCCAGATCCGGCACCGGCCCGGTATGGTCGGCAAGCTCGGCGACAGTCGTGATTCCGGCGTCGATTAGCTTGTCCCGCTGGGTCACTCGCATGCCGGCGACCAACAGCAGGTCGTCGGTCGCGCGCAACTGCTCGGCGCACAGCGGGCAACGAAAACACGCTGCGACCCCCTCGTCTTCCCAGCGCACCGCGGATCCCGCGGCGTGGTGCTCGTCGAGCAGGCGCTCCAAAAGCGCTCGCTGGGAACGGTAAACCGGGATCAGGTCGTCGACCCGGTAGCGCACGACGGTGCCGTCGCCCAGCTCTAACTCGGCCTCGGGCGCCACCGGGACACCCGAGCCGGCCAACGCGTCGGCGTAGGCGGCCAGCTGCAACAACGCGGTGACCTTGGGCGAGCGCGCCAGCTTGGTGTCGGTGACGCGGTAGTGCTCGCCGTCGAGAACCAGGAAGTCGGCGAACCCAACGAAGCGGCCGTCGAACATCGCGGCCTGATACACCACCGGGGCGCGGTCGGCGATGGCGCGCCGCGTCGCCTCGGCGGCCGCCGCCAGCCCGGCGGGCGTGTATGCCGGACGGCCGATGACCGCAATGGCGTCCCCGAACTCGTCGCGCAGTTTGTCGAGTCGGCGCCGTTCGTGCTCGGTGCCCAGAGCGGCCGTTCGCGCGAGCAACTCGTCTTCGACGGAAACGACGGGGCCCCAACCGAGTTTCGCGTCGAAATCCCTTAACAGGGCGTACTCGCACCGGGCCGCAGCCGCCAGATCCGACGCGCTGTAGACGATGCTGTCGCCGGTGATGAACACAGCAGCAACTGTAGGGGAGGTGTCCGACACGACTCGGTGCGTCCGACGGGCCGGCGACCCGGTAACTTCGGCGACGTGATTACTGGGGCTTTCCTCGCCGAAGCGGCTTCGGTGGTGGATAACAAGCTCTGCGTGTCGGGCGGCGTGCTGTCCGGGTTTCGGGTCGGGCCCGAGCGGATAGCTCAGTTTGTGCTTGTGGTGCTGACGCAGGCGGAGACCGATTGTCCGGTCCGGCTAGTCGATGTGGAGATCAGGCCACCGACGGATGACGAGCCGCTGAACATCGAGTTCGAGCTGCCGGACGCCGCCGCCGGCGGTGAGATCGGATTCGCTTTCTTCGAAATAGAGGTACGCCTGCCTTCTAATGGCCGTTGGGTGCTTTTGGTGACTGGCGGCGCTGGAACGTTCTCCTTGCCGCTAGAGGTGAGTGGCTGACGCCGCTTGCTCGCGCCGGTGAACGCGCAGCGAGTTGTAGGCCAGACTCATAGCGGCAGGGTCCCCCGGCTGTGCGCGCGGCGACCTGAAGGGTGGGCGGCGTAGCTGAGCGAGTCTGCGCCTAGAATTTGCTGCGGCCGGCACCGGCTTGTTTCCTGGGCCCGGGGGTAGTCCGCTCGGCTTCGCGATAATTCGGCGGTGTGTCGGTAGGCACGCCTGACGAACGAATGTGCACATTGTGATTGCTGCGCGGGCTTCGTATCGACCAGTTTCGGCGCTCCCAGTCAGGACAGCTAGCACCGGCTGACACCGGCGTCGCTGGCCGGGGGTGGCCACGACGGCCCCGGAAGCGACAACAGGAGCACCGGCGAGCCGGGGCAACTGCGCCACCGTCGGCAACGCCGTCAGCGTGCCTTGCGCCGAGGCGACCTAGGCACTGCACCCGGCGGCACTCACGGCACCCGTGACTGACTCACGACAGGTGGTAGCGGCAGCCATCGCGGCGCTGAGATTCGTAGCCTCGTCTAAAGGTTTCTTTGACTCCATGCCGATACGGTGAGCCCGGGAAAGCACCGGCGGCTTATTGGGCGCGTACAAACTGAGCTGTATCGGGTCGTAACATCGGTTCTATTTTTAGACATTTGCCGAATGGTGTTTTGTCGGCTGGTGTTTAACTACAGTTAGGACGCAGTTCACGCAGGCATGCTAAACGCGGTCAGTGACTCTCGCCACGCGCGTTGACCGCCCGTATCCTTTTGTGCCCGAGGTGTTTACGCGATGGAAACCGAATCGACGTCCGCGGTGTCCCGCTGAACCTGGATCGATCCAAGTTGCGAAGTTGCGGTGAAAATATGAGCGGGCGCGCGTAATGTACCGGAATTGTCGTAAGAATTTCCTCTGAGTCCCTCGCCGTGCCCTTGTGATGCCCTAGTGACGGGAGCCCGCAGATGTCCTCGTTCGTGATCGCTTCGCCTGATGTTTTCGCCACCACGTCCCAGGATTTGGCCGGGATCGGGTCGGCGCTTAGGTCGGCCAATCTGGCGGCCGCCCCGTCGACAACGTCGGTGGCGGCCGCGGCCGGCGACGAGGTGTCGGCGGCGATCTCGGCCGTGTTTGGCGCCCATGGCGCGGAGTATCAGGCGCTGAGCGCGCAGGTGGCGAAGTTTCATGACGAGTTTGTGCAAACGTTGAGCGGCGGTGGGTTGAAATATGCGGCCGCCGAGGCGGCCAACGCGTCGCCGCTGCAAGGCCTGGCGGCCGCGAACCCGAACCAAGGCGTCCTGGGTGTGATCAACCGGCCCTTCGAGTTGTTGTTGCCGCAGGGGCGCCCGCTGATCGGCAGCGGCACCAATGGTGCGCCGGGCACCGGGCAGCCCGGTGGGCCGGGCGGGCTGTTGGTCGGCAACGGCGGTGACGGTGGGTCGGGGGCGGCCGGTAAGGCCGGCGGGCGGGGCGGCAATGCCGGTCTGGTCGGTAATGGCGGGATGGGCGGTGCCGGCGGGGCCGGCGCCAACGGCACCGCCGGGAAGGCCGGAGGTGACGGCGGGCGCGGCGGTCAGGGCGGCTGGCTGGGCGGCTTAGGCGGGGTCGGCGGCGTCGGCGGTGCCGGCGGGAACGGGAGCCCGGGCGCCGGCGGTGCCGGCGGGCGTGGCGGGCATGGTGGCGACGACCGGGCGTATTTCTTGTTCGCCGCGGGCGATGGCGGGGCCGGCGGGGCTGGCGGGGTCGGCGCTACTTTGGGCGGGGCCGGCGGGCCCGGCGGCCAGGGCGGCATGGCCTACGGGCTGGGCAGTGCGGGCGGGAATGGCGGTCACGGCGGCAACGGCGGTCACGGCGGCATTGGCGGCATTGGCGGCTTGGGCGGCCCGGGCGGGGGCGGCGGATTACTCGGTCGCAACGGGCTGATGGGCGCCCCGGGCTCGCACGGGTAACGGGTAATGGTGGTGACTGTGGGGCCAGTGGTGCGGCAACGACGGCCGCCCATCCCGGCCTTACCGGTGGCCAGGGCGGCCAGGTAACTCGGGTCACGTCGACGGCGCGGCCGGCTCGGCCGTCACATCCAGCGGCGATGGCAGCGCTGGCCAGCCCTAACCCCGACTCGTTTCGGCGGCGACGACGGTTCCCGATCGGCTGGCTGGCTCAGCCGCGGGCGTTACCGATCAGCTCGACGCCGTTGCCGTTCCAGCGGAACTTCACCGTGGTCGTCAAACCGATGCCGCTGGGATATGTCAAAGCGACTGTGTCGCCGGTGGTTTGGGACGCATCGACGCCGTTGAACCCGTAGGTGTCGGGCACCCCCTGCGGGATGAACTGGCCGAGATGGAACATCACCGCCCGCGTCGTGGGGCTAGCGGCGTTCGTGTTGGCCTTGATGATGACTGCCGACAGCTGGGCGCACTCGTTGTAGTTGCCGGCCAGCGGCTCGGGGTTCCAGGGCTGTTGGCTGCGCGGATCGCGGGGCAGCTCGGTGACCACCTTCGCGATGGTGGGCGCGCCGAGATTGACCGCGCATGGATCGGGTGGTGCGGCGCTGACGGGCGGGGCGGCGACCCCGGACGTCGGGCTCGGTGTCGCGGGGGCGGTGATCGACGCAGTCGACGTCGTGGTGGCCTGTGGCGTCTTGGCGACCGTGGAATCCCCCGAACCGCAGCCGGTCAACGTCGCTGCGACCAAGACAAGCGCCGTCAAGGGCTCTCCACGCCGGGCTAGCGACCACACATCGCGCACCGTACCGAAATCCCGTCCCTTGGTGCGGCAGGCTCGGCCGCGCGCCGCGCACCCGCTTCGCGATCGCCACTAGACTTCATGCACGATGACCCTCCCGGACAGCTCGCCTGAGGCTGCCTCTACCACGTTCGCCGACCTGCAGATTCACCCTGCGGTGCTGCGGGCGACGGCCGACGTCGGCTACGAGTCGCCGACGGCTATCCAGGCGGCGACGATTCCAGCGCTGATGGCCGGTTCCGACGTGGTGGGACTGGCGCAGACCGGCACCGGCAAGACCGCGGCTTTCGCGATCCCGATCCTGTCCAAGATCGACGTCACCAGCACAGCGACCCAGGCGCTGGTGCTCGCGCCCACCCGCGAGCTGGCCCTGCAGGTGGCCGAGGCGTTCAGCCGCTACGGGGCGCACCTGCCGAAGATCAACGTCCTGCCCATCTACGGCGGGTCGTCCTACGGCGTGCAGCTGGCCGGGCTGCGACGCGGCGCGCAGGTGGTGGTCGGCACCCCCGGCCGGGTCATCGACCACCTCGAACGCGGGACGCTGGACCTGTCGCGGGTGGACTACCTGGTGCTCGACGAGGCCGACGAGATGCTCACCATGGGCTTCGCCGAGGACGTCGAGCGCATCCTGTCCGAAACACCGGAATACAAACAGGTGGCCCTGTTCTCGGCGACCATGCCGCCGGCGATCCGCAAGCTCACAAAAAAGTACCTGCACGACCCGGTTGAAATCACCGCGAAATCGAAAACCGCCACCGCCGAGAACATTTCGCAGCGTTACATTCAGGTCTTCGGGCCACGCAAGATGGAGGCGCTGACCCGCCTCCTCGAGGTTGAGCCGTTCGAGGCGATGATCGTCTTCGTTCGCACCAAGCAGGCCACCGAGGAGGTCGCCGAAAGACTAAGGGCGCGAGGGTTTTCCGCGGCCGCCATCAACGGCGACATCCCGCAGGCGCAGCGGGAAAGAACCATTGCCGCGCTTAAAAACGGCGGCTCCAAAGGCATCGACATCCTGGTCGCCACCGACGTGGCCGCGCGCGGGCTGGACGTCGACCGGATATCGCACGTGCTCAACTACGACATTCCCCACGACACCGAGTCCTACGTCCATCGCATCGGACGCACCGGCAGGGCCGGGCGTTCGGGCACCGCGGTGCTGTTCGTCTCCCCGCGGGAACGCCACCTGCTCAAGGCGATCGAGAAGGCGACGCGGCAAACGCTCACCGAAGCCGAATTGCCCACCGTCGAGGACGTCAACGCCCAGCGCATAACGAAATTCGCCGATTCCATCACCGACGCCCTCGGCGGTCCGGGAATCGAGCTGTTCCGCAAGTTGGTCGAGGACTACGAACGCGAGCACGACGTCCCGATGGCCGACATCGCCGCGGCGCTGGCGTTGCAGTCCCGCGACGGCGAGGCCTTCCTGATGGCACCCGAACCGCCACCCGAACGGCGCGAACGTCGGGAACGTCCCGAAAGGCCTTACGAAAGAACAAGGCAAACAAGGCCATTCACCACCTACCGGATCTCCGTGGGCAAACGTCACAAGATCGGTCCCGGCGCGATCGTCGGCGCCATCGCCAACGAGGGGGGGCTGCATCGCAGCGATTTCGGCCACATCGCCATCGGCCCGGACTTCTCGCTGGTGGAACTGCCGGCCAAACTTCCGAGGGCGACGTTGAAAAAACTTGAGCAGACCCGCATCTCGGGCGTGCTGATCGACCTGCGTCCGGACCGGTCACCCATCAAGGCCAAGCCACGCGGGAAACACGCCGGATGACCCTTTCCGAGGAAAGAGACGCCCAGGGCGGACTGGAGCAGGTCTCCCACGTGGACCGGGTCGCGTCGCTGACCGGAATCCGCGCGGTCGCCGCCCTGCTCGTCGTCGGCACCCACGCGGCCTACACCACCGGCAAATACGTCCACGGCTATTGGGGCCTGGTCGGTGCCCGCCTGGAGATCGGCGTGCCGATCTTCTTCGTGCTGTCCGGTTTCCTGCTGTTCCGCCCCTGGGTGAAGTCGGCCGCCACCGGGGCCCCGCCGCCGTCGCTGAGTCGCTATGCGCGGCACCGGGTTCGGCGCATCATGCCCGCCTACGTGGTCACCGTGCTGTTCGCCTACGTGCTGTACCACTTCCGCGAGGCGGGACCCAACCCTGGGCACTCCTGGCTGGGACTGGCCCGCAACCTGACGCTGACGCAGATCTACTGCAACGGCTACCTCGGCAAGTACCTACACCAAGGCCTGACCCAGATGTGGAGCCTGGCCGTCGAGGCCGCGTTTTACGTGGCGCTGCCGCTGTTGGCCTACGTGCTGCTGGTGCTGATCTGCCGGCGGCGCTGGCAGCCGAAGTTAATGCTCGGCGCCCTGGCGGGGATGGCGCTGATCAGCCCGGCATGGTTGGTCCTCGTGCACACCGATCACTGGTTTCCCGACGGCGCGCGGCTGTGGTTGCCCACCTACCTGGCCTGGTTCCTGGCCGGCATGGCGCTGGCCGTGCTGCAGGCGATGGGTGTGCGGTGCTACGCGTTCATGGCCCTACCGCTGGCGACCATCAGCTTTTTCATCGTCTCCACACCCATCGGGGGCGCGCCGACCACGTCGCCCGCATCGATGACCGAGGCGCTCGTTAAGACGTGTTTCTATGCCGCGATCGCCGCACTTGCGGTGGCACCGCTGGCCCTCGGCGACCAGGGCTGGTATTACCGGCTGCTGGCCACCCGGCCGATGGTGTGGCTGGGGGAGATCTCCTACGAGATCTTCCTGATTCATCTGATAACAATGGAATTCGCGATGGACTACGTGGTTGGCTACCACGTCTACACCGGCTCGATGCTGAACCTTTTCATCGCGACGCTGGTGCTGACGATTCCCTTGGCCTGGCTGCTACACCGTTTCACGCGCGTGCGGGACTGAGCCGCGAGCCCAGGTCACCGGCCGACGGTTTGCCCACCTCACAGCGATTCGGGTGCGCCGCTGCAACCGCGGCCAGTTGTCGCTGTGAGGCGGGCACTACGGCTAATGGTCCTGCCGGGAGGCTGCGGTGGCAGATGTGACGAACCAAGCTGGCGTCACGATCGGCACGACGAACTCCTCGATCATCGCCCGCTCGTCGGCCTCGTCGTGGCCGGGGTACATCAGCAGCGACGTCAGCACCCGCACCAACCAACGGGCCCGGCGCTCCACGACGGCGGGATCTTCGGGACCAAGCGAGTTGACGAAAGACGCCGCCAGCGCGGTAATCACCTCGGACCGCCCGGCCAGCTCGCCGCCGATCGGCAGGCGGGTGACGGCAAACCACGATGACAATGCCGGGCTTTCGCGCACCATCCGCAACGCGGCGGTCATGCTCGCGATCACCCGTTCGCGCGGGTCGCCAACCCCGTCGATCTGCTCGCTGATCGCGCGGCCGAGCCGTCGCGTCTCGCGGTGCACGTAAGCGGTCCACAGCGCCTCACGACTCTCGAAGTACCGATACAGCGTCGCGCGCGAACAGCCTGCGGCCCTGGCGATTTCGTTCATGCCGACAGAAGCCTGGTCGCGCTCGGTGTAGAGCTCCTCCGCGGCGTCGAGGATCCGGTCCGCCGCCACCTCGGAGCGGCGCGAGGCCAGCCAGTCGTTACCGGGCATCAGGAGACCACCCGGATCGGCACCGACAGCGGCCGCCGCACGTAACTGCCGCCCGACCAGACGATCGCGGACTCGTCGACCTCGAACCCCGGGCAGCGGGCCAGCAGTTCGGTCAGCGCGACCCGCGACTGCATCCGGGCCGCGGCCGCGCCCAGGCAGTGGTGTGCCCCGTGACTGAACGTCAGGATGTTGCGCGGGCTTCGGGTCACGTCGAGTTCGCCGGCGTCCGGCCCGTATTGGCGTTCGTCTCGGTTGGCCGACCCGTACAGCAGCAACACCCTACGTCCGGCCGGGATGGTGGTGTCGCCAATGCTGGCGTCGCGGGTGACGGTGCGCGCCAATCCCTGGGCGGGCGAGGTCAGCCGCAGCAGTTCGTCGACCGCGTCGGGAATCAGCCCAGGCTCATCGACCAGCCGCTGCCGCTGATCGGGGCGTTCGTGCAGCAAAGGCATTGAGCCGCCCAGCATTCCGGTGACGGTGTCGTTGCCGCCGGTGACCATCGTAAACGTGAACCCCAGAATCGACAGCGTGCCGGAAATATCGCCGTCGGCGCCGACCCCCGCGGCGACCAGGTGGGAGATGGTGTCATCCTCGGGTTCGGTTCGCCGGCGCTCGATCAGCCCGGTGAAGTACGCCATCATCGACCCTACCGCGTCGCCGACCGTCTCCAGTGCGCCGGCGACGCCGCCCTCGGCGGTGTTGGCCGCGACGATGGCCTGGGTCCAGCCGTCGAACTGCACCCGGTCTTCCTCGGGCACGCCGAGATAGTGCGCGACGACCATCGACGGCAGCGGCTTGAACAGTTCGGTGACGATGTCGCCGCCGCCGTTCGCGCGCAACCCCTCGATGCGCTCGACGACGAATTCCCGAACCTTGGGTTCCACCGCCTCGACCTGCCGCGGCGTGAAGCCGCGCGACACCAGCTTGCGAAACTCGGTGTGCACCGGAGGATCCTGCATCACGAACGGCGGGTTATCTTGCAGCCCAATCATTTCCAGGTCGCCGTAATTGACGGTCAAGCCCTGAGCGGAGGAGAACGTCTCATGGTCGCGAGCCGCCGCCCAGACGTCGGCGTGCCGGGACAGCACGTAGTAATCGTGGTCGGGCCTGCCTTCGGGGACGACGTGATGCACCGGGTCGTGGTCGCGCAGCGCGCGGTACATCGGCCAGGGATTGGGCCAAGTCTCGGCGGTGGCGAGCCGGAACTCGTGAGACATTACGCTCGGCATGTCTTAGTTTTAAGACATACAGCTGGGTCTGTCAACTGCCGAATGTGCGGCCAGCGGCACGTTCGAGACCGAGTGTGCGGCCAGCCGCACTCTCGAGCGGGCCGAATAGAAGGGATCAGATCGCCGAGCCGGGGTTCAGGATGCCCAGCGGGTCCAATGCTTGCTTGATGCGCCGGTTGAGGTCCATCGCCTCGGGCCCGAGATAGCCGTCCAGCCAGGGCCGCTTCAACCGACCGACGCCGTGCTCTCCGGTGATCGTGCCGCCCAGGCCGACGGCCAGGTCCATGATCTCGCCGAACGCGACATGGGCGCGCTCGGTCATCGCGGCATCGGCGGGGTCGTAGACGATCAGCGGGTGGGTGTTGCCGTCGCCGGCGTGGGCGATCACCGAGATCATCAGGTCGCGTTCAGAGGCGATGCGCTCGATCCCGGTGACCAGCTTGCCCAGCGCCGGCAGCGGCACCCCGACGTCTTCCAGCAACAGCGACCCCTTGGCCTCTACCGCCGGGATGCAGAACCGGCGGGCGGCCACAAAGGCCTCGCCCTCGTCGGGATCGTCGGTCGAAAACACCTCCGTCGCACCGTTTTCCGCGAACACCGCGGCAATCACCTCGGCGTCTTCCCCGGACGCCCGCCCGCGCTCGTCGGACCCGGCCACCAGCATCGCGGCCGCCCCGCGGTCGAGGTCCATCCGCAAGGTGTCCTCGACGGCGTTGATCGCCACGGAATCCATGAACTCCAGCATCGAGGGCCGAAGCCGCGCAACGACTCCCAGCACAGCGTCGACCGCCGCCGTAACCGACCCGAACGAAGCCACCACCACGCTCGACGTGTTCTGCGCGGGCAGCAGCCGCAGCGTCACCTCGGTGATGACGCCCAGTGTGCCCTCGCTGCCGACGAACAGCTTGCTCAGCGAAAGCCCCGCGACGTCCTTGAGCCGTGGCCCGCCCAGCCGCACCGCGGTGCCGTCGGCCAGCACCACCTGCATGCCCAGCACGTAATCGGTGGTGACGCCGTATTTCACGCAGCACAACCCGCCGGCGTTGGTGGCGATGTTGCCCCCGATGCTGCAGATCTCGAACGACGATGGATCGGGCGGATACCACAGCCCGTACGAGGCGGCGGCCTTCTTCACCTCCGCGTTGAACAGACCCGGCTGGCATACCGCGGTGCGCGTCACCGGGTCGACGGCGATGTCGCGCATCTTCTCCGTCGACAGCACGATGCAGTCGTCCAGTGCGGTCGCCCCGCCGGACAGGCCGCTCCCGGCTCCGCGGGGCACCACCGGCACCCGGTGCCCAGAGGCCCAGCGCAGCACGGTCTGCACCTCTTCGGTGCGCCGCGGTCGGACCACGGCGAGCGGTTTGCCGGCCGACGGGTCGAATGCTCGGTCTTGGCGGTAGCCCTCGGTGATGGTGGGGTCGGTGACGACCATCCCGTCGGGCAGGGCGGCGATCAGCTCGGCCAGCAAGGCATCCACGCCCAAATCCTAAGCCTGTTTCAAAGGCCCCGAATCCGCGGCGAACTCGGGCGCGCGGTCCAGTTCGCGCAGCGACGGCAGGCCGCAAGCGACCAGCCCGACCAGGACGATCGGTACCGCCAACGCCAGGAACGTGACCTTCAGCCCGGCGGCGTCGGCCAGCGGGCCCGCCACCAGCAACCCCAACGGGCCCGCGGCGTACATCAGCCCGGTCATCACCCCGACCACCCGGCCGCGCAGATGATGCGGGGCCCGGGTCTGCATCACGTAGTTGTAGATCGGCTGAATCGGCCCGTAGACCAGCCCGGTCACCGCGCACAGCACCAGGATCACCGGCAACGGCGGCAGGAACGCGATCCCGGCCGTCGCCGCACCAAAGGTGAGGGTCGCCGTCAACACGGCCGTGCGCCGCCGCGTGTATTTCGACAGCACCGCGTAGCCGAGCGCGCCCGCCACGCCGCCGGCCCCGAGCGCCATCAGTGCCCAGCCCAACTGCGCGGGTTGGTGATGGTCGCTGAAGTATTTCGGAAACAGCACGCTTTCCATCGGCAGATATAGCGCGGTAACGACCAAGTCGATCAACCCGAGGGTGCGTAGCACCCGCAGGTTCCACACAAATCGGATCCCCTCGACGACGCCGGACACCAGCCCCTCGGGTCGGGTCGCGCGGTGCGGCTTGCCGGTGCCCTCGAGCCGCAGCGCCGCAATTGCGAGGAACGATAACCCGAAACAACCCGCCGTGACCCACATGGTGTTGACGCCGCCAACCGTGGCGATCATCAGACCGCCAATGCCCGGGCCCGCGATGTACGCCAGGTTGAGAATCGCCTCGTAGACGCTGTTGGTGCGGTCCAGCGACCAGCGCGCGCGGGCGGCGGCCTCGGGCAGCATCGACTGGCGCGCCGTGGTCCCGGCCGGGTCGAACGCGGCCGCGCAGAACGCCAACACGGCCAGCTCGGCGACGTTGATCGCGTCCGCACCGGCCAAGAAGGCGATCAGCGGGACGGCGGCCACCGCCGTGCACGACAGCGAATCGGAGACCAGCGAAACGCGGCGGCGCCCGAAAAAGTCGACCGCGGTGCCGGCGACCAGCGTGGAGAGCACCAGTGGCAGCGTCATCGCGGCCGCGACGACGGACGCGTCCCGCGCACTGTCGTGGTGCTGCAACGCCAGCCACGGGAACGCGACTATCGAAATGCCGGTCCCGGCCGTCGCCATCAGCGTGGCGAAGAAAATCAGGAACGCTGGGCCGGTGCTTTTCATGGGATATCGCCGCTGAATTTATGCCAAACCGGCATCTGCAGCCACCGAATTTCGGGGCTAATGCACCATATTTCATGTGCTAGCCCACCCAAACACCGGCCAGGCGTTCGACTCTCCGGTCGGTCCCGGCACCGGATGGCCGGGCGATCCGGCCACACCGCGGACCCCGGTGGCGCAAGACGCGGCAAAGGTCACCGAACTTGCGGCCCAAGCCCGCTCGATACCGGAACTGGACGCCGTGACCAGCGTCTGCCGGGCCTGCCCGCGGCTGGTCACCTGGCGTGAGGAGGTCGCCGTCGCCAAACGCAAAGCCTTCGCCGACCAGCCGTACTGGGGGAGGCCGGTGCCGGGCTGGGGATCGGAGCGGCCCCGGCTGCTGATCGTCGGGTTGGCGCCCGCCGCGCACGGCGCCAACCGAACGGGACGGATGTTCACCGGAGACCGGTCGGGCGATCAGCTGTACGCGGCGCTGTACCGGGCCGGGCTGGTGAACCAACCGCTCAGCGTGGACGCCGCGGATGGGTTGCGGGCCAACCAGATTCGGATCGTCGCGCCGGTCCGGTGCGCGCCGCCGGCCAACGCCCCGACGCCGGCGGAGCGGGACACCTGCTGGCCCTGGCTGGCCGCCGAGTGGCGGCTGGTGTCCGAGCATGTCCGCGTGATCGTGGCCCTCGGCGGGTTCGCCTGGCAGATCGCGCTGCGACTGCCGGGCGTCGCCGGAGCGCCCAAGCCGCGGTTCGGCCACGGCGTCGTCGCGGAGTTGGGGACCGGTGTGCAATTGCTCGGCTGCTACCACCCCAGCCAGCAGAACATGTTCACCGGTAGGTTGACTCCGGTAATGCTGGACGACATTTTCCTCAAAGCGAAGAGGCTGGCAGGGATCAAGTGACTGACATTCTTGTTTCCGGTGCCAGCGTGGCCGGTACGGCGGTGGCGTATTGGCTTGCCCACCATGGCTATTCGGTCACTGTGGTGGAGCGCTATCCCGGGCTGCGGCCGGGCGGTCAGGCCATCGACGTGCGGGGTCCGGCGCTGACGGTGCTGGAACGGATGATGCTGCGGGCCGCCGCCGACCACCGTCGGACGCGAATTCGGGGTGCATCCGTCGTCGACCGCGACGGCAACGAGCTGTCCCGCGACACCGAATCGACGCCCACCGGCGGGCTCATCGCGAACCCCGACATCGAGCTGCTGCGCGACGACCTCATCGAATTGCTCTACGAGGCAACCCAACTCGGCACGGAATACCTGTTCGACGACAGCATTGCCGCGCTCGAGGACGACGGCACCGCGGTCGGCGTGACGTTTGAGCGCGCCGCCGCGCGCAGCTTCGACCTGGTGATCGGCGCCGACGGATTGCACTCCAACGTGCGCCAACTGGTCTTCGGCCCGGAGGAGCAATTCATCGACAGGCTGGGCACTCACGCCGCGATCTTCACCGTGCCTAACTTCCTCGACCTCGACTACTGGCAGACCTGGCATTACGGCGACTCCACCATGGTCGGCGTTTACAGCGCGCACAACAACGCCGATGCGCGGGCCATGGTGGGCTTCATGGACACCGACTTGCGGATCGACTACCGCGACACCGAGGCCCAGTTCGCCGAGCTCGAAAAGCGGATGCTCGACGACGGCTGGGTTCGCCCGCAGCTACTCGAATACATGCGGACCGCACCGGATTTCTATTTCGACGAAATGTCGCAGATCAAGATGGATCGCTGGTCGAAGGGCAGGGTGGCGCTCGTCGGGGACGCCGGGTATTGCTGCTCGCCGTTGTCGGGCCAGGGGACCAGCGTCGCGCTGCTGGGCGCCTACATCCTGGCCGGCGAGCTCAAAGCGGCCTCCCAGGACGGAACAGTCGATCATGAGCTCGGCTTCGCCAACTACCAGAAAGAGTTCCAGGACTACGTCAAGCGCAACCAGTGGCTGGTCGTCGACAACATCCCGGGCGGTGCGCCGATCCCGCAAGAGGTGTTCGAGCGCATCGTGAATTCCATCGCGCTCAAGGACTACTGAGCCGGCGGCACCGAACGGCTGGCCCTTGAGTGTGCAGCCTTGGCGGAAAACCGGCCCGAATCCCGCCCTGCGTTCACACCCAAAGCCGTGAGCGCACACTCGACGCCCTGTTGAGCCGGGAACGTTCGCGCGGCATCCGGCGTTGACGCCATCGTGCGACTTTCCGTCCTTGATCTCGTCCCCGTGCGCACCGACCAGACGACCGGGGATGCGCTGGCGGCCACCGTGGCCCTGGCGCAGACCGCCGACCGGTTGGGTTTCACCCGCTACTGGGTCGCCGAGCACCACAACATACCGTCCGTGGGTGCCACCAGCCCGCCGGTCTTGATCGCCTATCTGGCCGCGCAGACCTCGCAGCTGCGACTCGGGTCGGGGGGCGTGATGCTGCCCAACCACGCGCCGCTGGCGGTCGCCGAGCAGTTCGCGCTGTTGGAAGCCGCCGCCCCGGGCCGGATCGACCTGGGCATCGGCCGGGCGCCCGGATCCGACCCGGTGACGTCGTACGCCCTGCGCGGCAGCCGTGACGACCGCGACATCGAGAACTTCCCGGAGTACCTCGACGATGTGGCGGCGCTGATGAGCGCGCGCGGCGTGGTGGTTCCGCTGCGCTCGGGGGATTACCGGCTAAAGGCCACCCCGGCCGCCGCCACCGAACCGCGGCTGTGGCTGCTGGGCTCGTCGATGTATTCGGCGCGCTTGGCCGCCGCCAAGGGGCTGCCGTATGTCTTCGCCCATCACTTCTCCGGCAAGGGGACCGAGGAGGCACTTGAGCTATACCGCTCCCGGTTTATGCCCAGTGACCTGGCCGCCGAACCGATGACGTTTCTGACAGTGAACGCCGTTGTGGCCGAAACCCGCGACGAGGCAACGGAATTGATGTTGCCCAATCTGCAGATGATGGCGCGGCTGCGCACCGGGCAGCCGCTCGGCCCGGTGCCGCTGGTCGAAGAAGCACAAGCGGCGCAAGCCGAGCTGACGGGGGAGCAGCAGCTCATCGTGGACAGCGGACTGCGACGCGCCGTCCTCGGCACACCCGCCGAGGCCGCCGAGCAGGTGCGGGCGCTCGCCGAACGGTTCGGCGTCGACGAGGTGATGGTGAACCCGGTCGCCTCGGCGCGGCGCGGCACCGACCCCGCCACCGCACCGGCGCGGGTGGCGACGCTGGAGCTACTGGCGAAAGAGCTCTTCTAACGGTCTGTCGCCGCCGCCCTGCCGGCCGGCGACCCACTGCCGAAAGTCATTGGCGGGCAACGGCGGAGTGTGCACGAAGCCCTGCGTGATGGTGCAGCCGTACCGCCGCAGTGCGCTCAGTCTGACCTCGTCTTCGACTCCCTCGGCGACCAGCTCGGCTCCCAGACTTTGCGCCAACGCCACCGTGGAGCGGACGATGGCCACCGATCGCGGGTTTTGGGCCAGTCGTCTCACGAACACCTTGTCGAGTTTCAGCTCGTCGACCGAGACGTCTTGCAGGCGCGCCAGCGACGACCATCCGGTGCCGTAGTCGTCGAGCGAGATGCGAACGCCGAGGCGCTGCAGCGCGGCGACGGTGTTGCGGGAGCGCGCCGAGTCGACCAGTGCGCTTTCGGTGATCTCGGCGATAAGAGCGTCGCCGGGCAAATCGTGGGTTCGCAGCAGCCCCTCGATCGTGCCCACCAGGTCAAGGTCAAGCAGATTCGTCGTCGAGAGGTTCACCGCGACGGCCGTGGCGATGCATTGCTCGCGCCAGGACCGGATCTGTTCGAGGGCGAGGTTGAGCGTGTGGTTGGTTACTTTGCGCATCAACCCGGCTTGTTCGGCGGCGGGCAGGAATTCCTCCGGTAGCAGCAACCCACGGCTGGGATGCTGCCAGCGCAGCAGCGCTTCGACGCTGTGGACGCTGCCGTCGCTTGCGTTGATCTTGGGCTGGTAATGCACCGTCAGTTGGTCACCATCGCAGAGCGCGGCGCGTAGTTCCTCGATGAGATCGGGGTCGTTGTCGCGATGGATCCCGAATGCCGACTCGTACACCGCGATCTTGCTGATGGCGGACCTGGCGAGCGGGATCGCCGCTTCGGCGCGATTCAGCAGCTCCTGCGGGTGATCGCAGTGGTCGGGACACAGCGCGATAGCGATGTGGGCATCGACTTGCACGGTGATCGGATCCAGCGCGAACGGTTCGCTCAAGGCTTCGATCAAACGACCCGCCCGGGCGCGGGCGGCGATGAGGTCGGACCCTTGGGCGAGGAGGATCGCGAATTCGTCATCGCTCACGCGCGCAAGCAGGTCCTCGCGACGCACGCAGTTTGCCAGTCGGTTCGCGATGTGGCACAACAGCTCATCGCCGAAGTGGCGACCGACCGAGTCGTTGATCTCTTGAAATTCACAGAGATTCAACAGCAGAAGCGCTCGACGTGACGACGCTGGGGCCGCCGACGAGGGCCTCGCGAGCGCGGGGCCGGACGTCGCGGTCAGGGCGGTCGCCAGCGAGCGCCGATTGGGCAGCGCGGTCAGCTCGTCGGTCATGGCGTGCTTGTGGCTTTCGGCCAACATGCTGACGTCGCGAAAGGTCACCGAAAATCGGGCCGCGATCGCGACCAGGCTGAACGCGGCCAGACTCACCGCGATTCGCGAGTTGTGAGCCAGGATGGCGACTCCGAGCGCCACGACCGTGCACGCCACGGGCTTGAAATAGGGGCCGAATCCGCGCCCGGGAAAAGGCACCGACCACGAAGGCGCCCAGCTGGCCATCGCCACCAGCAGCGACGAAGCGGGCCAGCAGGCATCCAACGCACTGCCAACCCGATATGAGCCGGCGGAGGTCTGAAAGAGATACGCCGTGTCCGCGACCGCAAACCCGATAAACCCGACAACCAGAAGGCCACAGCGGAATTCGTTACGCCACCCGAAGTGTGGCAGCATGCCTCCGGCCAGAGCCAGCAGGACCAGATCGCCCCACGGATAGAGCAGGCCCACCAGCACGGTCGACGGTGCGCGGGTCGCGGCCGCGTGGAGGGGACCTGCTGTCAAGGCCGCGGCCACCGCGGCCATGGTGAACCCGCAGGCCAGGGAATCCAACTGAATGGCAATCGGCATCTGCTTCCGGCGTCCCCGCATAAGCAGGAGCAGCCCCGCATAGACGAACGGATAAAACGCCAAGTACTCCGGATCCGCCGCCGATGGCGACTGACCGTTCGGCACCCATAGGGCGTACACAACGTCACCCACCGCCGAACATGCCATGCCGGCGGCGATCAGAACCCACGCCAAACGTTCCGCCGTGACGCGGTACGCGCGAACGGCTATCAGCGCAGCGGCCGACAGGGTCAACGCCGGATACAAGAATTTGGTGAGGAATACGCTGTGACCGGCGTTCGGGCTGAGGACACTCGTCACGGTGAAAGCGATCACGCCAATCGCCAACACCGCCAGGGCAATCCGGATTGCGGTGGGGGGCCACCGAATGCCGTTGGGCGCATCGTTCGATTGGCCTGGCGTTGGCGCGGTCACTTCCGAGCTCGGCCGCAGCGTCCGTGTCATGGTCGCCTGGTTGCCAGAGGTGTTCGCGGGCAATGAATTAACGGCCGATACTGTCGAATCTGTGAACTGCGGAAATGTATACGAGAATGGCGGATCCGGCACAAAGCTGCGGATACATTGGCCGCCTTCGCGTTTGGCGGCATACATGGCCACGTCGGCATGCCGGAGCAGCTGCTCGACGGTGGTATCCGACGGGGCGGTGGCAACAGTGAAGCCGATGCTCGGCCGGACCGTTACGGGAACCCCGTCGATCATGATCGCGGCGTCGAATGCCTTGAGAACCCGATGCGCCGCCGCTTGCGAGTCTTCGGCGGAACCCTTGAGGAGCACAGCGAATTCGTCACCACCAAGGCGTGCAACGGTCTCCTTTTCGCCGAGCGCGGCCGTCAGCCGCCCGGCGACTCGGATAAGGAGCTCGTCGCCGGCCGGATGGCCCAGGGCGTCGTTGACCGACTTGAAGTTGTCGAGATCGAGGCATAACACCGCGATCGGTACGGGATCGCTACAGGCGATGGCTTCCTCCAATCGTTGGAGGAAATGAGTCCGATTGGCCAGACCGGTCAGGCTGTCACGCAAAGCTTCCTGCGCTAGTTCGGACAACAGGGTCTGGTTTGCTACGAGCACTACGAGCTGTCGAGCGAGCACGGCAACCACGAGGATTCCCAGCGCGGCGACCACCGGTCCTTGTCGCGTCTGGCTTAGCGCGCTCAATCCGATCGCGGCGGCCATTGCCAGCGGCAGGTACGGCAACCACAGTCGGATACGAGACGCGGTTTCAGGCTGGTACGCCGGGGCGGGGAACTTTTTGAGGCTGGACAGGGCAGCCAGCGCGATCATGCCCAATCCGGCTACTCTGCCGAGGTCGGCCAGAACGCCGACGTGATAGGTGCCCATCCCGGTCCGAAATATCATCGCGACGTCAGCAACGGCTATTGTCGTGATTCCACCGACTGCCAGGCTCTTGCCGGGCGGCTCGCGAGGACGAATCCGTGACAACATCAGGATCGCGGTCGTCATCAGGACGATATCGGCGAAAACATGCGTGAGCGTCGCGGGCTGCGATCGACTGTTCTCGCGCACCTGTTTCTCGAGGACGAATAACCACGAGACGATGAACAGTGAAGTCGCCACGATGAGACCGTCCAGCACCAGTCGCCGGGGACTGCGGCGAGAGAGATTGGACAACAGCACCAAGGACGCCAGGGCGCCGATCGGATATACAAGGAACATTCCATCGGCCATCGCCGGATGAGCGGCGTGCTCCGATTCCGGGCGCACGTCATAGACCGCCCACATCACCTCGCCGATCGCCCAGCCCAAGAGGCCCGTCACCAGCGCCAGCCAGCCGAATCTTCGGCGCCCGACCGCCGAGTGGGCCGCCTTACCGGCGCATGCCGCCGCGAACACAAGACACACCACCTTGGCGGCTTCATCGACCGGCCGAGTCGCGTAGGGGCCGCCGTGCCACTCCCAAACCGACGAGGCCACAACCAGCGCCGCGGCTACGCCGTACGCCCCGACGACGAGCCAACCAACGCGTGCGGGCAGCCTGAAGCGCCGCCACGGACTTCCCGTCCAGCGCTTCATACCCACTCCAGCCGATCCCGCGCTCTGCGGTGAACTGAGTAAAGAGATTCACCGCGCGCTACAGGAGAATAAACCGTTGCACCGCTCTCAGGGGGTATTACCTGGGAAAATGTGTGACGCATTCACAATTAACGCCGCGCCAACACCACGACCGGGATGGGCCGCGACGTCTTCTTCTGGTATTCGGTGTAGCGATTGCTGTTGTTCTTGTTGACGATCTGCCACAGCCGCGAGTAGTCGGGATCGTCGGGGAGCACCGGGCGGGCCGTGACGGCGAAACGCCTTGGCCCGACGTTGATTTCCACATTCGGGTTCTTCCGCAGGTTGTGATACCAGCCGGGTGCGTGCGGGTCGCCGCTCTTGGAGGCCACGACCAGGTAGTCGTCACCGTCGCGGGCATAGCTGAGCGACGTGGTTCGGGCCTGGCCGGTCTTGGCGCCGACGGTGTGCAGCAGCAGGCTGGGTACCAACAGCGCGCGGTGCCCAATCCAGCCGTTCGTGTTCCGATAAACGATGTCGTGTACGCGCAGCACCTGCGGTAGCAAGCCCTGCTCAAACCAGGACGGAAGGGCCATTCACCCAGTATTACTGAGTTGCGTCGATCCGCGCCACGGCCTCCCGCAGGATCCGCCCGGTGGCTTCCCGGTCCGGGTCCCGGCGCAGCAGCATCCCTTTGGCCACCGAGAGCTTGTCGCCGTTGCGCCTCGGCAGTACGTGCAGGTGGATGTGGAACACCGACTGGAAGGCGGCGCGGCCGTCGTTGATCGCGATGTTCGTCGCGTCCGCCAGTTCGGTCGCGCGGGCGGCGCGTGCGATCCGTTGGCCGATGATGACCAGATCGGCCAGCGTCTCCGGCGGGGTGTCGGTGAGGTCCACGGTGTGTCGTTTGGGCAGCACCAGGGTGTGTCCGCGGGTGAACGGGCGGATGTCGAGTATCGCCAGGTAGTCGTCGTCTTCGTAGATCCGGATGGCCGGGGCCTCCCCGGCGACGATCGCACAGAACACGCAGGACATGTCGTCACGGTACTGCGGCGGCGATCGCCTCGATCGCCCGATCGAGGATTGCGCGGGTGGTGCCGAAGTTCAGCCGCGCGAATCCGGCGCCCACCGAGGCGCCGAACGGGATGCCGGGGGACAGGGCCACCTTCGCCTTCGAAAGCAGGTACTCCGCGGGTTCGGCCGGCAGGTTGAGCCCGCGGAAGTCCACCCAGGAGAGGTAGGTGCCCTCGGGGGCGCTGACCTTGACCCCGGGAACCAATTCCGGCAGCGCCCGTACCAGGTGATCGCGGTTTGCCCCCAAATACTCGAGCAGCTCGTCGAGCCACGGCGCGCCATATTCGTAGGCGGCAATGTTGGCACGGATGCCGACGGTCGATGTGCCCATCCGGTGCAGCATGTTGATCCGGTCCCAGTCGTCGGCGTCGCGGCGGTTGGACAGGATTACCTGGGCGCACAT
>Ga0306924_10001521_pt1 | contig 21275 bp, 16 predicted proteins | sample sta12Can44000111_FD_203756 | JGI IMG/M metagenome (GOLD analysis project Ga0306924, IMG submission 203756) | Lab enrichment of tropical soil microbial communities from Luquillo Experimental Forest, Puerto Rico - statanox.12C.anox.44.000.111 (v2)... | ecosystem: Environmental > Terrestrial >...
GGAAGCGATCGTCGCCGCACCGACCCGCTTTCTGCGCGATTGGGTCGCGACACACTACGCCGATCGTCTTCTTGCGCTGTGGCGAGCGGAGAACCAGCGCGTAACCAGCGTCTCAATTGTTGTGGGGGCCACGCCCACAGGCAACGGACTCAACCGTTCGGCCGCGTCTGAAGGTGAGGTAAAAAATGCTGGCGGTCCTGCGCCCCTCTTCGCCGAGCCCGCCGTCGTGTTCGAAATTAGTGACGACAAGACACAGTTCTCGCCGCTCGACCAGCGTTTTACCTTCGAGAATTTCGTCGTCGGCAAACCTAATGAACTAGCCCATGCCGCGGCGCGACGTGTCGCCGAGGCTTGCGCCAACTTCGTTCACACCGTGCCGTTCAACCCGCTCTTTCTTTATGGCGGAGTCGGTCTCGGCAAGACCCATTTGATGCATGCGGTTGCTTGGCATGTTCGCCGGCACGCCTGTGACCGTAAGGTCATCTACCTTTCGGCTGAGAAATTCATGTATCAGTTCATCCGGGCGTTGCGCTTCAAGTCAACGATGGACTTTAAGGAGCAATTTCGCTCCGTCGATTTGCTAATGATCGACGACGTTCAATTTATCAGCGGCAAGGAATCAACTCAGGAAGAGTTCTTCCACACCTTCAATGCACTGGTTGATCAGAACCGCCAGATCGTGATCTCGGCTGACAAGTCACCTTCCGATCTTGAAGGGCTCGAGGAGCGTATGCGCTCCCGGCTCGGCTGGGGGCTCGTTGCGGATCTGCACCCGACCACTTATGAACTGCGCCTCGGCATCCTGCAGTCGAAGGCTGAGCAAAGCGGTATACGGATTTCTCAGAAGGTGATGGAGTTTCTCGCGCACAAGATTACCTCGAACGTCCGCGAGCTAGAGGGTGCTCTGAACAGAATAATCGCGGATATGCAGCTGATCGGACGAGAAGTGACGCTCGAAACCGCACAGGAGTTGCTACGTGATCTGTTACGTTCTTGCGAGCGGCGCGTGACGATAGATGAGATCCAAAGGCGCGTCGCCGAGCATTTCAACATCCGGTTGAGCGAGATGACCTCGGAACGCCGGGCTCGTGCCGTGGCACGGCCCCGACAGATCGCGATGTATCTTGCCAAGCAGCTGACCACACGATCGCTGCCGGAGATTGGCCGGAAATTTGGCGGTCGCGATCACACCACGGTCATGCATGCAGTCCGCAAGATCGAGGAGCTTACCCTCGGCGACCGCGCGCTTGCTGAGGATGTAGAGTTGCTTCGTCGGATGCTGCAAACCTGAGACTCGACCATCTCCGAACGCGGGCGCAGCTTCGAAACCCTGTGCTGAGGTGTGTATTGTTTCGTGGTATGGTGTGAACCGCTCGGGATAACGCGACGGGAGCGCTGGCCCATCTCGGCCCCCGGCGCGGCTCGCGGGTTGGCCTGAGGATAAGCCCGCGCTGGTCCCGCAACTTCAATGCAGCAATCATGAAACTCATAGTCGAACGGGCGGCTCTCCTCAAAGGGTTGAGCCACGTGCAGAGCGTGGTCGAACGGCGCACGACAATCCCGATATTGTCGAATGTTCTGTTGTCTGCCGAAGCCGGACGCTTGTCGCTGAGCGCCACCGACATGGATCTCGAGATCATCGAGCGCGTTCCCGGCCAGATCGAGCGAGATGGCCGCACGACGGTGCCGGCGCACATGCTTTACGACATCGTCCGGAAGCTGCGCGAGGGCGCGCAGGTAGAAATCGAGGCGAGGGGCGAGCGCAACGCGATGGTGCTGCGGTCTGGCCGTTCGACCTTCACCCTGCAATGTCTGCCGCCGGAAGACTACCCGTTAATGGCCAGCGGCGAGCTGTCGCACAATTTCGCGCTGCCGGCGGGCGAGCTTCGGACGTTGATCGACCGGACACGGTTCGCAATCTCGACCGAGGAGACCCGATACTATCTCAACGGCATCTACCTCCATGCGACAAAGAACGACGAGGTGCCGGTGATCCGTGCGGTTGCGACCGACGGACATCGGCTCGCTCGGGTTGAGATGGTGCTTCCGGAGGGTGCTGCCGGGATTCCGGGCGTAATCATTCCGCGCAAGACCGTGATCGAGCTGCGCAAGCTCGTAGAGGAAGGCGAGGACGAAGCGCAGATCGCGCTGTCGGAGACGAAGATTCGCTTTATCGTCGGCGAGGCGACGCTGACCTCAAAATTGATCGACGGAACCTTCCCGGATTACGACCGGGTGATCCCGTCCAACAACGACAAGGTTCTCGAGGTTGACTGCAAAACCTTCGCAGAAGCGGTGGACCGCGTGTCAACGATCTCGACCGAAAAGAGCCGGGCGGTCAAGCTCACCATCGAGAACGGTGGTCTGAAGGTGTCGGCGACGAGCCTTGAGAACGGCACCGCCGAGGAGGAGCTTGAGGTGCGCTATCACGATACTCCATTGGAAATTGGCTTTAATTCACGATATCTGCTCGACATCGCCGAGCAGATCGACGGCGAGGGGGCGCAGTTCGCGATGTCGGATGCTGGCTCGCCAACGATCGTCCGCGACAGCGCCGACAGGAGTGCGCTTTACGTGCTGATGCCGATGCGGGTGTGAACGCGCCGACAAACGGCGCCGATGCTGGCAAAGAGGCGCTTTCGATCCCACATATTGCACATGTTGGCCGAGGCACAGGAAGCCCGCAGCAGCGCTGGTGCCGCGGTGGAGCGCGTCGGTGTGACGCAGCTCGTGCTGACCGATTTCCGCAATTATCGCGAAGCCAGGCTCACCCTCGGCACTGAGCCGGTGGTGGTTACTGGGCCGAATGGCGCTGGCAAGACCAACCTCCTGGAGGCGTTGTCCTTTCTAGCGCCGGGCCGCGGGCTACGCGGTGCTAAATTGACCGAGATCGATCGTCGACCCGAGACCGGATGCGACCGTCGAGATTGGGGCTGGTCCGTCGCCGCGGTCGTCGCAACGCGCCACGGAGTGTTGCGCGTCGGGACGGGGCGAGATCCTACGACGAGCGAGCGCCGGGTTGTGCGGATCGATGGCGAACCCGTGCGCGGTCAGGCAGCACTCGGCGAGCGGTTCGGGATGGTGTGGTTGACGCCGCCGATGGATCATCTCTTCCTCGAGGGGCCGGGCGGACGGCGGCGGTTTCTCGATCGGCTGGTGCTCGGGCTCGATCCCGCGCATGCCTCGCGCGTCGCAGCGTATGCGCAGGTTACGCGCGAGCGGTCACACCTGTTGCGCGACGGCCCTGCCGACTTAGAGTGGCTGGCCGCGCTTGAGGAGGTGATGGCGGAGCAGGGTGTCGCGGTAGCTGCAGGGCGGCGCGACACTGTGCAGCGGCTCGACCGCGCTTGCGCTAAAGCCGAAGGCCCGTTCCCGCGCGCCCGGCTGACGCTTGTTGGCACCGTCGAGCGTTGGCTTGAGGAAATGCCGGCGCTGGCCGCCGAAGCCAGGTTTGTAGCGGCACTCGCTGAAAACCGGCAAAGCGATGGGCAGGCCGGTGGCGCAGCGATCGGCCCGCACCGCTCAGATCTTGCCGTTAGTTTGGCGGAGAAGGGGATCGCGGCCGAATTCGCCTCGACCGGCGAGCAAAAGGCCTTGTTGATCGCGATCCTGCTTGCGCACGCTGCTCTGCAGCGGGCGACGCGCGGCGAGCCGCCGCTGGTGCTGCTGGACGAGATCTCCGCTCATCTCGATGCCAGCCGGCGTGCCGCGCTCTTCGAGGGGTTACGCCAGCTCGACAGCCAAGCTTGGCTCACGGGCACCGATACCGCGCTGTTTGCACCGCTGCGAAGCCACGCCCAGTTTTTGTCGGTGCACGACGGAACCTTGTCGCCGACCTCCCTTTGATCTGAGACTGACCGAACATCAACGACATGGCGAACATTCCCGCATCCAATCCCCATGAGCCTCGCAACGTCGGAGAGCAGGCTGCCGGCGCCGATGTGCCCCTCGATACTGGCGCAGCTACCTCGACCGCCAAAGACGCTCATAATGGCCATGATACGAGCTACAACGAGCAATCGATCGAGGTGTTGCGTGGCCTCGACGCGGTACGCAAGCGTCCGGGAATGTATATCGGCGACACCGATGACGGCTCCGGCCTGCATCACATGATCTACGAAGTCGTTGACAATGCGATCGACGAGGCGCTGGCGGGGTATTGTGACACGGTCAGTGTGACATTGAACGCCGACGGCTCGTGCAAAGTTGCCGATAACGGTCGCGGCGTTCCGGTCGGTATCCACGATGAGGAGGGAGTTTCGGCCGCCGAGGTCATCATGACCCACCTTCATGCCGGCGGAAAATTCAACCAGAGCGCCTATAAGGTTTCAGGTGGGCTGCACGGGGTCGGCGTTTCGGTGGTCAACGGCCTTTCCGCGCGGCTCGACATGCGCATCTTTCGCGGCGGCTCGGAGTGGTTTATGCGCTTCCGGCACGGCGTGCCCGAAGCACCACTGGCCGAAATCGGGCCAGCCCCGCTGTTGCCGACCGAGACAGGTCGCCAGGGGTTCGCCACCGGTACTGAGATCACTTTCCTGCCGAGCCCTCAGACCTTCAGCAATACCGAGTTCGATTTCACCACACTTGAGCACCGGCTACGCGAGCTCGCCTTTCTAAACAGCGGCGTGACCCTTTCGCTGAGCGATCTGCGCGGGGTCGAGCCCAAGAGTCTTACCCTTCACTTCGAGGGCGGGCTTGAAGCCTTCGTGCGCTATCTCGACCGCTCCAAGCAGCCAGTGCACGCGCCACCGATCGTGATTCGCGGCGAGCGCGAAGGCATTCTTCTCGAAATTGCGATGGAGTGGACTGATAGCTACCACGAGACGATGCTGTGTTTTACCAACACCATCCCACAGAAGGACGGTGGCACCCACCTGGCCGGCTTCCGGGCGGCGTTGACCCGTACCGTCAACACATACGCGAACGACAGCGGGATCGCAAAAAAAGAAAAGGTCACGTTGGCCGGCGAGGACATGCGGGAAGGGTTGACCTGTGTCCTCTCGGTCAAGGTGCCAGACCCGAAGTTTTCCTCGCAAACCAAGGAAAAGCTCGTGTCCTCGGAGGTCCGCGCGGCGGTCGAAGGAATTGTCGCCGACAAGCTGACACAATGGTTCGAGGAGCACCCGGCTGACGCCAAGAAGATCGTCGCCAAAGTCGTCGAGGCGGCAGCAGCACGCGAGGCGGCGCGAAAAGCGCGTGACCTGACCCGGCGTAAGGGCGCGCTCGACGTCGCCAATCTGCCGGGTAAGCTGGCCGACTGCCAGGAACGTGATCCGGCAAAGAGCGAATTGTTTATCGTCGAGGGTGATAGCGCGGGTGGCTCGGCCAAGCAGGGCCGCGACCGGCGCTTCCAGGCAATCCTGCCTTTGAAGGGCAAGATCCTCAATGTTGAGCGTGCCCGCTTTGACAAGATGTTGAGTTCGGCGGAGATCGGCACGCTGATCGCCGCGCTCGGGACCGGGATCGGTCTCGAGGATTTCGACCCTGAAAAGGCGCGCTATCACCGCATCATCATCATGACCGACGCCGATGTCGATGGCAGCCACATCCGTACCCTCCTGTTGACCTTCTTCTTCCGCCAGATGACGGGACTGATCGACAAGGGTTTTTTGTACATCGCGCAGCCGCCGCTTTATCGTCTGCAGCGCGGTAATGCCAAGGCTGTCTATTTGAAGGACGACGCGGCGCTCGAAGCCTATTGCCTCGACGCCGCGTTGCGGGACGCGGTCTTTACCCAGCACGACGGGGTCGAGCGCGCCGGTAATGATCTGCGCGATCTGTTGGAGCAAGCGCGAATTCACCGCCGATGGCTGCAGCCCTTGGCCGGCAAGGTCGGTAACATCGAGGTCGTCGAGCAGGCGGCGATCGCGGGCGCATTGTCGGCTGCATTGTTCGCCGACTCGAACCGCGCGATAGCGGCCGCCCACCGCACCGCGGAACGGCTCAATCTGCTGGCGCCCGAGCATGAGCGCCTCTGGCAAGGCGAAGTCATCGCTGGCGAGGGGTTGGTCTTGGGACGCACACGCCAAGGGGTCGGCGAGCGCCACCTGATCGATGCAGCGCTGTTGCGCTCGAGCGAGGCGCGCCGGCTCGACGCGGACGGCGAGAAGCTTCGCGACGTCTACGGGCGCGCAGGGACCCTTGCCGCGCGCGACAAGACCTACGCGATTGCCGGGCCCGTGAGCCTCGTCGAAGCGGTTATGGAGTTAGGCCGACGTGGCGTCGATGTGCAGCGCTACAAGGGCCTGGGCGAGATGAACCCGGGGCAATTGTGGGAAACGACACTTGACCCCGAGGTTCGATCCTTACTGCAGGTCAAGATTAGCCATGCCGATTCGGCCGAGGAGACCTTCTCGACCCTGATGGGTGATCTCGTCGAGCCCCGCCGCGACTTCATCCAGGCAAACGCGCTTAGCGTTGCCAATCTCGACGTGTGATCAGGAGCTTTTAGCGTCCTCGCCAGCGCCAAAGAAACAACGAAAATCGCGATCACGGCCTCGAAAAACCTGATCCCGCACACCAGCATCGACGATTTATCAATGCGTTACGTGGAATTTTGAGGTCCCCGGAACAACGAAAATGGCATCGCCTATCAACGAAAACTGCTCAGCCCTGAGGGAGCGATAACAACGAATTAAGAGTTTTCGCGGCGCTTGCCGACGCGAAAGGTCGGTTGCACCGGCATGAGCGCAGGCGCACCCCCGGCCCTCGGTGGAAGTAGGTTTCTGCAAACGGCCCTCTCAGGGAATCTCGTACACGGCGAGCTCCTCGGCGATGCCGCGCAAGGCGCGGCGCTGCGGCACCGGGCTGAGCCCGCTGGTTGCGAGCAAACTCGAGGCCTGTGGATGCGTGACCACCGGTCCGGTCGCGAGGATCGAGCGCGAGTCGGCCAGCCCCTGCACGCGCGAGGCGATATTCACGGTCGTACCGAAATAGTCTTGCCGGTCGTTGAGGACGACCGCCAGGCACGGCCCTTCGTGAATGCCGATCTTGAGCAGGAGATCGTGACCGTTGCGGCCGTCATTGAGGCGGTGCATCGCCTCACGCATTCGCAGAGCAGCGGCAAGCGCGCGATCCGGGGTAGGAAAGGTCGCCATCACCGCGTCGCCGATCGTCTTGACCACGGCCCCCGCCTCGGTGGCGACGATCTCGTTGAGGACCTGGAAATGCGCTCTGACGAGGTCAAAGGCCGCCAGATCACCGACGCGGTCGTAAAGCTCGGTGGAGCCTCGCAAATCCGTAAACAGGAAGGTCAGGCTGGTAATCTTGAGCCGTTGGTCCACATCGATCGTGTCGGTACCGTAAATGTCGCGAAACACCTGGTTTGTTAGCAGGCGCTTCGCGGTCAGGAACGGTTTGCGCCTGGCGAGCAGCTCGTGGAGCTTGTCGTTGGCGATCCATAGCCCCGGCAGCACCCGCGAATCGGTATGGTTCTCCAGCAGCAGGCGCAGCGGCCCGGGACGCAGCGCGACGGTCTCGGTCGGCGCGCGCAGCTTATCGAGAACCAGCGTCAGGTTCTGGCGCTCGCGCGTCGGCTCGCCCTTGACGTCGAGGAATTGGGTTGCATGGGTCACCGGGTCGAGGAGGATCACGAACTCCGCCGGCAATTGCAGCGAGAGCAAGGCCTTTTCGCCAGGCGGCAGCTCGACCGATTCGAGTACGATTTCCTGGATCAGGTCCTCGAAATGGTCCGGCACATCGATACCCGAACCCCAGAACACCTGACGAAAATACTCGTTGAAGGGTAGCTCCTCGGGGTCGTGCGCGGCGATCCTGCGCGCCCGCCGGTTGACCGTAAACGTCACCTCGACGATCTCGTCGAGGATCGGCGTATACCCGGCTGCACACCAGGCACAGGCATATTCATCCTTGTCAACGCTCTTCAAGGTCGCGCTGGAATCGAGCACACCGCCGCAGCCCGGGCACAGCACGTTCCACGACAGCTCGAAGATCCCGAGCCGCGCCGCGTGCAGAAAGGCGGCGATCACGCGCTCCTCGTCGAGCCGGGTTTTGGTGGCGAAGTCCAGCACGTTGACCCGGCAGAGCGCGCGATCCGGCGCGTCCTGAACCAGCTTTTCGATCGCGTCGGCGGTCTCCGGATCAGCCGACTGGCGCAGAACCGAAAACAGATTTCTGGCTTCGCTCATCGTTGTGTCCTATCCCCAAATAGCCGCACGGTCAGAGCCGGCAAGGCGGCCTCCAGATCGCCGCGTTACCCAAGGCGATATTTGGTAACGAATCAGGCATGCGCCAGCGTTGCTATTGCCACCCTGCTGCCATCATGCTGTCAGCATCATTGGGGCATAACGGCTCATGCGACGCGCCGACCGACTCTTTCAAATCATTCAGATCCTACGCCGCACGCCTAAACCGATAACCGCCGACGCACTCGCCGCCGAGCTCGAGACCTCCAAGCGCACGGTCTACCGCGATATCGCGGACCTCATCGGCCAACGGGTACCGATCCGCGGCGAGGCTGGAGTCGGCTATGTGTTGGAGGCGGGGCTGGACCTGCCGCCTCTGATGCTGACGGCCGACGAGATCGAGGCTGCTGTGCTAGGCGCCCAATGGGTGGCGCGCCACAGCGATGCGGCCTTGGCGCGGGCAGCGGAGGATCTGATCGCCAAGATCGGCGCCGTCGTGCCGGAACGCCTTCGGCCCTATGTGTTCGAGCCGGCGACAGAAACACCGCCGGCGTGGAACCTGGCCGCCGACGGCCTCGACATGGCGCGGGTGCGCGCCCAGATCCACGCCGGCCGGAAAATTGCCTTGTGCTATCGCGACGAGCAGGGCCGCGAGAGTGAACGCACGGTCTGGCCAGTGACGGTCGGCTACCGGGAGACCGTTCGCCATCTGATCGCCTGGTGCGAGTTGCGCCAAGACTTCCGGAGCTTCCGAACCGATCGGGTGACCGCGGCCGGGTTCCTCGACGAACGTTACCCCGAGCGGCCGAGCGTCCTGCGGACGAAATGGCGGCGGACCTTGAGCCAGGCAAAAACGACCAGCGCCTAGATCGCTCTCCCGACGCTTGGCCCAGAGCCGGGCCTGGTCACAATAATCGCAGCGCCGCAAAAACTTGCTTGCACAGAGAGGCAAATTATGCGACTAAGTCGCATTCTCTTCTATTCCAACCTCGACAAACCCCGTCAACCTCAAAAGGTCCCGATGCCTCGACTTGGCCTGCTCGTGCTCGCTCTGATTTTCGAGCATGCAACTTCCGCCATGGCTCAGGACGCCCCCTATACGCTGATACTCAAGGATCATAAGTTCCAACCGACGGAGATCGAAATTCCGGCTGACAAGAAGATCATGCTGATCGTCAAGAACCAGGATCCGACGCCGGAGGAATTCGAGAGCATCGAGCTCAGGCGCGAGAAGGTGGTTCCCGGCGGTGAGCAGATTACGGTTTATGTCGGGCCGCTCAAGCCCGGGCGGTACGAGTTCTTTGGTGACTTCAATCCGGCCACGGCACGTGGTCATATCGTCGCGAAATAGGGGATCGCCCGCATGCTCGGCGCGGCTATCATCGTCTTTCGTGAGGTGCTCGAAGCGGCGCTGATCGTCGGGATCGTTCTGGCCGCCAGCGTCGGTGCGCCGCGCCGCGGGCTCTGGGTCGCTTGCGGCCTCGCCGCGGGTGTTGTCGGCGCCGGTCTCGTAGCGCTCTTTGCTGCCGAGATCGCTGCTGCGGCATCCGGCATCGGCCAGGAGCTGCTTAACGCGAGCATCCTGCTGCTCGCGGTCGGGATGCTCGGCTGGCACAACATATGGATGTCGCGTCACGGTCGCGAGCTTGCCGCGACGGCGCGGGCGGTTGGCGACGCGGTAATCTCGGGGGCTCGGCCGCTCTATGTGCTGGCGGTGGTTGTCGGTCTCGCCGTGCTGCGCGAAGGCTCGGAGACGGTGCTCTTTCTTTATGGCATCGCCGCGGGCGGTGGTCTCAGCGCGGGCTCGCTTGTCGCCGGCGGCGTACTCGGCCTAGCCGGCGGCGTCGCCACCGGTGCGGCGCTCTATCTCGGGCTGTTGCGCATTCCGACCTGGCGGCTGTTTACCGTCACCAGCTGGATGGTGCTGCTGCTCGCCGCCGGAATGGCGGCGCAAGCTGCCGGATATCTCGTTCAGGCCGACCTGCTGCCGCCGCTCGGCGATGCGGTTTGGGACACCTCGGCGGTGCTGACCGAGGATAGCGTGCTCGGTAAAGCCCTGCACACACTGATCGGCTATGTCTCGAGGCCCGACGGCATCCAGATTCTGTTCTATCTCGCCGCCCTCTCCGGGATATGGCTGTTGACTCGGGCGGTCGGCAGGCCCCTATCGCCCCCGCCCCCGGTTTCGCTAAGCCGGGGGACTGCGACGCCGTTGCTCGTCGTCTCCCTGCTCGGCGCGCTCGGGGCGGGTTCCGCCGCGCAGGCCCAATTCAAGGTGCGCTATCCGATCGTCGACTACCGGGAAATCGAGATCGAGCATTTCGGCGACACCACCTTCGACAAGGCGAATAGCGCTAAGACCAACAACCAGCGCTATACCAACGAGTACGGCTTCGGTCCCGTGCCCAATTGGTTCGTCGAGCTCGGCAATGAATTTCGCGCCCTAAACGGCGAAAACATCACCTACGATGCGACGGAGATCGAGAATTACTTACAACTGACGCCCACCGGGAAATACTGGGGCGACCTTGCCCTGTTCGCCGAGTACGAACAACCGGTGCGCCGTGGCGACGCCAAATCTTTTATCTTTGGGCCACTCGCCCAGGCCGAGTTCGGCGAGATCGCCGGCTTCGGCGCTCTGCACACATTGAACCTGCTGTTCACGAGGACGGTCGGCAACAACAGTACAGAAGCCACCCAGCTCAACAGCGCCTGGCAGTCGCGGCTGCTGATCAACCCGCTGATCGCGCCCGGGTTCGAGTATTACGGCCAGATCAACGAAATCCTCAGCCCCGGCACGGCCGCCAGCCAGCAACACCGCATTGGGCCGGTTCTCGTCGGCCTCCAAAATTTCGCGCCCTACGGCAAACTGAAATACGAGGTCGGCTACCTCTTCGGGCTCACCTCTAACACCGAGCGCGGCGCTGTGCGCTGGCGCTTCGAGTACGAGATCCCGTTCTAAGGCGCGGCTCGCGATCGCCTATTCTGCGGCCTCTGCCTTCTCGATCGGGAGCGGTTCGGTGCCGGTCCAGGGATGCTCGGCAACATCGAACAGGATGCCTTCGGGGCCGTAAAATTTGACCTCGAAGCCCCCAATTCGATCGGCCCCCTGATCCATGTAATGCTTGCCCCCTAGGCCTTCGAGCTTCTTCGACACTTGCTCGACGTTCTCGACGAGGATGCCGAAATGGTGCAGCCCGGTGTAGTCGAGGCCTTTCCCGATCTGGTCGGTCTTAAACCGCAGGATCGCCAGGTCGATTGTCCCGTCGCTCAAATGGTAACCATAGGCGAGTGGCCCGTCGCTCTTGCGCACTTCCTTGAAGTCGAACGCCTTCTTGTAGAACTCGGCCATCGCGTCGGGATCTTTCGCGGCGATGGCGATGTGACGAAGCTTGGCCATGGGTGGCTCCTGTTATTGGTGTCGCTTAGCGCTTGGTAACGACATCCCCGCGAAAGCGAGGGTCCTGGGCCAGCGCCATGGCGCTGGCCCTGGATTCTCGCTGTTGCAAGAATGCCGGGATCGGCTGATCGACGCGATTTTTTTGGTTATTCGGCCGCCTCTTTGATCGGGGCCGGCAACGGTTCCGCTCCCGCCCACCCATGCTCGGCGATGTCGAAGAGGATGCGTTCGGGGCCGTAGAACTTCTTTTCGAAATAGCCTGCCTGCTGCCCGCCATGGCCCTGGTCGATGTAGTGTTCGGCACCGAGGCTTTCGAGCTTCTTCGAGAACTCTTCGACATCCTCGACCAGCACACCGAAATGGTGGATGCCGCGAAAATCCATCCCTTTGCCGAGCTGGTCGGTTTTGAATTTAAGGATCGCCATGTTGAGCGTGCCGTCGCTCAAGAACACACCGTCGGCAAGCACGCCGTTCGGCCGGCCCACCTCCACGAAATCGAACGCCTTCTTATAGAATTCGGCCATCGCATCGGGATCTTCGGCGGCGATGGCGATGTGGCGCAGCTTGGGCATGACTCCTCCTCGTATCGGTGATGCCGCACTCTAGCACGACCAACGCCTCAACTCGAAGCGGCACGGAGACTCTCGCGCGGGATCGAAGACAAAATCCGCGCAAGGTTCTTGCCGACGCGGATCAGCGCTTTATCCCACGGGAACAGGCCGAAGCGGTCGAATTCCGGTAGTAACGTTCCGTTCGGAAGTGAGAAATGAGAGTTGCAGGTCAGACTCTGCGGGTCCGGCAATTGCGGTCGCGGCCACGCGAATAATGCGAGATCCTTGCTCCGAAGATAGGGTTGCACGCCGAGCGCGACGAACTCATCTGGGGACGCGACGAGGCCTGTCTCTTCGCGTAGCTCTCTTGCGGCGGCATCGGCGAAATTCTCTCCCGGTTCTGTGGCGCCCTTGGGGATGTCCCAACGTGGCGAACGCGTTGCATGACCGAGCAGGATGCGTTCGCCGTCGGTGACGATCACACCGCAGCTGGTCTGCCGCGGGGTTACGGCCACGCGCCGCCCCCCGAGACGCCTCCGTAGAAGCCGCCACGTTTGTCGCTGTCCGCGGAGGCGCTGCTGTCGGCACACCCCGCCGCCAGTAGGACCATCAGAAGACCGAGCAGAATTGGCCAGCGTGCGTGCACCGCTATCCGCCACCCTTCTCTTTCATCGACCTCTGATCCCACAACCGCAGCCGGTAGCCGTCCGGATCGCACAACTCGGCGCCGTAGCCCCAAAACACCTTCATCGGCGGATGAACAAAGGGTACGCCGGCCGCGGCCAGCAAGTCGTGCTTCGCCTCGACATCGTCGACCTGGATCGTAAAAGAGATACCCGGGCAGTCCACGACATTCCCCTCGTAAAGAAAAATCGTCAAGTCGGCATCGTCGCGCATTGCCGCCGTTTCCCGGTCCGGGATTTCGAACTCTACTTCGAAACCCAACTGATCCTTGTACCAATCGCGGGATTTCCGCCAATCACGGACCGGTAGGGATAAATGATCGAGTCTGGGCATTGGCACCAACTCCCTTCATTATCCGTGATCGGGGAAATCAGGATCACGCCTGCGACAGCTGCAAGCCATGAATGACCTCGGAGGACGCGTATATGAACATTGAACCGCGCTGCTATCGGCCTCTGATAATCGGAAGGCGAGGCGCGGTCGCGGCAAATCACCCGCTCGCGGCTCAGGCCGGGTTGCTGGCGTTGCGTGCCGGCGGCAACGCCATCGATGCAGCAGTCGCGACAGCGGTGACGTTGGCCGTCGTCGAGCCGATGATGTCCGGGCTCGGCGGCGACGGCTTTTACCAGGTCTTTGAGCAGGCGAGCGGGCGCGCCGTCATATTCAACGGTTCGGGACCTGCGCCCGAGGCTGCGACCCCGGAGCGTTATATCCGCGGCATTCCGCGCATCGGACCGCTTTCGATCTCGGTTCCAGGCGCGCTCGCCGGCATCGCAGCGATGCATCGGAGCTTTGGCCGGCGGCCCTGGCGCGATCTCTTTACCGACGCCATCACTTTCGCACGCGAGGGTTTCGCCGCCACCCCGCACTACTGCCACCTCACCGGCGATTACCGCGAGACGCTTTTGACCGACCCGCGCGGCACGGCAATTTTTCTGCGCGATGGTGAGGCGCCGCCGGTTGGCACGCCGATCATGCAACCCGACCTTGCCCGTACCCTCGAAGAAATCGCCTCGGACGGCGCCGATACCTTCTACCGCGGCCGCCTGGCCTGGCGGCTGGCGGCGGGTCTGGAAGCGGTCGGGGCCTTGATATCCGCCGCCGATCTCGCAGAGTTCGCAGCTGAAACACAGGAGCCGATCGCGATCGACTACCGCGGTTTCACCGTGCTCGAAGCCCCGCCCAACTCGACTGGCTTTGCATTGCTCGAGGAGCTGAAGATCCTCGAGCATTTCGATCTCGCCGCAATGGGGCTCTTGTCAGCCGACAGCGTTCACGCCATGGTCGAGGCGAAAAAGCTTGCCTTCGCTGACCGCGAGCGCTGGGGCGCCGACCCGCGCACGGTTGCGGCACCGTTGGCGGAGTTGCTGTCGGCCGCCTACACCGCGCGGCTCGCCGCCAATATCGACATGCGCCGTGCCGCCCAGACCCGGATGGCGGCCGCTGCCGACGGTGACACGACCTATTTCTGCACCGCCGACAGCGAGGGCAACGCGGTTTCCGGCGTGCAAAGCATCAACAGCGGGTATGGCTCCGGCGTCATCGCGGGCGACACCGGCATTCTGCTCAACAATCGGATGGCCTATTGGCACCTCGAGCTCGGACATCCGAACCGGCTGCGGCCCGGTCGGCGAGTGCGGCATACGATGAACCCGCCGATTGTCCTCAAGGACGGCGCATTATGGTGCGTGTTTGGCACCCCCGGCGCCGACAACCAGGTGCAAGTCAACATGCAAGTCCTGACGGCGATGATAGATTTCGGTCTCGACCCGCAGCAGGCGGCCGAATTGCCGCGCTGGACGTCGAACCTGCCGGGTCAATACGCAAATTGGCCGCATGAGGGGGAGGAAGCGCTGACGATCGAGCGGCGGGTTCCCGACCGGGTGCGCGCCGAGCTCGCGCGCCGCGGTCACCCGGTCAAGACCGTTGGCGATCTCGAAGGACCATGCAGCGTCGAGATTATTCGGCGCGATTCAGCAACCGGCATGCTGCTTGCCGGCTCCGATCCACGCCGCGACGGCTGGGCACTGGCCTGGTAAGCTGGTAGAGGATCACCCGATGAAAATTCGTGACATCGAGGCCTTTCAAGTCAGTTGGACGCCTGGCGACAAGCCGGAGCAGCGCAGTGCCTGGGTCAGAATCTACTGCGATGACGGCTCCTTTGGAATTGGCGAGGCCTCGCCAATGCAAGGCGGCCTCGCCTCGCTGGGGATAGTCGCGCGCAACTTGGCGCCGGCGTTGATCGGCAAGGATCCGCTCGATCACGCGATGCTGCTCGATACAATGCTGCACACCTTCGCCAAGCTCGGGCCCGAGGGCGCGCTGACCGGTGCACTAGCGGCACTGGACATTGCACTCTGGGATTTGAAAGGGAAGTTTTTCAATCAGCCGATCTACAAGCTATTGGGCGGTGCCTGGCGCACCGAGCTGCCGTTCTATGCCTCGATCGGCGGCAATGGCGAGCGCAGCGTCGACGAGGTGCTGCGGGTTGTCGAAGCCCGGCTCAAAGACCAGCCTGCGGCGGTGAAGATCCGCTTCGACAACGACCGGACCAAGCTCGACAGCGATATCCCCGGCGACATCTCCAAGGCGCGCGCAGTACGGCAACTGGTCGGCGACGGTTTCCCGCTCGCCTTCGATGCCAATAATGGCTACTCGGTTGGTGGTGCTATTCGCGTCGGACGCGCATTGGAAGAGCTCGGCTACTGGTGGTTCGAGCGGCCGGTTCAACATTACCACCTTAAAGCGATGGGCGAGGTCGCCCGGAAGCTCGACATCACTGTGTCGGCCGGCGAACAGACTTACACGCTCGCTGGTTTGGCGGATCTGATCGCGGCCGGGGTCCGCATGGTGCAACCCGACATCGTCAAGATGGGCGGGATCACTGGTCTGATGCGGTGCGTCGCGCTGGCTCATGCCCATGGCGTTGAGCTCGTCCCCCATCAAACGCAGCCGACGATTGGCCATATGGCCAATCTACATTTGGTGGCGAGCCAACTGCACGCCACCAAGCCGTGCGAGCTTAACGATCCGTCGCCGCGCCAGCATGGCGTATTCGAAAATCCGCCGAAACCTTTCGACGGCTTCTTCAGTTTGTCCGCCGAACCCGGGCTCGGTTTGCGTGTCAACGAAGCGGAGCTGGTAAAACGGTGCGTTCCGGTACCATGAGGGTATCCCACGAGAGGAATAGTGGCTGGTGTGCGGGCTGAGTGAGGACAGCATCCGGCGGGGTCGGGTCGACCTGCCGAGCTCGGCTGGAATCGCGCACAAAGCCGAGCTCAGCGCTCCGCTTGATGGCTCGCTTCAACGAATAGACACGTTTCGACCTTCAATGATTCCGGTGACCGTCGGGTCAGCAGCAGGCGCAAGTCCGCCGATGAAGCTCTTCAGCGAGCAAGTTAACGTTTGACGTTTGTACGTGTACCCTGCGCATCCAGGATCGGAGAGACAAATAGTCGCGCAGCTTGTGCTGCTCTTCCCATAAATCGCCTCTCCTCGATCGCCACCGGCCGCGTCCATATCCGGATACTGCTGAACGCGGGGCGTGACATTTGGAGTCAGTGGCGGCCCCGACCGGTCAGTGATGATTCCCGTGGTGGCAGGGTCATTTGCGGGTACTAATGCGGCGATCCGGCTCTTTGGGAAGCACGCCAAATGACGGATGTTATAAGTCACTCCCACACATGCGGCATTTGCCAAACACCTGCGCATGCAATCATCAGGATTTGCCACATCCCGAACCCAGCCGTCTGGTCCGCCAAGGTCGTTTCCAGGCGCGTCCATATCAGGGTGCCACTGGATTTGCGTCGGCGGTGGGCTGGGAGTGTTGGGTGACGGGACAGGTGTTCCGAGACCGGGAGGCGGGTCTGCAGGCGACTCGAGATAGCTATTCCATCCTCGTCGATACTCCGGTTCGGATATACGTCTCATATCAGTAGGGTCCAATTTTGACTTTGCTGCCAAGCAGCCATTTACGAATAATGGACTTCTTCCCGCCGCATAACAGACATCTGGCTTCGGTAAACTGCGTTGGCCTGACCAATAATAAGCCCCATCTCGATAATCCCCCGTTTGCGCCGAGAACCATTGTTCCCATGAACCAGGGTCTGCGAGGCCGTCCTGGAACACTGAGGTCGTAGGAGGTGACGGAGGCGTTAAATCCGAAGGTGGTTTTGCCCACAGGCCACGATGCTGAAGCCGCGCGTACTCCTCGGAATCTTGATAGGACTTTGGCACTTGTCCAAAGGTGAGCTTAACCCATCCCATTAGCAAGGCGTGTTCGGACACATCTATTTTGGACCCAACGATATCGCATTGGTATTCGTCTGCCATTTTGATGCATGAGAGTCGCTCACCCCTGAGGTAGTCGCGCATTTCAGCCGTAAAGGCGGTGCTCTCGCTCCGAACGCCGGACAAGTGAAGCATGTGACCATTCACTGAGATCGTCGCCGCGTCCCACAGGTTGTCTGTTGGTCCCTCAAGTCTCGCCGCCGGCCCGTTGGCTGGAGATTGCGGAAGAAGGGTCGGAGGAGGTGGAGCTGGTTGCGGCTGCGGAGAGGGGGCAGGAGGTGGCGGTCGCTGGGGTATAATTCCACTTGGGAGGCTTGGCCTTTCCGGCACGGTTTGAGAGGGCGAGTGGGTGTCAGGCGACCGTGGCGACCGCGAGATTATCGCGATGAGGATAACTCCGAGGATTCCAATAAGGGCAAGGCCTAGGCGCCTAGAGGGCCTCGTGGGTCGTGTCGAGCCGATTTGCCGCGGTCCGCTCAGTGGAAAAGTGGCAGCGATCTGCGGAGTTGGATACGCCTGTCTCCTATTGTTAAGGGCACAGAAACCGCAGCCTTTCGAGAACTGGGCATGCTCTTTGGGTTCCTGATGGCACGGCCTCAGTCTGTTGCGGAGGTCACTTAGATGGGCCGACCATTCTTGAGCGCTCGGGCGAGAGGTTGAGGTTAAAAAGGCGCGATCGAACAGTTTGCGACTATCGGGTTCCAAAAACTCATGAATACTGGAAGGTACCGCCCGAATTGAGCTGTTTCCTGTAAGTCCATACGCATATAGCTTGGAATACGTGCGTTCCTGCAAAGTAGTCGGATAGCCACCGCCCGAGGGATCGACGCCCTGAAAGGGATGAACTCCATTGTTAAGTAGCTGGAATATAATAGTAGCAAGTGCGAAGAGATCTTGCTCCAAACCCAGTTGTTCCGGCCTGCGTCCTTTTGCCTCTGGAGCTATAAATTCGTCAGAATACATTCTGGCCGGATAGCGACGATCGCCATTTATGCTAAACCCATCAGTATCAAGTATAGCTAAGTAAAAAGGGCCTGGATAAAAACGAATGTTTTGGGGTTTCATATCAATCATTTAGTGGTTAAGCTTGTGAAGCTCTACCATCAACAATGCCAAATTTAAGGCGATGTGGAGGCGCGCTCCGTAATACTCTGGAAGACCGTTGAACTTACGTGTGCTTTTTTGGAGCATGTTGGAAAGTGTGGTGGAGGCTTGGAAGTCAACCTCCTTCATTATGAATCCGACAAATTTCCCTCGCCTGATGACCCTGGCCTCAGGCCACGCTATCTGAACGTACGTTCTGCCTTGGTTTGAAAACGGTGGAAGGTTGGGAGGAGATGCAAGCATTGCACCGATTTTCTCCTCGTACTCCTTTAGATTGTTTGTAACCTTATAAATCTTGGCAAGTAACCCTGGATTGCCAATCACGCTGTGAATGGTGCCTGCCGCCCCCTCTGCAATTGCGGGCCCAAGCGGAGGATCGCGAAGATCGGCGCCGACGACGACACTACTCATCGTCTATCCGGTAGTCCGCAGCGCCCACACAAGGGTCTTATCATCTGTGGTGATTGGGCGGATCCTCTCGCTATCTAGCAGATTCGCCAAAGCCTTCTCGCCCTCGGCACTTGCATGGCTCAGAAGAAAGCGTGTCACCGGGTCAAGGAACGGGATATAAGGCGCGCAGCCTCCCGGCGCTAAAGCGAAGGGGGTGACACCGTCGGTCATGAGGACGATTAGGTCATAATCACCTGCGACCCGTGTTAATCGCAGATGCTCACGCCAACTTTCGTCGGTGAAGAAATATGTTCGGTCCGCGTATTCTCCATTTTCCGGTGGCGATATGATGTTGCGTTAAATATCCGTGGAATGGGTTGCGCACGCGGCCCCGTCGCCGATGTGAAAAAAAATTCCCGAAGAGGCGTTTGCGACTACGCCCACTAAGGTCGAGCTAAAAACCCCTAGCGGCTCGTTCGTTCTGCAGCATACTGATAGAAGGCGTTCGCGAACCTCTTCTATCGCGTTTTCGATCAGTGACCGAGAAGCACTTTCCGCGTCGTCCGCTGCAAGGCATTGTCTTAAATCTCCGATTTGCGTGGACAAGCGATGAACTATTCCCTCGCATATTGCCGCGGAACCTTCGGCTGCGCGGTCAGCGGAACCTGCGCCATCGGCAACAGCTCCAATCAACCAGCTGTCCAATACCCTCGCAGTGTGGTAGTCTTGACAATCTATACACTCCGCTATGTGCGAAAAGCCGGGGCGAGACGCCGCCACTATCCGCCATCCAAGAGGACACATCGCAGCAGGCGCGGCCGATACTAGCTCGGCGCCTGCATCCAGTCAGTAGGCGCAGCTAATTGTACTGTTGAATTCTGTGCTGCCCGCGAAGCGCTGCTAGCACTTCGACTGAGCCACAGGAATAATTCCTTAAATTTGAGTCCGCTCAGCTTTGCAGGAGGACGACTGGAAAACCTTCCTAATTTACTAAGATCAGCAGCATGGCCGACGCCAATTGCCCATACTATAAATTTCTCGGCCTGTTCCGCCGTTCGGCATTGATCTGCAATGTGTTCCCAGCCTAAATCTGTCGGTTCGCCATCAGTCATAAGAAATAGCCATGGCCGATTGTAAGCTATTCCATGGTCCCTATAACGCTGTTTTTGCTCTTCGATTTTTTGCATGGCGTTCGCCACTGCCTTACCCATGGGGGTTTGGCCATAAGCATTGACGCGAGGAGCTGAGAAAGCCATCGCGTCCGTCCACTCACAAAGTACTTCCGTCTGGTCGAGACCGCCAAACCGAATTACTGACACTTGTACTCGTTGTCGAGCTATATCATCTTTCTTCAACTCATCTTCTAGGACCTTTAGTCCGATGTTTAGCTCATTGATTGGTGCGCCATCCATCGACGCCGACCCATCTACTACAAGGATACAAGGCAGTCGTTGGCTATTGTTGTCTTGGAGCGCGACGTCTGGAATAGTTACGTCGTCCATTTCTATCGTCCCAAAATTGTTAACCTGGCTCTAAATGGTTAGTCTATAACCAATTAGTAAAAAAAGCTAGAACTTCCTGGTGCACTCCGGTTGTCCAACCGTTGGAGTGCGAAAGCACGCGTCTAGGCTCACCCTGAGAGTCGGATGGCGCGTTCTCGAGGAGCTGGGTTACTGGTGGTTCGAGGAGCCGGTGCAGCATTACCATATAAAGGCGATGGGCGAGGTCGCTGATAAGCTCGACATCACTGTGTCGGCCGGCGAGCAAACCTACACGCTCGCCGGTTTGGCGGATCTGATCTCAGCCGGGGTCCGCATGGTGCAGCCCGACATCGTCAAGATGGGCGGGATCACCGGTCTGATGCGTTGTACGGCACTGGCGCATGCGCATGGCGTCGAGCTCGTCCCTCATCAAACGCAGCCAACCATCGGTCATATGGCAAAGCTACACTTGACGGCGAGCCAGCTGCACGCCACCAAGCCGTGCGAGCTCAACGATCCGTCCACACGCCAGCACGGCGTATTCGAAAATCCGCCGAAACCTGTCGGTGGCCTGTTCCATTTGCCGGCCGAACCGGGGCTCGGTCTGCATGTCAACGAAGCGGAGCTGGCAAAGCGGCGCGTCCCGATTGGCTGACCTCCAATCGCGTGCTTTTGTCACCGCTCAATATTTGAAGTAAAGAAATTCGCTGACGTGGTGTAGGTTGAGAAAGGCGAGAGCGGCGAGGAGACCGACGACCACTGCGGCCGCGGCACTCGGCTGCCATTCCAGGCGCCAGGGCAAGAGGCGCATCACTGACGGTACGCGCTCGAGAAGCGGAGGGTCGCGTTCCCGTTCGGCCACCCCGTAGTTGAAAGCGGGATGCCAGCGGGCCAACATCTGCTGCGTGTTCGGCAAATACCACACGATCGCCAACCAAACGATCAGCCACAACACGAGTTCTTGCTGATCGGCGGTGACTGGTGGCCCGTCAAAGCGAACCCCCAGCCAACTCAGCGCATCGCCGAAGGGGCCAAAGGCATCGCGCCATGAACCGGGTAGGTTGGCCATTCCGCGGAAAACTCGCGCAGCGACATCCATCGACGGCGCGCGGTGTGTCACCAGCACAATCGTCAAACCAAAAAATGTTATCAACCGGGCGACGGTGTTCGACCACCAAGCATTCACCGGCCGCCGCACGCTGCGCCACGCATGGTTCATGACCATGGCGCC
>Ga0306924_10001523_pt1 | contig 21263 bp, 20 predicted proteins | sample sta12Can44000111_FD_203756 | JGI IMG/M metagenome (GOLD analysis project Ga0306924, IMG submission 203756) | Lab enrichment of tropical soil microbial communities from Luquillo Experimental Forest, Puerto Rico - statanox.12C.anox.44.000.111 (v2)... | ecosystem: Environmental > Terrestrial >...
TGGGAAACCATCGTGTCACTGTACGACACGTTGATGACGATACGTCCGTCGCCGATCGTTGCACTCAATCGCGCCATCGCGATCGCACAGAACGAGGGCCCCGAGCGGGGGCTCGAAGAAGTCCGCTCAATTAGCGACCGCGATCGCCTCGCCGCATATCCCTTCTACTCCGCGACGCTTGGCGAGCTCGAGCTTCGAAGCGGGGGGCACGAGACCGCGCGCGAGCACTTCCGAGCAGCGCTCGCGCTGGCGCGCAACCCGATGGAGCGCCGGTTCCTCGATCGGCGCGTCGGCGCGTGCGAACGAGGCGATACGCGGCGAGCCTACTGCGAACAGTTTTGGGACGGGGCGCTCGGTGCTTTCAAAGCTCATGTGGAAGCCGAAGAGCGAAGCGGAAGGGTTACACCAGAACCCGAAGATAAGAACCGTATCCGTCCACGTCGTTGTAATGAGCGAGGCTACGCCTAGATAGGCGCATATGCACGCTCATCTTGGCGGATGCCTTCGATCCGAAGCCGGCGCTGTCGACATCGGGAACGAGTAAGGATCTCCCATGCCGGTGGCCTCATCGCAAGCTGTTTCCATGCCGCAACAGCGGAGCTTCTGGATCCCCGTGATCAGCGGCGCGATGATCCTGACCATCGGGATCGGTGCGCGCCAGAGCTTCGGTATTTTTCAAAAGCCGATCGCAGTCGACCTCCGGGTCGGGCGTGAGCTGTGGTCTTTCGCCAACGCGCTGGCGATGCTGCTGATGGGCGCGCTCTCGCCATTTGTCGGCAACTTCTCGGATCGTTTTGGCACGGCGCGGACCGTCGCCTCCGGTGGCGTCCTTTACGTCATCGGCATGTTCATGATCGCGTTCGCCACCGAAGGCGTCATGCTGACGCTAGGAAACGTGCTGTGCGGGATCGGCATGGCGGCCGCGGGGTTCGGTCCCATATTCGGCGCGATCAGCCGACAGACGCCGCCCGAGAGGCGCTCGACCGCGCTTGGTGTGGCGACCGCCGGCGGATCGTTCGGTCAATTCGCGATCGTGCCGTTCGCGTCGCTGCTGCAATATCGGCTCGACAACTGGCACACCACAATGTTCATCCTCGGAGCGATGTCGACGGTTATGGTCCCGCTCGCCTTCGGACTGCGAGAACGACGCGCCACGGCTGCAACGGCCATCCCCCAAGGCAGCAAGGACGCGCTGCAGGAGGCGTTCGGGACACAGGGCTTCTGGCTGCTCACCATCGGCTTCTTCGTGTGCGGCTTTCACGTGACGTTCATCGGGCTCCATCTCCCCTCGTACATTTCCGACAAGGCGGTCGGCATGTCGTTTTTCGGCACGCCGGTTTCGGCGCTCGAGGTCGGAGGCTGGGCCATCGGCCTGGTCGGCCTGTTCAACCTCGCCGGCTCGTTGATCTGGGGTTGGCTCGGAAGTCGATACCCGAAGAAGGACATGCTGGCTCTGCTTTACGCCTTGCGCGCGCTCGCGTTCGTTATGTTTCTCGCGTTGCCGCTGTCGTTGATTTCTGTGCTGCTGTTCTCGGCCTCGCTCGGCTTCCTCTGGCTCGGCACGGTTCCGCTTACCAGCGGGCTCGTCGGTTACATGTTCGGTCCGACGCACATGTCGATGCTGTGGGGTATCGTATTCTTCAGCCATCAGCTCGGCAGCTTCCTGGGTGGCTGGGGCGCCGGCCGCCTCTACGACATCAAGGGCAACTACGATCTGATGTGGTCGATCGCGGTCGGGCTCGGTGGGCTCGCTGCCGTGATTCACTGGTGGATTCGCGAGCGGCCGGTGCCGCGGCTGGCTATGGCGGCAGCGCCGGCATGAGCACTGTCGGCACGCGCGCCCGAAGCGGCCGGGCTGCTCGGCGCGTCCCGAATTGGCGTGCCGAGCAAGTAGATCGCGCCGCCAAATCGTCCACCAACACGCCTTATCGGCTATTGTGGTCGGTCGGAATCATCGCTTTCGTACTCGGCATCGTCGCCTTCGTGTTTTGGGGCATCAACGGTGCCGGCACTTTGTTCGATATGGTAGTCGCTCTCTGCACTTGAGTTTCCGGCTACTTGGTTTCGCGGCCACAACGAGCCGCGGCGCTGTGGCTGGCTGCCTCGGTGCGCTTGCCGATGGGCGCCATGGCGCCTTAAGCTTTGGGCTTGGGCTGCGGGAGCCTCGGATGTGCGGCATTGTCGGGTTGTTCTTCAAGCGCGGGGCGGCCACGGCTTCCCTCGGCCCGCTGCTGGCCGGGATGCTGTCGCAGATGCGGGAGCGCGGTCCCGACAGCACCGGGTTCGCGCTTTATGGCGACGAGGCACCGCCTGGGGCGTTCAAGGCGACATTGCGCGCTCCCAACGGTGAATATGATTGGGCGGCGCTCGAAGCCGGAATCGCCACGATTTTTCCTGTTGTCTGTCCGGCCCGGCCGTACGGCAGCCACGCCGTCTTCACCATCGGTGCCGATCCGGAGCCGATCTTTGCCTGGCTCGCCCGGCATCATCCTGCGCTCGGCATTTTCGGCTTTGGCGAGCGCATCGAGGTGTTCAAGGATGTCGGGCTGCCGGAGGCGGTCGCGCAACGCTTCGATCTCGAGCAGCGGTCCGGCACCCACGGGCTCGGGCATACGCGGATGGCGACCGAAAGTGCGGTGACGACCGAGCACTCGCATCCTTTCTCGACCGGGCCTGACCTCTGCCTCGTCCATAATGGTTCGCTCTCGAACCACAACCGGCTGCGTCTGTCTTTGCGGCGCGAGGGCATCCGTTTCGTGACCGACAACGACACCGAGGTTGCCGCGGGCTATTTGACCTGGCGCTTGCGCCAGGGGATGAGCCTGACCGAGGCGCTCGAAGCGGCACTTGCCGATCTTGACGGGTTCTACACCTTTGCCGTCGGCACCAGGGACGGCTTTGCGATCCTGCGTGATCCGATCGCCTGCAAACCGGCCGTCCTCGCGGAGACCGACGATTGGGTCGCCATGGCGACCGAGTATCGCGCGATTGCGACTTTGCCCGGTGCTGCCACGGCCGAGATCTGGGAACCGCGTCCGGCGACGGTCTATTCCTGGCATCGCCAATAGGGGAGTTGGCGTGATCGAGGTCGATCTCGCGCAGAGCTCGGTTCGGGAGCTGAACCAACGGCTGCACCGGATTGGCCCCGGGGACAATGAACACCATTGGCGGGTGGTGAGCCCGAACGGCGCCCACGCCATTGCGGTCGGGCTCACTGCGCCCGTTCATGTCGAGATCAGGGGGCATGTCGGCTATTACTGCGCCGGCATGAACGCGCTGGCGACGGTCGTCGTCGACGGCCATGCCGGTACCGGGCTCGCGGAGAACATCATGAGCGGGTCGGTGCGGGTGCGCGGCAACGCGGCGCAGTCCGCCGCCGCATCGGGGCGCGGCGGACTCGTCATCATCGATGGCGACGCCAGCGCGCGCTGCGGCATTTCGATGAAGGGCGTCGCCATCGTGGTCGGCGGGTCGGTCGGCCATATGAGCGCGTTCATGGGCCAGGCCGGGACCCTCGTCGTCTGCGGCGGTGCCGGGCACGACCTGGGCGACTCGATCTACGAGGCCGACATCTTTGTCGCCGGCGAGGTCGCCAGCCTCGGCGCCGACTGCATAGAGAAGGAGATGACGCCGGCCGATGTCGATCGGGTCGCCGCCCTCCTCGGCTGCGCGCAAATCGTTGAAGATGCGGGCCGATTCCGGCATTACGGCTCGGCGCGGCGGCTCTATAATTTTCACATCGACCACGCCGCCGAATATTGACGATGACCCGCCCGCCGCTGCGGCATTCCGCCGCCTTTTCGCCCGATGTCATCGCCGAGATCCAGCGTGCGGCCGACGAGGGCCTCTACGGAATCCGCGGATTTGGCACCCTGCGGCCGTTGCCGAGCTTCGACGACCTCGTGCTGCTCGGCGCTTCGATCTCGCGTTACCCGCTCGAGGGCTACCGCGAGCGCTGCGCGACGGACGTGACCCTCGGCACTCGCTTTGCGAAGAAGCCGATCGAGCTGAAGATCCCGATCACGATCGCCGGCATGAGCTTCGGCGCGCTCGGCGCCAATGCCAAGCGTGCGCTCGGCCGCGGCGCCAGTGCTGCGGGGATCAGCACGACGACCGGCGATGGCGGGATGAGCGAGGAAGAGCGTGCCGAATCTGACATCCTCGTCTATCAGGTGCTGCCCTCGCGCTACGGCTTCGATCCCGCTCACCTGCGGGCCTGCGAGGCGATCGAGATCGTCGTCGGCCAGGGGGCAAAGCCCGGCGGCGGCGGCATGCTGCTCGGCCAGAAGATCACCGAGCGGGTGGCGCAGATGCGGACCTTGCCGGCCGGGATCGATCAGCGCAGCGCCTGCCGGCACCCAGATTGGATCGGGCCCGACGATTTGACGATCAAGATCGCCGAGCTACGCGAGGCTACCGATTGGGAAAAGCCGATCTTTGTCAAAATCGGCTCGGCGCGGCCGCGCTACGATGTCCAGCTTGCGGTCAAGGCCGGCGCCGATGTCGTAGTGCTCGACGGCATGCAGGGCGGCACCGCTGCCACACAAGAGGTCTTCATCGAGCATGCCGGCATCCCGACCTTGCCGGCATTGCGCCAGGCCGTGGAAGCGCTCGAGGAGTTGGGCATGCACCGCAAGGTACAGCTCGTCATCTCGGGCGGCATCAGGAGCGGCGCCGATCTCGCCAAGGCATTAGCGATGGGCGCCGATGCGGTCTCGATCGGCACCGCTGCGCTCGTGGCACTCGGATGCAACCGCAGGGTCCATGTCGAGGACTACACCGCACTCGGCACCGAGCCCGGCGCCTGCCATCACTGCCACACCGGGCGCTGCCCGGTCGGCATCACGACCCAGGACCCGGTGCTCGAAAGCCGGCTCGATGTCGCGGAGGGCGCGCGTCGGGTTCGCAACTTCCTGACGGTGCTCACGATCGAAGCGCAGACCCTCGCCCGCGCCTGCGGCAAGTCGCACCTCCACAACCTCGAACCCGAGGACCTCGCCGCGCTGACCGTCGAAGCCGCCGCAATGGCCGGGGTACCGCTGGCCGGCACCGACTGGATCCCGGGACGGAACGGCTATTGATCCGCCAACGAGAAAGACATTGATGTCGCAGGATCTTGCCAAATGCGCGGCGGATCGGGGGATCCGCTATTTCCTGATCAGTTTTGTCGACCTGTTCGGCGTCTTGCGGGCCAAGCTCGTACCCGCTCAGGCGATCGGACGGATGCAGCGCGACGGCGCGGCGTTTGCCGGGTTCGCAACCCACCTCGACCTGACCCCGGCCGATCCCGACATGTTTGCGATCCCCGATCCGGCGACCCTGATCCAGCTCCCGTGGAAGCCCGAAATCGGCTGGCTCGCGGCCGACCTTCATTTGGGCGGCAAGCCGGTCGAGCACGCGCCGCGCCACGTGCTGCAACACCAGCTCGCCGTCGCCGAGGCAGAGGGCTACCGGTTGAAGACCGGGGTGGAGGCCGAGTTCTTCGTGCTGTGCGCGGACGGACGGGCCGTCGCCGACGAGGCCGACCGGCAGGCGAAACCATGCTACGATCAAGCCGCGCTCCTACGCCGATACGACCTTATCCGGGCGATCAGCGATGCGATGCTGGAGCTCGGCTGGGCGCCGTATCAGAGCGATCACGAGGATGCCAACGGCCAGTTCGAGATGAACTGGGCCTATGATGACGCCCTGGTCACCGCCGATCGCCACGTCTTCTTCAAATTCATGGTCAAGGAGCTGGCCGGGCAGCATGGGCTGCGCGCCACCTTTATGCCGAAGCCGTTTATGCATTTGACCGGCAATGGGTGCCATGCCCATGTCTCGCTGTGGGACCGCGGGGATGACATCAACCTGTTTCACGATCCCGAGGGCGAACTCGGTCTCTCTCTCCTCGCCTACCATTTCCTCGGCGGCATCCTCGCGCATGCCGAGCCGCTCTCGGCCCTGTTCACGCCGACCGTCAACAGCTTCAAGCGGATCAATGCGGCGCTGACAGTGTCGGGCGCCACCTGGTCGCCGAACGCGATCAGCTATGGCGCCAACAACCGCACCCATATGGTGCGCATTCCGGAGCCGGGCCGGTTCGAATTGCGCCTGATGGACGGCGCCGCGAACCCGTATCTGCTGCAGGCAGGGATGCTTGCCGGCGGCCTCGACGGGATCGCACACGAGCGCGATCCCGGCAAGCGGCTCGACGTCAACATGTACGAGCCGGGCTCCGCGCCCACCGGCATTGGCCGGCTGCCACTCAACCTGCTCGACGCGTTGCGCGCTTTCGCCAGCTCGGCGGTATTGCGCGAGGCGCTGGGCGCCGCCTTTGTTGATTCCTATGTCAAGCTGCGTATGGTCCAGTGGCACGACTACGCGCGCCATCTGACCGAATGGGAACGCGAGCACACCCTCGATGTGTAGCTCTGTTGCGATCAAGGATTCCTCGCGTATTCGTGACCGGCGGCTCGGGTTCGCGCCGGAATAACAGGGCGCACGGCGGCGTCTATGGCATAATCCTGCGAATACCCTGAGCCCGGCTGGTCGCCCATTCTTCGATGCATGCCTTCCCGCGTCTTCTCGGCGTAGCAACCGCGGTCCCGCCCTATCCGCTCGACCAAGACGATGTCATCGAGCGCGTCAAACTATTGTTCGGCCGCTCGGACAACCTCGACCGCCTGCTTCCGGTGTTCACCAACACCGGAATTCGCAGGCGTTACTCCTGTGTGCCGATCGAATGGTACGACCGCGCGCACGGCTGGGCGGAGCGCAACCGCATCTATCTCGCGACCGCACTCGATCTGCTCGAAGCGGCGACCCGGCAGCTGCTCGACCGCACCGGCCGCGACAAAAGCAAGATCGACAGCATTGTCGTCGTCTCGACGACCGGGATCGCGACGCCGAGCCTCGACGCGCTGCTGATCGAACGGATGGGGCTGCGGCGCACGGTGCGCCGGCTGCCGATCTTCGGTCTCGGTTGCGCCGGCGGCGTCATCGGCCTCGCGCGCGCCGCGAGCCAGGCCGCGGTGGCCCCTGGCGAGACGGTGCTGTTCCTTACCGTCGAACTCTGTGCCCTCGCCTTTCGACGGGACGACTGGTCGAAGAGCAATATCGTCGCGACGGCACTGTTCGGCGACGGTGCATCGGGTGCGCTGCTGTCGACCGACGGAGAGGGCCCCGCCATCGTCGCTTCGGGCGAGCACACCTGGCCCGACAGTCTCGACGTGATGGGCTGGGAGGTCGCCGACGACGGATTCAGCGCGGTCTTCTCGCGCGACATTCCCCAGCTCGTCACAACGCAGCTGCGCGATGTCGCGTCGGAGTTTCTTGCCCGCCACCGACTGACGCTCGGTGATATCGACCGCTTCGTCTGCCACCCAGGCGGCGCCAAAGTGGTCGCGGCACTCGAGCGCGCCTTCGGCCTTGGGCAAGGGGCGTTGGTCGGGGCATGGGGCGTGCTGCGCGATTACGGCAACATGTCGGCGACGACCGTGATGTTCGTGCTCGAGCGCATGCTGGCCGAGGCGCGTGCCAGCGGCGAGCGCTGGGAACGCGCCCTGATGAATGCGCTCGGGCCGGGCTTCACCGCGGGGTTTCTGGTGCTCGAGAACCGGTGACGGTACTCCACTGGACGCTCGGTCTGGTCCTGCTGCAACGCGTTGTTGAGCTCGTTTGGGCATGGCACAACACCGTCCGCTTGCGGCGGCTGGGCGGTACGGAGGCGGACACCGCGGGCTACCCGTATTTCGTCCTGTTGCATGCCGGCTGGCTGGCGAGCCTCACCCTCTTCGTCCCCGCCGCTAGCCCGCCGGTCTGGCCGCTGCTCGCTCTCTTCGCGTTGCTCCAGCTGGGTCGGCTCTGGATAATTTCCAGCTTGGGCCGTTATTGGACGACGCGGATCGTAACCCTGCCCGGCACACCCCTGGTGCAAACCGGCCCGTTCCGCTGGATTCGGCACCCGAACTACCTGCTGGTGATCGCGGAAATCGCCGTGCTGCCGCTCGCCTTTGGGGCAGTCGCGATTGCGGTGTCATTTTCGGCCGTCAACTTGATGCTGATCGTCCGGCGCATCCGGATCGAGGAGACTGTTCTCGCGCCGCGGCGGGGGCTGTAAGCGTTCGATGCGATCCTCGTCGCCCCCGCAGAAGCATCATCCCGGCGCAGGCCGGGATCTATCGACCCGCCGCACGGTCGCCGCAGAAGGGAAAGACCGGCGAGCAACAGGTGAATTCAGAGGCTTGAGACACCATGGGTCCCGGCTTTCGCCGGGACGACGCAAGGAGTATCGCCACCATTCGCCGAGTTCCCCAGGGTGACGGGGTTTCTGGCACCGGCCGGCATGGTCGGCATCAAGACCTGGATCGGGTTCGTCGCCATGGCCTTCGGAATGTTCATGGCGATCCTGGACATTCAGATCGTCGCCAGCTCGCTGCCGGAGATCCAGACGGGCCTCGGCATTCCCCTAGACCAACTTAGCTGGGTCCAGACGGCCTATCTGATGGCCGAGATCGTCGCGATCCCGCTGACCGGTTGGTTGACCCGGGTGCTGTCCACGCGCGGCGCCTTTTTTGCGTGTATTTGCGGTTTCACCGCCGCCAGCATCGCTTGCGCCGCCTCGACCAGCTTCTGGTCGCTGGTGCCTGCGCGGGTGGTGCAGGGCTTTTGCGGCGGCGCCTTGATCCCGCTTGTCTTTTCGGCGGTCTTCCTGATGTTCCAGTGGCCCGCACGCGAGCGGGCGATACTCTGGGCCGGGCTCCTGGCGATGCTGGCGCCGACCCTCGGGCCGAGCATCGGCGGCTTCATCACCGACCGCTTTTCCTGGCACTGGCTGTTCCTGATCAATGTGCCGCCGGGGGTTGTCGTGGCGCTTCTGGTGGCCTGGGCGGTCGACGCCGATCGCCCCGACCGGCGCGCTTTCGGCTCGGTCGATCTGGTTGCGTTGCCTCTGCTCGCGGTTTCTCTCGCGAGCTTGCAACTCCTTCTCAAGGAGGCGCCGCAGCACGGCTGGGCGAGCGCCGAAATGTTGCTGCTCGCGGCTCTTTGCCTGGCTTGCGGGGGCGGCGTGATCGGCCGCTCGTTGCGGCGGCCGACACCACTGATCGATCTCTCGGCGTTCCGCGATCGCAACTTTGCGGCCGGCTGCTGGTTCAGCTTTGTTCTCGGTACGGGGCTCTACGGGGCCACCTACTTATTGCCGGTGTTCCTCGGCTTGATCCGAAATTACGACGCGCTGGCGATCGGCGAGATCATGATGGTGACGGGTGCGGCTCAACTGGCGATGGCACCGATCGCCACTGCGCTCGAACGGCGTGTCGATACCCGGCTGCTGACTATCGCTGGCTACGCCTTGCTCGCGCTCGGCTTCATCGGCAATGGCTTTATGACCTTCGAGACCGACTTCTGGGGATTGTTCTGGCAGCAGATTGTGCGCGGCGCCGCGGTGATGCTCTGCCTTTTGCCGACCACCTCGCTCGCCCTGACCGGCTTCGACCCCCTTCTTGTTCCGAACGCGAGCGGCCTGTTTAATCTGATGCGCAATCTCGGGGGAGCGATTGGCCTGGCGTTGATCGACACCGTGCTCGATCAGCGTACCGCCACCCATGTCAACGCCATCGTTGTGCGCCTGCAGGCCGGCGATCCATCGGCAGCGCGTCTGGTCGGATTGCCGACCGAGCGCTTCACCGGTGTACCTATCGGTGCGGTAGACGAGGCGACGCGCGCCTTGGTTGCTCCGTTGGTTGAGCGCGCCGGGCTCGTCGCGGCCTTTAATGACGCTTGGCTGATGGTCGGCGGCTTGGTTGTCCTGTCGATGCTCGCTCTGCCACTCTTCCGGGCGCCGCGACAGGCGGTTGGAACGCGACGCGACGATCCCGATCTCTCTCGTGTCGCGTAGTGACTAACGGATAGCCCGAGTGACCGAGGCCCAGCCACTGGTCCTTTCGACGCCTCACGCCGCCGCCGGAGCCCCCTCGGGCCGTGTCATCGCCAAGGCGCTGCGCGACAACGCCATCTTGGTTTTTCCGCCGGAAGCCTTCGAAGAGGATGTTGTCCGACGCAGCTTTTTCGGTCGTCAGCAAATCATTCTCAACCGGGCGGCAGGTATCCATCATATCCTCGTCGAGAACACCGAAAATTACCGCCGGACCCCGGCCACCATGCGGATGCTGCGTCCGCTGCTCGGCAATGGTCTGTTGCTCAGCCAGGGCGAAGACTGGAAGCACCAGCGCCGCACCGTGGCTCCGGCCTTTGCCGCGCGTACGATGCCGCTCCTGGCGCGCCATGTCGCTCGCGCCACAGAGGCCACAGTCGCCGGTCTGGCGGGCTCCGCCGAGCGGCATGTCGACCTTCTCACGGCAATGCAGTCGCTCGCCTTGGAGATCGCCGGCAACTCGATGTTTTCGCTGGCGATGGAGCGGTATCGTCCGGAATTGCGGGATCTGATCACCGGATATACCGCAGGTCTCGGCCGGCCGAGCCTGCTCGACTTTTTGCTGCCGCTGGCGATCCCGAGCCCACGCGACCTCGCGCGGCGGCGGGTGCGGCGACGCTGGGTGGGTCTGATCGGCCGCATCATAGCCGAGCGCCGCGAAAAGGCGTCGGCGGAAGCGCCACGCGACCTGTTCGACCTGTTGTCGACGGCGCGGGACCCGGAGACCGGCGCCCTATTTTCGGCCGAAGGTCTTGTCGACCAGATAGCGACTTTGATCGCCGCCGGTCACGAGACGACAGGGGTCGCGCTGTTCTGGTCTCTGTGGCTTGTCGCCGCAGCGCCCGATGTCCAAGAACGGCTCGCCGCCGAAGGTGAGAGGCTCGATCTCGGCCCGGACAACGCGGCCGAAGTCCTCCCGAAGCTCGTCTACACCCGCGCGGTCGTGCAAGAGGCGCTGCGCCTCTATCCGCCGGCATTCACCATCGTGCGGTTAGCGAAGCATGCCGACGACGCCGGCGGCATCCAAGTGCCGGCCGGCGCAATCGTATTCATCGCACCTTGGGTGCTGCACCGACATCGGCGGCTGTGGGTGCAGCCGGAAGTCTTCGACCCGGCGCGTTTTCTCCCCGGTACGCCGCCGCCCGACCGCTTTGCCTATCTGCCGTTCGGCGTCGGTCCGCGAGTCTGCGTCGGCGCACAATTTGCCCTGACCGAGGCCACCCTGGTGCTGGCCACGATGATCAAAGCCTTCCGTATCGAGCGTGCCGATGACGACCCGGTAATGCCGGTCGGAATTGTCACCACCCAGCCCGATCACCCTCCGCTTTTCCTTCTGCAGCCAAGGCGTTAGCTCCCCGCGCCGAGGAGTGCCGCGTCGGACATGACGGTTTTCTTACGCGGCGCAATGACGCATGCTGTGAGCGGTCGCCGAAAGGGGAAGAGCGATGCGCTCGCAACGACTAACGATGATCATTTTTATCGGCATGCTGCTCGGCATCGCCGTTGGCTACGCCTGTCATGCGCTGTGGCCTGATCCGCAGACGGCAAAGACGATCGCGGGCTACATCTCGCTCTTCACCGACATCTTCCTGCGCCTGATCAAGATGATCATCGCGCCGCTCGTCTTCACGACCTTGGTGGTCGGTGTGGCGCATATGGGTGATACCAAATCGGTTGGCCGGATCGGCGGCAAGGCGATGCTGTGGTTCGTCAGCGCCTCGCTGGTATCGCTGCTGCTCGGCCTCATCATGGTCAACATCCTGCGTCCGGGCGACAACCTCAACCTGCCGCTGCCCGACGCGAGTGCGGCGACTAACCTCAACGCTGCCTCGCTGTCGTTCAAGGATTTCGTGACTCACCTCGTGCCGAAGAGCGCGGTCGAAGCGATGGCCAACAACGAAATCCTGCAGATCGTCGTCTTCTCGCTATTCTTTGGTGTTGCGGCCGCAGCACTCGGCGAGCGGGCGGCGGGGGTCATCAAGATCATCGACGAGACCTCGCAGATCATCCTGACGATCACGGGTTACATCATGGCGCTGGCCCCGATCGCCGTTTTCGCGGCGATGGCGGCCACCGTGACCACGCAAGGGATCGGGATCCTGGTGACCTACGGCAAATATCTGGTCCAGTTCTACTTCAGCCTCGGCATCTTGTGGCTGGTGCTGATCGCCGCCGGCTTGCTCTTTCTTGGGCGCGCCGCGTTCCGGCTCATTTCGCTGATCCGCGAGCCGTTTCTGTTGGGTTTCAGCACGGCGAGCAGCGAGGCCGCATATCCGGTGACAATGGCGCAACTAGAAAAGCTGCCGGTCAGCAAGAAGATCATCAGCTTCGTATTGCCGATGGGCTATTCATTCAATCTCGACGGCTCGATGATGTACTGCACGTTTGCGACGATCTTTATCGCACAAGCCTACAACATCCAGCTGTCAATTCCGCAGCAGATCACGATGCTGCTGGTGCTGATGCTGACCAGCAAGGGCATGGCTGGGGTGCCGCGAGCCTCTCTTGTCGTGATCGCCGCGACCTTGGTGACCTTCAACTTGCCCGAGGCCGGCCTGCTGCTGATCATCGGCATCGACCAGTTCCTCGACATGGGCCGCACCGCGACCAACGTCATCGGCAACAGCTTGGCGACGGCGGTGATCGGTCGCTGGGAGGGCGAGACGGCGGCGACGATCGGCATGCCGGGGGAGGTGCAAGCGGCGTGATGCCGCGCTCCGTGCTCGCCGCCGCGCTAATCGCACCGCTGTTGGTCATTCCTGGCGCGCGCGGCCAAGAGCTGACCGGGACCTTGAAAAAGATCAAGGACAGCAGGACGGTGACGCTCGGCTATCGCGCGAGCTCGATCCCGTTCTCCTACCTCAACAAGTTACATGAGCCGATCGGCTATTCGATCGATCTCTGCAACGAGGTCGTCAAAGAGATCTCAAGTGAGCTCGAAGGCGTCGAAATCGGCGTCAGCTACAAGTTGGTGAGAGCGGAGACCCGCATCCCCGCGGTGCGTTCGGGCGAGATTGACCTCGAATGCGGCTCGACCACCGCCAATTTCCAACGCAAAAAGGAGGTCGCCTTCTCGCCGATCTTTTTTGTCGCCGGCACCAAAATTTTGGTGCCACGCTCCTCCGCCATCTCCTCCTACCACGATCTGCGCGACAAGACAGTCGTCGTGACCGCGGGCACCACGAACGAAGCGGCGGTGCGGGCGATTTCGGAGAAGCAGCACCTCGGCACCAAGTTTCTGGTCGGCAAGGACCACGCGGAATCATTTGCCATTCTAAAGGAAGGCAAAGCTGACGCCTTTGCCACTGACGACGTGCTGCTCTACGGCCTGGTCGCAACGACCGGGTCAGGCGACCAGTACCACGTGGTCGGTGAATATCTGTCCTATGACCCCTATGGACTGATGTACCGCAAGGACGATCCCGATTTCGCTGCAATCGTCGACCGAACGTTCAGCCGTCTCGCGCAAAGCCGCGAGCTGGTGCAGCTCTATAACAGGTGGTTCCAGCAGCGCCTGCCGACCGGCGAGACTCTCGGTCTGCCGATGAGCCCTCAGCTCGAGGAGATCTTCCGTGTCGAAGGCGTGCCGGAGTGAAATCTTGATTCGCGAGAATTGGCCGGTTGGCGTCAGGACTAAGAATCTAGCCCCGGCAGCCTCTCAAGGTATCGGGCATAGTCGCCTCTGCCCAGATGCCGCGCCAGCGCTAGGAGACGATCGCGGTCGATATAGCCCATGTGATAGGCGACTTCTTCGACGCAGGCGATCTTGAGGTCCTGGCGCATCTCGATCGTTCGCACGAACTCGGCCGCCTCGAGCAATGACTCGTGGGTACCGGTATCGAACCAGGCGTAGCCACGTCCCAGTCTTTCGACCGTCAACAGCTCGCGCTCGAGATAGACGGTGTTGAGGTCGGTAATTTCGAGCTCCCCCCGCTCCGAGGGTTTTAGCGCGGAGGCGATCTCGACAACCGCGTTATCGTAAAAATAGAGCCCCGTCACCGCCCAATGCGATCGCGCCTGCCGTGGCTTCTCCTCGATCGAGATCGCTTTGCCATATGCGTCAAACTCAACCACGCCGTAGGCTTCAGGGCTGCGGACTTGGTAGCCGAAGACGGTGGCGCCGGGACGCGGCTGCGCCGCCCGCTGCAGGATTGCCGACAAGCCGTGGCCGTAAAAGATATTGTCGCCGAGCACGAGGGCGACATTGTCGCCGCCTATGAACTCCCGGCCGATCAGAAATGCTTGCGCAAGGCCGTCGGGTCGCGGCTGCTCGGCATAGGCGATCGACAAGCCCCATTGGCTACCGTCCTTGAGCAGCGCCTCGAACCGGGGGCGATCCGTCGGCGTCGTGATGACCAGGATCTGGCGAATGCCCGCGAGCATCAGGGTCGTCAGCGGGTAATAGATCATCGGCTTGTCGTAGACCGGCAGGAGCTGCTTGCTGACCGCCAAGGTGACCGGATAGAGCCGTGTCCCGGCACCGCCCGCGAGAATAATTCCTTTCATCGCTGCTACCGTTGCGGGGCTACCCGCCGACACCCGCCTGCCCGCCTGCCGGCTCATACCGGAAAAATCGAGGTAAACCGGACAGGGTCGGGTGTTTTCGATCTCTGTCGGAGACCATCGCCTCGTCGGTCGACACCGGCCAGGCGATGCCGAGATCTGGGTCGCTCCACAGCAGGCCGCGATCGTGCTCGCGCGAGTAATAGGCATTTACTTTGTAAATTACTTCCGTGTTCGGCTCGAGCGTGCAATAGCCGTGGGCGAACCCCTCCGGTATGAACATCTGGTTCCAGTCCGCAGCGCTGAGCACGGCGGCGACATGGCGGCCAAAGCTAGGAGAACCCCAGCGTATATCGACCGCGACATCGAAGATCGATCCTGTCGTCACGCGCAACAGCTTGGCCTGGGCAAAGGGCGCAATCTGAAAGTGGAGCCCACGAACTACCCCCTTGCTCGCCGACAAGGAGTGGTTGTCTTGTACGAAGTGAATGTCGATCCCGTGCTTTCGTAGTCCGCTTTCCTTGAAAACTTCTGAAAAGAACCCTCGAGAATCGACGTGACGAACGGGCTTGAGCAGCTTGACGTCGGCAATATCAGTTTCCAGAACTTGCATGCTGTACCCCCTAAGACCCCGATCTTATCCGAAATGGTCGTTGTTTTACGAACAAGCCGGGAAAAAGAGAAGCGTCTTAAAGAAGCCAACGCCTAAACTCGGGCGCTTCGTCAATCGGCCGACATGACCGCCCGCCCGTTTCAGGTGTACCAGTTAAAAGGCTCGTCTATGACGAGAACCTTGTCGAATCAGGGTTATTTTCGGGGATCAATAAACCTTGGCTCGCCTCCCGATCGTGGGAGGCGGCCACAGCCGCCCCTGCTGATCGGTGCCATGCTTGGAGCCACCCGAACACGCTCGAGCATCAGGTGGGGACGTGCTGCTGATAGTGAAGTCCCCAGAGAACCGCTCTTTAACGATCGACAAACCAGGGTCGCCACATCACGAGTGTCGAAGAGATCCTCGCGATCGATCAGGCGGGTATTTTCACCTGACCCGATCCGGTGGGTCACCGAGACGGACAGTCGCAAAACCCCGACCTTCGGCCAATTCTACGTCGCGAGGACCGATCTTATTCGAACATACCACTCCGGGATGTGCTAGAGTTGCATCACCAGCCTGAGGCGCTATCTGAGCCTGAACGATCTGGTCTTCTCTCCTTCACAGCAGGGACCTCGAAGCGAACTTCCTCCATGCGCTTGTTCCGGTATTTCGAAAGCCTCCTCGAACCGACGGCTCTGCCACCGCAAGGCCCCCCGCCCTCGGGGCTCGGCGCCTTTTATTGGCATTACGCGCGGCAGGCGCGCGGTCTCGTCGCCGCACTCTTCGTCGCCGGCTTCATCGTTGCACTGATCGATACGACGATTCCGGTATTCGTCGGCCGGGTGATCACGCTCGTCTCCAGCCACGAGCCGGGCTCCCTGCTGCGCGATTCGTGGCCGCCGCTGCTCGGCATGGCATTCGTCTTGCTGGTCGCGCGACCTCTGGCGATGCTGCTGCAGAACATGCTGACCAACCAGGCGATCATCCCCGGGTTTTCGAACCTGATCCGATGGCAGAGCCATTGGCACGTGGTGCGGCAGAGCTGGAGCTTCTTTCAGAACGATTTTGCCGGGCGAATCGCGCAACGCGTCATGCAAACCGGCCCCTCCCTGCGCGAGAGCGTCGTCTCGGCCACTACGGCGGTCTGGTACATCCTCGTCTATGGCGGCGGCGCGATAATTCTGCTCGCCTCCAACGATGCGCGATTGGCAATTCCTGTGGTGCTGTGGTTCGCCGGGTACGCGGCGCTGCTCCGCTATTTTGTGCCGCGGCTACGCACCCGCTCGCGGCGCATGTCGGAGACGCGATCGGCCCTCACGGGACGCGTCGTCGACAGCTACACCAATATCGCGACGGTCAAACTGTTCGCCCGGCCGCGGGACGAGGACGAATTCGTCCGGGCCGCGATGGACGATCTTACCGAGGCGCATCGGCGACAGGTGCAATTGACGACATTGCTCGGGCTTTGCCTCGCCGTGCTGAACGCGATGATGGTGGTGGGCACCGCCGCGTTGGCAATATGGCTGTGGAATGACGAACGTATCGCGGTCGGGACCGTTGCGATGGCATTGCCGCTGACCTGGCATATCGCCGCGATCGCCGGCTGGGTGGCCCAGAACGTCACCACGATCTTCGAGAATATCGGCGTCGTGCAAGAAGGAATGCGGTCGATCGCGGTACCGCGCCAGATGCCGGACCGGCCCGATGCCGTTGCCTTGCAGGTCGCGCGCGGCGCCGTGCGCTTCGAAGGAGTGCGCTTTGGTTACGGCACAGCGAAGGGCGTCCTTCATGGGATCGACCTTTCGGTTGCGCCGGGCGAACGGGTCGGTCTCGTGGGGCGATCGGGCGCCGGAAAGTCGACCTTGGTTAACCTCTTGCTGCGGTTTTACGAGATCGAGGCCGGCCGGATCCTGATCGACGAGCAGGACATCGCCCTCGTTACCCAGGAAAGCCTGCGCGCACATATCGCGATGGTGACCCAGGACACCTCGCTGCTCCATCGCTCGATTCGTGACAACATCCGCTATGGCAGGCTGCAGGCGAGCGAGTGGGAGGTGCGGCGCGCCGCGGCGCAGGCGCACGCTCTCGAATTCATCGAGGGGCTTGAGGATTGGTATGGCCGCCGGGCCTTCGACGCGCATGTTGGCGAGCGCGGCGTGAAGCTGTCGGCCGGGCAACGCCAGCGCATCGCGCTCGCCCGGGTCATCCTCAAAGACGCTCCGATTCTGGTGCTCGACGAGGCTACCTCATCGCTCGATTCGGAAGTCGAGGCGGCGATCCAGGAGCAGCTCGACAGCCTGATGCGCGGGCGCACGGTCATCGCCATTGCTCATCGGTTATCGACGATCGCGCGCATGGATCGTCTCGTCGTGCTCGACCAGGGGCGGATTGCCGAAGAGGGCACTCATGCCCAGCTGCTCGCCCGCGGCGGTACTTACGCTCGTCTGTGGCAGCGGCAATCCGGTGGCTTCACCGACATCGACGCCGCAATCCCGCTGGATGCCGCGGCGGCCGAATAATTCCGAGCCTGAGGAACATCGGACGGAAAATCGCCACATATCAGTGGCCAAAGGTCGGGGATCAGCGAGCCGGCGATCAAATACATGACCCTCGACGAGTTCCTCCTGCCTTCACCAGCCCGCACTGAGACGTGATTGACCGTCTCTATTCCCGAACCCTCGCGATGGCGGCGCACCGCCACGCGATGGCGGCGATGGCGCTGATTTCCTTCGCCGAGAGCTCGTTCCTTCCGCTGCCGCCGGACTTCCTGCTCGTGCCGATGATCCTGGCGCAGCCGCGCCGGGCCTGGCTGATCGCCTTGATTTGCACGATCACCTCCGTCGTCGGCGGCTATGTCGGCTATGCGATCGGCTATTTCCTGTTCGACGCCATAGGCCTGCCCGTGCTCGCGTTCTATCACATGATGGACAAGTACGAGGCGTTCAAAGCGGCTTTCGCCGAATGGGGCGCATGGATCATCGTCATCAAGGGGTTGACGCCGATCCCCTTTAAGCTCGTCACGATCGCCAGCGGTGCTGCACAGTTCAACCTCGTCCCCTTTACTCTGGCATCGCTCGTCTCGCGTAGCCTGCGCTTTTTTCTGCTCGCCGCCCTGTTGTGGCGGTTCGGCGAGCCGATCCGCGATTTTATCGAGCGCCGGCTGATGCTGGTCACTAGTCTGGTAGCGGCGGCGCTCGTTGGCGGGTTCGTCGTGCTGCGCTATCTTTAAGGACATGAAAGCCGACCCCGGCCGTTTTCCGGCCTTTGTTCTGGCGGCGAGCGCTGCCGTGCTCGGCGGCGCTTTTATTTCGCAATATTGGGGCGGGCTCGCCCCGTGCGAGCTCTGCTTGCTGCAACGCTGGCCCTGGACTGCCGCAATCATAATCTCGTTGATCGCGATCACAGTCGGCAGCCGATCGGCGCTGCCATGGGTAGCACTGCTACTCGCCGCGGTCTTCGCGGTCGGCAGTGCGATCGCCTTTTATCATGTCGGGGTCGAAAAGCACTGGTTCACCGGTCCCAACGCCTGCACCGGCGTCGCCACCGCGGCGGATACAGTCGAGGCGCTAAAGGCGCGCATTCTCGGTCAAATGCCGGTGCGCTGCGACGAGCCGGCGTGGTCGCTCTGGGGCATTTCGCTCGCCGGCTGGAACCTGCTGGCCTCGCTGGCGATGGGCAGCAGCTGTCTTGCGGTCTTTTTGCGGCTGCGCCGACCGCGACGGTGAACTGGGATATACGCCGAGGGATCGCATGAGCGAGAAGGGTTGGCAACGCTTGCCTGGAGACCGCCTCCCGGCCGAGGAGATTGCGCGCATGCTGCGCGTCGATCATGCCGGCGAGTACGGGGCGACGCGTATCTACCAGGGTCAGCTCGATATGCTCGGACGCAGTCGCGCTACAGGCGAAATCCGCCGGATGGCCGAGACCGAGAAAGGCCATCTCGCGCGGTTCGAGGAGCTGTTGCACGAGCGGAGGGTGCGTCCCACCATTCTCTACCCGTTATGGTCGGTTGCCGGCTACGCGCTCGGCGCCGCGACGGCACTCCTCGGCGAGCGTGCCGCAATGGCCTGCACGGTCGCGGTCGAGGATGCCATCGATGAGCATTACCGGGGGCAAGCCGAGTATCTCGCCGAAGAGGATCCCGCGCTGCGGGAGACGGTCCTCGCCTTTCGCGACGACGAGTTGGCGCATCGCGAAATCGCGATCGCCCACGGCGCCGAGGATGCCCTCGGATACGCGCTTATCAGCGTCGCGGTTAAGGCCGGCTCGCGGATCGCGATTTGGCTCTCGACCCGCCTCTAGCCGGCATCGCCAAGACATCCTCTGCGCAGGACGCTGCCGCGCCATTGCGCGAGGTCTGGTATTACGCATTGCCGAGCCGACACTTGAGGCGTCGGGCGATGCTGGCGAAGGTCATGCTCGGCGAGCCTGTCCTGATCGGCCGTGACACGGCCGGTGCGGCATTTGCGTTGCGCGACCCCTGTCCGCATCGTGGGATGCCGCTCAGCGCCGGCCATTTCGACGGGCGCGAGGTCGAGTGCTGTTATCACGGCTGGCGCTTCGACACCGGCGGGCAATGCACCTTTATCCCGTCGCTGGTGCCGGGCCAGGCCTTCACGCCCGAGCATATCCATGTGCGCAGCTACCCGGTGCGTGAGGTGCAAGGGAACATCTGGATGTTCTTCGGCGACGACCCCGCCCCAGCGCCCGAGATCCCCCTGCTCGACGGGTTCGACGGAAGACCACCCGATCTCGTCGAGAGAGTCAGCTTCGCAGCGACGATCGACCACGCCGTCGTCGGGCTGATGGACCCGGCGCACGGCCCTTTTGTCCATCGCGCCTGGTGGTGGCGCTCGCGCCATTCGATCCAGCATAAGAGCAAGGCTTTTGCCCCCTCCCCCTTTGGCTTCACGATGAGCCGCCACTCGCCCTCGGCGAATTCGCGCGCCTACCGCCTGCTGGGCGGCGTGCCGGAAACCGAGATCATCTTCCGCCTGCCGAGCGCGCGGATCGAGCACATCCGCGCCGGCCATTATCGCGTGGGCAATCTGACTGCCATCACTCCGGTCGACAAAGGGGTGACCGAGATCAACCACTGCGTCTATTGGACGGCACCCTGGCTCACCGCGCTGAAGCCGTTTCTGCGGCATTATGTGCGCGCCTTTTTGCGCCAGGACCGCGAGATCATGGAACGGCAACAGCAGGGTCTGCGCTACGACCCGCCGCTCACTCTGATCGACGACGCCGACACCCAGGCGAAGTGGTACTACCGGCTGAAGCGCGAATACCGCCGTGCCCGCGCCGAGGGCCGCCCGTTCGAGAATCCGGTCGAGCCGCGCACCCTCGAATGGCGCAGCTGACGGCCTACGGAAGAACATGCCGGTGCCGAAAGCACAGGCGGCACCCGAAAGCGCCGCCTGGATTCTCGGAGGTGTCGCTTTGTTTACATTCGGTTGCGCCGCCACCCCAACAAGCCAAGCCCGAAGAGACTCGCGCCAAGCAACGCGAGGGAGGCAGGCTCAGGCGTTGGCATTCCCCCCGCACCCGCTGAAGCTGACCGTGCCGAAAGTTCCCGCGGTGCTGCCCGCCCGCGGTGCCGTAGTACCATTTGGCGTTGACGGGGTCGAAAACGAGACCCCTGACGTCTTGGCTGGTCCCGCCGGCTACTGTGTTGTCGGTACCGCCAGCGGCTAGGCCGCCCGGCAACGTGAATCGCGTGAGATCGGCTCCATAGTTCCCGTTGCGCAGCGTGTAGAACGTCGTCGTCGGAGCGCTCGACGACAGAGCCAAGATAGCGGTACCGAAACGGTAGACGCGGCACAGCAATGGGCGCTCGATGACGGTCCCGACGAGCCCGGCCACGAGCAGGGCCAGCACCAGTGCCAGACAATAACCGAACCCCAGTGCGTTCAGCAACGTATCAGGCGCAAAACGCGCCCTGCATGTAATGTGTGCCATGCGCGAAATTGATGATGTTGAGGAGCCCAAAGATCAGCGACAGGCCAAGGATCAACATTGCATACAGGCGCCGCTGATCAGACCGACCAGGAGCCAGGCGAACGTCGCCGGCGCTGGCGGGATCGAGACGGCCACCGCCGCCGGCTCCCCGCGAACGGTCAACAAGATCATGCGATTCTTTTTACTGACACCGCGAAGGGAAGGCGTCATTTCGTCGTCGGTCGCTCAGCTGAGCATGCCGTATGGCTGCCGACAGCGCGTCAGGGCGGATCGCCATCGGATATGTCATCT
>Ga0306924_10001524_pt1 | contig 21259 bp, 17 predicted proteins | sample sta12Can44000111_FD_203756 | JGI IMG/M metagenome (GOLD analysis project Ga0306924, IMG submission 203756) | Lab enrichment of tropical soil microbial communities from Luquillo Experimental Forest, Puerto Rico - statanox.12C.anox.44.000.111 (v2)... | ecosystem: Environmental > Terrestrial >...
CGCTGTTCGCGGTCGATCGTGCCGAGGCGGCCGAGCCGGGCGCGGCAGCAGAGCGTGCCAACGCTCTCGCCGGCCAATTCATCTTCGACGACCAGGTGCATTTCGTGCGCGACGATTTCCAGGGAGAAAAATTGCTCGATCTCGCGAAATATGCGTCGGCTCATTGGAACCCCGACATGCTGAAGGATGATGGGATGACCCTGGCGAGGTACAAGTTCGACAATTTTGTAAAGGAGGTTTACGTCGACAGCGATACTAAGATCGCCTTGTTGAGCGGTGCCCCGTTCGACGATCCCAGTTGGTGGTTCCTCAGCAACGACCAGATGGCGCAAGCCCGCAAGACGGTCAACAGCCTTGCGGGATCGCGGCGGTTGCTCGCGCATTCGCTGATCACGCCGAAGCAGTCGGGTTGGATGGAGGAGGTCGATCGTTGCATCGCGGAAGTCAAGCCCGAAAGCTGGAAGGGATATACTATCGGTGACCCGCTAAACCCGCAGTCGACCAAGTATCCGTGGCGCCTCGACGACGAAAAGGTGATGTACCCCTTCTATGAGAAGGCGGTGAAGGCAGGCATCAACACGATCTGTATCCACAAGGGGCTGTTGCCGAGGGATTACGAGAAATCTGCGGCCAACGCCTGGCGCTACGCCACGGTCGAGGATCTGCCGAAGGCGGCAAAAGACTGGCCCCAGATAAATTTCGTGATGTACCATGCGGCATTGCGGCAGTTTCTTGAGTCGCCGGACGACGATCTGGGCGAATTCGAACAGACCGGCTACATCCGCTGGGCCTCCGACCTGGCGGATATCCCGCAGAAATTTGGTGTCAACAATGTCTATGGCGAGGTCGGTACCGCCTTCGCCAACTCGGCGGTTGCCAATCCGCGATTTGCCGCGGCGCTGATGGGCACCTTGATCAAAGGGCTCGGGTTCGACCACGTCGTGTGGGGGACCGACTCAGTCTGGTATGGCTCGCCCCAATGGCAGATCGAGGCGTTTCGGCGGCTCGAAATTCCGGCCGACATGGCGCGGAAGCACGGGTTTGCGCCGCTCGGCCCAGCGGATGGCGCCGTCAAGAGCGCGATCTTCGGCTACAACTCGGCACGGCTCTACAAGCTCGACCTGCGTGCCGAGCTGCCTCTGATCGGCAAAGACAAATTGGCGGCAGCACGGGCAGCGTCGCTGCATGCAGGAACCCGCAGCAATCTCGCCTACGGGTACGTTGCGCGTCGCGCCTGATCTCTGTGGTGCAGCTCTCTGATTGAGGTTTAATCTCCGCGTCGCGAAACGGCGCAGGAGGAGGAACCCGATGGCGCGCAAGGAACTGGCGGTGGAGAGCGTTGCGGAAGCCTATCTGGCACTTCTCGCCGAGCGCGGCATCGAGTACCTGTTCGCCAATGCAGGAACCGATTTCGCGCCGCTCGTCGAGGCTTTCGCCAAGTCGGCGCGGACCGGCGCCCCAGCCGCTGATCGCCACGCACGAGAATCTGGCGCTGTCGATGGCACACGGCTACGCGATGGTGTCGGGTCGCATCCCGGCGGTCATGGTGCATGTCAGCGTCGGCACCGCCAACGGCGTGTGCGGCGTGATGAACGCGGCGCGCGACAACGTTCCCATCCTGTTTACCGCCGGCCGCTCGCCGCTGGCCGAGCGCGGGCTGCCCGGCGCGCGCGACGTTTACATCCACTGGGCGCAGGAGATGTTCGACCAGGCCGGGATGCTGCGCGAGATCGTGAAATGGGAATACGAGCTGCGCAACGGCCAGCAACTCGAGACCGTAATCGACCGCGCGCTTGCTGTCGCGACGACACAACCCCAGGGACCGGTCTATCTGTCATTGCCGCGCGAAGTGCTAGCGGCGCCGCTTCCCGGCTTTGCCTACGACATGCCGGCACGCCGCATCGCCGCTGCCCCGCCCGGCCCCGACAAGAATGCTATCGACGAAGCCGCGCGCCTCCTTGCCGCTGCCGAGAACCCGCTGATCGTCACCGCGAGCGCCGGGCGCGAGCCGGCGGCCGTCAAAGCGCTGGGCGAATTTGCTCATCGCTTTGCGCTCCCAGTCGTCGAGCACCGGCCGCGCCATCTGTCGCTCCCCGCCGACCATCGCTGCCATCTCGGCTATGACGCGGGCCCCTACCTCGATAGTTCCGATGCGATCCTCGTCCTCGAATGCGATGTGCCTTGGATCCCCAGCCTCAAGGCGCCGCGGCACGACTGCAAGGTGCTCCATCTCGGCGCCGATCCGCTTTTTTCGCGCTACCCGATCCGCGGTTTCCTGTGCGATCTCGCGCTGACCAGCACGGCTGCCGCTGCACTACCGGAGCTGGGTGCCTCGCTCGACCGACACGTCTCCCAAGCAGCGGTTGCGGAACGCCGGCGCCGCATTGCCGCCTTGCGGGAAACGCTTGTGGCAGGGTGGCAGAAGACGCGTGAGACTGCCGCGAGACTGCGTCCGATCCACATGGCCTGGGCGAGTGCCTGCATCGCCCAAGCCAAGCCGGAGGATGCGATCCTGGTTAACGAATACACTCTGATGCCTGAGCATTGCCCCTCGACCCGTGCGGGAGGCTATTTCGGTTCGAGCACGGCTTCGGGGCTCGGTTGGGGCGGCGGGGCAGCCCTCGGCGCCAAGCTCGCTGCCCGCGACCGGCTGGTTATCGCCGTCCTCGGCGACGGCGCGCATATCTTCGGCAACCCGGTCGCGCTGCACCATGCCTCGGCGATGCACAAACTGCCGGTGCTGTTCGTAGTCATGAACAATGCGATGTGGGGTGCGGTCCGCCGCGCCACCTTGGGGATGTATCCGCAGGGCGAAGCGGCGCGCAGCAACAAGCCGCCCTTGATCGACCTCGACGAATTGCCCGCCTTCGAACAGGTCTGCGCTGCCGCCGGCGGCTTTGGCGAGCGCGTCGAGGACCCGGCGGCTCTGCCCGCAGCACTTGAACGGGCGATCCGCGCGGTCACCCTCGACAAGCGCCAGGCATTGCTGAACGTGATCTGTCGTGGTCCTTAGTATGACCTATCAGATCGTGCCCATTACGGAAGAACACATTGCTAGTTTTCGTACGGCTGTCGACACTGTCGCGCGCGAAAGGAAATATCTCGCGTTTTTGGAGGCCCCGCCGCTCGAGGATGTGACGCGCTTTGTCCTCAATAATATCGAGCACAGATATCCCCAATTCGTGGTGGTGAGCGCCGACACCGTCGTCGGCTGGTGTGATGTCCTCCCAAACCGGACCAGGGTCATCTATTCGCACTGCGGAACTTTGGGGGTCGGTCTGCTGCCGGATTTTCGCGGCAAGGCCATCGGTCGCAAGCTGATAGGACGGACAATCGACGCGGCGTTCGCGTTTGGCCTTACCCGCATCGAGCTGACCGTAAGGGACGAGAATGTCAGCGCAATCGCGCTGTACAAGAGCCTCGGCTTTAAAATCGAGGGGCTTCACCGCAATGCGGTGTGTATCGAGGGACAATACGAAAATTTATACTCGATGGCCCTTCTGAGGGCTTGACCTCCGCCCGTCTGACCTACTGCGTGAAATGCCGCAGCAACCATTGCAGCGTTTCCTCCGGCGCCTCTTCCTGCACGTAATGGCCGCAGGGCAGGGCGCCACCCCAGGCGTCGGTCGCGTAATTGCGCTGCCACACGGACAATACGTCGCCATGGACCCCTTCGGTGTGACTGCGCGCGCCCCAGATCACCAATAGTGGAAGGGTGACCTTACGCCCGGCCTCGAAGTCTGCTTTGTCCATGTCGAAGTCGCAGGTTGGGCAGGCGCGATAGTCGGCGCAGGAGCCCTTGATCGTCTTCCAATCGAAGCAGCGAACGTATTCGGCAAACGCCTCGGGATCGAAGAAGCCGAGGCCGATACCAGGCTTCGACAGTTTCTTCTCCATAAACCATTGCGCCGGCACACCGGCCATCATCTGCTCGGGAAAGTCATAGGGCTGCGCCATCAATGCCCAGTGCCACGAGCGCAATGCCCATTCCTTCGAGGTATGGGTCCAGATGTGGTGGTTGGGCAGGATGTCGATCAGCGCCGCACGCTTGACCCGGTCGGGATGGTCGAGGCACATGCGGGCGGTAGTGCGGGCGCCGCGGTCATGCCCGGCGACAAAGAATTCGCGATAGCCGAGCTTCTCCATGACCTCGACCTGATCCTGCGCCATCGCCCGGAACGAATAGTTGATATTATTCTCGCCGCCGTCATCGGGTCCGACGCTGTCGCCATAGCCGCGCAAATCAGCGGCGACGACGTGGAAACGCTCGGCCAGGCGCGGGGCGATCTTGTGCCAAGAGACATGGGTCAGCGGATTGCCGTGCAGCAACAAGAGCGGCGGGCCGTCGCCGCCGTGCCGCAGATGGATTCGCGCGCCGCTCGTAGTGATTTCGGTGCGCGTAAACCCCTCGAACATCGCTGCCTCCATTGGTGTGCGCCGATCACGGCAATCTAGCCCAGCCGCGAGACGATGTGTGGTCAAATCCGAGGGCGCTCGAATCGCCTTGCCTTGCCTGCGCCGTCGGTTGATCCTAACCGGCTCGCCAGCCGCGTGGGATGCCGAACGGAAGTTCCCGAAGAGGGCCAAGCTGCGTCCCTAGTCGGGCATAAGGCGGCTGCGCGGGAACGTGAGTACCAGCGAAGGGAGGAAGCATATGCGGAAAAAATGGATTTTCGTGTTCGTCGCCTTGGCGCTGACGCCTCGGCTCGGCATTGGCCAGGAAACCAGGGCGGTCCTCGACAGTGTGGCAAAGGCCATGGGCGACCCGAAGTCGCTGCAATATACGGGGAGCGGCGCCAACTTTTCGTTCGGGCAGAGTGTCTCGCCCGGATCGCCGTGGCCGCGCTTCAATCTGAAGAGCTACATCCGCACGATCAACTACGACACGCCAGCGATGCGAGACGACCTCGTCCGCACACAGGCCGACCCAGCGGCCCGCGGTGGCGGCGGGATCCCGCTGGTGGGAGAGCAGCGCCTGCTCCAGGCGGTGAGCGGTAACGATGCCTGGAACCAGGTCGGCGAGAACCCCCCCACCGCAGCTATTGCGGCCGTCGGTGACCGATTGCAACAGCTGTGGATTACCCCGCACGGCGTCATCAAGGCGGCGATGAAGCACAACGCCACGGTCGAGACGCAGACCGTCGGCGGCAAGAAGATGACGGTCATCTCGTTTGCCGTGCCCGGTCAGCTCAAAGTCAAGGCATTCGTCAACGACCGTAACCTGGTCGAGAAGGTCGACTCGTGGAGTACCAATCCGGTCCTCGGAGACATGGCGACAGAGACGACCTACGCCGACTACAAGGACTTTGGCGGGGTGCAATTTCCGACCAGGATCACCCAGAGCCAGGGCGGCTTCCCGACGCTCGATCTCACGGTCAACGATGTCAAGCCCAACGCGCCCGCCGAGATTCAGGCGCCCGACAATCTCCGCCAGGCCAGCGTGAAGGTGACGTCAGACAAAGTCGCAGATGGCGTGTGGTACCTGACCGGCGGCACCCATCACAGTGTGCTGATTGAAATGGGCGACCATCTGGTGGTGATCGAAGGGCCGCAGGACGATGCTCGCGGCAGCGCGGTCATCGCCGAGGTAAAAAAGCTCGTCCCAAGCAAGCCGATCAAATACGTCGTCAATACGCATCACCATTTCGACCACGCCGGCGGGCTCGGCGCGTTCGTGGCCGAAGGCGCGACGGTCGTCACGCACGGCACAAACAAGGCGTTTTTGGAGCAGAGCCTCGCCGCGCCACGCACCGTGCAGCCGGACAAGCTCGCGCAGTCGGGGAAAAAGGCGGCGGTCGAGGGCATCCAGGACAAGCGCGCGCTGAGCGACGGGACACGCACGGTGGAACTCTACCTGATCAAGGGAACCCCGCACGGCGATGGGCTGATCATGGCTTATCTGCCCAAGGAAAAGCTCTTGGTTGAGGCCGACGTCTTCACTCCGGCCCCGCCCAATGCTACACCGCCGGCGCAACCCAATCCGGCTCAGGTGAACCTTTACGACAACATCGAGCGGCTCAACCTGGCGGTCGACCAGATCCTGCCTATACACGGACGCAAGGTGCCGCTGGCCGAACTCCAGAAATGGATCGGGAAGGCATCGTAGGTTTCGAGAGAATCAGCAAAGCGGCGAGCTTCCACTCGCCGCTTTCCTCGCTGCGGACGGCAGGCTAGAATCCTCTCCGACCAAGCCTGCAGGCCGAGGGTGCGTTGGGGGACCGCCGCTTCGTCGTCGAGCTGATCAAGCCGTCGCATTACGACGACGACGGCTAGATCATCCGAATAGGCATTTCGTGTCGACGAGAAATTCTATTCGAAATTCTATTAATGGACGAGCCTGCAGATCCTGTTGCGGAGAGCCTGAAACCCGAATCCGGCGAGACCCCGCACGGGAGCCTGGCGGCGCCCGTTCGACCTTTCTCGCCGGCGTGGTCGCCGTGTTTGCATGGCTGGCGAGCTCGCTGGGGGCGATCGGCGCCATATTCTATGCCAGCGGCTTTCTGATCAGCACTGCACATTTGCAGCTCCTCGGCCTCAGTCAGATAATGACCTACAGCCACGAGCACTATGTGCAGCAGGGCGGCGAATTCATGAGATATATCGCCGCGTATTGGATGCAAGCAGGCTTGCTTTTCAGTATTGTGGTCGTATTACCGATATTTCTTGCCGCCAATATCTTCCAGCGTTGGACCGGCGCGGAACACCGCCGCTGGGTAAGCAAGCTGCAGAGGCTGCTGCGCTGGGAGCGCTGGCCCTGGCGCGGGATCGCTTATCTGGCGCTGTTCGGTATGCTGGGTTTCGTATGCAGCGATCCGCAAAGCTTTGAGCAACCTCTTGCCCTTTCGAAGTTGCTGTTCAACCCAACCAACCCCGCGCCGAAGAGCGCCGCCGCGGCTCTGGTCAGCAAGTTCCTCAGCGGCGATACGAATGGGCTGGACGCCGCGTTCGAACGCCTGCTTCTTCCGCATTTTCTAGCCTCGGTGCTCTTCGTCTTTAGCTTTTTCGTAACGCAGACCTGGGCGCCGACGCTCCGGCGGTTGGCGATCGCGCCTTTCGCGCTGGTGTTCCTGCTGTACACGATCCTGCTGCCCATGGTGTTCGGCGTTCTCAAGGTACCGGTTGAATTCCCCACGGCGAGGGTTCACCTGAGCGGGGATACGGCGCTGCAAGACGGCCCCCGGATCTTCCTGTTGAACAAGACCGAGAAGGAGTTCATCCTCTTCGACCAGGACCGCCGGACGATGATCTGGCTGCCTCACGAGAGAATCGAAAGGATCGAAATAGACGGCATCGCGTCGATCCTGAAACGCTCCGTGCCGGAGCCGGCGCATACCCCGTGAAAATGCAGCGGCTGCCTCTCCTGTTGGCTTTGCTGGTCCTCGCCGTTTTCACGATTGCCTATGCAAAGCAGACGGTCGGCCAAGTCATCGGCACGCTCGGTGTGTCAGGACCAAGCGTGTGGATCAATGGTGGGCGGCACAGACCGGCATGACGGTCAACTCGGGAGACCAAGTAAGAACCGGTCCGGCCAGCAGCGCCATCGTCGCTTTCACGGATGGCGGTTTCTTCCAGCTCGACCAGAACACCGACCCGATCTTTTCTTGGGCGGTGTTTGGACAGATCCGCTGCATCGTGGTGGACCTGCTCGAGGGGCAAGGCGCCGGCAATGGCGAGATCTGCATCAGGACTGCATCGCTCGCCGTGGAAGCGGGCAGCGAGGTGAACATATGGGCGACGCCCCGGCAGGCTGTGTTGACATTATTGCGGGGCCGGCTGACCGTGACGTGGCCGCAGCGGATGGCGTTGTTGCCCGGCCAGGAAGTGACCGCGAATGCGGGCAGCTCGGCCGTTGCAGTGCGAAATCTCTCGCCCGCCGAGTTGCCGCAGCGCGTGGCATGGCGCGGTCGATACGCCTTCAATTGGCCGGCGCCCTCCTATCAGGCCGCTCCACCGCCGCCCTTGCCTCGCTGCCCCGAGGGCCGGGTCTATGATCCGCGCAGCCGGAGCTGCGTGCCGGTCTCCACCCCGGCGCCCCCGCCTCACTGCCCCGAGGGCCAGGTTTATGACCCGCGCAGCCGGAGCTGCGTGCCCGTCTCCACCCCGGCGCCCCCGCCTCGCTGCCCCGAGGGCCAGGTCTATGATCCGCGCAGCCGGAGCTGCGTGCCCGTCTCCACCCCGGCGCCCCCGCCTCGCTGCCCCGAGGGCCAGGTCTATGATCCGGGCAGCCGGAGCTGCGTGCCCGTCTCCACCCCGGCGCCTCCGCCTCGCTGTCCCGAGGGCCAGGTCTATGATCCGCGCAGCCGGAGCTGCGTGCCCGTCTCCACCCCGGCGCCCCCGCCTCACTGCCCTGAGGGCCAGGTCTATGATCCGCGCAGCCGGAGCTGCGTTCCGATCACCCAGCAGCCTTCGACCGTCTGTCCCGCCGGTCAGGTCTATGATCCCCGGACGGGGCACTGCGTGTACAACATCAGATAGCCCTCTCCTGCCCGTGCCCTGGATCCATCCACGATCGGCGGACCCGGACCTGCGTGCCGCGGTGAGGCGGAGGCCCGCCACGTTCCCGGTCCGCCTGCTCGGCTGAGCGCAGTCTAACTTGCTCTTTTGCAGCCGCGGCGACTCAAGGTAGATTCGGGCGGCACCGTCGGGGAGAGCGTGTTGGGGGACCGCCGGTTCGTCGTCGAGCTGATCAAGCCGTCGCATTACGACGACGACGGCTATGTGATCCAGTGGTGGAAATCCTGGATCCCGTCGAACTCGCTCGCCTGTCTTTACGGCATCGCGACGGATCTCGCCGAGCGCAAGGCACTCGGCCCCGATGTCGCGATCGAGATCCGTGCCTATGACGAGTGCCACACGGTGATCCCGATCCGCCGGATCATCCGGCGGATCAGGGGTGCCGATGCCGGGCTCGTCTGCCTCGTCGGGGTGCAGTCGAACCAGTTCCCCCGCGCAATGGATCTGGCCGCACGGTTTCGCGCAGCCGGCATCCAAGTCGCGGTCGGTGGGTTTCACGTCTCGGGCTGTCTGGCGATGCTGCCCGATCTGCCGCCCGACCTCGAAGCCGCACGCCAGCTCGGGGTGACCCTGTTCGCGGGCGAGGCGGAGGGGCGACTCGCCGCGCTCTTCGCCGATGCCTTCGCCGGCCGGCTCCAGCCGATCTACAATTTCATGAGCGATTTGCCGGCGCTGCAGCAGCAGGTGACGCCGTTTCTGCCGCTCGACATCGTGCGGCGCTACGGCGAGACGATCGGCGCCTTCGATGCCGGGCGCGGTTGCCCGTTCCAGTGCAGCTTTTGCACGATCATCAATGTGCAGGGGCGCAAGTCGCGCTGGCGCGACGCCGACGATGTCGAGCGGCTGGTGCGCGCCAACTTGGCGCAAGGGGTCTTTCGCTTCTTCATCACCGACGACAATTTCGCGCGCAACCGGAATTGGGAGGCGATCTTCGACCGGCTGATCGAGATGCGCGAGCAGGAAGGGCTCGGGCTCCAGTTCATCATACAGGTCGACACGCTCTGCCACCGCATCCCCAACTTTGTCGAGAAGGCTTCGCGCGCCGGCTGCAAGCGGGTCTTTATCGGGCTCGAAAACATCAACCCCGACAATTTGCTGCAGGCCAAAAAGAAGCAGAACCGGGTGCACGAATACCGCCAGATGTTCCTTGCCTGGCGCGCCCAGCGGATCATCACCTATGCCGGTTATATCCTAGGTTTTCCGGGCGACACACCGGAGCAGATCGCCCGCGACATTAGGACCGTGCAGCAGGAACTGCCGGTCGACCTGCTCGAATTCTTCATCCTGACGCCATTGCCGGGTTCGGCCGACCACCAAGCGCTTCACAAGGACGGGGTGTGGATGGACCCCGACATGAACAAATACGACCTCGAGCACGTCACCACCGGCCACTCGGTGATGACCCCGGGCGAGTGGCAGGAGGTCTATCGCCGGGCCTGGGATCTTTATTACTCGGCCGAGCACATCGAGACGATCTTGCGGCGCGCCAAGGCTACCGGCATCAAGCCGGTGCGCCTGTTAAACCACATCCTGCAATTCTACTTCACCTTCTTGCAGGAGAATGTGCACCCGCTGCAGGGCGGCTATTTCCGTCGCAAATTGCGCCGCCAGCGCCGAGCCGGGCTGCCGCGCGCGAACCCGGTTGTTTTTTATCCGCGGCGGGTCCGCGAAGTAACAGGTACGCACTTCAAGCTCGCCGCCTTCTACCTCTATCTGCACCGCATCCGGCGCCGCGTCGAGCGCGACCCGCGTCCCTACACCGACCCCGCGCTGACGCCGATCGACGGCGATCGCCCGCCGGCCCGCCGCAAAACGCAGGTGCTGACCGGCGCCGCCGCTTGAAGCGTGCAGGGAGCGAGCCGTGAGGGGGTCAATTCACGGGTTTCTTGCCGCGATTGTCTTCACGGTTCTTGCCGCTTTGCCGCTGGGAGTAGCTGCCCAGTCGCGGGTCGCCCGTGTCGCCATCCTTGGGATGGAAGCACAAACAGAGGCGGGAACGGCGCTTCGGCAAACATTTCTCGATGCGCTGCGCGAACGCGGATGGGAAGAAGGGCGCAACCTCGAAATTATGCAGAGATGGGTCGAGGACCGAGCCGAGCGCTACCTGCCGCTTGCGGCGGAATTGGTCGCGCTGCGGCCCGACGTGATCGTCGTGCAGAGTACACAGGGCACGCGGGCGGTGCGTGAAAAGACCGACGCGATTCCGATCGTCATGCTCGACGTGGCAGACCCGATCGCATCCGGGTTTATCGCAAGCCTCGCGCGACCGGGCGGCAACATCACCGGTCTTTCCGCCCAAGGCAGCGAGATGTGGGGCAAATGGCTCCAGCTGCTCGTAGAGGTTCGCCCGGGGACTTCCCGCATCGCCGCCCTCTGGATCCCCGATAACCCGGCTTCTACGCAGCGCCGAGACGCGTTGGCGGCCATCGCGCCACAACTCGCGATCACCCTGCAGTCCTTCATGGTCACCACCGCCGAGGAGCTGCCAGCGGTTCTCGCGGACATTGCGCAATGGCACCCGGACGCCTTCCTGCTCGATCCGTCACCGCTGATAGGTATTCACCGACGCGAAGTCATCGCCTTTGCGCTCGAGCAACGTCTGCCGACACTGGCGGCGTTCACCCAGTGGGCGCGTGAGGGCGCGCTGATGTCATTTTCGCCGGATGCAATGGAGATTCGGCGCCGAGCCGCCGACTACGTCGACCGTATTCTCAGGGGCGCAAAACCGGCCGATCTGCCGGTCGAGCAGCCGACAAAATTCGAGTTCGTGCTCAATCTCAAAACGGCGCGCGCGATCGGCGTGCAATTTCCGTCCCTGTTTTTTGCCCGCGCGGACGAGGTCATCGAGTGAGCAGCAAGCCGTCAGGCGCCGAGCGTCGTTCGCTGGGGATCTGACAGATCCAACCGCTCTCCCAATGGGACGCTCGAGCCGACAAGTCGTTTGCGCATGAATACGCGCTCGTACCCGGCCTCAGTGCCGCGCCCCGTTTCCTCGTACCCGACGGCGGCGTAGAGGCGCTGGTTCTCCGTCATCGTCCGGTGCGTATAGAGCCGGATCTCGCGATAGCCGCGCCGCACCGCTTCGACCTCCGCAAAGGCAAGCAGCCTTCGGCCCAACCCCGCGCCCTGGCGCGCCGGGGCGACGGCAATATTGTCGAGGAGCAGATAGCCCTCCCTGGGCAGGAGGACGATGATGCCGGCTATGGCGGACCCATCCTCGATCACCCACACCACACCCTCCGCGACACGCGCAGAGTAGTCGTCGAGCATCGGCCCCGGCGGTTTCCCGATACGCGGGATATAATGCCGATACGCGTCCTCGACGATTTGCCCAATCACCGAGGCATCGGCGCCGGCCGCTGCTCGGATGCGACCCTCATCCACGTCGGTAGTCATAATTTCCGACCGCCGGCGGTTCGAGAATCCGTTGCATGGGTCGACACCCCGCCTCCGTCTTGCCAAAGCAGATGTCGGTCCCATATACGAGAGCTGCCCACAATTATCAATAACAGAATTGCCTTCATAGATACGAAACTTTCGCCAGGGTGCCCTGAGGGCCGTCAGATTTCCCCTGCCAAACCGCCAAGGGGCCGTCCAAATGACGTATAAGGCATTGATCCAATTTGGGATTTCCGCGCGTGGTTGCGATTTTTCCCTGAATTTTCCCGTGTAGCAGCGGAATTCATGCCGTCTCGCGTCCCTGCCGGATCGCTTGCCAGGTTGCATCTCGCCTCGGGAAGCTGTTCGGTGGGGGCGAGGTCCAGCTGCCTCAGGGGGAATGATGCGAGCGGTCGTCGCACTTTATCTCGTCATCGGGGTCGCGTTGCTGGGGATCGGGTTCCTGCTGTCGGGACCCTGCCCGAACCGCAACAGCGATGTTGTCAGTAGTCTCGTTTTCGTACTGACGTGGCCTGTCGGCTTGTATGCCGAAGTGTACCAAGGCCGACTGTCGGCGGAGCAATGGCTGCACCGGCAGGCTTGCGAAGGAGGCGGCAAGCTGGGCGAGAAGAAAGCGGTGCCGATCTAATCGAGCCCGAACCCGGGGCCGGCACGGCTCTTCAGCTCTCGGCCCAACTCGCTCCCCAGGGCCTCCGCATCGCCAATGCCGCCAGCGCGCCAAGCGCGGACCTCGCCGCTGCCGTCGAGCTTCAGCAGCAATCCTTCGATCACCAGACGGTCACCGTCGAGTTCGGCAAGCCCGGCGATCGGCGTGCGGCAGGAGCCGTCGAGGGCGGCGAGCATGGCGCGCTCGGCATCGGCGCAAGCTGCACTCCCCGGATCGTGGAGCGGATCGAGGAGCCGCCGCAACCCATCGTCTCCAGCCCGGCACTCGATCGCGAGCACCCCCTGGCCCACCGCGGGCAGCATGACCTCGCGCGACAGGATCTCGGTCGCCCGCTCGGCGATGCCGAGCCGTTCGAGCCCGCACAGCGCCAGAACGATCGCGTCGACCTCGCCGGCGTCGAGCTTCTTGAGCCGTGTGTCCGCATTGCCGCGGATCGGCACGACCGTCAGATCGGGGCGCTGGCGCAGCAATTGCGCCTGCCGGCGCAGCGACGCCGTGCCGACGCTCGCACCCTCGGGCAAGCCCGCGAGGCTTGCTGCCTTCGCCGACAGGAATGCATCGCGCGGGTCGTCGCGGGCGAGCACGCAGGCGATTTCGAGCCCATGCGGGAGCCAAGTCTCGACATCCTTCAGGGAATGCACGGCAAGGTCGATCCGCCCGGCGAACAGCGCCTCCTCGATCTCCTTGGTGAACAGGCCCTTGCCGCCGATTTCCGCTAAGCGGCGGTCCTGCACCCGGTCGCCGGTGGTGCGGATTGTCACGATCTCGATCGCCCCGACTGCGGCGAGGTCGGGATGGGCTGCGAGCAGCCGGTCGCGCACCAGCTCGGTCTGGCGCAATGCCATTGGGCTGCCGCGGGTACCGATGCGGAGCGAGCGAAACGACATGCAGCGTTCTAACCCGCCTCGCGCCCAAGTTCCAATTCTCGCGACGATCCCTAGGGCAGCAGCGGCAAGGTTAGCGTCAGCGCCAGCCAGAATATAGTAAAGCCGAGCGACAGGACCGCGATCGGGACTACGGCGCGGGCATATTCGGCGAAGCCGAGCCCCGCCCCCATGCGATCGGCCCGCTCGGCGATCGGCACATTCATCAGGCTGCCGGTGAGCAGAAGATTACCGGCGAGGCCCAACACCAGGGCCAGCGCCTAGAGCACGCCCAGCGGCGGTGTTTGCCATAGCTGGAGCAGCAGCATCGCGATCGGCACACCGCCGATCGCATTGCTCATCAGCACGCTGAACGGCGTCAGTAGGGCGCGGCTGTCCGGCAACAGACCATTATTGGTTAAGAATTCGAGCAGCTCGGCGGCAACGCCAGAGTGGTTGAGGGCGCCGGTGATCGCAAACGGGCACGAGACCAGCAGCAACAATGGCCAATCCACCGGCGATCATCGTCCGGCTGATGATCTTACGGTTCGCCAGCAACAGAGCGGCAATGATCAGCGCGCCAGTCTCGCGCGGCAGCGGCATCGTGAACAGAACGAGCAATGCCAGCATCGCGACCGCCCCCTTGATCGTCGGATTGGGGTCGAGCGGATGAAGGGTCACCTGTGGCGGGTCGCGTCGCCGCGAGCACGGTCCTGCTGATGCGCGCCTGCCACTGCAGCCAGACGACGGCAAGATCACCACCAGGCTGAACAGCGCCGGCACGGCGCAAATCGCCAGGAAACTCCGCAAGTCGAGCCGGCCGAGTGACCCGATCAGGATGTTCTGCGGGCTGCCGATCAAGGTGGCGGCCGAGCCTGCATTGGTCGCCGCGGCGAGGGCGATAACGAACGGGCGGGGATCAAATCCGCGGCTCTGTGCTCCGGCGATTAGCAAGGTGGCGATCGCGATGATCACGATGTCGGTGGCGAGAATAGCCGAGAGGCCGCCGCCGATGGCCACCGTCAGCGCGAGCAACGCCGCGGTCCCGCGCCGGCTGTCGGTGATCGTGCGGGCGCAGAGGTCGATGAACCCCGATTCGGCGAACTGAGCTGAGATGATCATCATCGCGAACAGAAACGCGATGGTCGGCATGTCGACGTCGCTGTCGAAATCGTCCAAGGTCATCGCGCCACTTGCCAACAGCGCAATGACGGCGAGAAGTGCGCTTCCGGTGCGATCGACCTGCAGCCACGCGATCCGCCCTGCCGCCATGCCGACATAGGTCAGGATCAGAACGAGGAGGACGATCGCTGCGTGCATCGGGAGACGCGGTCCCTACCGGGCCGTAGAACGATCGCGAAGGGGCCTGCACCCTCGCGGCGGTATTGCTATATCATCCCGGGCATGCCCGATCCCGCTGTTCTCACTCGAGCGCCGGCTGCCGAAATCGCCTATCTCGACGGTCTAAACGACGCGCAGCGCAGCGCCGTCGAGGCCGTCGACGGCCCGGTCCTGGTCCTTGCCGGCGCCGGCACCGGCAAGACTCGCGTGCTGACGACACGGCTCGCCTACATCCTCGGCACCGGCCGCGCTTTTCCGGCTGAGCTTCTCGCTGTCACCTTTACCAATAAGGCGGCGCGCGAGATGCGCGAGCGGCTCGAGGCGATGATCGGCCGAGCTGCCGAGGGCGTGTGGCTCGGCACATTCCACGCGATCGCCTCGCGCATCTTGCGCCGCCATGCCGAGCTCGTCGGCTTGAAGTCGAGCTTCACAATTCTCGACACCGACGACCAGCTTCGCCTCTTGAAGCAGATCCTCGCGGCCGACAACATCGACGAGCGGCGCTGGCCGGCGCGGCTGCTGCTCGCCATGATCCAGCGCTGGAAAGATCGCGGACTCGCTCCGGAAAGGGTTCCGCGCGCCGATGCGGGCGACTTCGCCCGCGGTCGGGCGGTCGACCTCTACCGGCAATACCAGGACCGCCTGATGACAGTGAACGCCGTCGATTTCGGTGACCTGCTCCTGCACAATCTGACGCTCTTCACCGGCAATCCCGACGTCCTCGGCGATTACCAGCGGCGCTTCCGCTATCTGCTGGTCGACGAGTACCAGGACACCAACGTCGCCCAATACCTGTGGCTGCGCCTCCTGGCCCAGCAGCGCCGCAATCTGTGCTGTGTCGGCGACGACGACCAGTCGATCTACAGCTGGCGCGGCGCCGAGATCGGCAACATCCTGCGTTTCGAGTCCGATTTTCCCGGGGCCACGATCACGCGACTCGAGCAGAACTACCGCTCGACCTCACACATCCTAGGTGCCGCTGCGGGGATGATCGCGCAGAACCGCGGTCGGCTCGGCAAGACGTTGTGGACCAAGGCGGGGGAAGGCCAAAAGGTCGTGGTCCGTGCCGTGTGGGACGCCGAGGAGGAAGCCCGCTGGGTCGGCGAGGAGATCGAGGCCTTGCAGCGCAAGGGCCATGCGTTGAGCCAGATCGCGATCCTCGTGCGCGCCGCTTTCCAGACACGCGAGTTCGAGGAGCGGTTCATTTCCTTGGCTTTGCCATACCGCGTGATCGGCGGACCGCGCTTCTACGAGCGCCAGGAGATCCGCGATGCACTCGCCTATCTTCGGCTCATCAACCAGCCGGCCGACGACCTCGCCTTCGAGCGCATTCTGAACACGCCGCGGCGGGGAATCGGCAGCGCCACCGTGCAGCAGCTCCATGCGCTGGCGCGCGTCGAGCGCCTGACACTTGTCGAAACCGCACGGAAGTTAACCGCCGGCGAGCAGCTGAGGCCCGCCGCGCGCAATGCGCTGGCCGGCTTTATTGCCGCGCTGGAACGCTGGCGAACGCAAGCGGAAAGCATCGAGCATACCGACCTAGTGCAGATCGTGCTGGACGAATCGGGGTATACCGCGATGTGGCAGGCGGACCGGTCGCCCGACGCCGCCGGACGGCTCGAAAACCTCAAGGAGCTTGTTGTCGCGATCGCCGACTTCGAGAACCTCGGCGGATTTCTCGAGCATGTCAGCCTCGTCATGGACAATGCCGCCGAAGCCGGCGGCGACATGGTTAATCTGATGACTCTGCACAGCGCCAAGGGGCTCGAATTTGACACGGTGTTCCTGCCCGGCTTCGAGGAGGGCTTGTTTCCCAACCAGCGTGCGCTCGAAGAGAACGGAGCCACCGCGCTCGAGGAGGAGCGCCGGCTCGCCTATGTCGGGCTCACCCGCGCCCGGCATCGCGCCCATATCTCTTTCGCGGCCAATCGCCGGATCCACGGTCAATGGCTTGATACGATCCGCTCGCGTTTTGTCGACGAGCTGCCCTCCGAGCACGTCGAAATCATCGCTGAACTCGGCCTGCAGCCGAGCAGGGCTTGGGGCGACGATTGGGGAGCCCCCGGCCATATGCCGCCATCGGCACGCTTCCGTCCGCCGGACACCGGTCCGCGACGACCGTTGTTGATCGAGAACGGTCGGGTTCCGCGGCGTGGCGAAGAGATCCATAGGGCCGGCGGCTTTGCCGTGGGCAGCCGCGTGTTTCATCAGAAATTCGGCTACGGCACGGTGGTCGAGGTCGAGGACAACAAGCTCGCCATTCATTTCGACGTCGCGGGCGACAAAAAGGTGATGGACGCCTACGTCGAACACGCCTGAAGACGACGCCGCATGACGGTCTGGCGCGTCCTCGCAAAGGTCAGCGGCGCGGACGCGGCGAGCGCCGTGCTCGCCCTCCTCGAGGACTTGGCGGATGCCGCTTCGGCCTTCGAGACCACGCCGCAGGAGTGGCGCGTCGAAGCCTACCCATCCTCGTCTATACTGAACCCAGTTCTGACGGCGCAACTCGCCCTTGTAGCCGTCACAGCAGGGGGCGCTCTCGTCGAGATCGGCGAGGAGAAACTGCCAGACCGCGACTGGCTGGCGGACAACCAGCTCGCCTTCCCGCCTTTACGGATCGGACGGTTTTTTGTTTATGGTTCGCACTATCGCGGTCAGGTGCCCTCCGGCGCGATCGGGATCATGCTTGATGCGGCAACCGCCTTCGGGACCGGCGAACATCCCTCGACTCGGGGATGCCTGATGGCGCTCGACAGTCTCTCCCGGCAACGCCGGTTTCGCCGTCCGCTCGACATCGGCACGGGCACCGGCATTCTGGCAATTGGCGCCGCGAAGTTGTTGCACCGCAGGGTATTGGCAAGCGACATCGATTGCGGTGCGGTAGGCGTTGCCCGGCATAATCTCGCGCGCAACGGCGTCACGCACCTGGTGCGGGTTCGCCGGGCACCGGGATACCGGGACCGGGCAATTCGCAAATCGCGTTACGACTTGATTTTGTCGAATATCCTGGCGCGCCCGCTGGCGCTGATGGCCCGCGATCTCGCGCGGGCGCTGATGCCTGGCGGACGGGCGGTGCTATCCGGATTGCTGCGTCGGCAGGAGCCGATCGTGCTCGCCCCGCATCGCGGCTGCCGGATCATGCTCGAGCGCCGGTTGGTGATCGACGGTTGGTCTACCCTGGTGCTGCGGGCGCGGCTCGAGTGAAGCCGAGCGATGGGGCGAGGCCCCGTTATGGTTTAGCCGCGGGCCAGACCAGACGCGTTTCGGGCGAGGTGAATTTCTCACATCCCGGCGCGACGAACGCCACCGATGGATGCCGCGCGTAGGATCCCTCGCAGATGGCGCGGATGTCCGAGCGGCGAATTCCGATATCGGCAAGTGCGTGATCGTCGAGCGCCATCATTTCGTCGTAGGCCCGCTCCCGGCGCCGCCAATCAGCGAAGGCCTTCCAGGCCGAGATCATCAAGTTCAAGACGAACATATCATATACTCCAACGCGTGCTTTTGCTGCGTTGCACAATATTTGGAGACGTCGGATGCGGATGCCAGAGGTGCGGTTGCAACTCAGCCATGCCGAGGTATCAGGTGACGCGCGCGGTGCGAGAAAGGAGCGGTCGATGACGACGAGCGGAGGCGAACCGGATCGGGATGAGCTTGAGCGGCTACTGAAGGAAGCCGGCTCAGCCTTTGACCCGGAGGGTGTCGAGGCGCTGATCGACGGCGTACTGGCGGCGCCGGTCGAGGTCGGGACGAGTTGGCACGCGCTGGTTGCCGATCCGATGACGCCGACTCTGACCGGCAAGCTCGATGCTCTGCAGGCAGAGAAGGCGCAGGCATATCACAACGGTCTCTCGCCCGAGGATTTCGACCGGCTGCCGCGCGCAGAGCGGCTCGAACGTCTCCGACAGGAACTGACGTCGCAAGGACTCGACGGGTTCATCGTGCCGCGTGCCGACGAGCACCAGGGCGAGTACGTCCCGACCCGCGGACAGCGGCTCGCCTGGCTCACCGGATTTACCGGTTCGGCCGGTGTCGCGATCGTGCTGCGCAGCCAGGCCGCATTGTTTGTCGATGGCCGCTACACCTTGCAGGCCGCCGCGCAGGCCGACACGCAATTGTTCGAAATCCGTCACCTGATCGACGAACCGCCGTCGCGCTGGATCGGAACGGCGCTCACCCGCGGCGCGGTCCTCGGTTACGATCCCTGGCTGCATACTCCTAACGATGTTGAGCGGCTGCACGCCGCCGCCGAAAAAGCCGGCGCATCATTGCGCGCAGTTACCGAGAACCCTCTCGACCTCGTGTGGTCGGGGCGGCCGGCAGCGCCGATTGCGCCGGTCGTGCCGCACGCCGACCGCTTCGCCGGCGAGAGCGCTCATTCGAAGCGCGCGCGACTGGGACGCGCCCTGACCGAGGAAGGCGCCGCGGCGGCGGTGCTGACGATGCCCGAGTCGATCGCCTGGCTGTTGAACATCCGCGGCGGCGACGTGCCGCATACGCCGCTGCCGCTGTCCTTCGCCATCCTGCGTCAAGACGGCAGCGTCACACTGTTCATCGACCAGCGAAAGCTCGTTCCCGGCCTCGAGCGCCATCTCGGCAACGCGGTCACAGTCATGCCTCCGGAGGGGCTTGGACCCGCGCTCGATACGCTCGCCGCCGAAGGCGGCCACATCCAGGCCGATCCGGCGACCGCGGCGTGCTGGGTCTTCGATCGTCTCGAAGCGGCAGGAGCCAAGATCAGCCGCGCCGCCGATCCCTGTTTGCTGCCAAAGGCGTGCAAAAACCCCATCGAGGTCGACGGGACCCGTGCAGCGCACCGCCGTGACGGCGCGGCCCTAACGCGGTTTCTCGCCTGGCTCGCGCAAGAGGCGCCCAAAGGCGGGCTTCGCGAGATGGCCGCCAGTGACCGGCTCGAGGAAATCCGCCGCGAGAGCCAACATTTTCGTGATTTGAGCTTTCCGACGATCTCGGGTGCCGGCTCGAATGGCGCCATCGTGCACTACCGGGCGATGCCGGAAAGCGAAAAGCATCTGGAGCCCGGCACCTTATATCTGCTCGATTCCGGCGCCCAATATCTCGACGGCACCACCGATGTCACGCGCACGGTGGCAGTCGGTGCGCCGACCGAAGAAATGCGCGATCGCTTCACCCGGGTGCTGAAGGGCCACATCGCGCTGGCAGTGGCGCGCTTCCCCAAGGGGACGACCGGCACGCAACTGGACGCCTTTGCGCGGAGCGCGCTGTGGCAGAAGGGGCTCGATTACGACCACGGCACCGGGCACGGGGTCGGCAGCTATCTCGGCGTCCATGAAGGCCCGCAGCGCATCTCGAAGGGGCCCAATTCTCAGGCCCTATTGCCGGGGATGATCGTCTCAAACGAGCCCGGCTATTACAAAACCGGCGCCTACGGCATCCGCATCGAGAACCTGGTGTTGGTGCAGCCCGTCGAGGACGCGGCCGAGCGCGAGATGCTCGGTTTCGAGACCCTGACCCTGGCGCCGATCGACCGCAACCTGATCGACCCGTCGCTGTTGGATCAGGAAGAGATCGCCTGGCTCAACGCCTATCACGCGAGGGTCCGCGAGACCTTGACCCCACTCGTCGACCCCGAGACGGCGCGCTGGCTCGCCAACGCGACGCAGCCAATCGTCACCGCTTCGCCAACCTAACGCGTGTCCGGCCGCGCGTGATGGTCGGCTAGCACCTGCGCGATCACTAGCGAGACGCGCTTCCCGGTCGGGATGTGCAGGAATTCGTTGGGACCGTGAGCGTTCGAATGCGGGCCGAGCACCCCGGTGACGACGAATTGCGCGTGCGGGAACTTCTCGCCGAGCATCGCCATGAACGGGATGCTCCCGCCCTCGCCGATATAGGCCGGCGGCGCGCCAAAGGCAGCCTCCGAGGCGCGCGCCAGCGACTGCTCGAGCCAGGGCAACAAGTCGGGGGCGTTCCAGCCTGCTGCACTCGGGCCGGGCTGATATTCGATCTGCGCGCCGTAGGGCGGGTCCTTCCCTAGCAAGGTCCGCACGCTATTGTTTGCCGCATCCGGATCCAAGGTCGGCGGCAGCCGCAGGCTCAATTTCGCCTCGGTGAATGGAAGCAATACGTTGCCGGCATCGATCGGGAGCGGCAGGCCGGCAATCCCGGTCATCGCCAGTTGCGGCCGCCAGGTGCGATTAAGCACAAGCTCGGTCAGATCATCGCTCGCCGGCGACATGCCGGGAGCGAATGGGTATTCAGTAAAAACCTTGTCGCCCAGTGCCGCCGCGGCGCGACGGGCCTGCGCCACCCGCTCGGCCGGAATCTGGGCATAGAGTTCGGATGGCCGCACTGCACCCGTCTCTTCGTCCTCCAGGCGTGACAACAATTGTCGCAGGATGCGGAAGCTTGAGGGGACGACCCCTGAAGCATAACCCGAATGCACGCCCTCGGTCAGCACGCGGACCTTGAGCTCGCCCGAGACGAGGCCGCGGAG
>Ga0306924_10001526_pt1 | contig 21253 bp, 20 predicted proteins | sample sta12Can44000111_FD_203756 | JGI IMG/M metagenome (GOLD analysis project Ga0306924, IMG submission 203756) | Lab enrichment of tropical soil microbial communities from Luquillo Experimental Forest, Puerto Rico - statanox.12C.anox.44.000.111 (v2)... | ecosystem: Environmental > Terrestrial >...
ACCCGCCCGTCGGTCTCGAGTCGCACGACCGCGTTGGTGAATCCGACGCCGATGTGGCGATGCGTCATCGCCATGCCGCGTCCGATCCACGGGCCGGGTTTGGGCTGGGAATAGTCGCTGGCCTTCAGCGCGGCCTCGAGGGTGTCGCTCGCCCGGACGTGCTCGAGATGGTGGCCGTTGGCGAGGTGGTCGCCGTCACGCAGCAGATTCCGCCGGCGGAACTCGGCGGGGTCGAGCGAGAGCTCTCCGGCGATCATGTCCATGTGCGACTCCTCGGCGAAGACCATCTGCGGCTCGCCGGGCGACCGAGCATGACCACACGGGATGTTGTTCGTGTACACGCAGAACGCCTCGATCAGGAGATTGGGGATCCGGTAGACGCCGGCTCCCATGCTGGCCCCGCCGAGGCTCACGCTCGGCGCGGGCTTGAAGGCCGCGTAGGCCCCGCTGTTGAACAGCGCTCTCACGCTGCGGGCGACGATCGTCCCGTCCCGACTCACGCCGGTGCGCAGCGTGATGACCGACGGATGGCGCGGATTGCCCGCCATCAGTTCCTCGGCGTAACGCATGACCATCTTGACGGGACGGCCGGTCACGCGCACCAGATGGTAGGCGAGCGGCAGATCCATCAAGGAGCCCTTGCCGCCGAAGTCACCGCCGATCGGCGTCAGGTTGACGCGGATCTTCTCCTGGGGTAGCTGGAGCGCGTGCGAGAGAAGCTCCTTGAGGCGGAAGGGCATCTTGTTCGACGCCCACACCTGGACGCGGCCGTCCTCGTCGATGGTCACGACGCCGGCGTGTGGCTCGAGATAGCCCTGGTGGGCCAGCTGCGTCCGGAAGGTGTGTTCGAAGGTTCGGGCGGCTTCGCGAAAACCCGCCTCGACGTCACCGAGCTTGAAGCGGAGGACTGACTGCACGTTCGGATGGGGCCGCTCGGCCGGCGCCCCGTCGTAGGCCCCGGGATTGTCGTGGACGACGGGCGAGCCAGCCGCGATCGCTGCTTCGGGGTCGATGACCGCCGGCAAATCCTCGTACTCGACGTCGATGAGCGTCGTCGCCTCTTCCGCGACGTCCGGGTCGGCGGCGGCGACCACCGCGACCTTCTCGCCGATGAAGCGCACACGGTCACGGGCCAGCAGAGGCATGTCGAACATCCGCCGGCCCACCAGAATGCGCGGAAGATCCTTTGCGGTGAGGACCGCCAGGACGCCCGGGAGAGCTCTAGCCCGTGTGACGTCGATCCGCGCGATACGCGCGTGAGGCAACGGGCTGCGCAGGGCTTTGCCCCAGATCAGTCCGGGGACCGACACGTCCCCGGAGTAGCACGCCGCGCCGCTCACCTTCTCGATGCCGTCGACGCGGCCGATGGGCTTGCCGATGATGCGGTGAGCCATATCAGCTCCTCCCCGTCCTAGCCGATCGCGTTCAGGACCTTGCCGGGCACCTCGACCGATTTGGCGTCGATCAGGATCACCGCGAGCACGCAGGGCGCCGTGCCGTTGTTGACCCAGTTGTGGATGGTACCCCGCTGCACCATGACATCGCCGGCCTCGAGGTGGACGCGCGTGTCGTCCAGCTCCATATCGATCTCGCCGGAGATGATCACGATGTAGTCGATCGAGTCCGTCCGGTGGTTGCGCGCCGCGAGCCCGGGCGCGAACTCGATGATGCGGAAGATCGTCCCCTTCGCGAGCGTCGTCCCGACCTTGCGCAGCCCCTCGTCGGCAGAGCCGTCGTTGTTGACCGGGAAGCCTTCGGTCGTCCAGACGTTGACGGCTGTCGCGCCGGGTCGGCCTGACGCTGCGTGCTTGCACACCTCGTCGATCTTGACGATCGCGCGGCCATTCGCGTCGTGGCCCGTGATCACTCGCCTCACGTTGAGTGCCATGTCTCGCCTCCTGGCGGGGCGTCCGCCCTGCGCGGCGGATGATAGCGCGCCTTCCACGCTCGCGAAATCGTCAAGATCCGCGCCGGCGTCGTCGCTCGTGCCGAGCGCGTGTCCGCCGGGTCTCGATCGGGCGGAAGACCATCGGGTAGCGCCGCTTCAGCGCGGCGTACTTCTTCCTGAGCCATCGGCTCTCGGGCAGCAGCACGAACACACCGATCAGGATGACGAGAATCCCCGGCCCCGGGATGCCCGGGATGGAGAGTACGAGCCCGAGCACGATCAGGGTGAGCGCCACCGCCCACCGCATCAGTCGCTTTATCAAGTCGAGCATCGGGATCCCTGCAAGAGTCGGCGATCGGGTCTCGTGAGGTCGGTCACACCTCGCGAGGTCGCGAGTGCTCAGTATAATGCGCTGTCCAACCGGGTGCGCCTTGCGTTGGTCCGGCGCGATGGTGTATGCCGGGGACGGATTCGACTACTCGGTGCGGAGGCGACTGCCGATCGGAGGCGTGACCAAGATCGGCGAAGTCCTCTGAGTCTTGGCCGGAGGGAGAAGGCCATGAGTACATCGCGTCACTTCCAGGAGAAGACCGTCACCCTGCCGAACGGCCTCGAACTGCACTACTACGAGTGGCCGGGGTCGAGGCCTAACCTCGTCCTGCTGCATCCGTCCTCGGGCTACGGCCGGATGTGGGAGGAAACGGCGCGCGCCCTCGGGTCGGCGTTTCACGTGTACGCCGTCGACCAGCGGGGCCACGGCGACAGCGGCCGGCCCGACGGTGAGTATTCGGCCGAGGAGTACGCGGAGGACCTGCATCTGTTCTTCAGGCAGGTCGGGATCGACAAGGCGATCGTCGCCGGCCAGTCGCTCGGCGGCCGCGTCGGGCAGGTGTTCGCGGCCGTCTACCCGGCCGAGATCCAGGGGCTGGGGCTGGTCGGCGGGCCGCACGTCAGCAACTTCTTCCCGACGCGCGAGGAAACCATCAAGGTGCTGAGCTCCGCGCATCGGATGCTCGAGTCGCAGACCGAATTCACCTCGCGCGAGGCGGCGCTCGTCTACCTGCGCACGCTGCGGCCGCGCGACCAGGAGTCGGCGCTTCGCCATCGGCTCGAGCACAACTTCGTCACGACGGCCGGCGGCGTCGCCGTCAAGTACGACAAGGTGCGGGTGGCGCTCGGCCTGGCCCACATGGCGGACGACATGCGCAAGTACGCGGCCCGCGCCGCCTGTCCGGTGGTGATCCTGCGCGGCACCGTGAGCTCCGAGCTGACGCCCGCGCAAGCCAAGGAGATCGCCGGCTGCTGGAAGAACGCGGTCGTGGTCGACGTCGAGGGCGACTACGCGCTGCAGATGGAGAATCCGACCGGGCTCGCGCAGGCGCTGTCGCGCTTCGCCGCGCAAGCGGTGCGCGACTAACCCCGACAGGAGGCCCGTCATGACTACCGAATCGCTCGCCGAGCTGGTCCGCTTCGCGCCCGACGTCTACGGCTTCCGCTGGGCCAACCACGTGGCGATGTTCGTGGTCACGGACGCGGGAGTCCTCCTCGTCGACGCCAACGGCCAGGTGAACCCGCGCACGCCGGCGCTCATCAAGGAAGCGATCCGCTCCGTGACGGCGCAGCCGGTGAAGTACTTCGTCTACAGCCACTCCGCCTTCGACCACAGCACCGGGGGCGCGGTCTTCGCGGACACCGCGCGTTTCGTTGGCCACGCGAACACGGTGGAGCCAATCCGGGCCGCCAAGGACCCGACGACGCCGGTGCCCGACATCGTCTTCGACAAGCCGACGACCCTGGAGCTGGGCGGGCGCCGCATCGATCTCTATCCCGCCGACCTCTCACCGACCGACGACTACATCGTCGTGCACGATCCGGCTGGCCGAGTCGCGATGTTCGTGGACCTAATCCAGCCACGCAACGTCCCGTTCCGCACGCTCCTCGGTCACCCCGAGCGGATCGTCGAGCGCCTGCAGTGGCTCGAGTCCAAGCTGGACTTCGACGTCATCGTGTCCGGTCACGCGACACCGCAGATGAGCGGCACCAAGCAGGACGTCGCCGAGCAGCGCGGCTACTACCGCGACCTCACCGACGCCATCGCGACGGCGCGCGCCGCGGGTCTGGCCGACGGCTCGCCCGAGATGACGACCCTGGTGCGCAGAATCCTGCACCGGAGGTACGGCGCATGGCGGCGCTTCGACGAGTTCCTGGCGCTGAACGTCAACGGCATGATCGCCTGGCGCGCCGGGCAATCGCCGGCCGCGCGCTAGCCCGGGAGCGCCCGTCCCCCTGGCGAGCGGTCGTTCAGCGACGCCGAGGCGACAGGAGCGTCCGTCCGAACAGCGCGCCCGTGCCGGCGAGCACGAACAGCGGCAGAACGTGGCCGAACAGTACGTGGGGCACGTGGGCCACCGGACACCAGAGGTCCACGGCGACCCACGCCCACGCGCCGGCCGCGAAGCCGATGACCGCGCCGTTGAGCGCCGGATGCACGGGTGCGTGCCGGCGGATGGCCATCAATGACACGAGGGGCCCCGCCGCGACGAGTAGCGACAACGCGAGGCATCGCTCGCCAGGCCGCTCCGGCCACGCGACCATGGCGTCGCCGAACGCGAGGCTGCAGCTCACCTTCCAGACCAGCAGACTGACCGGGATCAAGACGCCACCGTACAGAAGCCACCGGGGCGATCGTCCCAGCATCGATCGGCCTCTCCCGAGCGCCAGCCACACCGCGGTGACCGCGACCCCCAGTGCGCCGCCGGCCGTCGCCACGACCAGCCAGGCCGGTCGCTCCAGGCGTTGCTGCGGCACCACCTCGCCGCCGAGCCGCAACAGATGGCTCTCCGACATGAGCATCGCGAAGATCACGAACGCGCCAAGCCCGCTGGCCGCCGCGACCATGCCGATGAGCATGTTGCGGCGCCTGACGGTCGCGCGCGTCGGCGACGGCTCAGCCGCGGCCGCCGCCAGCACCCGAGCCCGAAGCTCCGCACTCACGACGGCTCTCCGGCTTCACGAAGCGCAGCCCGCAGCGCCACGTAGGCGCGATGCGCTCGGAGCTTCACGGCGGTCACCGACGTTCCGAGCGCCTCCGCCGCGCTCGTGAGACTCAGGCCGTCCTGCCGGAGGAGCCGGTAGGCGGTCCGCTGCAGCTCCGGAAGCGCGTCGATCCGCTGCTGTAATCGCACCTCGAGACGGCGCGCGTGCAAGACGTCGTCGGCGGCTGCCGTCGGCGCCGCCGGCTCGTAGGCGATCCGATCGTCGTCGGCCAGGGCCTCCGAGAACAGGCGCTGCTCCACGCGGCGCCGTCGAGCATGGTCGCTCAGCAGACGGCGTGCGATGGCAAAGGCCCATGGCAACACCGGGGCACCCGGGATGAACGACCCGCGAGCCCGGTGCATGTGCAAGAGCGTCAGTTGCATCAGGTCCTCCGCCACGAAAGCATCCCGCGTGGCTCGGCGCAAGAAGCCCAGCAGGCGCGGCGCGATCGCATCGTACAGCTCGCCGAAGGCCGCCTCGTCGCCCCGGGCGTAGCGCTCCATGGCCGCGTCCGCGCCGTCGAGGTGCGGGCTGTCACCACCGCTACTTCCACAGATACGAGACTGGGTCACGAAAGTTTCTCCCCGAAACGTTCCCCGCGTCCATCCGTAATCCACTGACGAACGCGCTGGTGAGGCGTACCTGGCACTCATGGGGAGATGCCTGTAGACGCCCAAAGGGTTCAGTTCACCCACTCACAAATCGGAGGTGCGTCATGGAACGATGGGTAAGCAACCCGAGGCAGGCTGGGCACGCATGGCTGGCCGTCGCCTTCGCGGCGACAGCGCTGGCGTGGCCGGCGATCACGTCCGCCGCTCCCGTGGTCTTCGAGGCGTCTGGATCGGCCCCTGCCGATATCCAGACGGCATTTCAGGAGTTTCGGGACTTCCTCGGTGGCAACAACAACGGCGTGGGCGGCTCGTTTTCAGACGGCCGGCGCGAGATCAACTGGGACGGCGTCCCCGACGCCTTCGCCGCGCCGAACAACCTGCCGGCCAACTTCTTCAACAAGAACTCTCCGCGCGGCGTGGTCTTCTTCACGCCGGGGTCCGGCTTTCAGGTGAGCGGTAACGCGGGGGTCGCGCCGATCGAGTTCGACAACCTCCGCCCGGACGCGTCGCGCAAGTTCACGACCTTCAGCCGCCAGCGGCTGTTCACGGCGCTGGGGAGCCCGATCACGGAGGTGATGTTCTTCGTCCCCGGCAAGGCCCAGGCCGCGACCAGCAAGGGATTCGGCGCCGTCTTCACGCATGTGACCCGCGACGAGAGCGCGAAGATCGAGTATTTCGACGTCAACGGCCGCCTCCTGTTCAGCGGCTTCGCGCCGGCCATCCAGGGCCGCGAGACGCTCTCGTTCCTGGCGGTGGGGTTCGACGAAGGCGAAGAAGTCTTCCTCGTTCGGATCACCAGCGGCGATGTCGAGCTGGGGGGCACTGATCGGGGCGGACGCGACCTCGTCGTGATGGACGACTTTATCTACGGCGAGCCCCAGGCCCTGAACTGAAAGACTGACCAGGTGCGACCCGCGCGCAGGGGATCCTCCCCTGCGCGCCGGGAACGCGCCGGCCGCGAACTAGGCTCGCGGCTCCTCGCTCAGGCGCGTCCCCAGAGCTGCCGCGTGGCAAGCCGGGCGCCCTCCGTCATCGCCGCGAACTTCAGCCACACCACGCTCGGATGGACGTCGTTGAACCGGACGCCCGAGGCGGCAAAGCCGCAGTCGGCGCCGGCGATGACGTTCTCGCGGCCGACGATCTTCGCGTAGCGCACGATCCGCTCGGCGATCAGCTCGGGGTGCTCCACGAGATTCGTCGTATGGCTGATGACACCGGGGATCAGGATCGTGCCGTCGGGTGGGCGGACCTGCTCGAACACGTGGTACTCGTGCTCGTGTCGCGGATTCGCCGCCTCGAACGAGTACGCGCCGGCCTCGATCCTCAGCAGGATGTCGACGATGTCCTTCAGCTCCATGTCGTGGACGCGCGGCCCGACGTCGATGCTGTAGCAGGTGTGAAAGCGCACCTTCTCGCGCGGGATGCCGCGCAGCGAGTAGTTGATCGCCTCGACCCGCTTCTCGGCCCATTTCCGGCAGTCGGCCACGCTCAGATTCGGGCTCATCATGTACTGGGTGACCAGGCGCGGGTCGTCGATCTGGACCACGAAGCCCGCGTCGACGATCGCCCGGTACTCCTCGCGGAGCGCGTCGGCGAGCGCCTGCTCGTACTCTTCCTCGGTCCGGTAGAACTCGTTCGCGAGCGTGGCGAAGATGTAGGACGGCGCGATCGCGGGGACGAAGACCTCCTCGTGGCGGAGGCCCTTCAGCGCGGTCGCGAGGTTCTCGATGTCGGTCCGGACCACCGCGTGCCCCTTGTAGCTCACCGGGCCCGTGCAGACGTCGACGCCGTACCGATTGCGATCGCCGCCGCGGCCGCCGGCCCATTCCGCGATGCGCTCGGACCACGCGTAGTACTCGGGAAACGCCCGATATTCTCGGCTGACGCCCCGGGGGTTGCCTTCCTGCCCGACGGGCGCCGGCTTGCGCGTGAAGCCGTTGAACCGCTCGACGATGTAGGCGAAGAAGGTCGTCTTGCTCTGCTCGCCGTCGGTGACGACGTCGACGCCCGCCTCGGTCTGCCGGCGAACGACGTCCGCGACCGCGCCGCGGACGAGCTTCGCGAAGGTCTCATGGTCGTACGGTTGACCCCGGTCCTTCGTGCGCAGGAGGGCGACGAGCTCGTCGGGCCGCGAGAGGCTGCCGACGTGCGTGGTCAGGATCCGGTCCGTGCTCCGCTTCATCGGCGATCTCCTATCTGGAGGCCACGTGGTCAGTAGTACGCGACGCCGCCGTTGGCGTGAATAGTCTGGCCGGTGATGAAGCCGCCGTCGTCGGTGACCAGGAACAGGCAGGTCGCCGCGATCTCGTCGACCGTGCCCTGCCGCCCCAGTGGAATCCCGCCCGCGTTCGGCGTGCGCCCCTGATACCACTCGGGATTGGCGCGCGAGGTGTCGATGGACCCGGGCGAGACCACGTTGACCCGGATGTTCTGCGCGGCGAATTCCGACGCGAGCCCGCGCGCGAGCCCGACCAGGCCCATCTTCGCCGCCGACACCGCCGCGCGCCCGGAGCCACCCATGAACGCGCCCTCGCCGGTGAAGAAGACGATCCGCCCGTACTTGTTCCTCACCATCGATTCGATGACCGCCCGCGTGCAGTAGATGGCGCCGTCGAGCACGACGCCGCGCACCGCCTCCCAGTCCTGCACCGTCACCTCGGTAAAGGGCTTGTGCGGGCGGATCGCCGCATTGTTGACGAGGATGTCGACGCGGCCGAACTCCGACATCGCCTTGGCGACCATCGCGTCGACCTGGTCCTTCCGCGCGACGTCGGCGAGAACCGCGAGCGCTTTCACGCCTCGGGCCTGGGCCTCCCGCGCAACGGACTCGGCCTCGGCCAGGTTGGTCCGCGAGTTGACGATCACGTGCGCCCCCTCAGCGGCCAGCTTCAGGACCGTCGCGCGGCCGATGTTGCGGCCCGAACCCGTCACCAGAGCTACCTTGCCTTCGAGCTTGCCCATCACCGTTCCTCCCGGCCTCACGGCCCGTCGTTCGGCCTGCACCGAGGACCGGATGGTACCATCGGCCCATCGTGAGCGCCGCCGGCGACCTCGACCGTCATCGCTACGTGAGCCTCGCGACGTTCCGGCGCAACGGCGCCGAGGTAGCCACTCCCGTCTGGTTCGCCGCGCTCGGCGCGCGGCTCTACGTGGTCACGTCGGGCGACTCGGGCAAGGTCAAGCGCCTGCGCAGTTCGCCGAGGGCGCGGGTCGCGCCCTCCAACGCCCGCGGCCGCGTGCAGGGCGCGTGGCAATCTGCGACGGCGCGTCTCGTTACCGACCCGCAGATGATCGACCGGGCGCGCGCGGCCCTGCGCGGAAAGTACGGCTTGCAGATGTGGTTGGCCGAGCTCCTGTCTCGTGCGACGGGACGGATCCAGCGCCGCGCATGGATCGAGCTCGAGCTCGGATAGCACGCTGACCGTCCACGAATTGACACACGTGAAGGCGCCGTCGTGGTGAGGTAGAGATCGAGCATGTCCTCGCCCGAGTATGCGGAGCTGGTCCGATTCCTCGGCCAGCGCTTCGACACCAGCGACCGGCGGTTCGACGCGATCGACCGGCGATTCGACGCGATCGGCCGGCGCTTCGACGAGCTGCGCACCGAGCTGCTCGGCCACTTCGACGAGATCTACCGCCGGCTGGAGCGTCTCGAGCAGGAATACCAGGCGATTATGCAGGCGCTCCGGCGCATCGAAGGCCGCCTGGTCGATGAGCGGACGCGCCGCGAGATGCTCGAGCGCGATCTGGCGACGCTCCGTGAGAACATCGCCGTGCTCACCGCGCGCATCGCGGACATCGAGCAGCGCCTTCGCGCGTCATCGTAGCCCGTCCGGGCCGCGTCAGGACGGATTCGGTCCGAGGTAGCCGCCGAACCACTCGAGGATGTGCCGGAACCGCTCGAGCCGGTGGCGCGGCTTGCCGGAGCGCGACATCTCGTGGTTCTCGCCGGGGAAGCGGATGAAGCGCACCTCGCGCCGGAGCTTCTTGAGCGCGACGAAGAGCTGCTCACCCTGCTCGATCGGGCAGCGCAGATCTTCCTCGGAGTGGAGGATCAGGAGCGGGGTCACGATGTCCTTCGCGTACGTGAGCGGCGAGCGCTCGATGTAGCGCGCCATGTCCTCCCACGGCATCGGGCCCCCGAGCTCCACGACGTTGAAGCTGTGCCCGATGTCGCTGGTGCCGAACATCGTGTACTGGCAATTCACGGCACGCTCCGAGCAGGCGGCCTTGAAGCGCCGAGTATGGCCGACGGTCCAGCTCGTGAGAAATCCGCCGTAGCTCCCGCCGAGAACACCCAGCCGCTCGCGATCGATGAACGGATGACGCGCGAGCGCCTCGTCGAGTGCGGCCATCACGTCGGCGTAGTCGCCGCCGCCCCAGTCGCCGATCACCGCCTGGGTGAACGCCTCGCCGTAGCCCTGGCTGCCGCGGGGATTCGCGTAGACGACGGCGTAGCCGGCGCCGGCGTACACCTGGAACTCGTCGAAGAAATTGTGGCCGTACTGCGCGTGCGGACCGCCGTGGATGCTGAGCAAGGTCGGGTAGCGGCGGCCGTCGACGAATCCGGCCGGGCGCATCACCCACACGTCCAGCTCGTGGCCGGCGCGGGTGAAGCGAAACCGCTCCGATGCCGAGAGGGACACCTGGCCGATCCACGCGTGATTCAGCGCGGTCAGGCCTCGCTCCTCTCTGCCGTCGGCGCGACACGTGAAGACCTCGGCCGGCGTCACCGGGGTGCTTGCGGCGAACGCGAGCAGGCGGCCGTCCGCGGAGGCCGAATAGCCGTTGAGCACTCGCTCGCCGGCCACGATGCGCGCGGGCGCGCCGCTGCCGGATGTCGCAAGCCGCCAGAGGCCGACGTCGCCGCGATCCTCGGCGGCCACGACGAGCGACCGACCGTCCGGCGCCCACAGCGGCCGCAGGTGGAGCGCGCCGCACGAACGGTCGAGCGCGGTCGTGAGACAGGCCGCGTCGCCCGCGCCGTCGGACGGGACGACGTAGAGCCGCACGTTGCGGCCGTACGCGTTCTTCGCCGGACGTGAAAGGTAGGCGATCGAGCGGCCGTCCGGTGAGAACGCCGGGAGCATGACGGGCCCGACGGTGGCCGTGAGACGCTGAGGCGTGCCGCCCTTGGCGGCGACGCGCCAGAGATCGCTCGCGTCGTCGTCGTCTCGCTCGGCGTGGCGCGCCGAGGCGAACACGATCGAGTCCCCGTCCGGGGCCCAGGTCGGATCGGCATCGATGAAGTCGCCGTCCGTGATCTGGACCGGCGTCGAGCCGTCGGTCGCGACCACGAACACGTGCGGGCGTCGATCGTAGATGAATCCTTCACCGTTGAACCGGTACTTCACCAAGGTGATCACACGCGCCGGCCGGGATTTCCGCTTCTCTTCTTCGCTGTCGGGCTCGCGCTGGCCGCCGACCGGAGACACGAACGCCAGCCGCGAGCCGTCCGGCGACCATGCGGCGCCGCTCACCCCGTGCTCGAGCGCGGTGAGCTTCGTCGGCTCGCCACCGTCGGCGGGCATCACGTAGAGCTGGAGCTTGTCCTTGGGCGCCCGCTCGGACACGAAGGCGAGCCGCGCGCCGTCGGGAGACCACCGCGGATCGACGTCGCGCCGCGGGCCGGCGGTGAAGCGGCGGGGCGCGCCCCTCTCCGCGTCGACGATCCAGACGTTGGACAGGTACTCGTCGCGCTCCTCGGACAGGGTCGTGACGACGAATGCGATGCGCCGGCCGTCAGGCGACACCTGCGGGTCGGTCACGAACTGGATGCGCGTCAGATCGTCCGGGACCATCCCCCGGGTAGCGCTCACGGCGCCACCGTCGCCAGGCGCTCGGCCAGCCGCGCCTCGATCTCGCGCGCATCCTTGACCGCGCCGAGCCCTTCGATCTCGCCGACGACGGCGGCAAGGCGGCGCGCGATCTGCCGACCCTCGGTCGGCTTCCAGCCCAGCGTGAGCAGGGTCTTCTCGCACTGCACGGTGTGCTCGGCGATGTGGGCGGCGAACCGGTGCAGGCGAAAACGTACGTCGATCTCGTAACCGGCCCAGATCGTCGGGCGAGTCATCCCGGCGGGCGGCACGTCGCCAAGCCAGCGGTCGGTTTCGGCCCGGGCCTCGCCGAGCCGCGCCAGGAGCGCCGCGACGTCGCCGCCGGCGTTCGGTGTCAGCGACGGAAGCTTGCTGTCGGCGATGCGGATCGGCTCCACATCCGTGCGATCGACGGCGTATTTGGTCTGCAACGCGTACCGCCGCTCGACCGCGATCACGTGTCCGATGATCTCCCGGATCGACCACTCGCCCGCGCGCGGCGCCCGGTCGAGCCAGGTGGCCGGGACCCCGGCGAGCAAGGCGCGAAGGCTGCCGAACGCGCGCTGCGCCAGCGCGAGGATGCGCCGCGATTCGGGGTGATCGCCGGCCGCCACGCGCACGTACACCTCCTGCGCGTCCTCGAGCGTGCGGTAGAGCGCGTACCGGACGTCCATCTGGCGTCCGCGCCAGGACCACGGGCGCGCCAGCGCCTCCTCATGGAGCACTCCGCATCGAGTCAGGGCCGCGTCGTAGTCGCTCACCACGATCTCCTTGTCATCGTCGTTCCCGGCGGGTCGCCGTCGTTCGCCCCGCGATGCTGCGCCGTCGCGCGCGCCGAGTCAAGGCGCATGCGCCGGGATGACAAGCCCGCGCGGCGCTTGTTATCATGCGCCCGCCGGCGGAGCGCCGTCACCGTAGACGACCAGACCGAACCCGCCAGAGACCAAGGAGCCACATGCGCTGGACGCGAATCCTGACGGCTTTTCTCGTGCTCGTCGTGCTCGGAGCCGGGACGGCCTCGGCCCAGACCGTGCTGCGGATCGGGCTGAACGACGATCCCGACGCGCTCGATCCCACGATCAGCCGCGCCTACGTCGGCCGCCTGGTCTTCGCCGCCTTCTGCGACAAGCTCTTCGACGTCACACCCGACCTCAAGATCGTGCCGCAGCTCGCCACGAGCTACGAGTGGGCCGCCGGCGGCCGCGCGGTCGTGATCAAGCTGCGCCCGGGCGTGAAGTTCCACGACGGCGAGCCGTTCAACGCCGAGGCGGTGCGGTTCAACATCGAGCGACACCTCTCGACGCCGGGCTCGTTCCGCAAGAGCGAGATCGGCGAGATCAAGAGCGTCGACATCGTCAACGACCTCACCGTGCGCTTCAATCTCGCCGAGCCGCTGGTGCCGCTGATCGCCGCACTGACCGACCGCTCCGGCATGATGATCTCGCCGAAGGCGGCGCGCGAGCTCGGCGACAAGTTCGGCACGCGCCCGGTGTGCGCCGGGCCCTTCAAGTTCGTCGAGCGTGTCGCGCAGGGCAAAATCGTCGGCGAGCGGTTTGCCGACTACTGGGACAAGGCCAACATCCACTTCGATCGGATCGAGTTCGTCCCGATCACCGACTCGACGGCCCGGCTGGCCAACCTGCGATCGGGCGATCTGCAGATGATCGAGCGGGTGTCGCCGACCGATCTGGCGCAGGTGCGTAGCGATCCGAAGCTCAAGGTCGTCGGCGTCGCCGAGCTCGGCTACCAGATGCTCCCGCTGAACCTCAACAACGGCCCGCGCGGCAAGGTGCTCGGGGCCGACCCGCGCCTGCGCCAGGCGATCGATCTCGCCATCGACCGGGAGACGATCATCAAGACCGTCTTCGCCAACGAGTACATCGCCGGCAACCAGTTCGTGAGCCCGGTGAGCCCCTACTACAACGCGAAGTTCCCGGTGAAGCGCCGCGACGTCGCGCGCGCGCGGCAGCTCCTGCGCGAGGCCGGCCAGCCGAACCTCGCCTTCACCCTGATCGTGCCGCCCGAGCGCGACCGGCAGGAAGCGGCGCTGGTGATCCAGGCCATGCTCGCCGAGGCCGGCATCACGATGACGATCCAGACGCAGGAGAACGTCACGATGCTCTCGGCCGGGCGCAAGGGCGACTTCGAGGCGTACTTCACCTTCTGGAGCGGGCGCCCGGACCCGGACGGCAACATCTTCACGTTCACGACCTGCAACGGCGGGCAGAACGACAGCAAGTACTGCAACCACGACGTCGACGCGATCCTGACGAAGGCGCGCCACGAGGCCGACCCCGCCGAACGCAAGAGGCTCTACGACCAGACGACCGAGATCATGCTGCGCGACCTGCCGCGCCTGATCCTGTGGCATCGCCGGGTGTTCACGGGCCACACCATCAGGCTCCAGGGCTTCACGCCCCATCCGGACGGCATCATCCGGCTCAAGGGGCTGAAGCTCTCCTGAAAGCACCGGCCGGGGACGGCGGCGCGGTCGCGCGATGACCCTGCCCCGCTACATCGCTCGGCGGCTGGTGGTGCTCGTGCCCACGCTGTTCTTCGTGTCCGTGCTGATCTTCGCGCTCCAGCAGCTCCTGCCCGGCGACGCGGCGGTGGCGCTGGCCGGCGAAGAGCACGATCCGGCTGCGGTCGCGGCAATCCGCCAGAAGTACCACCTCGATCGCTCCGTTCCGGTCCAGTACGCGATCTGGATCGGCCGGGTCCTACGAGGCGATCTCGGCGAGTCCATGCGCAACAAGATCCCGGTTTCCCGGCTGCTCGCCGCCAAGCTGCCGGTGACGGTCGAGCTCGCCGCCTGCTCGATGGTGATCGCGCTCCTGCTCGGTATCCCCGCCGGTGTGCTCGCGGCGGTCAAGCAAGGCCGGCCGGTCGCGGTCGCCGCCAACGTGCTGGCACTCTCGGGGCTGTCGGTGCCCCACTTCTGGCTGGGCATCATGCTCATATTATTCTTCGCGGTCCATCTCGGCTGGCTGCCCGCCTCGGGCTACGTGTCGCCGTGGGAAAATCTAAAAGGGAACCTGGCGACGATCGCGCTGCCCTCGTTCGTGCTCGGCACCGGCGTCGGCGGGATCATGATGCGCCACACGCGAGGCGCCATGGTCGAGACGCTCGGCGCCGACTACGTGCGGACGGCGCGCTCGAAGAGCGTGACCGAGCGCATGGTGGTCCTCAAGCACGCGCTCCGCAACGCGCTGATTCCAGTCATCACGCTGGGCGCCATCGAATTCGGCCGGCTGCTCGGGGGCGCTGTGCTGACCGAGCAGATCTTCGCGATCCCCGGGTTCGGCAAGATGCTGGTCGACGGCGTCTTCAACCGCGACTACGCCGTCGTCCAGGGCGTCGTGCTCGTCTCGGCGGGGCTCTACGTCCTGCTCAACCTGGCGGGCGATGTCCTCGCCTTCCTCGTCAACCCGCGGCTTCGGGGCCCGGCGTGAGCACGGTCGCAACGACGCTCGCGGTGACCGTGGCGCACCGGCCCTCGGCGCTCGCCCGACTCCTGCGTCGGCCGTCGGCGGCCGCGGCCCTCGCGGCGGTGGCCGCGTTCGTGGTCGTGGCGCTGGCCGCGCCCTGGCTGGCGCCGTTCGATCCGATCGCGACGGACTTCGGCGCCGTGCGCAAGGCGCCGTCGGCGCTCCACCGCCTCGGTACCGACGAGGTCGGCCGCGACGTGTTGTCGCGGCTGGTCTGGGGCGCGCGCGCGTCGCTCCTGGCCGGGCTCATCCCGGTCACCCTGGCCGTGCTCGTCAGCATTCCCCTCGGGCTCGTCTCGGGGTACGCTGGCGGCTGGACCGACGACCTCGTCATGCGAATCACCGACGCCATGCTCGCCATTCCGTTCCTGATCGTCGCCATCGCGCTCGCCGCGTTCCTCGGCCCGAGCCTGACCAACGCGATGATCGCCATCGGCATCGCGGCGCTGCCGGTCTTTCTCCGGCTCGCCCGCAACACGGTCCTCACCGTGAAGGCCGAGGAATACGTCGAGGCCGCGCGCGCGCTCGGCGGCTCGCCACTCCGGATCGGCGCGCGCGCCATACTTCCCAACATGCTGCCGCCGCTGGTGATCCAGTCGAGCCTGACGGTCGCCGCCGCGATCGTCGCCGAGGCGAGCCTGTCGTTCCTGGGTCTGGGCCAGCAGCCGCCGGCGCCGTCGTGGGGCAGCATGCTGAACGCCGCCCAGCGCTACCTGTCCCAGGCGCCCTGGATGGCGCTCTACCCGGGCCTGGCGATCTTCGCGATCGTCCTGGCCCTCAACGTGCTTGGCGACGGGCTGCGCGACGTCCTCGATCCGAAGCACCGCTGACGAATGCGCCGAACAACTGAGGGAGACCGCGATGGTGCGAATCATCGACATGGAATGCAGCATCCCGCGCTCGGAGGCGAGCCAGCCCGAGCCCGGACACGATCAGAAGCCGGCGGCCGCGCAGCCGGCCGGCTACGGCATGGCGAACTACAGCCGCATCTTCAGCTCGCGCCGCGAGGGCGCCGACCACCGGCCCGACATGAGCCTCGACGCCTACGTGGACAAGCTCGGCAAGCTCGGAGTCGTCCGCTCGGTGCCCTTCGGGATCACGAACGAGGAAGAGACGGTGCTGCTGCGCCGCTATCCCGATCGATTCATCGGGCTGGCGCGCATCAGCATCAACGCCTTCAAGGGCATGACCGGCGTGCGCGAGCTCGAGCGGCTGGTACGCGAGGAAGGCTTCAAGGCGCTCGGTGTCTCGGCGCTGGTCGACATGATCCCCGCGAGCGACCGGCGCTACTATCCGCTCTACACCAAGGCAGCCGAGCTCGGCATCCCCGTGCGGATCTACTCGTCGATGAACTACGCGAACGATCGCCCGTACGATCTCGGCCACCCGCGCCACCTCGACCAGGTCGCGATGGACTTCCCGGAGCTGACGATCATCGGCGGGCTCGGCGGCTGGCCCTGGGTCAACGAGATGGTGGCGCTGGTGCGACGCCATCCGAAGCTGCACATGGACACCTCGGCGCATCGCGCGAAGTATCTCGGTCAGCCCGGCTCGGGCTGGGAGATGCTGATGCAGCTCGGCAACACGCTGATCCAGGACAAGGTGCTGGTGGGCCTCTCGGCGGGGCTGGTCGGCCAGCCGTACGAGACGTTGATCGACGAGTACATGAACCTGCCGCTGAAGGACACCGTCAAGGAGAAGTGGCTCTACAAGAACGCCGCGCGCGTGTTCGGGCTGGCCTGACGAGCGGACGATGACGACGGAATTGTCTGCCCTGCCGGGCGCGGATCGCGGCGGCACGCTCGAGGGCGTCGTGGTCGTCGAGCTGGCGCAGACCGTGGCGGGCGAGCTCGCGGGCGGCCTGCTCGCCGACCTCGGCGCGACCGTCATCAAGATCGAGCCGCGCGAGGGATCACCGCTCCGGCGGCGCGGGCCCGCCATCGCCGGCGAGGACTCGCTCTACTTCCAGTCGGAGAACCGCGGGAAGTACTCGGTCGTCGCCGAGCTGGACGCGCTCACGCGCGAGCCGTGGCTCGCGAAGCTGGTCGAATCGGCCGACGCGATCGTGGAAGATCTCGGCCCGGGCCGGCTCGAATCGTCCGGGCTCTCGCCCGACGGGCTCCTGGCGGGCAACGCGCGGCTCGCCATCTTGCGCATCTCGCCGTTCGGCCAGACCGGGCCGCTGGCCCGCGAGCGGGGCGACGACCGGATCGCGCAGGCGTTCTCGGGCATGCAGTTCGCGACCGGATTTCCCGATCGGCCGCCGATTCCCGTGACGGTGCCGCTCGCCGAGGCGTGGTCGGCCATCCTGGGCGCGGCCACGCTGCTCATGGCCGTCTTTCACGCCCGACGGAGCGGGCACGGGCAGATCGTGGACCTCGGCCTCTATCAGACGGCGCTCCGCATGCAGGAGGACGTCGTCATTCGTCACCACACGACGGGCGCCATCGCCTCACGCATGGGCACCGAGTCGGCGACCGTCGTTCCAGCGAACGTCTATCCCACGCGCGACGGCGGCTTCGTCGCGCTCTCCGGCGCCGGCGATCAGCCCTTCGCGCGCCTCTGCGAGGCGATCGGAGCGCCCGAGGCCGTCAAGGATTCCCGGTTTGCTACCAGCGCGGCCCGCCTGGCGAATCGCGCAGCGGCCGACGAGCTGGTTCGCGCGTGGGTGGCCCGACACGATCTGGCCGACGTCGAGACGCGCTTCACAAAGGCGGGCGTGGCGGGCACCGCGGTCCGCTCCGTCGACGAGATCATCGACGATGCCCACGTGCGGGCGCGCCGGTCCGCTGTCACGCTCAGATCGACCTCGGGCCACGACTTCCTGGCCCCCGCGGCCACGCCGCGGTTCTCGCGGACGAGCGCGCGCGATGCCGCGAGCGCCCCGCGGCTCGGTGAGCACACCGCGAGCGTGGGGGCCAGCGTCGAGCGCCTCATCGGGCGGCCGAGACCCCGCTTGACATGGTCGAGCGACCGGGGCGACGGAGCGCTGGGCGGGGTGCGCGTGCTGGATCTGTCGCAGTGGCTCGCGGGCCCGGCGGCCGCCACCCTGCTCGCCGACTTCGGCGCCGAGGTGATCATGGTCGAGCTGCCCCCGACGGGCGCCGCGTCGATCGACGGCCCGGGCAGCCGCGGCGTCGGCTTTCCGGTGACGAACCGCAACAAGCGCAGCATCACGCTCGATGTGCGCTCCCCGCGCGGCCGCGAGGTGTTCCTCGAGCTGGTTCGCTTGAGCGACGTCCTCGTCGAGAACTTCCGTCCGGGCACGCTCGAGCGGTGGAACCTCGCGGCGGCGGAGCTTCACGCCGTGAATCCCGGCCTCGTCATCCTGCGCTCGTCGGGGTTCGGGCAGAGCGGGCCGTACGCGATGCGCGCGGCATTCAACCCGGTGGGCCTCGCCTTCGGCGGCATGACCTATCTCAACGGCTTCCCTGACCGCCCGCCCTGCCGCGACGGCGTCACGGCCGGCGACTACACGAACGCGCTATTCAACGCGCTGGGCATGGTCGCCGCACTCCTGCGCCGCGATCTCGACGACCAGGGCCAGGTCGTGGAAACGGCGATGTACGAGTGCGCGCTGCGCCTCACCGGCGATCTCCTCGCGGTACGCAGCGCGTTGGGCGTCCGGCGCGAGCGCGCCGCCGGGGACTCGCCTCTTTATCCCAGCAGTCTCACCGTGGAGGCCGTCGACGGCCGCTTCGTCGCCGCGTCCGCCGCCGGATGGAGCGACTTCGCCGAGGCGCTCGGGCGGCTGGGACGCCTGCGCACCGACGACCCGGCCCGGGCGAAAGAAGAGCTCGCGAAGCTGATCGGCGCGCTCGCCGCCCAGGAAGCGGTGCGCGTGCTGCGTGAGGCCGGGCTCGCCGCGAGCGCGGTCAACTCGGTCGCCGACCTGGTCCGCGAGCCGCACCTGTGGAGCCGTGGCGATCTGGTACGCCGCTCCAACGGGCACAGCGGCGAGATCGTCATGCAGGGGGTCGTGCCGGTGCTGTCGAGGACGCCGGGGCGGCTCGGGGACTGGTCGCGCCGTCCCGGTTCCGACAATCAGGCCGTCCTCGGCACCTTGCTGGGGTACACGCCCCAGCAGATCCTCGAGCTATCGTCCGGTCCTCAGGAGAGCAACGCGAGGTGACGCGATGACCTGGCGGTGGAAGCTGACCTGCGCGCTCGCGTGTGTGGCGCTCGGGCTGTCGCTTCCGGCCGAAGCCCAGCGGCCGGCACCCACGCCCAGGATCGGGTTTCTTGGAATGGACTCGCGCATGCAGGCCGAATGGCTGGCGGAGTTTCGCGACGGCCTGCGGGCACTCGGCTTCGAGGAAGGTCGGACCATCGGTATCGAGTATCGGTGGGCCGAAGGGCGCTTCGAGCGATTGCCCGAGCTCGCCGCCGAGCTGGTCGCCATCAAGGTCGATGTCATCGTGACCGCTGCCCCGCCCTCGGTCCGCGCCGCGCAACGCGCGACGTCGACGATCCCGATCGTCATCACCGCGCACGATCCGGTGGGCATGGGGTTCGTCCAGAGCCTCGCGCACCCCGGAGGAAACATCACCGGCGTGGCATTCCAGGACGCGGAGCTCAGCACGAAGCGACTGGATCTGCTGCGCGAGAGCGTGCCGCGTCTGACTCGCGTCGCGGTCCTCTGGCACAAGGAAGGCAGCGGCACCGCGGCGGTCGAGGCCGTGGAAGCGTCGGCTCGAGGGCTCGGCATCCAGGTGCTCGTCCGCGAGATCCACGAGCCCCAGGACTTCGCGAACGCCGTCGCATCGGCCAAGTCGTGGGGAGCGCAAGGGCTCGTCCAGCTGGCGTCCCCGTTCATCACGAGAAATCGTACGATCCTGCTAGACCTGCTGAGCGCGAATCACCTCCCGGCGACGTGCGAGATGCGCCGTTACGTCGCCGAGGGGTGTCTGATGACCTACAGTGCCAGCCTGAAGGCGTTGTTTCGTCGCATGGCCTATTTCGTCGATCGAATTCTGAAGGGCGCGCGGCCCGCTGACCTTCCGGTCGAGCAGCCGCGCGAATTCGAGTTCGTCGTCAATCTCAAAACCGCCAAGGCTCTCGGCCTCACCATCCCCCCGTCGGTCTTGGGACGAGCGGACGAGGTCATCCAGTGACCGAAGCGGTCACTTCGGCACCAGCGTCTTGAAGCGCGGCATGACCTCCTTGGCCAGGAGCTCGAGCGAGTGGCGCCACGCCTCGGGATTGTCCGAGTAGTCGAAGCAGAACAGGAGCAGGGTCCCGAACCCGCCCACCTCTTCGTAGATCCCGTGGAGCTTGTCGGTCACCGTGGCCGGCGAGCCTACCAGCCAGTTGTGCCGAGCGCAGTACTCGGGCGTCACGTCGGAATCCGGCACGTCCGGGCTGTGCTTGAGGTACTCGGTGAACTGGAACGACGCGAGCAGCCGCAGGAAGTACTCCTTCATCATGCGGCCCATCATGCCGCCGGCCGAGAGTCGCATCGCCTCGGCGTCCGTGTCGGCGATGAAGATCTCGCGCACGAGCCGCCACTCCGACCGCTTCGGTGTGCGGCCCGTCCGCGCGGCCCCCTGCTCCACCGCCTCCCAGTGGCTGCCCACGTAGGTCGGGTTCAGGTTGAGGCTCATCGGCCAGAACCCGCGCTCGCCGGCCAACTTCAGCGTGTCGGAGCCCTTGCTGACGCCGGCCACGCCGATCGGCGGATGCGGCTTCTGGAGCGGCTTGATGTGCGGGCGCAGCGTGTCGAGCATCGTCCCGGTCTTGGTGACGTGCCAGTACTTGCCCTTGTGATCGAACTCCGCCTCGTCGCTCCACAATCTCAAGATAATGTCGAGCGCCTCGCGCGTCATCTCGCGATGCTGGCCCGAGTTGCCGTCGACGTTGAACATGGCCCAGTCGCTCGGCAGGCCGCTCGCGGCCACGCCGAAGTTGAGGCGCCCTTGCGCGAGGTGATCGAGCATCGCCACGCGATGGGCGAGCTCGGCCGGATGGTGGTAGGGCATCAGAAACCCGCCGGGGCCGATGCGCATGCGCGTCGTCTCCATCAACGCCTGCGCCACCAGCAGGTCGGGCGCGGGATGCGGCTCCCACGGCGCCGTGTGATGCTCCCCGATCCACGCCTCGCTGAAGCCGAGCTCGTCCGCCCAGCGCAGCTGCTGCAAGTCCCACCGGTGGCCGTCGTACAGGCCCCGCTCCGGGGGATGCGACGGCATCGTGAACAGTCCGTAGTCCATTCGCTCCTCCTTGATTCCCGCGAACCCGGGTGCCGGAATTCTACGCCCGTCCGGCGGCGCGTGACAGGTGTGCCGGTCCTCGCACGTCGACGGGCCGCGCCGGGCTCGCTACCGTGTGAGTGCGATGACGCCTCCGGTGACTCAGCAGCTTCCCAAGACCCGACGCTGGACGCGCGTCGAGTACGATCGCCTGATAGAGCTCGGT